>Ga0224557_1000075_pt1 | contig 109063 bp, 84 predicted proteins | sample 714S31014metaG_FD_180677 | JGI IMG/M metagenome (GOLD analysis project Ga0224557, IMG submission 180677) | Peat soil microbial communities from Stordalen Mire, Sweden - 717 S3 10-14 | ecosystem: Environmental > Terrestrial > Soil > Wetlands > Peat | place: Sweden: Norrbotten County, Stordalen...
GTAACGGGAGCTGATCGGTGGCTCGTGAGGGGGGGGTACATGTCAAGAATTCGCTTCTCGTGACTGTCACCCGCTGGTGCGCCTACCCTTAACTTACACTCTTCCCTGAGTCCGTCCAAGTCATGTTCCAACTTGGACGTATTTGGGTGCCAGGTCAGCAGCAGGAACATCGGGGCTCTTGTAGATTGAACAGTGGAGCGGAGGTGACGAAATGGCCGCAAACGAACAAGCTCCGTCGCACCACGAGATTATCCTTTATTTCACGCCGGACGGAGCGGTCCGCGTGGAAGTAGTGTTTGAAGGCGAGACCTTCTGGCTGACGCAACGAAGGATGGCAGACCTCTTCGCTGTTGGCGTGCCGACTATCAGTCATCACCTCAAGGAGATCTATAAGTCTCATGAATTGAGTGCGATGGCAACTGTTCGAAGAATTCGAACAGTTCAAATCGAAGGTGGGCGGGAAGTCGGCCGCGAACTGGACTTTTATCATCTGGACGCCATCATCGCTGTTGGCTATCGGGTCAACAGCCGGGAGGCGACGCAGTTTCGCATCTGGGCGACCCAGGTTCTGCGCGAGTACCTCATCAAAGGGTTCGTCGTGGACGACGAGCGCCTCAAGCAGGGCAAGCGCCTGGGCAAGGACTACTTCGATGAACTGCTGGAGCGGATTCGCTCCATCCGCGCGAGCGAACGGCGCTTCTATCTCAAGATCACGGACATCTACGAACAGTGCAGCATCGACTACAGCGGCAACGCCAACATCACACAGACTTTCTTCAAGACGGTGCAGAACAAATTGCACTGGGCGATCACCGGCAAGACCGCAGCCGAATTGATTGCCGAGCGTGCCCAGGCCAGCCGGCCCAACATGGGACTCAAAACGTGGAAGAACGCTCCACGCGGTCGCATCCAAAAAGCGGACGTTGGCGTGACGAAGAATTATCTTGAAGAAAATGAGATCAGTGCCCTGGAATGCATCGTAAGCATGTATCTGGACTATGCCGAGAATCAGGCAGCGCGTCAAATACCGATGCGCATGGCCGACTGGGTTGAGAAGCTCGATGCATTCCTGAAGTTCAACGAGTACGATGTGCTGACAAATGCGGGCCGGGTCTCGCACGAGGTGGCGAAGGAGTTGGCAGAGAAGCAGTATCAGGCCTTCAATATCGTTCAGGACCGCAGCTTTGAGAGCGATTTTGAGCGGGCATCAAAGAAGATCCTCGGACAGAAACGCACTACCGCAAAGAAGAGAGGCAAGAAATAGTTGACTGGGTTAAGGAATGAGTCCCGACGGCGTATCGCGATGCACGCCGGAGAGACAAGCGTCTCGGAATCACAATCGCTGGAAAATCTCGCAGTACCCCTCCTCGCGCCGCGACTGTACAGCGACTGGACGAATGCCACAGACACGCTAGGGTTAAGCTAATGATTACCCATCAACGACACGAGGAGGATAGCGTGAAATCGTATGTTTTTCGCGTGATTCTTGAACCGGACGAACAGGCTTGGCGTGCTTATATTCCCGATCTAGAGGAAAAGGGCGGCGCCACGTGGGGTAAGACGAAGGAAGAGGCGCTGGGAAATATCCGTGAAGTTGCGCAGATGGTGATTGAGTCGATGCTGGAGGACGGGGATCCGTTGCCACCGGGCGTGACGGAAATGAATGATCCGGTGGTCGCGGTAACGGTATGAGCGTCGATTATTCGCGCCTGCGCTCAACGCCCGCCCGCCGCCAAACTGGCCCGCCAGGCCGAGACCCTCACCCGCTTTGCCACGTCCGAGCACCGCGCCCGCGCCACCCAAATCCAGCAGTTCGCCCTCTCCATCCCCACAGCCCCCTCCCTCGATGCCCTACTCGGTCTCGAAGGCTCCGCCAGCCGCACGCTCTTTGACGGCATCCAGGACCAGCTCCTCGGCCTCACCCGCGACTGGCCTTTCCTCCGCCGCGAGCGCCGCCCCCCTCCCGATCCCGTTAACGCACTGCTCTCCTTCGGCTATACCCTGCTCTATATCCACGCGGCCACCGCTCTCTGGACCGCCGGCCTGCTGCCCCAGATCGGCTTGCTCCACGCCCTCAAGCCCGGCCACCTCGCCTTGGCCTCCGACCTCGTCGAGGAGTTCCGCCATGAGGTCGACCGTCTCGTCGTCCGCCTCATCAACCGCCGCGAGATCCGCGCCGAGCACTTCCTCCACGGCCCTGAAGCCGATGCCGGCGCCTGCCGCCTCTCCGACGACGGCCGCCGCGTCTTCATCCTCGCCATCGACAGCGTCTTTCAAGGGCAGGACATCAACGCCACCCAGGGCCAGCCGGGCGTCATGCCGGCAATCCGCCGAATGGAAAGGCAGGCCCTCCGCATCCGCGCCTTCCTTGCCGGGGCTTCGCCAATCTACACTGCTCTGGAGGATTGAATGCTCTATCTCGTTGCCTACGATGTCTCCAACGACCAGGTCCGCCTGCGCATGAGCCATATCTTGCTCCGCTTCGGCGAGCGCGTTCAGGAGTCGGTCTATGAGTGCCGCATCTCCCGCGCTCAGCTTGCCCAGCTCACCGCCGAGTGCGCCGCCGAGCTGGAGAATGACCCCGAAGCCGACCTCCGCGTCTATCAGGTCTGCCAAACCTGCCAGCGCCGCTCCATCGCCCTCGGCGCCGTCACCCGCGCTCGCACGGAGCAGCCGGCCTTTGTCTTTTGAGGGAAGGAGAGAGAAAAAATGGCGAATCGCTACCTCTTGTCGTATCAATGCTTTGCAGGCAGCACGCGGCCCGTTTTCGCAATCGTTCCCAATGCGCTCAAACCATGGGCTTTAGGGGTGATTTTCGGGGAGAAATCCGCGGCTCGATCCCCTCATTTTTTGTCGTCTCCCAAAACCGCGTGCTATCCTTCCTGCTATCAGCGGGTTGAAGATGCTGCTGTGAAGAAGCGCCGCGCTAGGCGATAGCCGTCAAACGTCTCGCTTCCGACCGCTGCGACGCCCACCACAACGTGAAGAAGCGCCGCGCTAGGCGATAGCCGTCAAACGTTTGCTGGACCCGCCGGACATGGTTCCCTACACCGTGAAGAAGCGCCGCGCTAGGCGATAGCCGTCAAACTTGTGGTTTTGAATACTTGCTGATGATTGCTGAACGCGTGAAGAAGCGCCGCGCTAGCCGATAGCCGTCAAACGCAGTCTGCCACGCAATTGCGGGACGATTAAAAAGTGAAGAAGCGCCGCCCCAGAGCAACTACCGCCGAAATAGTCAGGGTGGGCTTCGTGCATTGGTGAACATCTGATTGACTCTCTCGCAAAGTCAGCAGGCCGATTTAGTGGCTGTTTTGATGGCTGTTCGTCCCATACTTTCGTTCAGAGCCTTGCAACGCTCTGCAATTCCTGGTCGCCTTTTATCTGATGTAAATAAATGACTTAGTCCTATGATTGCATCGGAATGCAGCACTATGCGAAACATCCATAATCTGATTCGTAATCAGCAGGTCGTCGGTTCGACTCCGATCTTCGGCTCCATTCCCTCCTGCTCCGTTCCCTGAGATTCGTTCCCACAGTGCCGGGTTAGAGCGGTTTGTGCCGTGTTTGATGCATTTCTCCTCCGTTTTCCACATGCCGCATCGCGCGCCTGACTCGCCACGAATCAAGTCAGCCACCGGTTATCCACCAGTTTTTTTGTTGCAACGGTAGTTCCGGACTGCATATCCACGCATACTCTTGGCATAATCGCAGCAAGAGCGGTTTCTCCGTAACTGTTCCAAGAGCAAAGTCCACGACCTGAGTCGGGCATTCGCGTTCAGGGACCGAGTTCAGAACATGAGTTCAAACCCGAGGCCGTACAGTACTACCGGTGGGAGCACTCAAGAGTGACCAGCTATAGCCGTCAGGACGTTTTGCGCATCATGCAGATCAGTTCCCACCAGTTGCAGGGGTGGGAACGAGCCGAACTGATTCCGCAGCGGCAGACCTACACCTTCCAGGATCTTGGGCAGTTAAGGACGGTGCGGGCCCTGCGCGAGGAAGATGTGCCGGCAGCCTCGATCCGGCACTCGATCATGGCCATGAAGGCCGTGGCCGGCATGGCCAACCCATTGATCGAGGCGAGCCTGGTGCGTACCGGGACGCGCCTTGCTTTCCGCCACCATGGGGCCATGGTGGACCCCATTCGCCGCCAGTTGCTCTTCGACTTCGAGCGCCTTGCCCGATTTGACCAGCTTGACCGAACGGATGGGCCGTCGCCGCTGCGAGCACCGGGATCAGCCAGCCCGGGTGGCGTGCAAGACCGCTTCCTGGCCGCGGTACAGGCCGAGGAGGCTGGTGAAAAACAGCGCGCGATCTCTCTTTACGAGGCGATTGTAGCTCTCGATCCAGAGTACGCGGCGGCCTATATCAATTTGGGAACCATCCACTTTCACCTGCGCCAATTTGGCCGCGCCGAGGAACTCTACCGCCGCGCCACTGTTGCCGATCCAGGGTACGTGCTGGCTTTCTTCGACCTGGGCAATGTGCTGGACGAACTGGAGCGGCCGGATGAGTCCATTGCCGCTTACCGCCAGGCCGTTGCGCTGGCGCCTCGCTACGCCGACGCTCACTACAACCTGGCCCTGGCCTATGAGCGCAAAGGGCAGGGCCGCCAGGCTCTCCGCCACTGGCAGTGCTATCACAAACTGGACAATCGAGGTCCCTGGGCCGACCACGCCCGCGGCCAGATTCGCAAACTCCTCAGCCGCGAAAAACTCGCCATCGCCTGGCGTGCAACGGAGTACATTCCGCCACGCAAGGGAATGGCGGCGCTGGAGCTGGTTTGATCCGCTCCGAAGCCGGAGGAGATTCCTCGTTGGCCCACGCAACCCCAGCCCCGCTCACTCAGCTCTCCGAAGAGGAGAGCCTCTTCTACTCGACCGTGCGCAAGTTTGCCGAGGAGGCCATCGCTCCGCACGTGCGCGCCATGGACGATGAGCAGCGGCTGGATGAAGGCCTGGTTGAGCAGGTCTTTGAATTGGGACTCATGGGCATTGAGATTCCCGAAGAGTTGGGCGGGGCGGGCGGCAGCTTCTTTGACGCGGTGTTGGCCATCGAGGCCATCTCCACGGTCGATCCGGCTGTGGCTGTGCTGGTGGACGTACACAATACGCTGGTGATCAACGCCCTGCGCCGCTGGGGAAGCCCGGCGCAACAGCAGCATTGGCTGCCAAAGCTGGCTGCCGGCACGGTGGGCGCCTATGCACTGAGCGAGGCCGGCTCCGGGTCCGATGCGTTTGCGTTGCAAACCCGGGCTGAAAAATTGCCCAGCGGCTTTCGCCTGAACGGTCGCAAGCTGTGGATCTCGAACGCCCGTGAGGCCGGGCTGTTTATCGTCTTTGCCACGCTCGATCCCTCGGCCGGCTATCGCGGCATCACGGCCTTTCTGGTGGAAAAAGGGGCTCACGGCTTCGCGGTGGGTCGCAAGGAAGACAAGCTGGGCATCAGGGCCAGCAGCACTTGTGAATTGGTTTTTGATGGCTGCGAAGTTGCGGAAGAGAATCTGCTGGGCGAGCCGGGCAAGGGCTACATGATCGCCATCGAAACGCTGAACGAGGGGCGCATCGGCATTGGCGCGCAGATGCTGGGACTGGCCGAGGGCGCCTGGGGACATGCGGCCCGGTATGCAAAGGAACGCCGCCAGTTCGGCAAGCCCATCGCGGAGTTTCAGGCAGTGCAGTTTACGCTCGCCGAAATGGCCACGGAGATAGAGGCGGCCAAGCTGATGGTCTACAACGCCGCCCGGTTGAAGGACGCGGGTAAGCCGTATGTGCGCGAGGCGGCCATGACCAAATACTTCGCTTCGCAGGTGGCCGAGCGTGTGGCCAGCCAGTGCGTTGAGGTCTTCGGCGGCAACGGGTTTGTGCGCGATTACCCGGCGGAAAAGTACTATCGCGACGCCAAGGTGGGCAAGATCTACGAAGGCACGTCGAACATGCAACTGGCGACGATTGCCAAGCAAGTGCTGGGCAGCAGGTAGCCTCAGCCTCCCGAGACTTCTAACTGCCTGGGCAGCGCCTCTTCCTTAACAGGCCGTAAAACGTCTCTTGTAGAAGTGGCATCAAGCGCCCTACCTGATATACACTCACGGTATTGATGGTACGACCCGTTCGCCCTCGCAAGGTCGTGGATGAAACAACGGCCGTTCGCTGCGCCAAAGGCCGGGGACTAATTCGGGAAGAGGTCTGGCAAAACGAAAGTGGCGAAGTGGTCCGTTACAACCTCGCCTTTGTCTGTCACCAGCTATGCACCGTGGACAATGGGCGAGTGCTCGGCTATGACAACCAGCATGATCATCACCACCGGCACTTCATGGGCCACGCGGAGCCGTTTCAGTACGCTGGGTACGATGTACTGATGGACCGGTTTCTCGCCGAAGTCGAGGTTTTGCGGAAGGAGACACGATGAAAATCACGGTTCGTTCGGATGGCTTTGAAGGGTACAAGAAACGCGCTTTGGCGCGGGCCGCAAAACTTGCCCGGCGTGAGCCGGTACGTCCCGAAGTCACCATCACCTTCGACAATCCTCTGGAGATGCTTGAGGTGTTGACGGCGGAGCGAATCCGTCTGTGCGAAACGGCACGGCGCCAACCCTTTTCCATCACGGCCCTGGCTGCTGAGTTGAAGCGCGACCCCAAGAGCGTTCGCCGCGATGTGCTCAAGCTGGAAGCTGCGGGAGTACTCCGCACGCACGATCAGGCTAATCCTGGGCATGGCCGCGTGCGCATCGTTGAACCCACCGCACACCGGTTTGAACTCATTGCCAGCTTCTGAGGGAGATGGCTGGCCGGCCTGGCGGGTGCTTCTTCTTACAGTTTCTGGGTCCGCTGCACGGCGCGGACGCCGGCTACTCGGCGCAGGCCGAGGACCATCCGGTTTAGATGGCGCACATCTTCGGCTTCGACCACAAACTCGACGATGGCTTCACCGTTCTCGTCCTGGCGGATTTCAACGCCGCGGATGTTGGTGTTGTCGTCGGAGATGACGGCGGTCATCTCCTTCAACATGCCGGTGCGGTCGTCGCAGAAGACGGTGATCTTGACCGGATAGCGCTGGGGCTTGTCCGCGGAATCGTCGCCCACGCGGGACCACTCGACGGCGATGCGGCGGTCGCTCTCGTAGAGCAGGTTCTGCACATTGGGACAACTGCGCGCATGTACGGCCACGCCCTTGCCGCGGGTGACGTAACCGATGATCTCTTCGCCACGAATGGGGTTGCAACATCGCGCTCGATAGACGAGCAGGTCGTTCTGGCCCTCGACCTGGAGGGAGTCGGAGCCGGTGAGGTGCAGCTTGCGCACCGCATCGGACATGGCCGGCGCACCGCTGCCGCCCGGCTTGATGTCGGCGCCTGGCTCCGCATCTCCTTGATTGGCAGACCCTGGGGGGTTGGCAAAGCCTGGGACCAGCTTGTTGAGCACCTGGTGGGCGGAGTGCTTGCCCAGGCCAAGCGTGGCCAGCAGGTCGGCGGCAGTAGCCACGCCATACTCGTTGGCAATGCGGCCAAGGTCCTGGTCGGTGATCTGGCTTAGAGGGACTTTGAATCGTTTGGCCTCGCGCTCGAGCAGCTTGCGACCAATATCCACAGCACGGCGGCGCTGGTCCTCATTGAGCCAGTGCTTGATCTTGTTTCGGGCACGGGGGCTCTTGACAAAAGTCAGCCAGTCGCGGCTCGGCTTGTGATCCTTCTGGGTGACGATCTCGACGATGTCGCCAGTGCGCAGCTTGCTGCGCAAGGGCACCATGCGTCCGTTCACCTTGGCGCCCACGCAGGTGTGGCCTACCTCAGTGTGGATGGTGTAAGCAAAATCAATGGGCGTGGCGTCGGCCGGAACCACGACGACCTTCCCTTTGGGCGTGAAGGTGTAGGCCTCGTCGGGATAGAGGTCCATCTTCAGGCTGGAGAGGAACTCGTTGGGGTCGGTCATCTCCTTCTGCCACTCGACCAGTTGGCGAATCCAGTTCAGCCGTTCCTCGTCGCGCGCCGTGACCGTGGCTCCGCCGGCCTTGTACTTCCAGTGGGCGGCGATCCCTTCCTCGGCGATGCGGTGCATCTCCTCGGTTCGGATCTGCACTTCAAACTGGTGACCGCTCGCGCCCATCACCGTGGTGTGCAACGACTGGTAGCGATTGGCACGGGGAATGGCGATGAAGTCTTTAATGCGCCCCGGCACCGGCCGCCAAAGGGTGTGAATGAGCCCAAAAACGGCATAGCAGGAAGCCACGTCCGGGGTAATCACCCGAATCGCCAGCAGATCGTAGACCTGATCGAAGGAGACCTTGGAGCGCTCGATCTTCTGGAAGATGGAGTAAAGCCGCTTGATGCGCCACTCGACGCGGGCCTCGATGTTGTTTTCGCGCAACTGCTCCACCAGCGTGTCTTCCACGCCGCGCAGAAACTGCTCGCCCTCGATGCGCCGGGCCTCAACGGCCGCCGACACCTTCTCATAGCTCACCGGATCGGTGTAGCGGAAGGCCAGATCCTCGAGTTCGCCGCGCACCTTGCCCATGCCCAAACGGTGAGCCAGGGGCGCGTAGATGTCCTGGGTCTCGCGTGCGATGGCGTCCTGGCGGTCCGGCTGCAGGTGCTCGAGAGTGCGCATGTTGTGCAGGCGGTCAGCCAGCTTGATGAGCACGACCCGCACATCGGACACCATGGCCAGCAGCATCTTGCGGACGTTTTCTGCCTGGCGGTCCTCGCGGTTGGCAAACTGGATTTTGTCGATTTTGGTGACGCCCTCGACAATGTGGGCCACCTGGTCGCCAAAGCCGGCCGCAATTTCTTCATTGGTGGCGGGCGTGTCCTCGACCGAGTCGTGCAACAGTCCAGCGGCGATGGCCGTCGAGTCCATCTTCATCTCCGCCAGCACCTCAGCCACTTCGAGCGGGTGGATGATGTAGGGTTCGCCGGAGGCCCGCATCTGGCCGTCATGATGGCGGACGCAGAACTCCCAGGCCTTGCGGATAAGAGAGACGTCTTCACTGGGACGGTTGGCCTGGACATGGCGGAGCAGCGTTTCAAAGCGATCGGAGATTGAAGGCTGGGGGGGATGCGGTTCCAACTCAAGCGCAGCAGCCTGCAAGTCCCCTGAAGGAGTCGGGAGGGGGCTGTGAACATCTGCCGGTATGGCCCGCCGGGCACTCGCCATGCTTTATTATAGGCCGCATCGGTTGAACGCGCATGAACCAGTTAGCGGCCAAGGCACAACTCAGGCGAAGCGGCGCAACGGCCCCAGGAGAGACTGCCGAAAGAGATGAGTGTCTTGAATTTCGAGGCCTGCGCCGATCCTGCAAATCGCAGAATCCGACCACTCTTATCCGCCAAGACACGGGCCATGAGTCTCAGATTGCATTCCTTACAGAGCCTACGGTGAAGCGCATTACTTTGAACTTATCCAGAGGTTAGACGATCGAGCTCGAATCCCGATGAAACTCTAACTTTAGCGAGGCCAGTCAATCCAGATGCCTACAGCGTTTTTAGATATGCCGCTTATGCAGTCAGATCCTAGCCTTTCTCTTATAGGTACTTCGGCGCCGGCAAGCTCTGTGCAGTGTGCTGGCCGTCACATCCAGAGTACTCCAAAACAGGAGTAGAGTCCCCTTCGGACTAGAGGTCCGGAACCGAGGGACTTATGTTGAAACGCCTCTTAGTTACAGCTATGACCGCTGCTCTAGCGGTAAGTATGGGCTACGCCGATCAATCGAATACGAAGGTAAGCATTCCTGCCAATAAGACCACGCCCAGCAGCGGCAAGCAGATGTATGTCAACTATTGCGCGCCATGCCACGGCTTGGACGGCAAGGGCCAAGGTCCCGCTGCCTCCGCGCTGAAGACGCCACCGATCGACTTGACGATGCTGAGCAAGAACAATCACGGGAAGTTTCCGGATACTCACATCGTCACCGTGCTTGAGTATGGCACGGAGATTCCGGCGCACGGTTCGGTCGAGATGCCGGTGTGGGGACCCATCCTTGGTAAGATGAACGTGACCAATACCCAGGAAAGGCTGCTCAGAATCAACAATTTGAGCCACTACCTGGAGAGCATTCAGGCAAAATAGGGGCCGGCGGCCCAATTGCTCCCGGCCAGGGGCCTCCAAAAGACCCCTAGAGGAGCAAAATGGACAGCCAAAAGAAGCCGGACAAACTGAACAAGCCCCGGCCTGTCACAAAACAGAAGGCGCACAAAGCTTCCCCGAATGCGGCGCCTTCTGAACGGAATCACGAGAACCCTTCCCCGCCCCAGCGCCCGGAAGGCCGCGGCTCCAGACGAAGTGTGTATCCCGCAGCGAAAGGCACTGGGGCCGACCGGACTGGATCAGAACAAACCGGATCGAAAGTCCGTGGCCTTGGCCGTGGCGCCCTGGTCAACCGCCGCGCTGCTGACCGGCTGCGCAACGGCTATCTCTGGGTCTATGCCTCCGATATTGAATCTACCGAATTACCCGAAGCCGGCGAACCGCCTGCGCTGCTGCCGGTTGCCGACAGCCGTGGCATGTTGCTGGGCACGGCGCTTTACAGCCCCTCCTCGCAGATTGCGCTGCGGCTGGTTTCCCGCGAGGCCATCGATGAGGCCACATGGATGGAATTGCTGGCCAGCCGGCTGCGGCGGGCGATTGGCCGGCGCAAGCTTCTGATGGACTCCAATACCGACGCCTGCCGATTGTGCTTCAGCGAGGCCGACGAGTTGCCCGGCCTGGTGGTAGACAAATACGGTGACCTGGTCATTCTTCAACTCTTGACCAAGGGACTGGATTCGGCCGCAGTGCGTGAGACCTGCGTGCGCGTGCTGCGCGAAGAGCTAGCGCCGGCTGCGATTCTGGAGAGGCCCGACCCACGCATGCGCGAGTTGGAAGGGTTGGCCGCGCCCAGTTCCGAGCCTCTTTTTATTGCAGACGCCTCTGCTCCGGCTGCCAGCACGCAATTCCGGCTCAACGGCCTGGTGTTCCAATTCGACGCTAACTCCGGACAGAAGACCGGCGCATTTCTCGACCAGAGAGCCAACTACGCCGCCACCCAGGAATGGGCGCGGCGGCTCGGCGGAGCGAGAGGGGAAGGGGGCGGCCGGGCGCTCGATGTTTGCTGCTACCAGGGCGGCTTTGCCCTGCACCTGGCGCAGGTCTGTCGCCAGGTTACAGGCATTGACGCGTCCCGCGCCTCGCTCGAAGTGGCAGAGCGAAATTTTGAGGCCAATCGCGCCCGGCTCACCGCGCAGGTGGATTGGGTGGAGGGAGACGCCTTTCAGATCCTGCGCGACTGGTCGGACTCCGGCGAAACGTTCGATGCCATCGTTCTGGATCCGCCCGCCTTCGCCAAAACGCAGAGGGCTGTCGAGGGAGCGTTACGCGGCTACAAGGAGCTGAATCTGAGAGCCCTCCGGATGATGCGCCCCGGCGGCCTGCTGGTGACTTGTTCCTGCTCTCATCACGTGGGTTGGACAGAGCTCGAGGGCAGCGTGGCCTCGGCCGCCGCCGATGCGCACCGGCGGGTGCGCCTGCTGGAACGCCGCGGCGCAGCTCCCGACCATCCGGTGGTGCTGAACCTGCCGGAGACCGAGTATCTGAAGTGCCTTGTTCTGGAAGTTGAGTAAGGGTCCGGGAGGTAGAACGCAGACTCCAAGGAAGAAAGTGCCATGCAGCTTCGTCGAGAATTAGCCTGGGTGATGATCGTTTTCGTGGGGCTATACGGCCTTTGGCTCTCCGCTATGGGCTCGATAGCCTATGGATACGGCTACAGACCGGAAGCGCAAAGCTTGCTGATGTTCATTCGTCACACTCAGCCGCTGTTTATCTTCCCGTGCGTTCTGCTCGCTCTCGTGCCTCCCTGGTGGGCAATGGTCCCTCTATGGCTTCTTTCGATTTCCATTTGTATATTCCCATATGTGCTAAATGTCCAACAAAACGGAGCATTGGAGTATGTGAATGCTCCATTCTCCGTTCGAGAAGTTAAAGAGATTGCCCTTGTGATGTTGGTTCCCATTGCCATGCAGATTGCGCTCCTGCTCAAAGGGACCGGCAATCAACGCACTGACAATTTCTAGGGAATCTCTGAACAAGCTCTTCCTGGCGACAAGCATTCCCTCCGGGGATCAATGGGTGGTTAAAACCCAACCCTACCAGCCCACGTTGATTTTGCGGCATTTGCGGCACGCGACCCAGGGGTGTCCCTGGGTACCCCGGTCGTGCCCTGACACAATATGGACTTGTGCAGCGGTTTCCCCGCCAATCTCGACTCGGCAACGGGAACCTGATGCCCCGGCCCACGCTCAGGCTTGGACGATGCGCCGGCTGGCGCGCATCCGCGACCAGAATTGTTCCCACCACTGGAACCATGAGCGCCTGGCTGTGTCTACAGGAACCCGTTTGTCCTGCACTGGCGCCGAGCGTAACTGGGCCAGGGTGTCTTTAACCAGTGCGCGCAGGGACTCGGCCTCGAATGTGCACGAGCGCAGGTAGGCTGAGACGGTGAGTCCGGCTTCGGCGGCGCGGCGGCGCAGTTGTGCGCTTTCCGCCTTGCTCAGCCGGATGGTGATGCTGGCGGACTTCAGATTTCTTTCAAGCGCCGTTGGCAGACCGAGCGTGGCCTCCGCTTGAGAGTCTGCGCTTGATTGAGGCAACCTCCGATCGGTTGCCGTCTGCGGTGTTACACCTGGCGCGTAAGGTGGTGCATCAGGCGGATGCACTTCGTTGCTATGGAGCGGCCCCGGATTGGCAGGCTGCAGGAGCGAACGATCGCTGAGATCGGCTGGATCGACCGGAATATAGCGCGCGTGGGCGCGCAAAGCGCGCTCGTAGCTTAGCGTTGCCACGTCGTCTGCAAGGTCATCGTCATTCCACGCAAGTGCGCGCTGCTGCGCGGGTGTGGCAAGAGCGGCCAGCAAGCCCGCAAAGCTGGGGGAGGCAGGCGCGGGTGTGGCTGTTTGTTGCATGGCTTGGAGCATACTCTGAAGCAGTCCGCAGTCTTGGGGAATTCCCATCCAGAATGCGATGCGAGTTCCGTATGAGGAGATTTGATTCCGCAGTCCCAAAATGCAACCGCTGGCTGAGCTTTCCAGGGCATTTTCAAAGTCGCCGTAATGTGCGAGCATCACGCGGTCCCACCCATGACCTTACGCGATCGATCAAAACCGCCCACGCAAAGTGCGGCGCGGTCAGACGCGCAGGATGTCGCACGCCTCAGGATCGGGAAGTACGCGTCCGGGGAGTCGCAGCAGTTGGGTGACGGCTTCGGCGCTCATGGGGCGGGCAAAGAGATATCCCTGACCAAAGCGGCAGCCCAATTGCCGCAGCAGGCGGTATTGTTCGCGGGTCTCTATTCCCTCGGCGACCACGTCCAACCCCAACACGCGGGCCAGTTCGATGATGGTGCGCACGATTTGGAGCGGTTGGTCTCCTTCCGTCATGCGGACCACGAAGGAACGGTCGATCTTGAGCACGTCAAACGGAAAAGAGTGCAGGTGATTGAGCGAGCTATAGCCAGTGCCAAAGTCGTCCAGGAGCAGGGAGACGCCCAGCCTGCGCAGGCTGCCCAGCACCTCCATGGCGGTGCGAATGTTGGGAGTCAGGCTGGACTCGGTCATTTCCAGGCCGAGTTGACGGCTGGAAAGGCCGAATTGGAGGAGTAACGCCCGGACGTGATCGGCCAGCCCCTCACGGGAGAATTGACGGGCGGAGAGGTTGACGCCGACCCGCAGAGAGGCGTGGCGAGAATCCTCAAGGCACCAGCTCTGGATCTGCTTGCAGGCCTCTTCAAGCCCCCAGTCGCCGATGGGCAGGATCAACCCGCTCTCCTCGGCCAGCGGAATGAAGTCCAGCGGGGGGACCAGCCCGCGCTCGGGGTGAGCCCAGCGGATCAGGGCCTCAAGGCCAACAATTTTGCGGGTGGAGAGCTCGACCTCGGGTTGGTAGTAGAGCACAAACTGGTGCTGGTCCAGAGCGCGACGCAAATCGTTGCTGGACGGCCAGATAGCCGAGGCGCCGGCATCGTGCAACCGCGGCGACCCATTTCCAGTTAAAGATTTGCGTAGCCTGCGCAGTTCCAACTGGCTGGCGGCCATATTGGCAAGACTCTCGAGCATGTGAAGCTCGTCCGGCGCCAAGCCGAGACGAGCCTCGCGGGCGAAGATGCTCAGCGTCCCCAGGATCTTCCCGTCGAACGAGCGCACCGGAACACTGGCGAAGAAGCCCGCGCCGAGTAGGCTAAAGATCGGCAGTTTTTCTTCGGATAGAGAGAGTTCGGAGAACTCCGAAGCGATCACCGGACCATCGTTTGCAAGCACCAAATCGAAGATGGAATTCTTCCGCGGCACCTCGCGAATGTGCGGGCCCCAGTGCGACTTGATCCAGACGCGGCTCTCGTCGGCAAAGCCGATGCTCGCCGAATTGGCCCGGAAGTATTCAGCGGCCAGCCGCGTAATCGCATCGTAACTGGGTTCGGGCGGAGTATCGAGAATCCCCGTCGAAACGAGGGCAGCAAGCCGTGCATCCTCGTGTTGACGATCGCATCTTCCGGTGTCCAGTTCTGCTGGTTGCATCTTCGCTCAGGTCTCGCTCCTCCCTTATCGGGTGGGAAACCCATCGGCATGAGGTTACGCCAGAGCGGTGTTCCGAAGTACCTGTTCCACGAGAGCGATTGCGCTACTTGCCGGGGACCGGCTGTGCCGTTTCAGTCCACAGGAAGGTCAGGCGGTCGGCATCGTCCTGGACTTGCTGGTCGACGCCCATGCCCCCACTGTGTCCTCCCGCAACACTGTAATGGAGCAGGATGGGCCGGCCGCTCGATGAGGCGGACTGTAGAAGGGGAGTCATTTTTCGCGCATGAAGCGGGTCCACACGGGTATCGCCGTCGCCGGTGAAGAACATCACGGCCGGATAGGCTGTGCCGCTTTTGACGTTGTGGTAGGGCGAATACTTGAGCAGATAAAAGAACTGCTTTTCGTTCTTTGCCGAGCCGTACTCCGTGGTCCAATACGAGCCCACCAGAAACTTCTGGAAGCGCAGCATGTCCAGCAACGGGTATTCGCACAGCACGGCCGAAAACAGTTCCGGCCGCTGGGTGATGGCCGCGCCCATCAACAGCCCACCGTTCGACGCGCCCTCGACGGCGAAATGCGCCGGCGATGTGTACTTGTTGTCAATCAGATACCTGGCCGCCCCAAAAAAGTCGTCGAAGACATTCTGTTTCCGCTCGAACATTCCCTGCTCGTGCCAGTGCTCGCCATACTCGCCGCCGCCGCGCAGGTTGGGCAAGGCGAACCACCCGCCCTGTTCCAGCCACCACGCCGTGTCCGGGCTCCAGTACGGCGCCATGCTCACGTTGAATCCGCCGTACCCGGTCATCAGCAGCCGTTCCGTTCCGTCGCGCTTCAACCCCTTCTTGCCGGCAATGAACATCGGGATCTGCGTCCCATCCTTCGACTTGAAAGACACCTGCGTCAGCTCATACTGGCTGGAGTCGAAGGGGATCTTCGGCTGGGCAAAGACATCTCGCTTTCCAGTCAACGTATCCAGACGGTAGATGGTTGGGGGCACAATGAACGACTGAAAACTGACGAAGCCGTAGCGATCCTCGGTGCGGCCCCAAACCACCGAAGACGATCCAATCCCGTCGAAGTCGATCTTGCCGGCAGGCCTTCCATCCAGCATGTAGACCGCCGTCTCTGTCTTCACGTCCTTGAGCCGGTTCACGTAGATCTTTCCGCCCACGATGGACCAATCGGAGATCACATCCTGCCCTTCCGGCACAATCGTCTTCCACACGTCGGGCATGATGCCGGGATCGGCCTTCAGAATCCTCCCCTTGGGCGCTTTGTAGTCGGTCTTCACATACCACGCGCCCTTGGCGTAGATCGCATCGAACCTCGAATCCATTGCCCAAACCAGCACTTCAAAAGTCGACCCCGGCTTGGTCAGGTCGCGATAGACAATATCCACGCGCCGGGCCGGCACCCCGCGCCTGATTGTGACCACCAGGTAGCGCCCATCGTCCGTGACGACACCCGAAAAAAGATCGTCGCCTGCCAGCTCCTCTCCGCGAAACTCGTGCCCAAACAGCAGCGCGTCCTTCGAATTCCGCGTACCCAACAAATGCCGATACAGCAGTGTTCCCTGTTTGTTATTGCGCGCGTAGTAAATGCTGGCTCCATCCGGCGCAAAATTAACGCCAAAATAACGCGCCGTAGGCAGCTCGTCTTCCATCGTCTTGCCGGTCTTCACATTGAACACGTGGATGCTGGTCTCATCGGCTCCGCCCTGCTGCACCGCATAGGCCAACAATGTCCCATCCCGGGAAACATCCTCAAGGCGTACGGAGGTGTTCGGGTCGCGGCCCATTTGGGCGGGATCGATCAGCCGCTCGTCCTTGGCTGTTCCGCCCGGCCCCGTCCAGCCCCGCCGCACAAAGATCGAGAACTGCTGTTCACCGGCCAAACGCTTTCTGAAGAAGTAGCTGCCTGCGCGCTCGATGGGAAAACGCCATTCGGAGACATTCTCCAACTCGTCCAGATCGTCCGCGACTTGCGAACGTATGCGCGCCTGCTTCAGATAGCGCGCCGTATAGGCATTCTGGGCATCGATGAAGGCCCGCGTCTCAGGGCTCCGGGCGTCTTCAAGCCAACGGTAGCTGTCGGGAATCCTGGTTCCGAAGTAGTCGTCGGAAACCGGAATAGCGTCAACGGCGGGCGGGGGCGGCAGCGTGATGCCTTCGCGCCCATGAATGGTCTGGGCAACTGCGCCTGCCCCAAGGACCAACCAAATTGCCAATCCCAATCCAAAGGTCCGCCTCATGCAGTGCCTCCTGAGGACAGGATACTTCGCGCAGCAGTGCTTCGTCCGCGCACAACCCCGGTAGAATCGAGTCCAGTGGCAGGAACAGAACCAACTCAATCCAGCCTGGACTCGAATTTGGGGGACTCGCAATCGGGGCGCGCGCGATCGCGGTGGGCACGCGGCCTGGGCCTGCTGCGCCCATCGCACGCGCATACGGCGTTCACGGCAACCATCCTGCTGATGGCCTCAACGTTTCTTTCCCGGATCATCGGGCTGGTGCGGGTCAAGTACATCGTCTGGCTCTTCGGCGCGGGCGTTGAAGCCGACGCGCTGAACGGCGCTTTTGTGCTGCCGGATATGATTTCGTACTTCCTGGTCGGCGGCGCGGCTTCCATCACGTTCGTCACCATTCTCACGCGCTATCGCGACAACGGCCGCGAGGCGGAGGGGCAACGGTCGCTGTCAGTCATTGTGACCACGATGTGCCTCGTGCTGGGCGGCGCCATCGTGCTGGCCGAGTTGTTTGCACCGTGGTATATCCACTGGTGGTTCGATGGCTTCGATGCGCAAAAGGCCGCGCTGTGTGTCCACCTGACGCGGATCTTGCTGCCCGCACAGTTGTGCTTCTTTGCCGGGGGAGTCTTTGGCGCGGTGCTGCTGGTGCGCAAGCAGTTCAGCGTGCAGGCAATGGCGCCGCTGATCTATGGCCTAGGCACCATCGTGGGCGGCGTATTGCTGGTGCGGCGCATCGGCGTTTCTTCGCTCGCCATCGGCACGGTGGCTGGGGCGTTCTTAGGGCCGTTTCTCTTGAATTGGGTGTTCGCCCGGCGAGCGGGCACGCGCTACCGGCCGATTCTGGACTGGCGCGACGAGGGTTTTCGCGAATGGGTGCGGCTGTCGCTTCCCCTCATGATCGGCGTTTCTCTGGTCACTGCCGATAGCTGGATCATCGCCCACTTTGCCTCGGGTACCCGCGGCGCGGTGTCGCTGATGAGCTATGCCAAACAGCTTTTCACCGCGCCCATGGCCATGCTGGCGCAGGCGGCGGGCGCAGCCACCATGCCGTTTTTCGCCAGCATGTGGAGTAAACAGCGCTATTACGAATTCGCTACGGGCGTTGCCGACTCGGTTTCGCGCGTGACTGCGCTGGGATTACTGGCGGCCTCGGGCATGGTGACGCTGGGCCAGCCGGCGATTGACCTGGTGTTTACCGGCGGACGCTTTTCTCCAGCCGATGCACGGGAGTGCGCCGCCTATTTTGCCATTTTTTCCATCTCTCTGTTTCTGTGGTCGGCGCAGGCCATCTATGCGCGCGCCTTCTATGCCGCGGGGAACATGCTTGTTCCCATGGTGGCGGGAACGATAGTGACGCTGGTTTCGCTGCCCCTCTATTACGCGCTCTACCACTGGCATGGGGCGATGGGGCTGGCCATCGCTTCGGATATTGGAATCGCGCTTCAAACCGTAACCATCGCCCTGCTGCTGCACCAGCGGCGCATGGTCTCGCTGGCCAGCCTGGACTATGCCGAGTTGGGCCGCTGCCTGCTGGCCTCGGTGGCAAGTGGCGGCGGAGTCTGGGTGGTGCTCTGGGGGCTGGGCAGAATGTTGAGCCGGCTCATGGGCAATCCGGGATCTTCGCACATGGCTACGCAAACCCGCTGGATAGACTTGGGGCTGCTGGTGGCCGGGACGCTGGTTTGGGTGGCGATCGTAAAATTGGTCCTGGAAAAGACCGGGTCCGCGTTGCCCAGGGTGATGATGAAACGGCTGGGGATGGGGTAAGCGATCTCAGGACAGGAATTTGAACGTCTTGCCTTGGGGCATTGCCTTCATCCGTCGCAGAAATTCTCCTTCGTCGATCTCTTGGGGCCAGTCCAGGTTGATTGTGACGATTTGCTCATCCCGGTTCGATGGATTCCACCGAAGATTAATTGCTTTCAGGTTCTCCAATTGCGTCAAATCGCGCACGAGTGCCCCACTCTCATTCTTGATGAAGGTGTACAGCGGTTTTGTGCGCACAAAAAGGTCAAATATCCGCAGGCGTTCTTCATCAAGAAGAATCTTCAGAATTTCAATCTGCCGCTCCCCGATCACTCGCTTGCGTTTGGTCTCCAGCCGGTTGAAGAGGCTGTACATGGTGTCGCGGAAGAGGGCGCGCTGCATGTGCTTGCGAATCTCCGCCGTTAGCCGTTCGCACTGGATGCGAACACCTTTCAAGGCAAAGATCAGGAAGGGCGTCAGATCGTGGCCGCCCTGCCTGACCTCGCTGAGAATGCGCAGGTACGCGGGCTTTTCGTCGTAGTAGTAGTTCGACATCGCGACAAAGGCCCTGTCGGTCAGTCCAGCACGCCGAAGAACAAGTGCCTCCATGGCGCGCGCCGTTCGCCCATTTCCATCGAGAAAGGGGTGCATGGCAGCGAGGTGATAGTGCAAAGCCATTGCCTGCACCAGCGGATCGTGGTCGTGGAATTCAGTCTGGGTGGACTGAAGAAGTCCGGCAAACGCCTCTTCGCAGAGCGGTCCTCCCTCCGCGCCCCGGTGCGGGGGAATGCCAAAGGTCACGTTGTAGTCGCGCCCGCGAAGTACGCCGGGAGGGCAATGGTCCTCATCGCATCCGGTCACCAAACGACGATGAATCTCGCGCACAAGATCGGCGGAAACCGGCCGGTCGGCGGTCAGTTCTCCAATCCAGCGGTAAGCCAGCATGGCCGCGCGCGCCTGCCGCTGCGATCGCGTTCTGAGTTCCTCCGGCGAAACGTCCGGTCGGACCGCCTCTTCAAGCTCCCGCTCCGTAAACTCCGCGCCCTCAATCCGGCTGGTGCCGGCTACTTCACGCTTCAATTGCAGTTCCTGCAGCGCCTCCACCCAGCTCTTTTGATAGGGCAGAGCAGTCAGAGATTGCACCGCCGATTTGGCTTCAACAAGCGCAGCCATAACGGCGCTTGCATCGTAACGAATCCAGCGCTTTGGAAGCTCATAGCGAATCATTTGTTTCCCGATTCATGTCCAACTTCATTTTAAACTCATTTTCATGTCATAATCTATCATCTAATTTGTTTTCTTTCAATTACAGGATTGCACATAGATTTCATGTCTAGTTCATTTTATTTCCATTTTCACGTCGTTTCCGGCTTGAACCATCCGAACCCCGCCCTTTCCCGCTCAGATAGGCCGCCCGCGCTCAGGCTGCCCAAAGACACAAAAGCCCCCGCCGATGCGGAGGCTCTTGCGGCTGGAGCGGGGCCTGAAACTCAGCTACGGCTGAAGCGGCTTGAGCACCTCGGGGACGGCAGGGGCCGCAGCGGAACCGGCCAGCTTGGCTTCGGGCTTGCGGATGTCGATGCCGCCTTTGAAGAAGGCGCCATCCTCGATGCTGATGCGAGCCGCGGCCACATCGCCGGTCAGGGCGCCCTCGGCGCGGATGTCCACGCGGTCAGAGGCAGCGACGTTGCCGCGAACCTTGCCCAGGACGACGATCTCGCGAGCGGTGATGTTGGCCGCGACCTGGCCGTTGCGGCCCACGGTCACACGGTTGCCGGGAAGCGTGATGCTGCCCTCGACTTTGCCGTCGACAAACAGCGACTCTGAGCCGGTGATCTCTCCCTTAATGAACAGGCCCTTGCCGATGGTTGCCTGATCGCCGGTCGGAGGTGGGGTGCGGCCGGGGGGTTCAAACGCCGGAGCGGGCGGGGCGGGGCGGGGAGGCTCAGGGGTGGGGGTGAGGTTGGTATTTCCGGGCTGGCTTGGTTTCCACATAGCGCTCAAAGTATTTCCTTTTCTGTCCTGAAGGGACGGGGGTTGCCAAGGCAGGGTCCAATGCCGCGGGCCCAAAAAATCCGAATGTGTGGACCGCCGGGTCATTTGACTGCCGTCGGCCCCATAAGCGGCCACAAGTACGATGCTATTCCCTCGTGGCACACCAAAACGTTGCCTTCTCGCTATTTTAAAGCGGAGCACTGCCGTTTAACGAGGAGCTGGGTAAACAAGGGCAACCAGTAGCCAATTGTGTCAACAGTCCGGCAGCCTGACGCCAGACCAGGCCGCATTTCATTCTTTGCGGGTTCGGCGGCCAAGGTGCCGCATGCAGGCTTCCACGCCGGCTTGCCAATAGCCTACTCTTATTTTATGACCGATCGTGAACTGGTGGCGCGGATCGCCCGCTCTGCCGGTCAGAAAGCCGGATACAAGCAACTGGTCCGCGAGTTGAGCCTTGGCGGCGGACGCGAGCGGCGCCTGCTGCTGGAGCAGCTTGCCCGGCTGACCGCGCGCGGCGAACTCATCCTAGTGGACCGCGAGCACTGGAGCATTCCGCGGGCTGTTTCCGGAGTTGGAGGCACGCGGGAAAACCTGGCTGCCGGGCGGCTCGATCTGCACCGCGACGGCTACGGCTTTGTGCGGCCCAACGCGCGCCAGGCGTCCAAATCGAGTTTTGCCGAGGAAGACATTTTTATCCCTCCCAATGAGATCAACGGCGCCATGCAGGGTGACCAGGTGCTGGTTGAAGTTGAACCTCCAAAAGCCGACGGACGCCGGCAGGGCCGCATTGTCCGCGTCATCGAGCGGCGCAACCCGACCGTCGTTGGAGTCTTCCACTATGCTCGCTCTGACAGGTCGCCGGGAAATTCTGTTGTGCCATTTGACGAGCGCATGACCCAGCACATCCTCATTCCCCCCGGGCAGGAGTTGCCGGCTGGCGGCAAATCCGCCACGCCGCACCGCGTGCTGGGAACGCAGGCGACGGCTGCCGCAACGCATGGCAAATTGGACGATTTGGAGGGGCTGGAAGGCCTGGTCGTCGATGTGGAAATCACCAGTTGGCCCACGCCCACCCGGCCCCCGGTCGGCCGCGTGATTGAAGTGCTTGGTGATCCGGACGACTTTGGCGTGGATGTGGAGATGATGATCCGCAAACACCAGTTGCCGCGCGTGTTTCCGGAGAATGTCCTGGCTGAGGCGCGCAGTGTGGCTCATCTGGATGAGGCCGAAGCCGCCAGCCGGCGCGATTTTCGCTCGCTGCCGATCGTCACCATCGACGGCGAGACGGCTCGCGATTTTGACGACGCGGTTCTGGTGACCGAACGCGGCAATATCGACGGGGGCGGCGGCTACGAGCTGCAGGTGCATATTGCCGATGTCGCCGAGTATGTGCGCGCGGGGACGGACCTCGACCTGGAAGCGCGGCTGCGCGGAACCAGCGTCTACTTCCCCGATCGCGCCATTCCCATGCTGCCGCAGGAGCTTTCGACCGGCATTTGCAGCTTGCGCCCCGGCGAGGACCGGCTGGTCCTGAGTTGCCTGATGCAGTTGGATGCCGATGGCCGCATCGAAAGCTACGAAATCGTTGAGGGCGTGATTCGCTCCGCCGCGAGGATGACCTACACCGAAGTCCACGCTATTCTCGAAGGCGATGAATCACCCCACCGACGAAGACCTGTCAGTGGGGACCCCGACGCCGAAGCCCGCGCGCGCCACGCCGCGCTCGTTCCAGACTTCGTCCGGATGCACCTGCTGGCCCGCCTGATGAACAAGCGGCGTGAAGAGCGGGGCTCGATCGACTTCGATCTGCCTGAGCCGGTGATCGAGTTTGACGAGCAAGGCCAGATGCGCGGCGTCACAAAGTCCGAACGCACCTGGGCCAACCGCCTGATCGAGGAGTTCATGCTGGCGGCCAACGAGTGCGTGGCTACCTGGCTTGAGGACCTGGGCGTGCCCTCAATCTATCGCATTCATGAGAAGCCCGAGGCGCGCCGCGTTGTTCAATTTGAGGAACTGGCCGCCGCCTTCGGCTACTCGCTGGGCCTCGGCGCTCTGCCCGTCAAGCGGATCCAGACCCGCGGCGAACGGCGCGATTCCCACGGCCGCGGCCGCAACCCCCGGATGCACGAGGTGCCCGAAGACATTCCGGTTACGCCGCGCATGTATCAGAAGCTGGCCGCGCGCATCGAGGGCAAACCAGAGGAGCGAATCTTAAGCTACCTGATGCTCCGCTCCCTCAAGCAGGCCCGCTACTCCGAGATCAACGAAGGCCACTTTGCCCTGGCCGCGCCTAGCTATACACACTTCACCTCGCCCATCCGCCGCTATCCGGATTTGATCGTCCATCGCATCGCCAAGACGCTGCTCAGGGAAGGTATGAGCGGCAAAGGTGAGATTGCGCACGGACGCCACAACTCACCATGGACGCATCACAACGAAGGACTGCAGCCGGGCAGTATGGCATCCCACCCTAGCCGCAAAAACAAAGACGCGGCGAGGGTGGGTCACCCAGGGCATGCGGTGGGTGGGATCAGCCCCGGCGAGCCTCCCATTCCGGAAGCCGAGTTAGCGCAGATCGCCGAGGAGACCAGCCTGACCGAGCGCCGCGCCGCCGAGGCTGAGCGCGAACTGATGGAGTGGAAGAAGGTTCGGTTCATGCAGGACCGGGTCGGCGAGGAGTTTGCCGCCCTGGTGCTGAACCCCGCCAAATTCGGCCTCTTTGTCGAGTTGACCGACCTGTTTGTCGAAGGGCTGGTGCCCATTGACTCCCTGCGCGACGATCGCTACACCTGGCGCGAGAACACTCACGAAATCATCGGCGAGCGCACCGGCCGCCGTTTCAGGGCCGGAGATCGCGTACAGGTTGTCCTTGATCGAATTTTGGCCCAGGAACGCCGGCTCCAGTTCTCGATTGTGGAGGAGGGCCTGGCCCTCACCGGGCGGAAAGCCGCGAAGACCCCACCCAAGCCAAAGAAGAGCAAGCGCAAGGACACCACGGCTCCGGCTTCGAAAGGGAAGAAGCGGTTCGGCAGAAAGGCCAAGCGGCGCTAGATGTGAACGGCCTCTACACAGAGGCCGCTCTTTGGGTTTAAAGGCCGCCTACTTGTTGGCCATCTGCTCGGCGAGGTTGCCGATAACCGGGATCACGAACTTGCCGCCATTGATAGCTTTCATCACGCACACAAGCCAGAGGATGAACCATAGAAGGTCGATCAGCAGCGAGATCAGGTGCACGAGTCCGTAAAGGCCATAAGGCAAGAATGTCACTGAAATCGCTATGAAAATAGCGAATGCAATGCCAACAACGAACGCCGCAACGTTGAGGAAGATGGACTGCCAGGCGTGGAAGCGCACAAAGGGACTCGTGCTGTAGGGTGGGAGAACCAGGAATATGATCGCCGGTATAAACGTAATGTAGGAGATTGCGCCGGCGGCATTGTCAGTGAGGCCAGACTGCGGGGTGTCAGACATGGTGGTTCCTTTCGTGGTCGAGACTGGGTGCGAAATCGTGTGCTCCACGCTCCTGCCAAGGTGAACAGAAAGGGAAAGACCCCGGCCGCGGATGCGCACAGTGGGCGTGAAGTTGGAACGAGATAAGGAAAACCCGGATACGCAAGAATGTCAAGAGAGATTTCTATCAATGGCGCGAATTATAGGCTATAGCTAAGAAAAGGCACTGGAAAAAGGGCAAGCGGCACGATGCAAGGACGGCCTCCACGAGGAGGCCGTCCTTGCGCAGTTCCCCAATGCTCTTGCTTTGACCCCACGGGGAAACGCGTCATTCTCTTGCCCACGAGCGACAATGACCTATTGCAGCGAGGCAAGATTTGAAGCGAAGACGACTCGGCGGCGACGGTTTCAGAGCGTACCGGAAGGGACGCCGCTGGATAGCTTTTGCCCCGGCTGAAAGCCCAGTTACCGGTTGGCCTGCTTCTCGGCCAGGTCGCCAATGACAGGCAGCTTGATGCGCTTGCCGCCAAATGCGCTGATAAATACGATGAGCCAGACGACAAAGATGGCGAGACCCACCAACTGCAAGACCGTGAAGGTTAAAAAGACCGCGGACGGAACGAGATGTTGAACCGCCCCGACGAGAATGTCGACCACCGCCCAGGCAACGAAAAAGAAGATCGACTGCCAGGCGTGGAAGCGGACAAAGGGGCTTCTCTTGAAGGGTTCAATGATGAGAAAAACAACGGCCGGAATGATCGTGATATAGGCAATGCCGGCGGCGGCGTTGTCAGAGAGGCCAGACGGATTCGAATCGGACATGTTAGCTCCTTGGGCGTTGAGCCGAGACTCTCGGCATGGGGCGTTGCACGCGCAATCCGCGCCCTTGGAGATTGTGAGCCAGGTCAAGAGAATCAAACCGGTCAGAATTGCTCAAGCAATTGGGGATCGTTGTTGCGCACGTTTCCTACGCGATCGCTCACCGGCCATGCGACCATCTTCTCTGCGGGAAAGGGGCGGAGCAAATCCACGGGCGGCCTTGCCGGGTCGCCGGGATCGAGCCAGCGGGAGTAATCGCGCGGCTCCAGAATCACCGGCATCCGGTTGTGGATGGGCTCCATGAGCGCGTTCGGATCCGTGGTGAGAATGGTAAAGGTCTCAAGCGCCGCGCCTTCCTTTGGTTGCCAGTGCTCCCACAGGCCGGCCAGGGCGTAGGGTTCGCCGCTTTTGAGGGCAATGGCGAAGGGGCGCTTTGTCTTCTTGCCTTTCTTATCGTTGTCGCCGCGTTGCCACTCGTAGAATGCATCCGCAGGCGCCAGGCAGCGGCGCTTCTTCAGAGCCTCCCGGTAGGCGGGCTTTGCTGCTGCCTCTTCCGCGCGGGCGTTGATGGTGCTGTAGCCGAACTTGGCGTCCTTGGCCCAGAAAGGCACCAGCCCCCAGCGCATCAGGGCGAACTCCCGGTTGCCGGAGTCGCGGCTTAAACGAACCACGGGTTGCACGCTTTGGGGCGCCACGTTGTAGCTGGGCGCAAACCACGGCATGTCCTCCAGCTCCACGCCAAACCAGTCGGCGAGAACCTGCTGCGTAGATCGACGGGCAAATCGTCCGCACATACTCCCCTAGAATAATTCGCTGGGCGCACCACCGCTGCCGTCATTCTGAGCGAAGCCGAAAGCCCGCCCTGAGTGCAATCGAAGAGAACCTGCGTTTTGCTCTTTCTTGCGGCCAGAATGGGATTCTCTGCAGGCGGATTGCCAATTTGCGTGTGCTCCAAACTTCATCCAATACAATAGTGCTTGGGAGCATGAAGAATGGCACATATGGTATTTTGCACGCGCAACAAGAAGGAGATGGAGGGCCTGGACGAGCCGCCTTTCGACTCGGAGTTCGGCCAGAAGATCTATAAGAATGTCTCAAAGGCGGCCTGGGGCGAGTGGGTGGAGCGGCAAAAGATGCTCCTCAACGAATACCGGCTCCAGCCCTGGACCCCCTCGGCGCAGACATTCCTCGTCGAGCAGATGGAGGAGTTCTTTTTCGGCACAGGCTCCGGTCTACCATCGGAATTCGTTCCGCCGTCGCACTAGCCACACGGGCGTGCGTCGCTCGCTTCAAATGAGTTGGACCGGTGTAATACAACCTGTTGCCGGATTCTCGTGGTGGGTCAGTTCACAAGCAGGGAGGCGGCGATGAGTTTCCAGAGTCTGCTGTGGTTTTTTCCGATTGTGGTTACTCTGCACAATGCGGAAGAGGCCATTTGGTTTCCAGAATGGACTCAGCGTGTCCGTTGGTGGCCTGCCCCCGTCGCACCGGGTGTCTTCCGTTTTGCCGTAACGGTTTTCACAATCCTGGCCTTCGCCGTGACTTGGTTAAGTGCCCGTTCGGGCAAACAGACTGCCTGGACCTACCTGGCTTTTGGATATATGGTCGGCGTGCTGGCCAATGCCCTGATTCCCCACATTGCTTTAACGATTGCGATGCGGAGATACATGCCGGGCGTTGCAACGGCTGTGGCGCTGAACCTTCCGGTATTATCCCTGCTTGTCGTGTTGGCATTGAAAGAAGGGTACGTCTCCGGCTCGAAAGCCGTTGCATATTCGATTGGCGTATCCGCCGTGGGGCTGCTGTCCATCCCGGCGCTGTTCAAATTGGGGCGGGTCCTGAATCTCTGAAGGCGGCTCGTTGAGCTAGTGGATGTTCCAAATCCAAAGGAGATGGGAGAGAGTTCCCGCGTCGGGATTTTTCGTGCGCGAAAAGTAAAACGAGATCCTGCGCCGATTGACGATCAAAGTAGAATGAAGTCATGGGTAAAGTTCTACAACTGTTCCCTGAATTCGAAGAGGACCTCCAGTCCAATCTTTCGGAGACCGAGCGCAATCTCTGTGAGATCGTGGTCGGAGATGCAAACCGTGTATTACTTGGTTTCCCTGAGGGACTCTTCCAAACCATAGTTACTTCCCCCCCCTATTGGGGCCTACGCGACTACGGAATCGAGGGACAAATTGGCGCCGAGATGGACGTCAATGCGTACATCTCAAATCTCGTCGTGCTCTTTAGAGAAGCACGGCGCACCCTTGCGTCTGACGGAACGCTCTGGCTGAACCTCGGAGATAGTTATACAAGCGGCGGACGGACATGGCGAGATGACGATGCAAAGAACAAAGGCCGCGGCATGTCGTATCGTGCGCCTACGCCAACCGGTCTCAAACCTAAGGATCTGATAGGCATTCCTTGGCGTGTCGCATTCGCGTTGCAATCTGACGGCTGGTACTTACGATCCGATATGATCTGGAATAAACCCAACTGCCAGCCCGAGTCTGTGAAAGATCGTCCAACTCGTTCGCACGAATACATTTTCCTCTTCTCAAAATCGGAGAGGTACTTTTATGACCCTGAGGCAATCAAGGAACCGACTCAAGACAAGAGGCAAGGACGCAAGAATAGACGTAGCGTTTGGAACATCAACACGGAACCTTACGCGGGCGCTCATTTCGCGGTTTATCCTCGATCCTTGGCACGGCTATGCGTGGCGGCTGGGTCGAAGGAGGGAGACCGCGTATTGGACCCCTTTTTTGGCTCGGGCACCACGGGTGTCGTTTGCAACGAGCTCAGACGTCAATGTACAGGCATTGAAATTAGCAATGAATACGCAGACTTAGCGAGGAATAGACTGCTCAAGAGGCGTTGAATCAAACCGCCAAGTTGCGTGGACCCTGCATAGCTCTTTGTTGATTTTCTTGATTTGCAATTTTCGCTCGGTGCCGCCGTCGAAGTAGAGTGCAAACTTCAATTTGCCTTCTGCGTCGAAGACATAGCCGTAACCGGGCTTCGGCGTTTGCCTACTTCGCGTTTGGATTACCAATTGTGCACCAATGGCCTCCGCCAACAATGCTTTCGGAATCTCCACAAGTTCGTAGAGGTACGACTTCGGACCTGGCGAGAGGCAACGAAACTGAAAGATTCGTTGGTAGCTCTTCATATGCTCCAGAAACATGTCCCGGAGAAGCGACAGCTCCCAAGCGCCCCTCCCAAGCTCCATGAACTTGCTGATATGCAGGTAATCGATTCGGATGCTTGCATCTGCTTGGGTTTTGAGGCTTACGGGAACCCCTTCAATTATTATGTCGTGACCGCGATTCGTCCTGTTCTGTACTAGCTCCGCCTGGACCCCGGCCCTGTTCAACGATCTTTCAAGTGCTAACTCGAAACGATCCTTGCTTAGAGCCTGGTGGCTGAACGCGTGATGGATGCGAAGAGCATCCCCAAGCATATCCAGAACTCCCGGTGTAATAAAGTCCGATTCTTCACTGCGATGAAACTCGTAGGGAAGCCGAAACTGCCTAATCACCGCTGAGACCCAATCGATCTGGGACGGCGTAAGAGCCGCAGCAGCGGAGTTCAGCGAATTGACGAGATCTGGATCGGGCGCTATCGTCGCCTATTCTAGTTTCTGAGCTTGCGCCGACTCTCGCGAAATCCACCGATGAACCTCACTCGACACCCGAAGCGAGCGAGTCAATTCTTACCACGGGTCAAACGGCGGTCGTGTTCCTTGCCGTGCTGGTAGAATGGAAGTTGCCGCAATGCGTGGCACTTCGCCCTCCTGGCGCCCCCAACCCCCCGGCCGCTTTGGCCAAACAAAAGAAGGACAAAACCTCCCTGTGACCCAGACGATACGCAATATCGCCATCATTGCCCATGTTGACCACGGAAAGACAACGCTGGTAGACGCCATGTTGCGTCAGTCGGGAACGTTCCGCGCCAATGAGCAGGTGGCCGACCGGGTGATGGACTCGAATGAACTGGAGCGGGAGCGCGGCATCACCATCCTGGCCAAAAACACGGCCATCGTTTTCGAAGGCGGCAAGATCAACATTGTGGATACGCCCGGCCACGCCGATTTTGGCGGCGAAGTGGAACGCGCGCTCAAGATGGTGGACGGCGTGATGCTGCTGGTTGACGCGGCCGAAGGCCCGCTGCCGCAAACCCGCTACGTGCTGGCCAAGGCGCTCGAGGCCAAGCTGCTGCCCATCGTGGTGATCAACAAAGTCGATCGCCCCGACGCACGCCCGCAGGAAGTGTTGAACGAAATCTACGACCTGTTCATCGATCTCGATGCGGACGAATCGCAGTTGGATTTTCCGGTGCTCTACGCGGTGGCCAAGGCAGGTACAGCGACTCTCGATCCGGCCATTCCCGGCGTAGACCTGCAGCCGTTGTTTGAGACCATCGTCTCCACCATTCCCCCTGCCACCGGCGACGCCGAGGGTACGCTGCAGATCCTGGTGACGAATCTCGATTACTCAGATTACTTTGGCCGCATCGCCATCTGCCGCGTCTTCCAGGGCACCCTGCACGCCGGCGACGATGTAACCATCTCCAAGCGCGACGGCACGTTGCAGAAGACACGCATCACCAAGCTCTTCACCTTCAGCGGCCTCAAGCGCATCGAGACCACCGAGACCACCATGGGCGACATTGTGGCCGTGGCCGGCGTCGAGGGCATCACCATTGGCGAAACCATCACCAGCGTCGAGAACCCATCCCCGCTGCCGCTCATCATCATCGACGAGCCGACTATCGCCATCCAGTTCAGCGTCAACAACTCCCCGTTTGCGGGACGCGAGGGCCAATACGTCACCAGCCGCAACCTGCGCGAGCGCCTGGAAAAAGAACTGCTGACCAACGTCAGCATTCGCGTGGAAGATACCGGCTCGCCGGACAGCTTCAAAGTGCTGGGCCGCGGCGAATTGCAACTGGCGATTCTCATCGAGATGATGCGCCGCGAGAGCTTCGAGCTGATGGCCGGCCGCCCGGAGATCGTCACCAAAATGGTGGACGGCGTACGCATGGAGCCTGTGGAGCACCTGACCATCGACGTTCCCGAGGCGTTCACCGGCGTGGTGATTGAAAAGCTGGGGCCGCGCAAGGGCGAAATGAATAAAATGCACAATCACGGTTCAGGTCGCGTGAGGATGGAGTTTCGCGTGCCCAGCCGAGGGCTGATCGGCCTGCGCAGCGAGATGCTCACCGAGACGCGCGGCACCATCGTGATGAATGCGCTGTTTGACGGCTACATGCCCTATCAGGGCGAGATTCCGCAGCGGCCCACTGGCGCCTTGATTGCCGACCGCCTGGGATTGACCACCACTTATTCGCTGAACGGCCTGCAAGAGCGCGGCAGTCTGTTTGTGGGCGCGGGCGTTGAAGTTTATGAAGGCATGATCGTCGGCGAGCACTCCCGCGATAACGACCTCGACGTGAACGTGGTCCGCGAAAAGAAGATGACCAACATGCGCGCCTCAAGCGCGGACGAGGCCATCCGCCTGGTGCCTGTGAGAGCACTCAACCTGGAGCAGGCCATCGAATTCATCGCCGAAGACGAGATGGTCGAGGTCACGCCGAAATCATTGCGCCTGCGCAAGAAGATTTTGCAGCAGAATCGTCGGCCCAAGCGGTGGGAGAAGGGCCAGCAACCCAGTTGATATCGGACCTGTGTTCCTTGGCGAATATGCTCGAGCCGCCGCTTCGCCTCAAGCAGTCGCTGCAACGCCTCTTCTGTAGCAAAGGGTCGGGGACGGTGCTCAATCAGGCAGTTTCTGCTCCAGCACTTCCTGGGCGCGCGCCGCTCGCCAGCGGGCGAGCCGTTCGTAGAGCGCCGCATCGGTCAGGGCAAGAATCTCGGCCGCCAGCAGCGCGGCATTGGCCGCTCCGGGCTTGCCGATGGCCAACGTGCCGACGGGAACGCCACGCGGCATCTGCACAATCGAAAGCAGCGAGTCCAGGCCGTTGAGCGGCGTGGCCGCAATCGGCACACCCAGCACGGGAAGCAGCGTCTTGGCTGCGATTACACCGGCCAGGTGAGCCGCGCCGCCGGCGCCTGCGATCATCACCCGCAGCCCCCGCGCCCGCGCCGTCTCAACGTATTCGATAAGCTGATCGGGGGTGCGATGCGCGCTCAATACCCGCGCCTCATGGGGAATTTCAAGCACGCGCAGAATCTCAACCGCAGCCGAGAGCACCTCGTAATCGCTCTTGCTGCCCATCACTATTCCAACCAGGGGATGTTCGCTCATACGGCTGATTATACGAGGGTCCAGAAAGCAAGCCGAGAAGGAAAGCGTAAGCTTCCGGATGAAAGCGATCGGCCTCGATGCTCAATGCCGGTGCCACGCCTCCACGGCCACCTCGATTACCGCGAACAGCACGCTGACAGCCGCCAGAAAGCCCTTGGCCCGCTGCCAGTTCTGCTCATGCCGTTCCATGCGCCGTTCCAGATCGGCGATGCGCCCGCCGTTGCCGTCGCCCATCAGCCCGGTCATCTGCGTCTTGAGCACGCTCAGGTCGCTCAGCACCTGCGCTTCGAATTCATTCATCATTCGCATCAGAGCGGATCTCCATCTGTCCATCGCTACAAAGAATCAGCGCTCACGATCCCAGCGGCAGGTTGATGAACAATGCCGTTGAGAACGCCGAGTAGTTCGGCGGCGTCGAGCCGTCATACATCCGGATGTAGAACCGGTCGTTGGCGGTCTCCCGCGAGAAAGTCATGTTAGGCAAGGTTGCCCTCACCACCAGCCCTGGGTCTTCTCCCGGCATGAAGGCGAAGTCCCGTCGCCGTATCTCAAACCCGCCGCCCGTGGGCGGAGTCACGCCGGCACTTATCCCCACCGTGCTTCCATTCAGCGTTGTCACTGCAAGGCTGGTCAGATTGGCTAACATTGTGGGAGCGATCGCCGCCGGCAACCATGCGTCCGCGGGCACCGCCGTGCTGGTCTTGATGGCCAGATCGTCGGCCCAGTCGTTGGCAAACGCGATGGCATACTCCACCAGATCGGGATAACTTGCCCGATAACTCACCTTCACGGTTCGCACCACCACCTCCGCGTTCAGGCTGGTCGAAGGCGCATTCAAGAGCAGCGCGTCGCCCGGCCAAACATCGGCGGCGAAACTTGCCTTGTTCCCGCTGTAAGTGCCGCTCCACAGCGCGCTCACGCCGGCCGCCGCTTGTTCCATGGCCAGTGCCGCATTCAGGCAATCTGCAGAACTGCGCGCCGGAGGGTTGGTCACCGAACCGATCCACGTGGCCACTGCGGGCGTTCCGGCCGCCGCCAACGCCTGTTGGCTGGCGGTGTTCACAGCCCGTCCCACCGCTCTGCCCACGGTGCGGTAATTCACCGCGATCTGCTCGCCCGCCACTGGCGCATACCCGGCATAGAACACAACCTTGCCGGTGCGTTCCAGGTGGCACTCTGCCGCCTCGGCCACCGTGCCAAGCCGCCGCGTATACGGCCCTCCGGCCGCAGGAGTGCTTACCACCCAACCCGATCCCAGGTTGGTAAGGTTGATCGCCCGCATGGTTCCAATCAAGTTGATGCTGCTGGCCGCCACCACGAAGCACGCCGGGAAGAGACTGGCGACTCCGCCGTCATAGAGTGTAACCGGCATCCCGCCCACCCCATTCACAAACTCCTGAATCTCCAGTTGAACCTTTGCAGGACTTAGGTTCGTCTGTCCGCCCAGAGTAATTGCCCCGCTATCTCCAAAGGAACGGTACAAAGCCAGTTCCCGCTCGTTCTCGGCGCAATGCACCCTCGCCCGAAGCGTGTATTGGTTGGCTGGATTTACCGCATAAGCCGTCCCCGCGGGTGCTCCCTGGACGATTGGCTGCAATGTAACTGCCCCGGTACCCGGCTGCGCGGTCGCTTGAAAGCCTACCGTGCATGCGGCCTGTGTCTCGTCGCCGACAAAGAAGCCGGCTAGAATCCCGGCGCTGCCGGGTGAAAGGCTAACGCCCACTGCCTCCAGTAACAGCGTTCCGCCCATCTCCACCGGATCGAGCCAGGTCAGCAGCGTCTCCCCGTCGATTCCATTGCCCCCGCTCATGACCAATCCGCCCGCGCCCAGCGAAAGATACCCGTACCCGCCCGGATTGCCCCACACCCGCTCGTCGATTGCACTCTCGTTGAAGAGTTCGCTGATGATTGCGGACTTGGATGCAGCCATGAAGAAGGGTCCCGCGGCGAGATAGAACTGCGTTGTAACTCCGTCGCCCAGAAAGTACTCAGTTACATACGCAACCGGCTCATGCTCGCCGCAAACCGTCACATCGTTTGCCAATGCGCGCTTGACGCTTGCGGTGAAAGCAAGGTTGGCCAGGTTAAGGCTGCCGTCGGTCTCGTTGAGCGAATGCACCGCGCCCGGCACGGATGTGAGCGTCAGCGCCCCATTGACCGCGCGATATGTCGCCCGTGCCTGATTTGCCACTTGTCCGGCACTCTTGCTCCACGGCGCGCCAGGGTCTGGAACAAAGTTGCTCACTGGCACACTCAAGGAAAGCCCGAGAGTCGAGAGCGCAGTCGATCCGGTACGGGTTACCAGAGCGGCGATGAGCGGCCCGGCACTTTCGCCCGTGGCGCCCGTGCTGGGCGGCATCATCAACTGGTCAAGCAACAGCTCGTCGCTCAAGGCCTGGATTGCAATCCGGTAGCGTGGGCCCTCGATTGCCAGCCCCGCAAACTCCGGCAGTGGAGTTACCGCGATGTAACCCGTAAAGTACACTGTGCCATCGTCGCCCGTCACCGCCAGCGACTGATTGCGAGTGGGCTTCGTCAGGTTGCCGTTGGCCGGCAGGCTCAGACATAGCTGGCAGATGGAGGGCTCATTCAGTTTGCGCTCAATCGTGAGCGGCCGTGCCGCATCGAGCGCGGCCGTGTAGTCTTGCCCTTCAATAGCAATCTTCATCGTAACTCTCTGACTTATTGGTTGTGGCCCTGCGAACTTGCTGACTCGCTCACTTGCGGACTGGCTGTCTCAATTACACCAGTGCCTTTGCGGCGGGCAGGAAGCTTCGATAACACAGCACGTGTTCCCCATCCAATGGATCGGTAACCGGGAGCGCCAGAAACCGCCCTTTGAGCAGCATCCGCGCCTGGCCGCCCTGACTCTTTCCGCTTAGTGGGACGACCGCTTCTTCCGCTCCGGCCATGCTTTGCAACCTTGGATAGTGGAAGAAGATTCTCTCCCCTTGGCTTCCCTGCATCACAAACAACGCCGACCACTCCTGATAGAAGCTTCCGCCTTCGCGGTCGACAAATCCAGTTACCGCTTGCAGCTTTGCGTTGGTAGCCGGAGCGCCGCCCGGCAATGGTTCGGCGAGTGTAAGTCCAGTCGGACTTACCTGGGAGACCAACCCAACGTTGAAGGTAACTCGGCGAATATAGTCCACATCGGTAAGCGCCTGCCGCACATACGCACCCGCAACCGGCGCGCCCACAAAGCCCGTTTGCCCGGTGTAGTCCACATCCAATGCGATGATTGAACCGGGCGCGAAGTTTGCCGCATCGGTTGCCGCCAGCGCCACAAAACTAGCTGTGCTCCCGCTTTGCGGAGTTACCGCCGGGGCCGCCTGCGAACCATCCGCGGCTAGCGCAGCCCCACTCGCCGGAGCAAGCAGGTTCATGTGCTGCGAGCCTGTGGCCAACGCCATGGTCAGCTTTGTCCAGCTCAGGAATTGCAAGCTTACTTGCGCCTCGAGCGTCTCGCGTACCTGCTCCAATGTCGCAGCCGGAATGCCCGTCAATACAGGCGATGTCTTGCTTCCAGTTCTACGCGTAAACTCCTGGATCCAAGCAAGGCCGATCCACGGAGATGGTGGAGCATCCAGACTGAACCCGCCTTGTTCCGCCGGATCGAAAAGCACCGGTGTTTGCGTCGTCCGATTGACCGGAGCAAAGTACCCTCGAACCCGCCTTGCCACCGGCGCGGGAGCCGAAAACCAATTTGCCGCCATTTACTCCCCCTGCTCCTGATAGCTGTAAACCATCACCTTGGCCGACCGGCTCAACCGGTCCCGCTGGACCACGGCCGGCCCAAAGCCCGGCTCGTCCCAGAACACCTGCGTCAGCATCGCCGCCGGCGGCGTTGCCGTGTAATTGAGCTTGGGCGTGTAGAAAGGTTGGAGCATTGCTATCAGTTCCTCATCCATCTCGCTTAATGACCGGCCGCGATCCAGGCCGCCAAAGCTTTGCGTCCCGCAGGTCTGATACGCGATCTCGCACTCCTCGGCGGCCATCGTGGACCCAAGATCCGTATCCACGCCCAAGGCTAGCCAGCGCAGGATGAACACGTCGTTGGGAGGCTGGCTGAAGGGCGCTTCCGCCTCCTCCACCAGAATCCCCGGCCGCACCGCCCCACGCAGCAAGAATGTCCGCTCCGGATTGATCGTGGTCAGCCGCGTCCGCAGCGCCATATAAAACGAGTCTTTCGCATTCTGCATGGAGTAAAACTCCTTGGGTTAGTGGGGTTAGAGGATCGGCAAGCCATGCTCCCCGATCTCTGATCTCTGATAACTGATAACTGGTTACACCGCCTGCTGCCGCGCCTCGCGCAACAGCAACCGGTAGAGATATACCTGGCCGAACGCTTCGTTTGAAGCGATCGACTCGATCAGATAATCCTGCCCCGCCACTGTAACTGCCAAGGTCATGGCGAAGAGCGATTGGGCCGACGCCAGGTCGAGAGCACTAACTTGCTGCTGCACTCCCGTAGCCGATACCAGAAGCTCCCATTTCGACTCTCCGCCTTCCTGCCACGTTGGCCGCAGCTTGCGCATCACCACCGGGCTTACCACTACATCGGCGAAGGTTGTTGCCACCAGTCCTAACTCGGACATGTTGGTGTCCGTAGTCGGACCCGTCACTCGCAGAAGAGCCGAGGTTCCTGCCACGGTACGCAGCAGGGCATCGGCCAACATCTGCGGCGCTCCCATTGGGTTGCGCGGCGCCGTATCGCTCATCGCTCACCCCAGCCTGTTCGCAACGTAGGGACGGAGCCATGCCTGCACCGTCTCATCCACCAGCGAACTCGAGAAATACTGCATTTGCATCGTGTCGATCTTGGTCTTGCTGGCATTTAGCGCCGGCGTCGACTGGGCGTTCCGCACAATCTGGGCGCATGAAGTCTTCACGTCGTCGCCAATGGTTGCCAGGCCTGCCGTATAAGTGACCGCAACTTCGTTGTAAGGCAGCCCCAGCACATTCCACGGCAGCGTCAGCTCCCCTGTGTTGGGGTCGAAGTCAACAGAGTTTACATCGATCGCCGCCCACTGGCCGGGAAGTGAAAACGCACACGCGATCTCAAACATGGGCTCGTTTGGAATCTCGCCGCGCCGCGGCTTTGCGTACCGGCCCTGAATACCCACAACCGGTGTCGTAGCCGTGCCCAGGGGCGCCAGCGGCAGATAACTCAGCCGCACTGACTGCGACCCGCTAGTCAGCCGCAGCCGCTCCGTGTACTGGATCACGTTCAGGTCCGGCCGCCTGCAATAGCTGTTGATCAAGGCCGTGGCGGCAGTGATCCAGTCCGCCGTCGTTCCAGCCGGCAATCCATAGTTTGGGTAATCCGCTGGCTGCAAATATGCCATACCTTTTCCTTTCAGTAAACAGGGAGTAGGGAATAGGGAATAGGGAACAGGGAATAGAAAACAAGAACAGAACCAATCAGGATTCTGCATGTTGTTCTCCGCTCCCTGCTTCCTGCTTTCGCTTAGCGGTCAACCAGTACCTGGTAGTGCGCGTAGTTAGCGCCCTTCACCACCGGGGCGCCGAACTTGACCGCGACGTATTGATAGGTCAGCGAGTTCGGCAGTCCAAGCTGGAAGATGCGCGGGGTTGGATCGCCGAGCCAGTGGTATTCGATCAGATCCTCGGTCACGATGTAGGCCGGCAACACCGCCGAACCCGATCCCGGAGTGCCCGTATAACTCAGGCTCCAGTCGGGAATCAAGGGAAGGTCGCCAGCCTGCGTCGACAGCATCTTCACTCTGAACCCGCCCGTGATCTGGTCGGTGTTCAACACCACGTTGTACTCGGTCTTCATCTCCCGGTCGATCAGGTCGAGCAGCACCGGGTTGGCGTAGATCGCCGTGGGCCGCACATAGAAGCCGTTGTTGGCCACCATCTGCGCCACTGCCGACTTCAACCCATCCACAATCGAAGCGGTCGTGCCGATCGAGACCGTGTTACCGCCGGCCACAATCTGCGCGGTTATGCCCATGTATTGCGTGGTCGTTGGCGTGCTCAGGCTGGTGTCGTTGCCGTTCCACAGAGCCACATCGTGCGTGACCATCACGCCGCTCACCGTATCCACCAGGTCTTTGGCCTGAAGATACGCGAACTGCTTTTGCTGGTCGCCCAACTCGATGTCGAACAGGTTGTAGTTGATCTGCGAAACGATCGCCTTCAAGGGCACGCTTCGTTCCACGCGCGTGGGGCTCACGACAGGAGCCACAATGCTGCGCGGATTCACAAAGCCGGCCGATCCCGGATTCGGAATGGCCGTCTCCTCAAAGAACCGCGACGGATGACCCGTCGCCGGAACCTGCTTGATGCGCTGCCCAAAGGGGCTCGAACGCCGGCATATATCGAAGATCTCGGTCTGATACAGCGGAACTTCGATAGCGCCCGGCCCGATAAAATCCGCTGCCGCGTGAATGTCTGCAAAGGTTGCGTTCATAGGCTCTTTCCGCCCCCTCCATGGGGCCAGTCGTTGGTTAATCAGGGATCGGAGATCAGGTGTCAGAGATCAGGGATCACGCTGCGCTCCCGCCAGCTTTCAGGCTGCTGTCAGAAACTCTTGGACTGCTTGTTATGCGATCGAGCCTGCCCGCAGCAGTTGGCTCTTGACCGCGATGCGCTGCTCCAGGCTCAATCCCGCCAGGGCCGCATCCAGGGTTCGCACATCTACCGGACCGTCGCTGATTCCGTGCTTGGCCAGCATCTCCGAGGTAGCCGCGGGCATCGTCCTGCGCAGCGGATTCAAACCCGTGGGGGCAGCCGCGGCCTTCACCTCGGCCAACTCCCGTTCCACCGCTGCCAGCTTCTCCGCCAGCTCCGCTTCCCGCCGGCCCTGCTCCACCGTTGCCGTGATTCTTTCCACCTCGCCCGTCAACGAGCCCTGCCGCTCCTCCAGCCAGTTCAACGTTCTCTCCAGCAGGGTCGTTGCGGCCTCCAGCCGCTGCGCAATGTCTTTCTCTTCCTTTTCCATGACCTTCCTTTCCTCAGGTTTCAGTTGTCAGTTGACAGGGGTCAGAGATCGCGACGCACTCACTCGCCAACAAGAAAGGCTCCGCCGAGGCGGGGCCTTTCTGCTAACTTGCTAACTCGCTGACCTTCTGACTTGTCCGCCGCGACGCACTAACTCGCCATGCGGAAGCTTGTGGCCCGGTATGCCGCCTTCTCCCGCAACAGAATCGCCGCTCCGGTAAAGGTCACGCGGGTCAGCTTCCACACCTCGGCCCGCATATCCTCAACCCGCGCATCGGCCAGTTCGTAACTCATCCCCATCGCCTCGGGCAACTGCGCCTCAATGGCCGCCGCCACCTCGGGAAAATCGCGGGCGTACAGATACCCGCGCACCATGAGGCGCTGTCCGATCAGATCCGCCTCGGTCAGCAGCCCAATCTTGCGCCGTGCATCGTGTCCGTCCCATCCCGGCCGATAGTCCACCGCCATCCCCAGCAAAGAAGGCAGCGCCTTCTCCGCCGCCTCCCGCGTCAACATCACCCGGTGCCCGCGCGCCCCCGCCGGCGCCTTGTCGCTGGCTGCATTCACCATCGTCAATACCCCCTCGAACGCCACCCGGTTGGGGTGCCCGTCCACGTGGGGGAACTTTACCGCCATCGCTTCCAATCGCATGCGCTCTCCGCTCCACGAGGGACCAGGAAGCAGGGACTAGTCCCCAGTCCCCAGTCCCCAGTCCCTAGTCCCTTGTAATTGCCGCCTCGCCCGCGAGTTGCGCCGTCCCATCTTGCTCCAATGGTCCCAGCCCCCGCATCGCCCGCACCTCGTTTACGGTCAACACACCGGCCTGCAGCAATTGCACCTGCACCGCCAGTTCCGTCTCCTCGTCCCGCGCGTTCAGGTCGTTGAAGACAAACTCGAACTCCCGCCAGCCCACACACTTGCCGAAGAGGTCCCTGGTCAGATGCCCGGCCAGCAGCATCGCCAACGGCGAGATCGCCCCGCGAAACGCCTCATCGGTCATCTCCGCGGCGGTGGACTGGTTGACATCCGACTCAAGGCCCAACATCAGCGGCGGCAGGCCAAAAGCATTGGCGACCATCCGGATGAGAAACTCCTGCCAGGCCAGCCGCATGTCCGCATCCGTCCCCTGGGCAAACCGCAACACCTCCGGCTTCTGCTCGGTCGAGATCAGCGGCACCCGCCCCGTCCCTTCGATCTCATCCTGCCACCAGCGGATCAGGCGGTCGTGCTGCGCCGGCGTGGCCTCGTTCAGCCACAACGCATACTGAGCCACAGAGTTCGCCGCCAACTTGCCGGCGTACCGGTGCGCGCTCAGAAACTGGTTCACCGTCTCAAAGGCCACCTCGAGGGGGCCCAGCCCAAACGGCGTAAAGCTGCGCGGGTTCATCCGGATATACATCAACTGGTCGTCGCGCAGATCCACCGCGGCCGACTCCAGTTGCCCCGGCAGCGCCTGTGCATACCGCGGCGTCTCCGGCTCACCGTCCCAGCGCGCGTTGATTCGAATCGAGGCTCCGTCGACCGCCCACATCATCGCCGGACGATCGGGGTCTCCGGTCGGCTCCATCTCGATGGCCCCGTATCCGCCTGTCAACGCATCTTCGATGACCTGTTCGATCAGGGTTCGAAAGCTGTCCACCGCGTTCGGCTCTTCAAGCATCAGGCGCAACGCCCGGAGCTTTCTCTCCGTGAACGCGAGATCCTGCTGGCGAAATCCGCGCCGCACCCGCACCTGCCAGTCCATGGCCGCAATCCGGTCCTTGATGACGTTGATCGCCCGGCGGACAACCGGGGTTTCGGCGAACCGGCGCAAATTCACCGGCGTCGGCTTGGGCAGCAGCCGTCCTGGAAATTGCACCGGACTCAAAATGGACGGCAACGCCAATGTCCTGCGCTCCGCCTCCGCAACGGCCGCCAGGTCCACTCTTCGGCTGCCCCCGGTTGCCTGCCGCCAGATCTCCCGCAACTGTTCGCCTACCCTCACGCGCACCTTCTTTCTCCCGCCACTCCAAAAACAAAAAGGCACAGCCCCGGAAAGGGCCATGCCTCGTAATTCAGTTGTCAGGGATCAGCGATCAGGGGTCAGTTTCCCTGTGCACATCAACCTGCTTTTCTGATCCCTGAACCCTGATCTCTGATCCCTACACGTGCAGCTCCCGCCGCGCCGTCTCCGCCACCCGGACCAGGTCCGATGTCGTCAGCACCCGGATCTGGTTTTCTTCCATCGTCTCCACGCCAAAGCGATACATCTCCAGCCTCTCCGGCTCCTCACCGGTCGCTCCCAGACGGGCCGCCGGCTCAATCACGGCAGTCAACTCAAGTTGCGCCTTCTCCACCCGTTCCACGCCGGCCCGCAATCCCGCCGCCGAAAATGCCAGCACCTTGGCCATCTCCACGCCCGGTTCCAGGCTCACCGCATGAAACATGCGAATCGCCGGGGTCCCCACGGACGGGTCTTTGTCCGCGGGGTGGTTCATCCCATTCGGCCGGTACCCCACGTCAATCCGCAGCGGGTCGCCGGGGCGCGTGTACTCTGAAGCCGCGATCCTTTTTCTCAAAAGCTCCCAAACCCCGGCCCGTTCGAACTCCGCCCGCATCCTGGCCTGAATCGCCGCACGCCCGCTCAGCCGCGGCATGTGCTCACGGGGGGGGGGGTCCACATACATCTTCATCAGCTCATCCATCCCGGCCGGAAGGCTCTCCGCCAGGTAGGCCTTGGACTCCGTCATCTGCACGCTCAACGAGAGCGATTCATTGAGCAGCCGCATCAGGTTCCCGTCCGGCTGGGCCTGGAAGCGCCGCCGCAGCTCGCTTTCCATCCCCTCCAGCAACGCGGTGTCGGCATCCGGATCGAGGCAGCGCACACGGCGCCAGTCGCGGGTAAACTTCACCTCCGCCGCCTCCTGGCTGCCCTGCTCGCGCAGGATCACCCCGATATGCACATACTCGTTCCGCACCGCATCCGGCACATACCGGAGCAGATGAAACTCGCATGCCCGCCGCTGGCTACCGCTACTCATGCCCTACATCACTCTCTCCGCCATGCTAGTCCCCCACCGCGTCCCCTTCCAACCTTGTTCTCCACTTTTCCCCATGCCGCCCCATTTCGGAAACGGCTTCCGATCCGACCTCCCAAATCCTTCGATCAGCTCCCGAATCAGGCTCCGCCGCGCCAGCAGCTTCTCCACCAGCCGTTCCATTTCGCTCAGGTCGCCGCCGTACCACTCAGGAGGTATCTCGCTCGCCGCCGCCCACACCGTCTCTGCCGCCAGGGTCTCCAACCGTGTCAGCCACGGCTCAAACGACTCCCACCCGGTAATCTCCCGGTACACGTCGTTGCGGTAGTAGACCCCGCGCAGCGGAACATCCTCAAACTTCCATTCCCCGGCGTGAAAGCAATATCCGTAGTCGATGAACACCGCCCGGTACCGCCGCTCCCGCTGCTTGCGCGTGAACACCGCCTGGCGGCCGTTGGCATTCCCGGTCCACTTGTCCAGCGCCAGGATGCCGGCAAACTCGCCCACATTCCTCACCTCGGCCAGTTGTTCCTCCGGCAGGTAGTCCACCACCTGGCCCGGCATCAGGCCGCCCACAAACCGCGATCCGAACTGCAAGCCCGCCTGGCATCGCACCCGCGTTCGCCCCAGGTCGATCTCCAGTTCCGGCGTGTTCTCCACCAGCCAGCTTGAGACCTCAATCAACTCCGCCTCCGGCGCCGCCAGCCCAACCGCCGCCGCCAGCCGCGAGGCCAGATACTCATTCGCCAGCACCCTCGTATGCTGCGGGTTGTTCTGGAACTTCACCACGTACACGTGCCCGTCCGCGCCCAGCATCAACTGGCCCTGCGCACCGCCCCGCATCCGCCGGATCTGCTGCACCGCCAGAACCGCCAAGCCCCTATCCCCGCCATTTCCTGACTCTGATCGAATTCTAAGCGCTTTGCCCTTAATTATCTGCAAAAGCGGAGTACAGTGGTCAGGGATCAGTGGACAGTGGTCAGTCCCCCCACCGGCGTCGCCGACCCGCGAAGGGATAGAACTGCGTCCGCCGCCGCCAGCTCACTTGCTAACTCGCTGCATGGAACCGAACACGCTGTTCCCGTACTGACCACTGACCACTGTCCACTGACCACTGTCCACTGTCCACCGCAGCAGCTAGCAACCGCCTCTTCCCAGCAGTTCCCTGCGCGCCCCCAGCCCGATCGCCATGGCCATCACCCGGTCGTCATGCGTCCCGGCCCGCGCCCCCGTGCTGCCGTTCGCCATCCGTACAAAACTCCTGCACTCGCCCAGCAGCCGCCGGCTCTGGAACCGCTCCGGCCCCTCCACAAGGCCCGCACCCAACTGCCCCAGCACCGCCGGCCGGCTCAAAGAAGTGGTCAACCATCCCGGCTGTCCCCCTTGCCGGTAAATCCGCGGATACTTGCACGACGTCTCCGCCAGCGCCAGCACCCCGGTTCCGTGGTTGTTCCTTTCCACCACCAGCCACGCCTGGTTGTACTCCGCCGCCAACTCCGTCACCAGCCGCGCCAGCTCCAGCCCCCCCACATGCCCGGCAAACTCCGCGCACTGCAAGCCCGTCTCCAACTCCAGCACCTGCGCCGCCGAGTAGTCTCCCTCGCTGCCGCCACCGGCCGGGTCCACCGCCACCAGGTACTCCTTGCCCTTCAGCGGCGGCAGCCACACCTCCAGCTCCCCATTCCGCCGCTGCTCCAGCGCCGGAACCATCTCCGCCAGCCGCTCCTCGATCGCCGCCAGCTCAAACACCGAATCCCCACTCGCCAGAAAGCAGCTTTCTTCGTCTTCGGCATACTCCTGCCGCGCCAGCCCGCGAAAGTCCGCTCGAATCTTGCGCCGATAGCCAATCTGTTCGAGGTCAAGGCGCTCCCGCGCTCTAAGATCGCGCTCTTCTTCGCTCAGGGTAGCTGCGTCAACCGCCGCGGTCCTGTATCGCCGCTCCATCCACCAGGGAAAGAAGTGCCGCACCATCCCCGTCTCGCCGGCCTTCCGCCATTCCTCGTGGAAGCACCCCCCCACCCCGTCCGGCGTCGACTCCAGAATCAGCTCTGCTCCCGGCGCCATCGACGCCCGCAGCCCGGCAAGGGTCTCCGCCGGGTCGCCCGGCCAGCGCGCCACCTCCGAGCAGTGCAGATTCTGCACCGTCAATCCTCGGCCCGCGTTCCGGTCTGCCGCCGATACCACTCTGTACTGCGCGTCCATCTCAGGAAACACGACCTGCCGCACATTGGCCCGCGAGGTCACGAGCGGACCCTCTCGCAGTTGCTCCGGCAGCCAGTCAACAAACCGGTGGACGATCCGGAAGATCTCCTCCGCAGCCTCCTGCGTATGCGCGACCTGCAGGGTGAGGGTGCCCGGCTGGGTGATCGTTTTCATAAAGAACCGCGCCGCCGCCCACGTGGTCAGCCCCATCTGCCTGGCTTTCAGCACAATGTTCCTTTCGCCGCGCCTGCGCTCAAATGCCCGCTGCGTCGCATTCGCCCTCAGCAGGCCCGGCTTCCCATCGCGCCTCCTCACCACCAACAGCCGTTCCGCCAGAGCCATCCCCACCGTACGCCCCCGCAATCGGGCCGGCCGTTGATCCAGGATCCTCCCGAACCCTTCCAGTTCGTTCCTGTCCAGCCTCTCCAGGCGCAACTCCCACTCCCGCGCCTCGTCCGTGCGCTTTTCCTCTGTCCCTGCCATAGATCCCCTAGTTCCCGCCGCACCAGTACCGGATCTGATACGCCGTGCTCGCCGTCAACGCCGCATTGGCCGTCAGCGTTAGCGCCGTCGTACTTTCACTCCAGCTGATCGTGGCCACAAGGCCCGCCCCGCTGAGCGTCGGCGTGACGACACAGTTAGCCGAGTTGCTGTGCGTATTGGGAAAGCTCAGCGTTGCCAAGGTACCCGTCGTCGTGCTCGTTCCCGTGGTCAGCGTCACCGTCCCGCTGACCCCGTCGCATATGTGGCTGCTCGCGCACGCAATCGCCGGACCCGTCCCCGCCGCCGCGCCTGCTCCCAGGCCCATGGTCCCCGAGCCCATCATGAACTTGCCCGCCACAAACCCCGTCGCTGTTGAATTGCCGCTCGACGTCACTGTCAGCACCGCGGCCGGGCTTGACCCGCCGCTCTCCACCAGCAATCCCCCCGTGCCGCTGCCGGTCGAACCATTGATCAACACCGCATTCGCCCCCGCTCCGGCGTTGATCAGCGTCTGGCCGTTTTGATAGAAGATCTCCCGGTCCAGCGAGTTCAACCCATCCGTCAGGCGAAGGGAATTGCTCGCATCCTTCCTCAACTTCCACTCCGAGGTCCCGGAGTAGTTGTTGAACCCGAACGCGCCCACCTGGTCCGCGCCCGTCCCTGGCTGGATCACCACGTCCTGCTCGGCCCCTGCGCCGTTCGCAAACGTCGTTGTATTGCCCGTGAACGTCGGCCCGTTCGCCAGCACCACATTGCCCGTGCCGGTGGATGAAGCCGCAACCGCCAGCGAAGGCGTGCTGCTCGCATTCGTAACCGTTGGCACAAGCCACGCGGGCCAGCTTCCCGAGGGCGCCGCAAAGGACGATACGGTTCCACCGCCGCCGGAGCCGCTGCCCCCTGAGCAGCCCACATTTGTAAACGCGCCTGCCGTTCCATTGGCGCAGATCGGCGCCGTGCCGGGCGTCAGGCCGGAATCCGTGATGCTCGGCGCGGAGAACGGCACGCTCGCCGTAGCCCCGCTATTTGTGATGTCGAAGTAGTGCGTCACAAGATCCGGGGCGAGGAAGGCCATCCCGTTGTACTCGCCCTGGATGGCTCCGGCGATATGCTCTGCGTTCCCGTAGTAGGCTTTATAAATGCTCATGCCCGTGATTCCGTTGGATGAGCCAATTGTCGTGCCATGAGGAAAATACTCATTGACTGAGAAGTTGTAGTTTTCTGACGGAATGTTGGTGTTCACACCCAAGGCACTGACGTTGTACCACTTCGCGCTTCCCTGGATTGGAGTTCCAGCCGGGCCACCGACCGTTGCGTTGAGCGACCAGAGCCCTTGCTGCGTGTTGCTTGCACATCCCGATCCGCAGAAGCTGAAGCTCGTCATGGTCGGCGGTCCAGTTACACCGTCAATCAAGATAGGCGCTTCCATCGTCGTTGCCGAACGGTACGGGTCGCTGGCGCCGAGTATGGGATTGGTTATCTCGTTTCCAAAGTTAGTCGCTTGCAAGCGGCCCATGCTGCCAACAAAGACGTAGCGCGAACCACCTTTCAGGTCCAGGCCGTTGAATATGGCTGTGCCGGTTGAGCGATTGTCACGCGCGTAGATTCCCATCCCAATAGAACTGACGCCGTGATAAGGCATCCCGTTGGCCTGGCGACCGTCAGTAAACATATGCCCGGTCTGCCGCTGATTCGTTGTAATCGGGCAGGCCGGTAGCTGTCCGTAGCCCGATCCTGGTGTACCGTTCTCGAAATCGGGGCTCAAGGCCGAGTATTCGCAGTGCCAGAAGTTGTTGTTAAACCAGTCATCGAATCTCTGCGAGAGAGACCCCGGTCCGCCGTAGGCTTGAACGCGGCTAAGAATGTTGCTCACGCTCTCCGCATCGAAAAACCCGCCATTGCCCGCAAGAAAATCAAAGCGGTGATTCCAGTTTCCGCCGTTGATCCATGGCACTGTGCCGTTCATGGATATGTTGTTGAACTGCGCCCCCACGTCCGTCGCCGCCGTGTACATACTGAAGCCGCAGTTCGAGTTTATGTCGTGGATGCTGGAGTAGTTGACATTGTTTTCACCGAAGATGCCCATGAAACAGTTGTTGAAATTCAGGTTGCCAATGTCATTGTTCTCAAAGTTTCCCGCGATCAAGATTGGCTCGTTGTTGTCGATGGCCCAGGTATCCCATTCATTGTTGAGCGTCACACCGCCGAGGCTTGCCCCGTTCGGACCTCCCAGGTTCACCCCGGAGGCGGTCAGGACGTTGACCGGCAGCGCGGGTGGGACAGTCGGCGTCATGTTGCTGCACTGACCCCAAATCGGGCTGACGTAGGTTCCGCCGCTTTGCTGGCACGGAAAGTCTCCGAACACCACGATAGGCGGTGTGCTGCCGCAACCCGTCGCATTGTGGGTCACGGCGATGCTCGCAATGCTTCCGCTGGAATTGGCTGTGGCCGTTCCGTTGCCGGCGTAGTTCGAGCCTCCATATCCGCCGATGTTGTTGCAGGTGCTCCCGCCGCTGTTGATGAGGTAATAATCGAGAGTCGAACCGGCGCCGTATCCATCGCCTCCCGCACCGAGCACCGGTGCGCCCGTTGTCCCGCCACTCACTGAGACTGTGGCAGTCGCCCCATCGCCGCCCAGAGCATTGACAGTGCCGGTGACGGTCTGCGTCAGGCCAAAACCGCCGTATACTACCGTGAGAGCGCCGGCGCCAGTTGGAATCTGGCCGCTGGAGTTGGATTGCGCGGTCACAAATACTCCGCCACAGCCGCCTTCGGCCATTCCCTGCGGACAGCCTCCAGCTAGTGTGGTAGCAAGTGTGGCACTGTGCTTGTAGAGGCCGTTTCCAGCATTCGTGACGCTACATGACGCGATCTTGCCGCTCGACGGTGTGCAGGAGAACGTCGCACCAGACCCTCCTGCCGGTGTTCCATATTCGCCTGTGTCCCATGAACTCGGCAGGATATAGAATGAGTTGCCAAACGAATCTGCGCCTGGCGTAAAGAATCCATACGTGTTGCCCACGCTCGGTATGGCGGGAAAGAAGCAGGTTGCTCCGCTCACAGCCAGCCCCGCCGCTACGCAAGCATTCGATGCGGTGGTGTTGTCAGTGCCCCACATGATTCCAACTCCGCTGACGGTCTGCGTAATCGAGTTCAAGGAGGCGCAAGTGCCAACCGCGCCAATGGTCACGTTGGACCCAGCCACACTACAAATCTGGAAGTTGTAGGGCGGCGCGGTTGTAAAAGGTGTTGTGCTCCAGGCATAGCCATAATTCATGAATGCGCCGCGTTTGCCCACATCGGCGCTTGTGATCGGGTGTGCAAAGCCGCCTGGATAGCTCACGTTGATTACGCTTGTTCCCCCCGTCATGGAGGCACTTATGGTGTAGACCCCCGCAGTGGGCTGCATATCCGGCAACGCGCCATAACTTGTCACCATGAAATAGGGAGGTATAGCGCCGCTGCCAGTGTTTCCGATCGTGATTGAAGAACCGGACGGAGTTACAGATATACCGGAGCCGCCTACCAAATTGACAGCGCCCGATAGCGAGTTAAGGCTGGAGACGCCGGCGCTTCCGCCGCCCGTGGAACTAATCACCCCCCCAGCAATCGTAATCGTTGTGCCATCCGGTCTCACAGCGCCCTGCGCGATGGTCGTAGCTGTTGGGAGATTTGCAGCAGGAACTAACCCGCTCGATAGCTGCAAGCAATCGCTGCCTGACGTGCCCGCTGTGCAGTTGGCAGGGGTATATCCAAGCGCCGCTTGTTTGCCGTTGAACGTGCTCCAGTCCGTTGAACTCAGGTAGCCGTTGTCTGAGGCGTCGGCAACGTGCAGCGAGAGGTTTGGTGTTGCGCCCCCACTGGACGTAAGTGGAGAAGTGGCAGTCACGCTGGAGACGCCGGCGCTTCCGCCGCTGCCGCTGCCTGAGCCGCAAGCTGAACCGGTATTGGAAATGAATCCCGAGTCATCCACCTGCAAGCAGTTCAGGCCGCTGCTGGCCGCAAGACCGGGAAACTTGATTGCGGTCGTTCCCGTGAAACTTGCATACAAAGTGCTGCTATTACCGCCATAGATATCGAACCCCGTCCCCGACCCATTCTCGTAATTGACGCGCACAGACCCGGAAGAATTGGACGCATTGACATACGTATCGCCGCTATTGGCGCTCTGGTAAGCCTTGAAGCTATCCAGTCCCCCGGTAGCCGAATTCAGCATCCAGTTATTACTCGCATCCTTCTCCATGTACCACTGGCTGTTGCCGTTCCAGTCTTTGTAGATGAAGGACTCCTTCTGGCCCGTGGTCAAGCCGGCCCAAAGTGTCGCGTCGATCTCGGCATCCGCCTGGTTCTTCACCGTCGGTGTGGCGCCAAACGTTGACGTGCCGCCCACTTGCAGCGTCCCGTTGAACTGGGCATTGCCTGCCGCGCTGATTGTTGCGACCGTGGTTTCGCTTGGTCCACCTGACCCGATAACCACGCCGCCGGTGCCTGAGTTGTTCGATCCGTTCAGCACCACCGCGCCCGTGCCCGCGGCATTCACCACCGTCTGGTCGTTGGTGCTCGACTGACCGTTGTTGTACTGCCCGATCGACAGCCGGTACACGCTGTTCAACTCATCCAGAATCTCGTAGAATTGCGCCCCCGCCGTTGCATCGCTGAAACCCGTCGTCCATCGGTAGCCATAGTCCGTCTGATACCGGTCCAGCAACCCGCGCTCGTTTCCCAGACCAATCCCGATGCGGTAGTGATTGGTTACCGTGGCATCCTTCTGGCTGCCGTACCAGTCACCATTCAAGCCGTTGAAACTCCGATGAAATGTATCGAGGAAGCTGTTGCGCTCGCCGTTGTCCGTCAACGCTCCGGTGAACATCGTTCCGCCCGTCATCCAGTTGTTGTAAGCGCTTCCCGCATCCGCCACAACCTGGTTGGTCGAGCCCTCGTTCCGCAGCCCAACGATCGTATTGTTCTGTGCGTTCGCTCCCAAGTGCAGCGCTGTCGAGCATCCCTCTACATCTCCTCCCGTGAACGTGTTCCCATCTCCTGCCGCAAGGTTGATTCCATAAGTCCCGCCGATCGGGCTTCCGCCGCTTGTCGGGCAATCGATGTGCAAGCGCACGAACGTGCTGGCATTCAGCCAGTCCGTCGTTGCCGGATTCGATATCTGATGTCCAATCGCGTTGACCGCCGTCCCAAACCCGTTGAACGCGTTGTCGAAAAACGTCCCTCCGGTGTAGTTTCCTGTCCCGTCCAGCGTCATGCCCGTCTGATTTTGATTCCCCAGGAAATACAGGCTTTCCAGATCCATCTCCTGCGTGCGATAAGCCACAAGTCCCTGTGCTGTCGCGGCGCTCGCAGTTGTCGTGTTGATCACCACGTTATCCAGGTGAAAGCCCATCGTATCCGCCGCATAGGCCGGGTCGCCCACCTGCACCATCGCGCCCGAACCCGAATACATAAACACAGTCCCGCCCAGACTCCCACTTGCATTGCTCGCGCCCCGCAATGCGCATCCGCGCAGGGCCACATTCCGCGTCCCAGCCGTGACAATCACCTGATTGGCCGTCGAAATGGTCGCGCAGGGCAGTTGCACAGTTACATTCGCTGCCGCTATCGTCAGGTTCGATCCCATCGACAGAGTCCCGGTAAAGTTACGCGCGTCGCAGGTTCCTCCATAACTCGCACTTACCGTCCCAAGACACGCCTGTAACTTGGCTCCGAAGTCCACGCCGGGGAACTGGTCCACCGGATATGCGGATCCCAGCGGGTTGTTGGCAATCAGGGCTTTGTAAGTCCCGCCGCCAGGCAAGGTCCCGCCGCCGCCGCCCAATTGCGTTCCATAGCTCTCGGATCCCGCCGCGTTCCACACCGTGTACCCGCCGTTGCCCTTCAGAAGATTCCCGTCGAACAACGTCATATTCTGCCCGGCAATCATGTTCACAGCCGCGGCTGTATCCCAGGTCCCCGCCGCATTGACGCTTGCGGTGGTCGTCCCCGAGCAGCCCACCCCGCCCGCGGTCACCGCGATCGACCCGATCGATCCAACGGTCCCAATGCTGTTCACGCTCGCCGTCGCAGTCGCCGTGCAACTCCCACTAAACTTCAAGGGAACCTGCGTCCCATACGGATCGAATCCAAGCCCATGCTCCGGCCCCACCGTCACCGCACTCACAGCTCCGCCAGACGCCGTCACCGTCAATTGCGGCTGCACCGCATTCCACACCGGCAACACCACGGCATTCCGCACTGTCCAGCCCTGTTGCGTACCGGAAAGATCGAGCACCAGCCCAGTGGGCGGCTCGCCGGTCGCCGCCGAGTTTCCAACCTCCGCAACCACGTTATCCAGCACATTGTTCGAGCCCGCCGCCGCTGTAAACCCGTGCGTCGCTTGAATGGTAATGTTCTGCCACCGGTTTGAATCTGAATTCAGCCCTGCCGGCGTCGTCACCGGCAACGCGGGAATCGCGATGCCCGTATTCAGCCCGCGCATATCGATATTGCGGAACTCGCTCCACTGCGGCCACTGCGCCAAATAGAATCCGCAGCTATGCGTCGAGTGCGCCCCAGGATATTGCGCAGCCATGGGGTCCACGCCCGTCGCCACAATCTCAAGGTTCTCAATTTCCGCCACCCGCAACCCGTTGCCGCCCGTTCCCAAAGCCGCCGGCATCGCAATCGCGCAATTGCCCACCGCCCATCCCGCGCCCGTCCCCACCGATCCCGTGAGTCCGCTCCCGCCCGACGAAAAGATCGAGTTCCTCTCCACCAGCCGGCTCGCCCCGCAGCTTCCCGCCGGCGCACGCCCCTCGGCTGCCGAACACGAAATATCCAGGCTCTGATCCACATAGATCGTCAGATCGTGGATCCGCGTGTAGCTCAGCATGTTGACCGTGTCCGTCCCCGTCGCCAGCACATCCTGGCCCGGAAATCCCATCAGCGCCGAGACTTGCTTGCCCAATCCCCCGATCGACTGCCCGAGCCAACTCAGCGACCGCGTCTTGCAAGTGCCCTGCGGAATCGTCAACGACACCCCATGCGCCTGCGCATAATTCAACGCCGACTGCAGCGCATTGGTATCGTCGGTAACTCCATCGCACACTGCGCCAAATTCCTTCACGCTGCGCTCAATCTGCTGCGCGCGATTCGGCCGCAGATCGTTCACATACACGCCATTCGGATTTGTGAACCCGTCCGTCCCCGCATAGGCCGGAGGAATCTCCACGGCCCCGCTGCTGGCCGCCGCGGCGATTGCGGTTTGTAGTGTTGGCTGCGCGCTGCCCGCCACCGGCGACTCCACTCCGTTCACCGACGGCGTAACCAGGGCTCCCGTCATGTTCCCGCCAGACAACGGCACAGCCTGGCTGAAGGTCGTATCCACGTAGTGCTTGTCAGCCGCCTGCAACGGTTGCGTTGGATCACCGCTTAAATACAGCGGCCCGCTCAGCGTCCCGCCCGACGCTCCCAACTGGCTCGTCGACACCCCGGCTATCGCCTGGTCAACATACGCCTTGTCCACCGCCTGCACGGCCTGCGCGGCCGGCATCAGTTGCGCCTGCACCTGGGCCAGGCTCGCCTCCGCCGCCGCCGGCACTACCCAATATTGGGTGTTCGTCGTGCCGTCGCTCAGGTAGTAAACCGCTGTGTAATACAATCCCGCTGGCCCCGACCCAAGGTTTGGAACCAGATTCACGCTCACAAATCCATCCGGCGCAATGGTGACCGTCGTGCTGTCCGCTGCGACCGCCTGACCGCCCGCGGTCGTAAACGAAGGCCAGCTCACGCGCAGTGTTCCTGAACCGGCATGCCCATTCGCCAGATACACCGTCCCCTGGACCGTCGTCGTGCTGGGCGCCTGCGCGTTGGCCAAAGTCCCCAGCGCCAGACCCAACAGGCACAATCCCAGTCCAAGTTTTAGTCCCATCCATTTGCCGGCGCGCAACCAACTGCGATTCATTGTGAGCTCCATTTGTCTGTGTTCCTTCTTCCTGGGAATACGGCGGAGCGCAAGGGCTTTCACCTCTGCATCTCTACCGTATTCCCCGCCAGGGAAAAACTCCGGCCTATTGCGGTTCCCGGCTTGCAATTGCCATCGCCGCATCCGCCTCAAAGTCCTCTCCCTGCCACTCCGGCTCCTGAGCCAGTTCCAGCGCCAGGCTGCGAAGAGGCCTCATGTTGATGGCTTCCTCCGCGTCCACGTTTCCTTCCCCAAGGTCAACGAGCAGCTTTGCGCTGAGCACATGACCCTTGATGGTGCTGTTATAGAGCGCCAGGGCAATCTCGGGAGCATTTTCGTCCAACAGTCTGAGCGCCTCTTTGCTGAGTTTCTTGGCTTTTACAACACCGTTTCTTGCAACTGCTTTTCTGCTTCGCACTGCCATCTGTCCGCCAATTCCGGCCACCGTTCCACGGATTCTCGCACTCCCGTAGAAAGGAATCAGCGCCAACTTCACACCGGAATCGTACCGCTGACACACTGTCAGTGGTGCTGTAGCCTTTTCTTCCCCACGCCTGCGAACCCGCGGAGATGGCCCTAACGAAGATAGGGAAAGCCATGTCCGCTTCCCCTTTTGATCATTTCGTTTTGTATGTTGTTAGCTTAGCGAAAGACACTGGAATCATATGCAAATCGCCAAACCCGTGCTTCTCGCTTGTTTTCAACCACTTAACCGCTCAGCATTCCTCCGGTTGTTTGACAACATGGCCAGAATGGACCAGATGGGGGCCAGAAGTGAGCCATGAAATCCCAGAATGGCCCCAACGGACGCGCCGGCCTAGTCCGCAACACCCCGCGCAATAATCTGGGGCCTCGCCACCCCACCTGGCTACGGACCCGAGTCACTCCACGGCCCTGCCTGTTTACAAACTGTGAGACACTAGCGAGGAGAGGACGCGATGAACCCTTCTTTGCCCATCTGGCAGCTTCTCACCGTGATTGCCGTTCCAACCTTGATGGTCTTCGTCGGCATCCTGCTCAATGAGCGGGGTATCGGTCGGGTTGAGCGCCGAATGGAACGCTTGGAAGAGCGCGTGGGCCGTCTGGAAGAGCTCCATCACGAAGAGATTCGCGATCTGCTTTCGCTGCTCGGCGATCATGCGCAGCGCCTTGTACGCATTGAAGAGCGTTCCCGCTCCTGACGGCATCCATGCCAGCTTCTCCGCCGACTTATGAACAGCGCAAAGCAGAGGAATATGCCTGCCTATTGCTTCGAATGGCTAGGCTCTGACCTTTCTCCATGCAGTGCGATTGTCCCTGCCATAATCTCAATATGCTGATCCTCGCCTCAGCCTCGCCCCGCCGCAGCGAACTTCTCACCCAGGCCGGCTTCTCGTTTCAGGTCCACCCGGCCCATATCCCCGAGGACCCCAACCCCGGCGAAGACCCCATCGCCTACGTTGTCCGCCTCGCCCGCGAGAAAGCCCAGGCCGTCTTCGACCTCTTCTCCGCGAACCCTGAAACCGCCGTCGACCTCGCTGTGTTAGGCGCCGACACCACCGTCACTCTCGACAACCATATCCTCGGCAAACCCGAAGACCCCGCCGACGCCGCCCGCATGTTGCGCCTGCTCTCCGGCCGCACCCATCGCGTCATCACCGGCGTCGCCGTGGTCACAGCAGAGCGCACCGAAGTAGCCGCCGAAGTCACTGGCGTCAGCTTTCTTGCATTATCTGAACAAGACATCGCCGGCTACATCGCCACCGGCGAGCCCATGGACAAAGCCGGCGCCTACGCCATCCAGGGCCGCGCCGCCCGCTGGATCCCCCGCATTCAGGGCGACTACTTCAACGTAGTCGGACTGCCCCTGGCCCTGGTTTCCACGCTTCTCGAATCCTGCCAATTTCTCAACCCACCCGCTAACTGAAGAGGCTCCGCCACGCGGAGCCTCGTCGCTAACTCGCTGCTTTTGTCCTACGGCTTCACAACCAACTTCTCCCCGTTGTACTTCACCGTTGCTTCAGCCTTCTCGCTCTCCCCAATCCCCACGCCGCGCCCCTTCCCCACCAGCACCACACGGAACGTCCGCTCCGCCAGCATCCCGGGGAAGCTCCCCTCCCGCGCCCCAATCGTCAGCGTCTTCGCCCCATCGTCCCAGTGCATCGCGATCGTCGCGTGTACGCCCTTTTCATACCGGTAACTGTCGTTCTCGTCCTCATACAGCGTGAAGTCCCCATCCGCTCCCGTATAGATCCTCACCTCGATCGGGTCCGCCGGCTTTTCGGTCGTCCACTCCATCGCCGGACCCATCGCCAAAATCGATCCTGCCCTCACAAACAGCGGCAGCTTATCCAGCGGAGCGTCCGCCTGAATCCGCTTTCCTCCCTCCACCTTCTCGCCCGTCCAGAAGTCGTACCAGGTCGCCTGCGGCAGATAAACCGTCCGCGAAGTCGCTCCCTCCGTATACACCGGGCTCACCAGGATCGACGGCCCAAACAAATACTCGTCCCCGGTGTTCTGCGCCTCCACATCGTTGCGCCAGTCCATCACCAGAGGCCGCATCAGCGTCCCGTGCGCGCTTGTCACCTGCCACGCCTCGGAGTAGATATACGGCATTAAGCGATACCTCAAGGCATCGTAGTCCACAAGAATTCGTTGCGCATCCGCCCCATACGACCAAAGCTCGTTCTCGCTTGGATTGCGCGTCCCATGCACACGGAAGATGGGCGAGAAAGCCCCGAACTGGAACCACCGCACAAACAACTCGCGGAACTTCGCATCGTTCAGGTTCCCGCCTGAAATGAACCCGCCAATATCCGTCGTCCAATACGGCATTCCCGAAATCGAGTAGTTCAGCCCCGCCGATATTTGCCGCTGAAACGTAATCCAATCGCTCAGCACATCCCCCGACCACGCGGTGACCCCAAATCTCTGTGCTCCCGCATACGCCGACCGCGACAGAATGAACACCCGCTTCTCATCGGAAGCCGCACGCTGCCCCTCCGACACGCCGCCCGAATGAAACAGCGGATACACATTCGCATATCGCGCGCCCGAACCCACAAACAGCTTGTTCGTGGTCAGGATGTTGTCTTCGCGTCCCTCCGTCTCGGGCTCGTCCGTATCCAGCCACCACGCGTCAACACCCTTCGAAAACAGCGCCGTGTTCGCATTCGCCCAATACTGCTTGCGCGCCGCCGGATTGGTCGGGTCATACAGCGCCTGCCCCACCGGATGAAAACTCGGCTGTATCGTCTTCGCGATGAACCAGCCATTCTTGTCGAACTCGTCGTAGACCGCGCTCCCAGGCCTGAAATAAGGCCAGATCGAAACCATCAGGTGAAAATGCTCCTCATGCAGCTTGTCGATCATTCCTTGAGGGTTCGGATAGTGCGGGTTCCACTTCATCTCCCCCATCGTCACCCACCAGAACCAGTCCTGCACGATGTTGTCCACCGGGATATGCAGCGCCCTGTACTTCGCCGCCACGCCTTCCAACTCCGCCTGCGACTCGTACTTGTTCTTGCACTGCCAGAACCCATAAGCCCAACGGCCAAACAGCGGAACCTCCCCGGTCAGCTCGCGATAGCGCCCGATAATCTGGTCCGGCTCCGGCCCATAAATAAAGTAGTAGTCAATCCGGTCCGCAACCTCCGCACTCAAATACATCGCATGAACAAACCGGTTGTTCATCTCGCTCCGCGAAGCGTTGTTCCAAAAGATCCCATACCCGTTCGTCGAAACCAGCAGCGGAATCGCAATATTGGTGTTCTCCTGCGACAGATCCACCGTTTCGCCGCGATAGTTCCAAACCCCCGCCTGGTGCTGTCCCAACCCATACAGCCCCTCATGCGACCCATAAATAGGAAACACAACCTCCGCATGAAATGTCTTCTCGCCGTTCACCTCCACCGGCCGCAGCGACCGGTAGCTGTCGGTCGTCAGCATCTTCCCCCGCATGCTCCCGCCGCTCGATCCCGGCCCAGTCGCGCCCGCCCCCGTCGTGCCCTCCGCGGCGATGTAGTGCAGCGCCCCGCTCTCCCTTTCAATCACCGCCTTCAACTTCGCCGTCGAAAGTGTAATCGTCTTCTCGTTCGAGGTCACCTCAAACGCCGCTCCCGCCCAGTCCTTCTTCACCACCACCCAGTCCGAAGCCCGATCCGGCTCGGCACCATCAAGCGCCGAATACGTCACGTGCAGCACATCCTCGGCGTTCACCGTCAGCCGCAGCACCCCAGCCTTCTGCCGCACTTCCAGGCCATCCGCCCGCTTCTCAAAGCTCACCACCGGATTCGGCGTATTCCATTGGCCCAGCGCGCCCGGCGCCGCTAACCCTGCCATGCCCACCCAAGTACAAATCCCCAGAATTCCAAACCGCTTCATCGCAGAAATCCCCTCTCAATCGCTTTACCAGACCGCACCAGTCTACGCCCGCCAAGCCCCAGCCCTGGCCCCCAGCCAACAGCGGCCACCTCCGCCTCTCCAACGGCGCATCCTTGTGACAGCGCGCACACTACACACCATTTCTCACCCCTTTGCCCTTGCCCTTGCGTCTTTTTCAGCCCAAAGTAAAGGTTAGAAAATCTGGTCAAAATTGCACAGGTTCGCGTCATGTTGCCTGTTGCTTCCACGCAAAGGAAAACTCGTGCGGATTTCCGTCTTCATGCGCAACCTCCTCCTGCCCCTGGTCTTCGCAGCCCCGGCCCTTCTTATCGCCCAGTTCCAGGACCCCACTCCCGAAGAACTCAAGATGACCGCCGACCCCAAGGCTCCCGGCGCCGCCGCCGTCTATCTTTATTACGAAGAGACCGCCGAAAGCCCAGCACATACCAGCAGCATTTATGAGCGCATCAAGGTACTCGCCGAGAAGGGCAAGGAACTGGCCACGGTCAGCATCCCCTACGAGCATGGCGTGGACAAGGTCACAGACATCGAGGGCCGCACCATCCACGCAGATGGAACCGTGGTTCTCCTGACCGCCAAACCCTCCGATCTAATGGACGTAAAAACCAAGGGCTTCCAGATGAATTCCGTGGGTTTCACCCTGCCAGACGTCGAAGTCGGCAGCATCCTGGAATTCCGCGTGAAGCTTCGCCGCGACGAAGACTGGTACTTCTTGCCGACATGGCAGATACAGAGACCGTATCCCGTCCACGAGGCGCACTACTCATTCCGTCCCAGCAGTCTCCAGAAATTGATGTATTCAGTCCACCTGGGTTCTAATGCCAAGGTTGTCCTGGGCAAAAAAGACGCCATGACGCTTGACATTACTGACGTGCCGCCGGAACCCGACGACGATTGGATGCCGCCGATGAACACCCTCCGGTGGCGTGTAGAGTTTTTCTCCAGCCGATTTGCCACCAGTGAGGCATTTTGGGACGATGCGCGCAAATATTGGGCCACTTGGATCGAGAATTTTACCGATCCTACAGGCCCGCTCAAGAAAGCTGTCGCCGGGATCGTAGCACCCAGCGATACCGACGAGCAAAAGGCTGCCAAACTCTATATCGCCGTCCAGAAACTCGATAACACCGACTTCAGCCGCACAAAGTCTAAAGCTGAGCGCAAGAAAGAAGGGCTCAAGGATATCAAGAAAGCGGAGGATGTCTGGAAGCAACAGAGCGGATCGGCCGACGATATTGCACTTCTCTATGCTTCCATGGCCCGCGCCGCGGGCCTCAAGGTATGGCCAGCCTATCTCGTCAATCGCAATCGAGCTATGTTCGATAAGACCTATCTTTCCGATTCCCAGTTCGACAATGACATTGTGATTGTCGAACTGGACGGTAAAAGCCTCTACCTGGACCCCGGCCAGAAGATGTGCCCTTTCGGAAAACTGCATTGGAAGCACACCCTCGCCTCCGGATTCCGCCTCACGGAGAAGGGCGCCTATTTTGTAACGACTCCTGCCGCCGCATTCATGGACTCGACAGTGCAGCGTGTCGCAGATCTCACCATCAACGAGGCAGGCAACGTACGGGGAAGCGTTCGATATGTGATGACCGGCCCGGATGCACTCTATTGGCGGCAACTGGCTCTTGAAAACGACGAAGAAGAGGTAAAGAAGCAATTCAATGAGTCGATGCGCGAGTCCCTCCCCGAAGGCGTACAGGCCGATTTCGACCACTTCCTCGGGCTTGATGACTACACCGTCAACCTCATCGGCTTCGTCAAAGTCAGCGGCAACATCGGCACCGCCACCGGCAAGCATTTCTTCCTTCCCGGTCTCTTTTTTGAATCCCGCTCCAAACACCCATTCGTCGCGGAAGACAAGCGGACCACACCCATTGATGTGCATTACTCCCGCATGGTCGAGGATGATGTCACGTACCGCCTCCCGCCCGGCTTCACAGTCGAAAGCGCACCCCTCACCGCCAGTACCGCCTGGCCCGAACACGCCCTCCTGAAGACGAATTCCAAAACATCCCGTGACACCGTCGAAGTAGTGCGGAGCCTGGCCTATAACTTCACGCTTCTTGACCCTAAGGACTACCCCAACCTCCACGACTTCTACCAGAAGGTAGCAACCGCCGATCAGCAGCAGCTCGTGCTCACCCGCGCGCCGGCTGCGAAAGGAAACTGACCATGCGTACTCCGCTTTTATCAGGCTGCCTCCCGGCCCGCCTTCTGGTTGCTGCCCTCCTCCTATCTGCTTCCACGCCCGGTCTCGCCGGTTGGTTCGGCAAAACGCCCGTGCCGCAATGGGGTCTTGACGCCGCAAAACATCCCACCCCCGATTACGCCAAAGACGCCGCCGCCATCGTCCTCTTCGATGAGTACCTTGAAACCGTTGACGCCCAGGGCCGCGCCGTCGAACGTGAGCGCGAGGCGATCCGCATCCTCAAGCCTCAAGGCCGCCATAACACCTGTGAGGTCTCCTACGATGTGGATGAGAAGATCAACTACTTCCGCGTCTGGACCCTCGCCGAGGACGAAAAGCAGTACCAGGCCCAGGACACCGACTTCACTGAACAGGGCGACACCGGTGTCCCCATCATGCTCTCCACCCGCAAGGCTCGAATCGCCCACCCCCCCGCCGTCGATGTCGGCGCAACCGTCATCTGCGAGTCTGAAGAGCTCCTCCAGCCCTATCTCCCGGAAAAGGTCTGGCAATTCCAGAGCGGCATTCCCGTCCTCTTCCAGGCTCTCGAGATCGACTTACCCGCGGGGCGCGCTCACACCCAGGCCTGGCACAACTTCCAGCCCGTCCAGCCGGTCGAAGTTGCCCCCAACAGTTGGCGCTGGGAGCTCAAGGACATGCCCGCCCTGATCTTGCGCGATATCCCATCCCCTCCGGAATGGGGGGCCATTGCGGCCCGCATGTCCGTCCAATGGGGTGATGCCGCGGTCGAGGGAAAAGACAACCAGTGGCGCGCTATCGGCCAATGGGTCACCGCCCTCGAAGCCAACCGTCCCGACCCCTCCCCGGAGATCACCGCCGAGGTGCGGGCGCTCATCGCCGGCGCGCCCGACTTCTACACCAAGCTGAGCCGCATCGCCGATTCCATCCAGAAGAACATCCGCTACTTCGTTGTCATGCGTGGCATTGGCGGCTTGCAGGCCAATCGCGCCGCCGATATCTTTCGCAACCGCTATGGCGACTGCAAAGACAAGACAACCTTGCTGATCTCCATGCTTCAGGTGGCCGGCATTCATGCCTTCTACGTGCCCGTGGACGACCGCCGCGGCATCGTCGACCCCGACGATCCCTCCCTCGTCGGCGACCACATGATTACCGCCATCGAGATTCCCCCGGACGTGCAAGACCCGCGCCTCATGGCCATTGTCAAAGCCAAGGATGGCAAGCGGTACCTCATCTTCGACCCCACCAATGAACGCACTCCCATCGGCAATCTGCCCTCTTACCTCCAGGGCAGTTTCGGCACCCTGGCCGCCGGCCCCGCCAGCCAGATCATTGCCCTGCCCGTGCTCAGCCCAGACGCCAACGGCACCGAACGAAAGGGAACCTTTGCCCTCTCGATCGACGGCACTCTCACTGGTTCCGTCGACACCTTGCACACCGGTCCGGAAGGCGCCGATCTCCGCTTGCTCCTCAAATACTCCGATGAGAAGGAGCGCCGCGATTCTTTGGAGACGGCCGTCGCTCACGATGTCCCCGGTGTCGTGCTCAACTCCTTCCAGTTCGTCCAGCCCTCCGCACTCGAAAAGCCGATCGAGATCCACTACAAACTCACCGCGGGGCAGTACGCCCATCAGGCCGGTTCGCTCCTCCTGGTGCGCCCCCGCGTCGTCGGCTCTGTCGCATTGCCGTTCGACGACAAACCCCGCACCGTCCCCATCGACCTCAGCGCCACCGGCCGCTGGCACGATGCCTACGACATCACCCTCCCCCCGGGATACGTCGTCGATGAGACGCCCGACCCCGTCGATGTCGATCTGGGCTTCGCCAGCTACCACTCCTCCATGACCGCCAAAGGCAACACCCTCCATTACGAGCGCGAATACGTAGTCCGCCAGGTCCAGATTCCAGCCGACAAGGCGGCATCCTTCCGCAAGCTTGAGAGCGCCATCCTCTCCGACGAAAAAGGCACCGCCATCCTCAAAAAACAGTGAGAAAACACCATGGAGAAGCCCGATCTATCCGAGAACAAGCTAAAGGCTGAGAGCTGGAAGCTGGAAGCTGATCCTCCATCCCTTCTGCATCCCCAGCCCCTCCCGCTCATCTAAAATCCCATGAGCCATCCTCTCTTTTCCTCCTTTCAACTTCGCTCCGTAGTCTTTCCCAACCGCATCGGCGTCTCGCCCATGTGCCAGTACTCCTCCCTCGACGGCTTCGCCGCCGATTGGCATCTTGTCCATCTGGGCAGCCGCGCCCAGGGCGGCGCAGGTCTGGTCATTGTCGAAGCCTCAGCAGTCGTCCCTGAGGGCCGCATCTCTTCCGGCGACCTCGGCATCTGGAAGGACGAGCACATCCCAGCCCTTGCGCGAATAGCAAGCTTCATTCACTCCCAGGGCGCCCGCGTCGGCATTCAACTGGCCCATGCGGGACGAAAAGGCAGCATGAGCGTGCCTTTCCCACCCCCAATCGGCACTGGCGAGCGCCTGCTCCTGCCCGCCGAGGGTGGCTGGCAACCCGTTGCGCCCAGCGCCGTGCCGTTTTCCTCCACCTATGCCATTCCGCAGCCGCTTGATCAGGCCGGCATCAACGCCACAATCGAGGCCTTTCGTCAGGCTGCGCACCGTGCCCTCAAGGCAGGCTTCGACTTTGTCGAGATCCACGCCGCCCATGGCTATCTCCTCCACCAGTTCCTCTCGCCCCTCGCCAACCAGCGCACCGATGCCTACGGCGGCAGTTTTCAGAACCGCACCCGCCTGGCCCTTGAAGTCGTTGACGCCGTCCGCGCCGAGTGGCCGTCCCACTTGCCCCTCTTCGTCCGCATCTCCGCCACCGACTGGGCGCAAGGCGGCTGGACCGTCGATGAATCCGTCCAGCTCTCCCGTCTCTTCCGCGAGCACGGAGTCGACCTGGTGGACGTTTCCTCTGGCGGCCAGGTCCCCAACGCCCAGATTCCCTTCGGCCCCGGCTACCAGGTCGAGTTTGCCGCCAGAATCCGCAGCGAAGCCAAAATTCCTACCGCCGCGGTAGGCCTCATCACCGAACCCGTCCAAGCCAACGACGTCGTGGCCCAGGGCCACGCCGACCTCGTCTTCCTCGCTCGCGAGTTCCTGCGCGATCCCTACTGGCCGGTCCACGCCGCCGCCGCTCTCGGCGACTCCGCCAGTTGGCCCGTCCAGTACATTCGCGCTGCGCCTCAACATTCCCCCGCTCGGACTCCCATCACTGCGCCCGAACCGGCCTGAGCTCGGCCTGTCAGCCAAAAAACAGGCCGGAACCCACTCCGGCCTGCTGTGGCCTGTTGTATTTCCAGGCTACCTTTCCACAATTCCTTCCATTTTGCTTCACTCTTGGTGCAATATGTGGCCTATACTGCGCTTAGACCGAGGCCTCCGCCTCAACTGCGGTGGCCTCCTCATCGTCCCTATGGCCACCCAACTAGCCCACACGCGCGCGCTCGAATCTGCTCCAGCGATCCCCGACCGCCTCTACTTCAAAATTGGCGATGTCGCGCGCATCCTCGACCTCGAGACCTACGTCTTGCGCTTTTGGGAGACCCAGTTTCCCCAGCTAAAGCCCAACAAGAGCGGAACTGGCCAGCGCCTTTACCGCCGCCGCGATGTTGAACTGCTGCTGGAAATCAAGCGCCTCGTCCATGCCGAGGGATACACGCTCGCCGGCGCCCGCCAGGCCCTCGGCCAGCTTGCCCAGCATCATCGCGAACAATCTCTTCGCCGCCCTGCGCCTCAACCCGATACACAGCCCGACCCTCAGCGAGATTCACAGTCGCACCTGCCGCTTTTGGCCAATGCCTCCACCCAGCGCCTCGATTCGGTTGCCGCGGCCATCGGCCAAGTCCGTGCCGAATTGCGCGAGATTGCCGCTCTGCTCTCCTTGCCCGTTTCCCAGTCGCCGCCTCGCCGAGCCCGCATAGCCACCTTACCTGTACCTTCAGATTCCCTCTTCCCTTCCTAGCGCCTCTTACCGCTCGAAGGGAGCTTGGCCTCGGTGCATCCCCAGCTTTGGGGCTTGCGTGTCACCAAACCTCGACTGATACAAAAAATGGCCACCCACCGCGCTTTCGTGCTAATTTAAAGCCAATGTTGGGTGCCGGTGATCCTGGCACGGCAATTACACTGCGCTCCCCATCACCGGCAATCAGTCTCTTCCTCACCAATGGAGCCTGACTTTGATTTGCGTCTACTGTGATTCATCGAACTTTCGTACATCGAAGTTGCGTCCCTCGGACCTCGCCCGATTGGTCTTCTTGCAATACCCCGTGCGTTGCCGCAACTGCGACAACCGAAAATATGTCGATATTTTTCAGGCGTACAAGATTCACCGGGCTCGCAAGCTTCGCCATCGGGAGGAGCAGCTCCGCGATGGCTCCGGGCATAGGCCAACCACCCCCTCGGTATAAGCTGGGTTGCGCCTGGAGCTTCGCTCCTTGAAGCTGTTTGATGGCAGATTCCGTCCGCCCCTCATGCATAAGGTTCTTGAAAAGAGCAGACTCGCCCCAGCCCGGAACGCGCCGAACGCACGAATCCCCCGCAGCCTCAAGCCTTGCAAGCCGCTGGTCTGAGCAGCGGCATTTCTTTGATCATTGCCATGCGGAATAAATGGTCGGGACGGGCAGATTTGAACTGCCGACCCCTCGCACCCCAAGCGAGTGCTCTACCAGGCTGAGCCACGTCCCGACACAATCGAGCCGGCTCGGTGGAGTCGGCTTCAGGGTCCAAATCAGTTTACACCAGCCCAGCCCACAGCGCGATTTTTGCCCGTTGACGCGCAGACCAGCTACACTGTCCCCCAAATGAGAATCGCCGCCAATCTCCGCCCAGTCGCCCTGCGTCGCCCACCGCGCCTCGCTATCGTCTTCACCGCCTTTGGGCTGCCCCTCTGCTGCCTTGTCCTGTTTGTCCTGTCCCAGCCGCAGCCAGCCGCGGCACAAACAACGGCGGCAAAGCACCTGCTGATCTACGCCATCGATGTGGAAGGCGGCCAATCCACGCTGCTGGTTTCCCCTTCCGGCGCATCCCTCCTGGTCGACACCGGCTGGCCCACGCCAGATGGCCGTGACGCCGCCCGCATCCAGCTCGCCATGCGCGACGCCGGAATCACCAAACTCGATCATGTGCTCATCACTCACTTCCACGTCGATCACGTCGGCGGCGTCCCCGAGCTCGTCAAGCGCGTCCCCATCGGCGAATTCCTCGATCACGGCCCCAACCGCGAAGACTCTGACATCACGCGCCACGACTATGCCGCCTACCTCAAAGCCATCGAGGGTAAACCGCGCCGCATCGTCCATCCCGGCGACACCATCTCCATCCCCGGCCTCGACACCATCGTCCTCACCGCCGACGGCGACCACATCGCCTCAATCCCAGGCGTCTCGCCCACCCCAAACCCCTATTGCGCCGCCGAGCCAAAATGGGACCTCGACCAGACCGAGAATCCCCGCTCGGCCGGCGTACTCATCACCTTCGGCAAATTCCGTTTCCTCGACCTGGGCGACCTCACCAAGGCCAAGGAACTCCCCCTCGTCTGCCCCGTCAATCTCATCGGCACGGTCGACCTCTATCTCGTCAACCATCACGGCTTCAACCTGTCCAATTCACGAGCCTTCGTCGATGCAATCCACCCTCGCGTAGCCATCATGGACAACGGCGCGCACAAGGCCGGCAGTCCTGAAGCCTGGCAGACCATCCATGAAAGTCCCGGCCTCGAAGACCTCTGGCAGCTCCACACCGCGGAAGACTCTGACGCCGCCCACAACAGCCCGGCGGATCTGATTGCCAATCTCAAAGGCGGGGCCGACGGCGCCTGGCTCAAAGTCGTCGCCTCGCCCGACGGCAGCTTCTCCGTCACCAACGCCCGCACGGGACAAACGAAGGACTACCCGCACAAGTAGAGCAGCCCTCATTCCCCTGAGTGCATGAGAAATCGACTCTTGAAGCTCCACATGGCGCCCTTTTTTTGAAAGGGCGTCACTTGACCGGGCCGCCCTTTCAAACTCTGTTGATGTGCCGCACCATCTCGAGATCGCATACTTGTTTCACGGGAGCGATCATGAGCTTCGCAAGAATGCGGGTGCGTCGATGAGGGTCAGTTTCAAATCCGCAAACTTGACGCTATGCCTCATCCTCCTTATGCTGACCGCGTCAAAGCTGTGGGCGCAGGCGGGTCCTCCATTTCAGACCGACGACCCCACTCCAGTAGATCTTGGGCATTACGAGTTCTATGTCTTCGGCACGGTCGATGGAACCCCAGCCGAACTTGACTCCACTGGCCCCGCATTCGAATTCAACTGGGGGGCCATCCCCAATATCCAGCTTCATGCTATCCTCCCCTTCGGCGCCGTCCTGCCGTCCAATAACCCTGCCTATGCTCCCGGTGGAACAGGCGCCAGCGCCTTCGGCCTCACGGATATGGAACTGGGCGTGAAGTACGGCTTCATCAAGCAAACCGCACACCGCCCCCAGATTGGCAGTTTCACCATGTTTGAGATTCCTACCGGCAGTTACACCAAAGGCCTCGGCGTCGGCCGTGTGTGGTACAAGCTGCCAATCTGGGTAGAAAAGGAGTTCGGACCCTGGAGCCTCGTCGGAGGTCTGGGATACACCGTCGTCCCGCAAACCCAGTATCGCAACTATCTCTATGGCGGATATCTCGTCAAGAAGGAAGTCGGCAAGAAGCTGGAACTCTCTGCCGAGGTCTTTTCACACGCCCGCGAAGGCTTCGCTGCCGCTCAAACACAATCCTCGACGCTGATTGACGTGGGCGGCTACTATCACTTCAAGTCTCCCGGCCTCCAATTGCTTTTCGCATACGGGCACTCGGTCGCTGGACAAACTGAGAACTACGCCTACCTTGGCCTCTATAAAACCTGGGGCAAAGACAAGGATGCTGGCAAGAAGACCGCGGCAGACGCAATGTTCTCCGCCCAACCTCACGTCAACGGACCGCAATGACGCACTGCGGTAGCTCAAACCGCCGAGGAGAAACGTTCCATGGAAATCACCGTACGCAGTCTCTGGACAATGATTCATGGCATGGGATTCGGTGCGCTCTATTTGCTCGCGTGTTCCGGTGCGCTGGTGGAGCTATACCGGCTCACATTCTCGTCCGCTCCATCCGAATCAACACCCGGCCAAGAGCGCTTCCTGAAGGTTTACCTGATCACCATGGCAGTACTCGCCTGGGCGGCTGTGCTGACCGGCGCTTATGTCATCTATCCTTGGTACCGCGCAACCCCACCGCCTGGAACGGCCGACCTCTCCATGTTTCCGCAACACCTGCTAATGTCGAGTTCAACTACCATCGGCTGGCACTCGCTTGGAATGGAGTGGAAAGAGCACGTCGCCTGGTTCGCTCCAATTTCCATCACCACGGTCGCGTTTGTCTTCATCCGGTACGGTCGCGATCTGATCAACCACAAGCAACTTCGTGCCACGGTGCTCGGCTTTGCCGTGGCTTCGTTTCTTGCGGCGGGAATCGCCGGCTTTTTCGGAGCGATGATCGACAAGTCCGCCCCAGTCCAGGGCGGACCCACCATTCAACTGAGCATCGGAGCCAAGAAATGAATACCGCGGATCCTGTCGCCTCATCCAAAGTTCCAGCCCTGACCAACGGTTCTGGCGCAGCCGCCATTCTATCGGCCGGCATCGGCTCCTTCGCTCTGGCGGTCCTGGCCATGGCTGCCGATAAGTCGGCAGCCATCACGAGCCTTCTCGTTCTTTATAAGCCGACGGGAGCCCTGTCTGGCGTAACCACCGCTGCCATTCTTATTTGGCTTTTAACCTGGGGCGTTCTTGAAGGTCGCTGGCGCAGAAAGACCGTCGCGTTGGGCCGCATTAGCTTCGTTGCTTTTGCGCTGCTCGGCTTGAGCTTCTTGCTGACATTTCCGCCTATTGCCGGCCTTTTCTAAGACCGCCTCTCAAGCCTCGGAGCCAGGCACTTCCCTACCGCGTATTCCGGTAAAGCTCTTCCAGCGCATCGCACGCCGAACCCACCCCGTCCTCGTGCTCCAGCCGCTGCGCCACCAGCTTCGCCCGCAGCGCAAACCTGGGCTCCGCCAGCATCCCCTGTATCTTCCGTGCCACCCGCATCGGCGTATAGTTCCCGCGCTGAATCACCCGTGCCACTTTCAGCCGCTGCACCCGCCTCGCGTTGTCCGGCTGGTCGTGCGAGTAGGGCACAATCAGCATCGGCTTGCCCGCCCGCAGGCATTGCGCCGTCGTCCCCACTCCACCCTGGTGCACCACCAGCGCCGCCCGCGGAAAAACCTTGGAATACGGCGCATACTCGGCCACACAGATCGTCGCCGGCAGCGTTTGCCGTGGCCGGTTCCGCTCGTCCGCGCCAATCAGCAGCACCGCCCTTACCCCCAGCTTCATCGCCGCCTTGGCTGAGAACTCGAAGAACCGTCCCGCCGTCATCACCGCCGCCGACCCCAGCGTAAACACCACCGGCGGCTCACCGGCCGCCAAAAACTCTTCCAGATGCGGCGGCAGCGCCCCGTTCCCCGAATCGGAGTCGTAATAGCAAAACCCCGTAATCTTCACATGCTCCGGCCAGTCCTTCTGCTCATGGCCCATCACCCGCGAAAACAGCGCCAGCACCAGTTCCGGCGAGTGCTTGGCGTCGAAGAGCGGATTCCTGCCCTTCTCCAACCCAAGCTCTTTGCGTAAATCGTAGATCGGCTGCGGCCACTTTCGGCTCATGAACCGCACCAGCCGCTTGATCGCCTGGCCCATCCCTGGAACCGTCTTATCCGCCCGCGCCAGCCGTGGATACATCGGCAATACCGGCGGGTCATAGGCTGAAAAGAACGACAGGGGCGCAAGCACATAACTCGCCCAGGGAATGCCTGTCACCTCCGCCACCAGCGGCCCCGCATAGTTCAGCTCGCCCAGCAGCAGCAAGTCAGCCCGCTCCGGCCTGGTCGCAGCATCCAGCAGATCGTCGTAGGTCTTTGGCAACGCAGGAAACAGAAACTCCCTTAAGCCCCGCTCTGTTCCCTTCCGCACGTCATAAACCATGGCCGCGATCACTGTGTTTTGGGGGTCGATATCCGGCCGCACCGCGTGAAACTCCAGCCCCAGCGGTGCAATCTTCGGCCCAAACACCTCCGGCAACGCCATCACCGGCACATGGCCGCGCCGCTTCAGTTCCAGGGCAATCGCGATCAGCGGATTGATGTCGCCCAAGGTTCCGATATTCGTGAGAACAATGCGCAATGCTGCGTCCCTGAGCCGGCTTTTGGCCAGCAGTCATCGATACGGCCAGCGCCCCCAAGCTTGCGACTTCTTTCCGTAGCAAGCTTTGGAAACCACGAAGCCAGACTCGCGCCCTCGTCAACTGCGCCGGATCAACTAAGAGGGTAATGCATCAGGCCTGACTTTGCCCCACCCTTCCGTCACGCTGAAGCAATCGCAAAATGCCATCCTCTCCCCATTCACCCTCCACCCACGATTTAAACTGATCTCTGATCCCTGACCCCTGATCTCTGTTCACTGTCCACTGTCCACTGCTTCTATGAAGATTCTCCTCGCCATCCTCGTGGTCGCCGCCTCCTTCATTGCCGACTACAAATGGCGTCAATGGATGGCCGCCCGCCGCCGCGACCGCCGGTAGCTTTACCCCCTTGCCGCATTTCTCCCGTTACAATGACTCATAGGGAGCCGTCCAATACCTATGTCTCGTTTCTTTCGCCTTCCCCATCCCGTCCCCGCTCGCCGCAGCCGCCCCAACCCCACGGCCCTGTTCCTGGCCTTCGCCGCGCTGCTCCTCACGGCAGGCGCAAGCGCCCGCGCCCAGTTCAGCGCCCCTGCCCCTGGAACCCATGTCCTTGACACCTCCGCGCTCCACCCCCCAGCCGGCGTCCGCGTGGCCATCGTCGAGTTTGTTGACATGGAGTGCCCCATCTGCGGCACCACCAATCCCGTCATCAAAGCGGCCGCCGCCAAGTACAAAATCCCCGTGATCCGTCACGATTTCCTGATCCCCCAACACGCCTGGAGTCCCATCGCCGCCGTCGATGCCCGCTGGTTCGACACCAAAAGCAAGGCCCTCGGCGAAGAGTACCGCGACCAGGTCTTCGCTAATCAGCCCTCCTTCTACAACAACCCTGACCTGCTGCGGCAATTCACTGACAAGTTTGCCCAGACCCACGGCATCGCCCTGCCGTTTGCCCTCGACCCCCAAGGCAAGCTCGCCGCCGACGTCCAGGCCGACAACGACATCGGCAAGCGCACCGGCATCGACCACACCCCCACCGTCTTCATCGTCACCGCAGGCAGCAAAGGCGCTCCGTTCATCGAGGTCGAACGACCCGACCAGCAGCTCTACCGGGACATTGATCAGGCCCTCGCAGACACCGCCTCCCCAGCCAAGCCAGCCTCTGCAAAGACGCCCGCCAAGAAGCCCACCGCCAAATAGCCTCCACCAACCCCCAAGAAGCAAGAACGGCGTCCGCCGCAGCAGACGCCGTCTCCCCGATATGAAAGAGTCCTTGCTTTGAAAGGGCACGACTTTAGTCGTGCCGATAGCAACTCGAAATCAACGCGGGCTTTAGCCCCTGAGGCACGTCCGTCGCGAAGTCCGATCCCCGCCTCAATCCCCGGTCTGAATATTCACCAGCACCGGCGCATCCGCCCCATCCCCGCCCGGCGAAACCGTATCCGTCTGCGGCGCTCTCCAATGGTCAATGTAGCTGATCCTATGCACGCACCCAATCGTGCAGTTCGGCGCGCAACTCTTCGCCGTCAAAAACTCCCGCTTCACGTCCGCCGTCGTATACTCCGCAATCGGCAGCCCCGGATACCCGCGCTGTTGCGAGCAGTAGTGAACCAGCCCGTCCTCGCAGATATACAGGTAGCGCGACCCGGCCCGGCACCGCCAGTCATTTGGCAGCCCCTCGGCAATCGCCTTCTGGAACTTGTCAAACTGCGCGTAGTTGGTCTTCTTCCTGTGCGTCATTGCGAAGTAGACCTTGGCCTCGTCTTCCTTCAGTGGCTTCAGTTGCCCGCTGCCGTCGTGGATAATCCCGATCGTCGATTCAAAACCCAGTTCCAGTGCCCGCTTGCCAATCACCAGCGCGTCGTTCGGATCCTTGAACCCCCCGCCCACCACCGAGTTGATGTTCACATGGAACTCGGCGTACTGCGCCAGCATCTCCAGCTTCTTGTCCAGCACCTTCAGGCTCTTCTTTGAAACCTCGTCCGGCTCCAGATTGTCGATGCTGATCTGCATGTGGTCCAGCCCGGCCCGGTTCAGCCGCTCGATCCGCTCCACATTCAGCAGGTAGCCGTTCGTAATCATCCCCGCAATCGCGCCCGTCCGCCGCATCCGCCGAATAATGTCGTCCAGTTGCGGATGGGTCAGCGGCTCCCCGCCGGAGATGCCGATCATCGCCGTCCCCAGCCGTCCCAGGTGGTCGATCCGCCGGTACATCTCTTCGAGAGGAACAGGCTCCGAAACCTTGTCGTACTCGTTGCAATACCCGCACGATAAGTTGCAGAACCGCGCCGGAATAATCTGTGCCAGCACCGGATGCGCAGTCGAAGCCAGCGCGCGCGCCACCATCGCGTACTCGCGCACCTTCCGCCGAGCCGCAATCGCCCGCCCACGCACCGTAGATCTCCGGGGAATCGCCATCTTTACTATTGAAGCATAGTCAGGTGCCGCTTTCTCACCAGAGCAAGCCCGACAGGAGGCTCGATCCCGCAGATGGATTATCGGCTTTACGTGCCCGCCGAGGATGGTGGGGTACGCAGAGCGCTTATAATCAGCGCGACGCGAGTTGCAGATAACCTTAGGGCGCACGCGTCGCAATAGAAAGGCCGAAGCCATGAAAATTACGTGCCTAGACAAGCAAGTGGGCAAGCTTCTAGCGGAATCTTTTTACCGCATTCCCAGATTTCAGCGGCCATACTCCTGGGACCGGACAAACGTCGAAGACTTCTGGAAGGACGCGGTCGTTGAGAACGGAGGGCAGTACTTCATAGGTAACTTCGTCGTGTACGACGACAAGAGCGCGATGGGTGTTGTCGACGGGCAACAACGACTTACGACCATCACATTGCTCCTTTGCGCGTTGAGAAACGCATTCGAGAGGGAGGGGTTCGCCAACCTGGCGAAAGGCATCCACAACCTTATCGAGCGCTCCGATATCTCCGATCAGCTCCTATACGTCCTGCAAACGCAAACGTCCTATCCCTACCTGCAAGAACATATCCAAAAGTTCGGCGACCCGCCGGGCACGCCGCAAGACGCCGGCCCTGAGGAGCAACTGCTCAAGCAGGCCTTTCAATACTTCGAGGGCAATTTGGCCGAGATCGTCAAGAGCGCTAAGAACCATCCGAGCCTCTCGGCAGACAAGAAGCGAGCCAAGATCCAGGAAGAGCTCACAAAGATCCGGGACAGGATTCTAGGCCTGAAGCTTATCTACACCGCACTGGAGAATGACGATGACGCCTACATAATCTTTGAAACCCTGAACACTCGAGGGAAAGACCTGACGCTGTCCGACCTCGTAAAGAGCCACCTCGTGCGGCTGCTTAAACCCGCGAACAAAGGGGTCGATCTAGCAAAAGACAAGTGGGACAAGATTAGCCAGGTGTTCGAAGCGTCCCAGGCCGATTTGAGCATTTCAACATTCATCCACCACCTTTGGCTCTCCCGATATGAGTACACCACAGAGAAGAAGCTATACAAGGCGCTAAAAGCGCGCATCAAGAAGGAATCGGCGGCTGCGTTTCTTGCCGACCTAGTGAAGGAATGCGAGATATATCGCTACATACAGGAGCCCGCTTACAGGAAGTGGAAGAAGGAGGAGTTTGAGATGCGGGATTCCCTCTTGGCGATGAACCTTTTCCGAATAAAGCAGCAGCTGCCCCTGGTCCTCAGCGTGATGCGGCAATACGAGGATGGTCAGCTCAAGACGAAGCACGTAAGGTCCATCCTCTCTGCAATTGAGAACTTTCATTTCTCATTCACCGCCATCGCCTCTCAGCGCTCATCCGGGGGCATCTCGTTCATGTATGCACTGGCGGGCCGAGACTTGCATAAGGCGAAGAGCCTTGAAGCCAAGGCGAATTGCTTGCAAGACTTCCAGAAAGACAAGCTGGCATCAAAGCGGCCCCATTACGCGGAGTTCGAGCCCGGGTTCCTGGAACTGAAGTATTCGACCCAGATGTCGAAGCAAAAGCCTTTGGTCAAATACATCTTGACCAAAATCTACCAAGCTAACTCTTCAGGGCTGCCCATCGATCCGGAACAAGCAACCATCGAACACCTGGCGGCCGAGAACCCGGCCAAGAGCACGGGCCTGTCTAACGAGAAGGTCGCCTCGATTGGCAACCTGATACTGATAAGCCAGGCATTGAACAACGAACTAGCAAACAAGGACTTCGCCGAAAAGGTCAAGATACTGAACAGCGCCAAGGTATGGGTCGACCCAGTCATTTTGAACGCAAAAACGTGGGGCCCCGCAGAGATCGAACAGCGGACGAAGCTCCTCGCAAAGGAAGCTTACGAAAAGGTTTGGGCGGTGTAGCGGGGTGCCGGGTGCCCCAGGTCTCGCCTCTGAGACCTCTGGGATTGCAGTAAATGCCTACCGCAGATGCAGTAAACTTCTACTGCAACCCCCAGGGATTCCAGTCAATGACCAGCCCAGACGCAGAAAGGGCGCCAACCGGCAATCCGGCGGCGCCCTGCGCGATGCGAAAATCCGAGATTCCTAGACGGAGCTGCCCAACCCCAGCGTCTTCATCTCTTCCAACTGCCGCTTCATCTCGTCCATCTGCTTCTGATCGAACTTGAAGTCTTCCGGCTTGAAGTTCTTGCGGAACTCGTCCAACTGCCGCTTCAGCTCATCCGTCTGCTTCGGATCGAACTTGAAGTCTTCGAAGTTCTTGAAATCTTCCGGCTTGAAGTTCTTCCGCCACTCTTCCATCTGGTGCTTCATTTCGTCGAGCTGCTTCTGGTCGAGCTTGAACTCATCGGCCTTCAGGCTCTCGCGCAGCTTCTCCGCCTGCTTGCGCAACTCCTCAGCCTGCTGCTGGCTGATCCCAAACTGCCCCATCCCGCCAGACTTGAGTTGCTCTTTCAGCTTCTCAGCCTGCTCTTTCATCGCCTGGGCCGCAGCCTCATCCTGCCCGGCAAACTGCTGTACAAACTCCGGGTCCGGCAACATCTCGGCAACCAACGGCCCATCGCCCGCACCGAAGAGATCCTGGAGCTCCAGATCTCCCTGCTTGTGCTTCGAATCCACCTGCAGCGTCAGCGTCTGCTGCTTCCTATCCCGCAGAATCGTCACTTGCACCGGCTTGCCCTGGTTGGCGCGCAGCGCGCGGTCCCAATCCGACAGCGTGGTCACCGCCTCGGGCCCCACCTTCAGAATCACGTCGAACGCCTTCAGCCCCGCCGTCGCAGCCTCGCTCTTGTGCGCCACCTGCTTGACCATCAGCCCGTTCGGCACGCCCAGGTACTCGGCCATCTGAGACGTCAGCGGCTCCACCAAGGCCCCTACATTCAGCGTGCTGCCGAAGAACGGCATGTGAAATCCCCCAGGCAGCCCCTCATCGCTACCGCCCGCCAGAATCCCCATCCCCGAGCCCTGCGCAAACACATCTCCCCCGTTGCCGATCTTGTTCCAGACATCGTGCTCCATCACCCGGCGGTCCGCAAGTTCCACCGTCATCGTCTGCATATTCCCGTCACGGCTGATCTGCATGCTCACTTTCCGCCCCGCCGGAATCTCCTTGAGCATCCTCCGCAACTGCTCCGCGCCCTCGACGTTCTGCCCGTTCAGTTGCAACACCACGTCGTTGACCTTCAGCCCAATCTGCCCTGCCGGCGCATCGTGGTCGATCAGCGTAATCACCGCCCCGCGCACGTCCTTGAGCTTCAACGCCTGCGCCTTCTCCTGATCCAGGTCGGCTACATCCACACCAAGGTAGCCCTGCGAGGTCGATGCGTGCCCAAGCAGCGGACTAGGCTCCTGCGCCAGCATCTGCACAATCTCGCCAGCCTGCGCCCCAGCTCCAGGCGGCGCCAAGGCCACCCCAGCGCCCATGCCCACCAACACGACGATCCCAAGACTCCGATACGGCCTCAAAAAGTGCTTCATCTCTTCTTCTCCCGTACTTCTCTAACTCCGGCCCACACTCTTTTCATGACGATGCAGTCACCGGAAGGGTTGACACTGCTATTGAATCTCCGGCTCCCGCCTCAAGACTTGTCTTGAAACGGTCCGGATCTGAGGGCTCTGGTCTGAATTGGCAACCGTGTGCAGAACCTGCCGCACGCTCGTATCGCCTTCCACTGGCTCCAGAATGCTTACCGCCGCCGTGCGAATCCGTGGGTCGCTGTCGTTCAGCAGCGCCTCAAGAACCGCATCCCGCACCCGCACATCCTCGGCCACATAAGGCTCCAACCCCTCCAGCGCCTTCTGCCGCACTCCCGCATTCTTGTCGTAGCGCAACGCCACCATCAGCGCATCGCGAATGCCCGCCGCCTGGCAACTATGCCCCGCCCGGCACTCGGCCGCCAGCAGCCCCACCGAGTCGTCCCGCACCCCCGCCGACGCGGAATTCTCACTCGCCAGCATCAGCAACTGCCGGATCGCCGGATCGTCCAGAGAACCCTCCATCCGCTGCGGAACCACCTGGTTGTAGCGCACTTCCACCATCTCGCTGTTCGGCTCCCGCACAATGCTTGAAATGCTGGCAATCTCCGCCTGCGCAGCCGGCGCCTGCTGCCCGTCCAAGGTCTGCTTCACGCTCGCGGCCTGCATCGCCGCCGCCGCATGAGCCGCCCTTGTTTGGGCATATTCGTAGCCGCCCAGAGTTCCCGCCCCGGCTCCCGCCACCAGCAACAGGCAAGCCGCAACCGGCGCTGCCTGGATACTCGCAAAGTTGTTCGTCATTCGCTGGCTCAACCGCTCATACCAGCGCTTGGGAGGCAGAGCATCCAGCGCTTCCGCCAGACGCTGCCGCGACCGCGCCACCAGATTGGGCGCCGGTTCCAGCACCGGATGCGCTTCGGCCAGCACCTTCAGCGCCAGCAACTGATCCCGCTCCGTCTGACACTCCGGGCACCCTGCCATGTGCCGCTCCAATTCGTGGATCTGCTCGTCCGGCAGCTCTCCGTATGCCGCCGTCACGATCCGCTCGTGTGCTAGTTCGCAATTCATCTCTACGTCCTTCCAGCCTCAAAAAATCTCCGCATTCGGCCCCAAAAATCCGCATCCCATCCGGGAATTGCAAAGGGGCCGCTCTACCTTAACCCCGCCAACTGTGTTCTCAACTTCTTCGTCGCCCGGAAAAGCGTATTCTTGGCGGTCTCTTCCGTCGTGCTCAGCATCTCCCCAATCGTCCGCAGCCGGAGTCCCTGGTAGTGCTTCAATTCAAAAACCATCCGTTCCCGCGGCGTCAGCTTCACCAGTGCCGCCTGAATCCGCTCCCCCAGCACCTTCCGGTCCAGTTCCTTGCCGGGGTTTGAAAACGACCGCTCGTCGCTCACTGAAGCCAGCCGGTCGATCTCGTCTCCGGAGTGGTCGAGCACCACCGCGTAATCTTCCCGGCGGGTCTTCTTGCGCCGCAGTTGATCCAGGCAAAGGTTGGTCACAATCCGGTAGATCCACGTATAAAACGAGCATTCGAACCGGAAATTTCCGATATACCGGTAAGCCTTCAAAAACGCTTCCTGGTAAATGTCCTCGGCGTCGTGCTCGCTTCCCGTCAGGTGCAGCGCCAGCCGCAGCACCTGGTGCTCATACTGCCGCACCAGCGCGTCGAACGCCGCCCGCGAACCCGACTGCGCCTCGCGGATCAGCTCCATCTCCGGCGCGCGTGCCTGTGCCCGCTCCTGTGCCCGGCCCGCTCCGGCGCGATTCGTCCCGTTCGGGGCGGCTCCGTCCCGATCCAGTCCGTCCCGGCCCGCCTCCCGATTTGTTCCGTCCGTGGCTTCTGGCGCTCTCATACCTGGGAAGGATTGTACCTTCCGCGCCGTTGGCCACGCTAAACTCGCCGGGACCGCAATCGGGGATAATGGGTAGCTCACCGCATCCGTTGCCATCAGCTCTTTGCTCCGGCGGATAGAGAAATGTCCGTATCAAAGTAGACGGAGTCTCGCCTTTTTAGTGAGCCGACAGACCCTCCAAATTTGCCCCCAACCGCTACACTAGGAATCGATGACCGGAAATCTCTTTGAATCTCTCGCTCCCACCGTCGCCAGCACGGCCGAAGGCTGGCACACCGCCCACTGCGACGGCGGCTCCCGCGGCAACCCAGGCCCCTCCGGCTACGGCGCCGTGATTGAAGACCCCAATGGCCGCGTTGTCGCCCAGCTCAGCGAGTTCCTTGGGGTACAGACCAACAACTACGCCGAGTACTCCGGCCTTCTGGCAGTCCTCGCCTGGGCCAACGAGCACGGTGCGAAGCGCTTGCGCGTCGTCTCAGACTCCGAGCTGATGGTCAAGCAGATGAAGGGCCAGTACAAGGTCGCCAGCCCGATCCTCCGTCCCCTGTGGGAGCAAGCAAAACGTCTTGCCGCCCGCCTGGAAAAACTTGAAATGCGCCACACCCTCCGCGGCGGCAACAAGGAAGCCGACCGCCTCGCCAACGAAGCCATGGACAAAGGCATGGGGCGGCGTCGGCCTGTCTGACGGACCAACACGCCGGGGCTTACACCCTGGCCGGGTGGCCCAGGTCTCGATCTTGAGACCTGGGAATCCACAAAACTTCATCCTTGCGTGGGATATCTACAACTACAGTCCTTTATCGCCTTTTATCGTCTTTGCTGACTAGCTGACTTGCTAACTCGCTGACTTGCTATCTACCTTCCCAGATTATTCCTCCAAACATGCCCGTCGCGCTCCAGCAGGTGATCGGAGCACTCCGGCCCCCACGAACCGGCAAAGTAGTTGGGAAAGACCTCTGGGTTCTTCGCCGCCCAGGCTTCGAGGATCGGCGTATAGAGTGCCCAAGTCGTCTCCACGCCGTCGCGATGCGCAAACAAGGTCTGGTCTCCAAGCATCGCGTCCAGCAGCAGCCTCTCATAGCCGTTGGCGCTCGATTTGCCAAACGCCGCTGCATAGTCGAAGTCCATATTCACCGGACACACGTCCATGTTCGGCGTGCTGGGCACCTTTGCCCCGAAGCGCAGCGCAATCCCCTCATCCGGCTGGATGCGGATGGTCAGCAGGTTCGGCTGAATCTCCTGGCACGGGCCGCTCGCCGCCATGCGATTGAAGATTAAAAGCGGCGGCTGCTTGAACTGGATGCTGATCTCAGTGGCCTGCTTCTTGAGCCGTTTGCCTGCGCGCAAATAAATCGGCACCCCGGCCCATCGCCAGTTTTCAATCTGCAGCCGAACCGCCGCATAAGTCTCCGTACCCGACTCGGGATTCACCCGATCCTCGTCCCGGTAACCCACCACATGCTGTCCATTCACAATCCCCGGCCCATACTGGCCCCGCACCGCGTTCAAAATCGGTATGGGCGGAATCGCCTGATACACCTTCAGCTTTTCCCGGCGCACGCTTTCCGCCTCAAAGCTCGATGGCGGCTCCATCGTCACAAAGCTCAGCAGTTCCATCACGTGGTTCTGCACCACGTCGCGCAGTGCCCCCGCCTTCTCGTAAAACGGCCCCCGCCCCTCCACGCCCAGCGTCTCGCCGGCGGTAATCTCCACGTGGTCAATGTAATTCCGGTTCCACACCGGCTCAAAAATCCCATTCGCAAACCGGAAAACCAAAATGTTCTGCACCGTCTCCTTGCCCAGGTAGTGGTCGATGCGGAACACCTGGCTCTCGTGGAAGACGGCATTCACCTGCTGGTTCAGCTCCCGCGCCGAGTCCAGGTCGTGGCCGAATGGCTTTTCAATCACCACCGCCACCTTCCCCTGCTCCGGCTGCGCCATGCCCTGCGCCCCAAGGTTCTCGATGATCCCGGCAAAAAACTCCGGCGCAGTGGCCAGGTAGAAAAGACGGTCGCCGCCGATGCCCTTTTCCTTGGCGATGCGCTCTAACTCCTCCTTCAACCCCGCGTAGTCCGCCGGATCGTCGAACTTCAGCGCATAGTAACTGATGTGACTTACAAACTCATCCAACTTCGAGTCGCTCGCCTCCACGCCCCCAAACGAAACGATGCCCTCGCGCATGTCCGCCGCAAACTCCCCACCCAGTGGCCGCCGCGCCACGCCCACAATGGCAAACTGCTTGGGCAAAAGATCGTTCTGCCGCAGGTGAAACAGAGCCGGCAGCAGCTTCCGCTTGGTCAGGTCGCCCGAGGCTCCAAAAATCACCAGAATCCCCGGATCCGGAATCCGCTCCTTGCCATGAGGAACCTGGGAAAGGTCCTCCGCACGCACGCTCGCTTGTATCGTCGCCATCCCTCGTTCCCCTCCGCTGATTCGCTGACTCGCCAACTTGCTAACTTGCTAACTCGCTAACTTGCTGTCCCACCTATCTGCCAACCCCACTAACACCGCCAACTCCGCTAATCCGCTGCTCCCTGTTCCCTAGTCCCTAGTTCTTTGGCCGTATGAAAATGTTCCTTTGGGAAATGTAGCGCCGGCCTCCTGGCCGGCTGTAGCGTGGGCCTCCCGGCCCACGTTCGTTCATTGGATAGAACATCTTCATCCGGTCACGGACCTAGCTTCCCCACTAAAACTGGGTGCCCCATCCTCGCGGCGTCTTTGTTTTTGCCGCCAGGATGGGAAGCCGCAAAGCTGAATGTTATAGAACGCCCAACCTTACTAACTCGCGCCGCAAACCATCCGCGCCCTCAAACTGAATCGCCTTCATCCCCACAGCAGCCGCACCGGCCACGTTCTGCACCCGATCGTCGATAAACAGAATCCGCTCCGCGGGCCCATCCAGAATATCAAGCGCCCGACGATAGATCGCTGGCTCCGGCTTGCGCAGCCCCAGATAGCAGGAACTCAACGCAACCTTCAGATAGTTCCGAAGGCCGAAGCTTTCGAATCTGAACTCGTTGGTCTCCCGCGCCTCGTTGTTCAGCGCGCCCAACATGAACTTATCTGATGCGGCAAGCTCCTCCAGGATTCCCAGAGCCCCGTTGGGCAGGAGCTTCGACTGGTTGAGCATGAAACCGAAAAAATCGTCCTGCGAGAAGCGCCGCGGCTCATAGAACACGGTCGCGTCCAGGTAAGCCTTCAGCGGAATGGCGCCACGCTCCCACGCATCGTAAGGTGCAAGGTGCCTGGCCTCGAAGGCCACCGGATCGAGGTGAAAATACTCCATCGTCAACGCGCGCTCGCGCTCGTCCCATCCATTTGTGAGCAGGACTCCGCCAACATCGAAAAGAATCACGTCGAAGGGGAACATCGGCGCCTTTCAGGCTGCGTTTCTGCGATGCCAGCATGTTTCTGCGATGCCAGAATGAGGTTCTGCAATTAAACCCTGATGAAGTTTCTTGCGCTCGCGCCGCAATCAGCGCGGGCTTTACGTGTCGCGGACAAGCCCCAGTCCTGTGTCAGGGCACGACTTCAGTCGTGCCGCAAATAGGTGCGAAATCGACGCGGGCTGCTAGGGCTGGGTTTTAACCCATCCATTTATCCCCTGAGGGACGCTTTTCGGGTCCTCTTCTGCTACTTCCTTTTCGCAGCCCCTTATGCCGGATTCGCCGAACCATCGCCGCACTGATACTTCGCCTCGATAGCCAGCACCTTCTTATACCGCCGCACAAACCGCTCTTCCGAAGCGATGAACCTGGCGCCGATAAATGCATTCACAACCTCGAACGCAAGCGCCGACCCGATGATGCGCGCGCCCAGCACAATCACGTTCATATCGTCGTGCTCCACGCCCTGGTGCGCCGAATATGTATCGTGGCACATCCCCGCGCGAATCCCCGGAATCTTGTTCGCCGCCACGCACACGCCCACCCCCGACCCACAGATAAGAATCCCCCGCGGCGCATCGCCCCGCCTCAGCGCCAAACCCACCTTCTCGGCAAAATCGGGATAGTCGTCCAAAGGATCAGGCTTATAAGTCCCAAGGTCGATGACTTCGTGCCCAGCCTGCGCAAGGTTTGCGCGAACCTCCTCCTTCAGAGAAAATCCCGCATGGTCGGATGCTATGACGAGTTTCACGATATGTTCCTTTCGGAACAGTGGTCAGTGATCAGTGATCAGTTGTCAGTTACCACTCTCAGAAGGAAGCGAACTCGATCCCCAATCTCGATGACTGACATTTGCTTAACTGAAGACTGACAACTGATCACTGACCACTGTATTTACTTCACCAGCTTCTTCGCCCGCGCCGCCACGTTCTCCGCCCCAAATCCCAGCTTCGCCAGCACGATCGGCCCCGGCGCAGACGCGCCAAACCGGTCCAGCCCGATCACGTCGCCGTCCAGACCCACATACTTCCACCAGCCCAGCGTAGCCCCTGCCTCGACCGCAAGCCTCGGCACGCCCGCCGGCAGCACGCTTGCCTTGTACTCCGCCGTCTGTTCCTCGAAAATCTTCCAACTCGGAAAGCTGACCACCCGCGCCCGAATTCCGTCGGCTGCCAACAGTTTCGCGGCTTCCAGCACGGGCCATACCTCGGCCCCGGTACCAATCAGCACGACTTGAGGATTGGATGCATCTTCCAGCACATACGCTCCCTTGCTCACCGCGGCATACGCGTCATGAGTCGCCGGATCGAGCACCGGCAAATCCTGCCGGCTCAGTGCAAAGAAGCTTGGCCCCTTGCGTTCAAGAGCCAGTCTCCAGACCGCGGCCGTCTCGTTCGCATCCGCCGGGCGAAAGTCCGTCAGCCCCGGAACCGCACGCAGCGCCATAAGGTGTTCGACTGGCTGGTGGGTCGGCCCATCCTCGCCCAGCGCGATCGAGTCGTGGGTAAACACAAACAGCGAGTGCACCTGCATCAACGCCGCCAACCGGATCGCCGGCTTTGCGTAGTCTGAAAACACAAAGAAAGTCGACCCGAACGGAATCAGCCCTCCATGTGCGGCCATCCCGTTCACCGCGGCGCACATCCCAAACTCGCGCACCCCAAAGAAAACGTTGCGCCCAGCCGGGTCCACATGGAAGCTCGCTCCCGGCTTGAAGATCGTTCTGGTCGATGAGGTCAGGTCCGCCGCACCGCCAAAAAGCTCCGGCACAACGTCGGCAATCGCATTCATCACCGCGCCGCCGGCATTCCGCGTAGCCTGGGACTTGCCCGGTGCAAAGCTCGGAATCGCCTTCTCCCAACCTGCCTTCAGCTCGCCCTTTTGGGTCCGCTCAAACTCCGCCGCCAGCTCCGGGTTTGCCAACGCATAGTCTGCGAACTCCGCATTCCATTTCGCTTCCAGCTTCGCGCCGCGATCGACCGCTTCGCGCCAGTTCGCCAGCGCTGCGTCGGGAACATAGAAGCTCTGGTCCTCCGGAAAACCGAAGAATTTCTTCGTCGCCGCCGTGTCCACCGCTCCCAGCGCCTCGCCATGAACCTTGTTCGTCCCCGCCTTGGGGCTGCCGTACCCGATCACCGTCCGCACCGCGATGATTGACGGCTTGCCGGTCTCCCTCTTCGCCTCCTCGATCGCCGCTTCAATTCCCTTCAGGTCGTTCCCGTCCGCCACTCGCTGCACATGCCAGTGGTAAGCCTCGAAGCGCTCCAGTACGTTGTCGTTGTAGCTCAACTCGGTCGGCCCATCCAGCGAGATCAGATTGTCGTCGTAAAGAAAAATCAGCTTGCCCAGTCCCAGCGTTCCGGCCAGCGCACACGCCTCGTGCGAGACGCCTTCCATCAGGTCGCCGTCGCCCAGCAGCGCATAGGTATGGTGGTGCACCACGTCAAACCCGGGCCGGTTATAAACCGCCGCCAGATGTTTCTCCGCAATCGCCATGCCCACGGCCATCGCAAGGCCCTGACCCAGCGGCCCGGTGGTCGCTTCCACGCCGTCCGTGTCGCCAAACTCGGGGTGTCCCGGTGTCCGCGAGTGCCACTGCCTGAAGCTCTTCAGATCCTCCAGCGTCAGGTCGTACCCGGTCAGGAATAGCGTCGAATAAAGTAGCGCCGAGGCGTGCCCGTTCGACAGCACAAACCTGTCCCGGTCAGCCCACTTCGCGTGCGCCGGATTGTGCTTCATCAGCTTGTGAAACAACAGGTAGGCGATCGGCGAACAGCCCAGTGGCGCGCCCGGATGGCCGCACTTGGCCTTCTCCACTGTGTCCACAGCGAGCAGACGCAACGTGTCGATGGAAAGTTCGTCGAGTGCCTGTTTGTCGAGTGCCAGCTTGTCCTGAGGCGATCCTGCGAGGTTGGAAGTCATTTGGTTTTGTAAGATTTCCTTTCCATGAAGTGCCCGATTCACCGGTAAGCCCGCTTAATTGGCGTCAACCTGCACCTCCACATTGTAACCAAGCCAGCCGTCCCGCTCCGGCCAATGCAACGTCCATTGCAATTTGCCGGCCTCGCCTCCCGCGCCAATATCGGCGCTGAACCCTGCGCTGCCCAAGCCGCGGCTCGGCGTCGTAATCGTCGTCTGCCACCCATCCGCGCTCCACACCACCTCAAACCGCTCCTCGTCCAGAATGCGCAGTGTAGCCCCCGCCGCAATTCTCTGGATCGGCCTCTTTCGTGTGTAAATCTCCAATCCCCGCCGCGTCCGGCTCCGCCCCTCCAGCTCGCAATACCGCGCATACACCGGATCGATGCGGTCGAAAACCTTGCCGTCCAAGGCCGAGCGAAGCAGCTTCAAATACTCGGCGTGAGCCCAGACCAGCGGCATCGCCGATCCGGCAGGCTGCCCCAGCCGCAGGCTCTTATCCGGCATATTCGCCTCGTCCCACACCTGCTCCGGCAACATTTGGCCGCAAGTGGAAAAACGCTCATAGGTCTTGATCAGCTCGGCGATGTCTTTGCCTGCCGCCAGCTCATAGTGCGCCCGTTCGCCCGTCAGCAAGGGCCACACGCGACCCTGGCCCCAACCCTGGAAAGCACACCCGTCAGCCCGTTGCCCATAGCCGTCCCAGTTGTAGCGCAGCCAGCCGGGGCCCTGCGGCAAATCGCGTTTCAGCACCGCATCCACCACCGCCAGCGAGTCCACAATCAGCGCATCGTCAGCCCGGCGCACACCGTAGCGCACCAGCTCCAGGAACCCCGCATCCACAATCTCCCGCGCCTCAAACTCTGCCCGCGTCCCCGGCGGCCGGTTCGACAGCCGGATCGTCTCTTTCCCGCAGCTCTCATGCGCATAAGCCTCGCCGCACTCCGGTGGCCGGATGCGCATGTAGTGCCGCTTGATCCGCGAATCGAGAACCCCGTTGTTGGTCACCGTCCAGTCCTCGATGTGATGCTCGATCCAGTCGGCGTGCTCTTCCAGAAACTCCGCCAGCTCCATCGAACCGTGCGCCCGCGCGATCTCCGCTGCACAAATCAGCCCTGCAATCACCGCCGCCAGCGTCGACGGCGAATAGCCGGCATTCTCCTCCCATCGCTCCTGTTGGGTAATCGGCGCGTGCCGAACCAGAAACCCCGCCGCCCGCTCCACAAACGCAAAACCCTCCAGCTCGCCCAACCCGTTGGCCTTCCACAGCCGCCACGCAAGAATCAGAGGGAAAGCCACCTCGTCCAACTGCAAGCCCGACCAATAAGGCGTTCCATCGATCCAGAAGTTCTGCGCAAATCCCCCGTCCGGCTGCTGCGTGCAGGCCAGATAAACCAGCGCCCGCCGCGCCGTCTCCACCCGCCCGCACGCCAGCAGCGCCGTTGCCGTCTGCACCATGTCCCGCGTCCACACCAGGTGGTAGCCTCCCAGATCGTCGTCGCCCTTCACCTGTCCCCAGGGAATCGACGCCGAAGCCACAAACGCCCCCGAATACGTCTTGTCCTCGTGCGCCAGCAGCACGTTGTGGCTGGTCCGCATCACCTTGCCTTCATCTTCCGACTTTGCCGCCAGCCACTTCGGACTCGCCGCCCGTTGCCACTGCGTAATGTACCGGCTACGGTGCTCCTCGAACGGCATCGCCAGAGCCCCCATCGTCTTCTGCGCAGCCGTGTGATGCCCCTCCCCGATCCCGAACGCCAGCGTAAACTCGGTTCCGCCCTTCCCCGCCCCGCAAGTCAGATCCATCTCCCCCATCAACGCAAGATTGCCCCCCGTCGCCGATCCAAACTCCCAGTCCATGCGGAAGTCATCCATCAGGTCGCGCCAGCCATCGCTCGACCCCACAAACCCGCAGCTCACACGGGAGAAGCCGCAGCTCGCCCCCATCACCAGCGACCACCCGTTCTTCCACGCCAGCAGCGCTTTGTGCCCCGCAATATCCACCGCCCGCGCCGAGTTGCCCGCCCCGCCGCCGTCCAGATGCGGCGCCAGCAGCGCATAGACCTTCAGCCGCTTGAGCAGCTCCGCATCCCCCTCCAGACGCACATGCGTCAGGATCACGCTGTGGTGCGGATCGCAGATGATCTGCTTCGTCAGGCTGTACCGCCCCTCCGGATCGCGGTTCACATACCGCACCCCCAGCGCCTCCGGATGGATGTACTCGAATGTCGAATCCAGGTCCCGCTTCTCTTCGTGGACAAACGTCTCCCCGTCCGTCACCAGGAACCCCATGTCCCGCACCTGCGCCCGGTCGATCGTCGGATGGTAGACCTCATTCAGAATCCCGTGCGAGCAGGTAAACCAGATGCGGCTCGACGCCGCGTAGGCCGTCCCCACCGCATCCTTCAGGCTCGAGGTCCAACGCGGCTCCGTGCCCGGCGCGCCAAAGGCTTCGCCCTGTTGCTCAAGCCAACGATATTGGGCCGCTCCATCTTGGGCTTGCTCGCTCATAAACAATTCTCTCTTCTCTGGGTGGGGAAGATGCAAACGCCGGGCGGATCGGGGAAGCCGCTCGTTGCAGTCCTCTCTATCGATGTTCTAACAGGCCCGGAGGTTTCCTGCTTTATAACTTTCCCGAACCCTCACAGGCCCCTGACGCATCCTTCCAACCGAAGCACCGCATCAAAGGATATGAAGATTGCGTTTTAACCCGTTCTCGCCCGCACTGGTCTTTTCACCACACAGTGCGGCTCAACTCTCAAAGTACAATCCGAACTGAGGAGATTTCCCCCATGGCTTACGAACTCGCACCGCTTCCCTACGACTACGCCGCCCTCGAACCGTTCATCGACACTGAAACGATGAAGATCCACCACGACAAGCACCACCAGGCCTACGTCACCAACCTGAATGCCGCCCTCGCCAACCACCCCGACCTCGCCGCCAAGTCCGTTGACGACCTGGTCCGCGACCTGGCCCAGGTTCCCGAAGAGATCAAGGCCGCGGTTCGCAACAACGGCGGAGGACACTCCAACCACACCGCCTTCTGGCATCTGATGGGCCCCGTCGGTTCCGACGGTGTAGGTGGCGCGCCCTCCGGCCCCATCGCCGCGCAAATCTCCGCCGACTTCGGCGACTTTGAAGCCTTCAAGAAGACCTTCAACGAGACCACTGCCAAGCAATTCGGTTCCGGCTGGGGCTGGCTCGTCTTCACCGGCGGCAAACTCAAAGTCCTCTCCACCCCCAATCAGGATTCGCCTCTCACCCAGGGTCTTTACCCCATCCTGGGCAACGACGTCTGGGAGCACGCCTACTACCTCAAGTACCAGAACCGCCGCCCCGACTACCTCGCAGCCTGGTGGAACGTCATCAACTGGCACGAAGTCAACAAGCGCTTCGCCACCGCCAAAGCATAAAAGCAGGAAACAGGGATCTGGGAACAGAAAAGTACGCGGTCCTTGCGCAGTCGACCAAATCTGGGTGCCCCAGGTCTCGCCTTTGAGACCTGGGATTCCGATCCAGCACAAACCTGGGTGCCCCATCCTTCGAGCGTTTTTTGCTCGAAGGGTGGGAAACCACGAACTCAAAAGCGTTCACTGATCAGTGTCTGCCGTCTGCTGACAGTTGTCCTTCCGCAACCCTTTCCCAGTTTCCGTGTCTAATCCCCAAGGAACCATGCAAAAACTTGCGCACAATCTCGCCTTCCTCTTGCTCGTTGGATTTCTTGCCTTCATCCCCGCCTCCGCCCAATCCGGCAGCTTCATCATCTCCCAGCACGGCCACTCCGTCGGCGTCGCCAGCTTCAACTTCACCTCCACTCCCCGCGGCTACGGCTCCACCTCCGTCGTTCGCCTCGCGATGCAGGGCCTTGACTACGCCCTCTCCAAATCCGAGCTTCTCTCCCCGGACAATCGTCTCCGCCACGTCCAATTGAGCGCCACCGTCAATAGCTCCGCGGTCAACGTCACCGCCGCTCCTGACGCCGCCCAGTTCCTGCTCAATATCTCCGCCAATGGCCGCAGCTCCACCACCCGCCTTGCCTTTCACCCCGGCGCCGTCTTCCTCCCCGACTTCGACCCCGGAGCCCTCGAAACCCTTCTCGCCCTCGCCGTGACCCGCAACAATGCTGGACTCTGGGCGATCATCCCCAAACAGGCCGGCTCCCAAATCGGCTCAATCGCCCCCATCCAACTGGCGACCTATGCCGACGAGCAGGGAATCCTCGACGGAAAGCCCGTCCCGGTCCACCACCTCGTAGCCACCATCGCCGGCGACGCCACCGACCTCTTCTCAGGCCCCGAAAACCAGCTACTCCAGGCCGAGCTCCCCCAGCAAGGCTTCGCCCTCGTCCGCAAAGGCTTCGTCCTCACCCCCCCAGCCAAACCCGGCGCACCTCCTGCCGCCCCTCCCGACTCCGGCCCTCCGCCCACACAGCAGTAATCTCTGACTGCAAGGCCGCCGTTTCGCTACAATTCTGTTTCAATGACTGACCAGCCTTCCAACTCTCCGGAAACAGTAACTGTCGAGTTCGCTGTAGGAATCGGCGATGGCAAATTCACCGCCAGCGCTATCGTCCCTGCCGGCCTGACCAACCTCACCCAGATCCTGCCCGTCCTGCAATCGCTTGATGACTCCTTGATTGCGGGCGTCACCGCGCAATTGGCCGAGGCCGGCCAAATCGTCTCCTGCAAGCTTGGCTGTACCCATTGCTGCCGCCAATTGGTTGCCATCAACACTTTCGAGGCCGAGGCCCTCACCGCCTGGATTCAAACCCTCCCCGAGTCCCGCCAGCAGCAACTCGCCCAACGCTTCCATCAGGCTCTCCTCAAACTCGCCGCCGCCGGACTCATCGACCGCATGGTCAATGAAGACTGGCTTGCTGACACCGAGTCCTCCAACCAATTTGCCCTCGACTACCTCTACCAGCGCATCCCCTGTCCCTTCCTCGAAGATGAATCCTGCTCCATTTACCCCATGCGCCCGCTCGTCTGCCGCGAATACCTCGTCACCTCTGCGCCCGAACACTGCATCGATCCCTCCACCCTGCAGTCCCTCCCCGTCCGCCTGCCGCTCCATTTCTCGCGCAGCCTCAATGTCATCAGCGCGGTGCTCGAACAGGATACGCGCGGCTGGATCCCGCTCCTGTTCCTCTTTGCCTGGATGAAAGCCGGCGCCCACCCCGGCGAAGCAGTCGCTGGTACCGGCCCGCAAGTTCTCCTCGAGTTTGTTAAGACCTTGAACCATGCCGTCCCCCCCGCGCCCTCCGCCGAACGCCCACCCGAGAATTAGCCTCCAGCCGCGCTAACGGGCTAACTTGCTAACTCGCTACCTCTGCGCAGCGGAGCGCTACCTCGCCAACGTCCCAACCCATCGTCTGAATAGTCCGCTAACGTCGCCGACTCGCTTCCTTGTCCCCTGATCCCTGACCTCTGATCTCTGACCCCTGCTTCTCACACTGCCTTCCCCGCCGCCACTCCAGACGCCCACGCCCACTGAAAATTGAACCCGCCCAGTTGCCCCGTCACATCCACCCCTTCCCCAATGAAGAACAGTCCCGGAACCGTCCGCGCCTCCAACGTCCGCGCCTGCAACCCATCCGTATCCACTCCGCCCGCCGTCACCTCCGCCTTTTCGAACCCCTCGGTTCCCACCGGGTGCAGCGCCCATCGGTGCAGCCTCCGCTCGCAAGCTTCCAGCGCCGCATTCGACCAGCCCGCCGGCGCACCCTCCTCCGCCAGAAACCCCGCCAGCCTCTGCGGCAACACCTCCCGCAGCGCCTGCTTCAGCGACGCCAAATCCCGGCGAACTCCGGGTTTGAGGGGCAGCTCCATCAGCGACCCCAGCACATTCCTTTCCGGCGCAAGATCCACCACCAGCTCATCCCCCGCCCGCCAATACGAAGAAGCCTGCAACACCGCCGGCCCGCTAACCCCTCGATGCGTCACCAGCATTCTCTCTCTGAACCGAACCGTCTCCCGAGCCCCGGCTTCTTTGGCCGCGAGAGAACTTCGCCGGGCGGTAGGTCCGGGATTTATCCCGGACATGAAGTCTCCCGAATGAGGCTGGGCTTTAGCCCCTGAGGTGCGCTTCTTGCTGGCCGCACCCAGATTCCGGCCCTCGCCAGAAGCCGATACGACCCAAGCCACCACCTCCGTCGCAACCCCCGCCAGCTCCGTCCATCGCGCTTCATCCCCACCCAACACCAGCGGAACCAGCCCCGGCCTCGGCGTCACCACCCCCAACCCGAACTGCCGCGCCAGCTCATACCCCAGCCCCGTCGCCCCCATCTTGGGAATCGACAATCCCCCAGTCGCCACCACCAGCGCCCCCGCCGCAAACTCCCCTTGCGAACAAACCACGCGAAACCCGCCGCCCGCCGCGCCTTCCACCTCAATCCCGTGCGCATTCAACACAAGCTCCACCTTGCCTCGGTCATCGGGGCCAAGCTCGCACTCCGCCAGCAGCATGTCGAGAATCGCCCGCGCCGACCCATTGCAAAACAGTTGACCCAGCGTCTTCTCATGCCAGGCAATCCCGTACCGCTCGACAAGTTCGATAAAATGCCGAGGCTGATAGAGCGCCAGCGCCGACTTAGCAAAATGCCCATTTTCAGAGATAAAGTTCTGCGGCCCGCAGTGCAGATTAGTAAAATTGCACCGCCCGCCCCCCGAGATAAGAATCTTCCGCCCCGCCTGAGTGTTGTGTTCCAGCAGCGCCACCCGTCGCCCGCGCTGTCCGGCGGTCGCCGCGCACATCAACCCCGCCGCCCCCGCTCCCAAAACAACCACATCGAATTGGCGCAGTGGAGAAGTCATGGCTACATGGTCGCCGAGCTAGATCGCGTTTGAACTAACAATGCGGCCAGCATAAAGAGAGACGGCCACCCGGAGGCGGCCGTCGGATCCTGCGCTACGCACGCGGGAGTTGTAAGTACTGCGATCATTTTACTGCGATACTCGCGGTTAGCAAGCGGCTATCCACGCTCCGTGGTCGCGGAGCATCCGAAAAGGAATCAGTCGCCGGTAGTCCTCTTGGCTGATGTCGTCGAAGCCGGGGACGGAACGCCAGAACGCCCACGCGGGGGCTTGCTCTTATCCAGGGACCAAGTTGGCTGGTAACCGTCGAACGCGCGAGCGCGAGACGGCCTTGCGTCTTTCTTTTCTACGCTGTAAACGGTTTGAGAAGTATTGTTCTGCGGCATTTCAGGCTCCTGAGCCTTAGTTTACTCGAAAAAACTCTACAGCGCGGATTTCGTCGTTCATGATGATGATTCCCCGCGAACCTTCGGCCGGGCTTAGAAAACGGTCGTCGTCATCGAGCATCCAGACTTCCTCTAGAAAGATTTGTTCATCCGCGGGATTGGAGGAGGCGAAGGATTCGCGGCCGAAGAATCCGCCAATCTTTTGCCCGTTCTTAAGGTGAACGATGATCCAGAATGGGTCATGTTTTCCGAAGACGTAGTCCCAAGGCTACTGGATTGGGTGCACAAAATGTTTTCCGATAGGCCGCCAAGAAGAAAGCCCAAGAAAGGCGAACGGCCAACAGACAGGAAATGCAAACAGAATCACGAATACAGAGATCAAAAACAGAATGAAATGGTTGTGGTAATAATCGCCTGTCTGGACAATTGCAATCAGCCAGGACAGTGCCGCAAAATTCATGGCGCTATAGCTGATCGCCTCCACGAGAGATTTTGAGAAGTCTCTGCGCTCTCCCGGCACTATGAGGTCGTAAACCTTCATTGAGATGAATCCAGGAATGAAGAAGATGAGGAAGAGAGCAAGCTTGTCTACGTTCCAAATATCCATACTCGATCCTCTTCGTCTCGCGCAAGCTCAATTATCCGCTCCGCGATTCGCCTGCAATTCTGCGCCCCTTATCCATCATCCCTAAACATCGGATGCGGAATCAGCCGCCGATAATCCTCCTGGTGCGCCCCATCCAGGCAGGCCTCGATAATCTTCTTCCCCAGCGGATCGAGCTCCGGCACAAGGAACTGCTTCAGCTCCCGCGCAAAAAACTCCCGCCACTGCCGCGCCCCCTCTTCGTACACATCCAGCCCGCCCTGAATCTGCTCCTCCACCGCCAGAAACACCCGCGGAATCATCGAGCCCTCAATCCTCAACTGGTGCGGAATATACCCCAGCAGCGGGAACGGCGCCTCGCGCACCTGCTCGCGGCCAAACTTTGCGCTGCCCCGACGCGCCAGGTATTCGCGCGCAATCCACTCCGCCATGAACCCCACCTTCCACGCCCCGATGTGCTGGTTCGGCAGCAGCACATACCGCGTCTCCGGCGTGTCCACAATCTGTCGCAGCAGCAGGTTCGCCTGGTCCACCCGCCGCCCGGTCGCAAACGCCCAATACGAGCCGACGCCCTCCGACTGCATTTCAAGACTTTTTGAATCCTGAATGCTGGGGTTCGCGTGTCCTCTCGGCGCAACCAGCCTCCACAGCCACGCCAGCGCCGGGCTCAGCACATGAATCATCGCCAGAATCCCATACAACTGCCTATCTCGATGCGTCGGCGGGCACCTTACGCCAAAGCTCCGCACATCCACCCGCTGCGGCCCGTCCAAAATGTCTTCCAGCATCCGCCTCGGCAATATCACCCGCGGATTCGGGCACAGCTTGCCTGGAGAATCCTCCACGTGTTCCCACGTCAGGCAAGTCCCCCCCGGCACAATGTAGTGGTTTAGAAAAATCAGCGGCTCCGGCGGATCGATGCACAGCCGCTCCAGGTTCGGCGCCGTCCCGTAGCTGTGAATGTGATCCACGCGCACAAACCAGCCATTCTCCGCATCCGCCACCGTGAGCCGCCCACTATTCCCCTGATATTTCGGATGCGCGCAAGCCATATCGTCCGCAATCGGCCTCAAGTGGCAAGCCTCGGGCAGATTCAGCGTCCGCTCCTCGTGCGTCACCACGTTCCGCCCGATCAGCAACCGCCCATCCTCCATGCGGTGGATGTGCTCCGTCATCTCGCTCTTCCCGCCGCCGCTCGCCCCCTCGTGCATCAGGATCAGTTGATTCTCATACGGCGTCACCACCGCCACCGCAGCGCAGTGGTTGGTCGTCCAACCCTCCCGCTCGCCAATGTCCAGCAGCATCGAGTAGACGCCCTTCTTCGCGCTCGGCCCCGGATAAAGGTTGTAGGCAAAAACCTCCTGGTGCGTCGCCGTCCGTTCGTGGACTACCACCTGCCGCCCGCCAAAGTGCGTATGCCGGAACGGCGGAGCCACAAACAGCACACCGCCCGTCACCGTGAAATCCGCCGGAACCCGGCTCCGCGGAATCATCCCCTGCAAATCTCCCAGCGCCGCCGCAAAAAACGCCGCCTGCCGCGGCACAATCAGCAGCGATCCATACCCCAGCGCATCCGTCCCGGCGTAGAACGGCATCGCCACCAGTTCTTGCGTTTTCAGCCAGTCCAGCGTCTGCTGCCGCGTCTTTTCGAACCCCTCGCCAAACCGCTCTTCATACGTAGGCTTGTCCGTCGGCAAATGGTCCCCAATCACCATCGCGTCTGGGTCCCGCCTCCGCATCGCAGGATCGGGAAAGTTGATCGCCAGCCCGTTCCGCGCCTTCGTAATCACCGCCTCCACAATGCGTCCCACGCCGCGCGTCTGAAATACCGCCTCATACTGCCCGTGGTCGTCGCGATTGCCCAGAGTCCAGTCCGTATCCCCAGACGACCGGCCCAGCGCCCAATCCAGCAGTTGCTGCCGCGTCTCCGGCGTTTGCACCAGCGGCGCCGCGCTTAAAACTTCGCGCACAGCCTCGGGCAACTTCAGTCCCGCCCAATCCGCCTGAAAATCGACAACTGCACCAACACCGCCAGCGGGGTTCATAGTTTTTCTCTCTTTCGGGGAAGAATCGACGTACTCGAATCCGCTTCAAAGCCCAAAAGGGCTCAACCTTTTTATCTCATCCACCAGCACACCTGGCAGTGCGCCGCATCACATCCAGGAAAACCGTCTCGCGTCATCCGCGAAATGCCTTATCCTTGAAAAGAAGGGCGCTCCTCGGCAAGAGTCTGTGACGCCAAGCCGGCCGCCAGCGACACGAACATCAGTCTGCCTCTCCCAAAAACCGCTCCCGCAGGACCCGCCGGAGCACCTTGCCCGTGTGATTCTGCGGTAGGCCGCCGGAATCGAGAATCCAGATGCGGCGCGGTGCCTTGTAGGGCGCCAGGTTCTGCCGGCACCAGTCCAGCAAGTCGATTTCGCTGGCCAGCGAGCCTGGGCGCAGTTCGACCGCGGCTACGGGAATCTCACCCTTGTCCTTGTGGGGCAGGCCGAAGGCGGCAGCGCGCGCCACCGCTGGATGCGCCGTCATGGCTTCTTCCAGTTCGCGGACGTAAACCGAGTAACCGCCCGATTTGATCACATCCTTCATCCGCCCCACGATCCGGATCAGGCCCAGGCGATTCCGCGTGGCCAGGTCGCCCGTGCGCAACCAGCCGTCACCGGTCAGCAAGCCCTCGCCACCGCCCTCTTCCTTCAAGTCGTCCTTCCAATAATGCGGGTTGAGCCCACGACGGCGGATCTGGCACTCGCCCGTCACGCCAGCTCGCACCGCCCGTCCATCTTCGTCAGCCACCCGGATGCGAAACGGCGGCACAGGGAAGCACAGGTTCCCATTGCCGGGCAACAACGGCATCTCGATGCCCATCATGGCCATGCCACCGAGTTCCACCATGCCATAGCCGTTGAGCAGCACCGGCGGAATGCGCCGCCCGCCCGGTAGCCGGACCAGAGCGCCGAATTGCCGCAGGCGTTGGCGAACTTCGGACGGCAACTCATCGGCGGCAGAGAGCCACACGCGCACCTTCGCCAGCCGCGCGGGTTCAGGATTGCTATTGACCAGCCGCGCCAACATCGCAGGCACACCCACCACTGCCGTAACGCCATGCCTTTCGATCAGGTCCAGCGCGCTCGCCACGTCGAAACGATCCAGGAAACAGCCGCGAGTGCCTGCCATCAAGCCGAGGAGCGCAATACCCACAGCCATGATGTGCGACCAGGGCAGCGCGACCAGCGCCATGTCCTTCGGTCCCACCAGGATTCCGGCCAGCACTGTGAACGAGCGCGCACCCAGCAGCGCCCTGCTCGAAAGCGCCGCCCCTTTTGGAAAACCGCTCGTGCCCGACGTATGAAATACGGCCACGGTCGCAGCCGGATCGATGACCACCGGCGGGAACGGCGCGCCGCTGTCTGGTTCGCTGCCGGGGCCGCGCAGGAATCCATCCAGTGTCTCCGTCTCCTTCTCCCGATCCGCCTGGATCCAGATCCGCACATCGAGCGCATTCCGCTCTCCAATATTGCGTTCGAACACCGCTTTGTCGGTGACCAGGATATCCGTGCCGCTGTTGGCCAAAATGCGGCGCACTTCAGCCAGTGTCAGCATCGGGTTCAGCGGAACCGCGATGCCCCCGGCGCGAATGACCGCCAGGAACCAATGAAAGCACCGCCGGTCATTGGTGCGATAAATCGCCACTTGCTGGCCGGGCCGCAGCGCGACCGAACGCCGCAGAAATGCATCGATCGAGCGGATTTCGGCGTGCATTTCAGCCAGACGATAAGGTCTGTCGTCCTCGATCGAGATGTCGCGATCTCCGTTGCGCCGCAGCAGCTCGTCCACAAGATTGGCGATTGTGACCCTGCGGTCGCGCGAGAGCTGAATGCGCCGCAAGATGTTCATTGGGCTGCAACCGGCTTGCGGCCCCAATCGCTGGCGACGCAGTAATTGAACAGGCGGTCGAGGTAGTCCATCACCGGCGGCGGACGCACTCCGGCGGGCTCCAGCAGCCGCTCGGCGTTGCTGGTATCAAACTGCATGCGCATGGTGAAGTAATCGCGGTAAGCGCGGCCATCGCGCAGCACGCGGCGTTTGCGGCCCCATAATGCCATGAACAGCAGCGGCCGCACCGCGGCGAAGAAAAACTTCGGATCCACGTACCGCGGCTCCCGCACGTTGAAGTACTCCATGGCGCGCCGCGCAATTTGCTCGATCGTCGCGCTGCCCCTGGGCCCGGCGCAGAGGTGAACCGTGCTGCCCTGGGCGGCCTCGTCAAAAACCAGCCGCGCCACTGAGGTGGCCACGAAATCCACCGGCACAATGTCCAACACAGCGTCCGGATAGCCTGGCACCGTGCGCCACAGCCGCCGTGCGTAGATCTTCAGCGGCCAATACATCATCTTGAAGCTGGACGTCACCCCTGTGCGCGAATCGCCCACGATGATGCTCGGCCGCAGAATGACGCCGGGCATGGAATCCAGCCGCGAGCGCACCAGCGCCTCAGCCTCGGCTTTGGTCTGTTCGTAGGTGTTGCGATAGCTCTGGCCCACCCCCAGTTCGCTTTCCAGCACCAGGTCCGCGCGCTCCCCGGCCACGTATGCCGTACCCACGTAAGCCAGACTCCGCAGTTGGCGCGCGCCGGCGGCAAAGTCCAGCACGCGGCGAGTCCCCTCGACATTAATGCGCCGGGCTTCGTCCAGCGAGTGATCGAAACGCACAGTGGCGGCGCAGTGAATCACCCGCGTCGTCTCCGCCGAAAGCCGCTGCCAGGCCGCCGCGTCCAGACCGCAATTAGGGTGCCCCACATCTCCGGAATAGACCTGGACGCGCGGCTGCTCGCTTGCAGGCACAATCGAATCGGAACGTTGCTGGCCCGATTGGCCGGGCCTGTCGCGGATCAACAGCGCCAGCGTGGCCTGCGGGTAACGATCCAGCAATTCGCGCACCAGCCGCGTGCCCAGAAAGCCGGTTGCGCCGGTGACGAGGATAAGTTCTTCGCTATTCATTCAGAAACCGGCCTCAGTGCGCGAACAACTCGAAGGCCGGCTGACATTGACCTTTGGGTACCCGAGTGACGAGCAGACTCTTGCGAAATTATAGCCCCGGAACCCTTCGCCGCAGACCATCGGCCGGGTGCCCCATCCATTTCACAGTTTCATCGTGAAATGGGTGGGAAACCACAAATCCTAACCGGCAGTATTCATCGTGAGCTGCCAACCCTCACCCAGGAAGCGGAAACCGTTCACGCACCAGCCGCAACGCCTCTTCCGCCGTCCCGATCGTCCCCTCCAGTTGCGCATCCTCCACCGCCCGCAGCATCTCCTTGAACCCCGCCCCCGGCCGATACCCCGCCGCAATCAACTCCCGCCCCGTAATCAGCGGCCGCGGCCTGACGACCTCTTCCGGCATTGCCTCGTACCGCTCCCGCACAAACTCCCAATGCTCCAGATTCCCGCTCCCCGCCCGGCAATCCATCCGGTGCAGAGCCAGATGTTCCTCAAACCCCGGGAGCCGAAAGAACCGCTTCAGCGTTGAAGCCTTCATCCGCCCCGCATCCGCAAACCGCATGTGATTCTCGATCAGCGCCACAATCCGCCCTGTCTCTTCATTCGAGAATCGGAACCGCCTGCAAATCTCCGCCCCCATCGCCACGCCCACCTCCACGTGCCCGTCAAACCTGATCCGATCCGGAGCCCTCCTGAACGTCGGCGGCTTGCCTACATCGTGCAGCAGCGCCCCCCACCCCAAAGTCGCCGAGCAGCCCTCCTCCAGTTGCCCCAGCAGCCCCAGCGTATGCACCCAAACATCCCCCTCAGGATGAAACTGCGCCGGTTGTTCCACCCCTTTCATCCGCGCCACTTCCGGTAGCACCTCGGCAAGCAGCCCTGTCTCCTCCAGCAGCTCAAACGCCCTCCGCGCTCGCCCCTCGGTCAGCATCTTGGTCAACTCATCCCGTACCCGCTCCCTGCTCACCGCAACAGTTTTCCCCGCCAGCCGTCTTATCGCCGCGGCCGTCCCCTCCTCAAGCTCAAACCCAAACCGCGCCGCAAACCGCACTCCCCTCAACATCCGCAGATGATCTTCCTCAAACCGCAGCTCCGCTCTCCCAATCGCCCGAACAATCCCCGCCTCCAGATCCCCAACCCCGCCCACATAATCGATCACCGCTGGGTGCCCCACCCTCGCCACGTCTTTGTTTTTGTGGCGGAGCCTGCCCTGAGCGGAGTCGAAGGGGTGGGATTCAATATCCAACCCGTGAGGAAGCAGCTTCTCCGGATCGATCAACAGCCCATTGATCGTAAAATCCCTCCTCTTCACATCCTCCTCAGCGCTCCTCGTATACCGCACCCCATCCGGATGCCTTCCATCCGAATAAGCCCCATCCGACCGGAACGTCGCCACCTCCGTTGTGACGTAGCCCTCATCATCGCCATCCGCAACCAGCACGACGCCAAAGTGCGCCCCCACCGAAAACGTCCTCGAGAACAGCCCCAGCACCACCTCCGGCGTCGCCGAAGTCGCCACGTCATAATCCTTCGGCTCCCGCCCCAGCAGCAGGTCCCGCACGCATCCCCCCGCCAGATACGCCTCATACCCCGCCGCCCGCAGCTCTCCCACAATTCGCAAAGCCGCATCGAATTGTCGCGAATCCGGCAACATAGCTGTTTCTATTCTCGCCCGCCATCAATACGCCGGCGCCCCATCCTTGCGATTTCTTTCTATCGCAAGGGTGGGAAACGGCAAAAGCCCGCTCGCTCATTCCTCGCTAATTTGCTAACTCGCCACGTCCTGCATCAGCGGGACGCTAACTCGCCAAACCCCACCCACCTCACCCAACTAAACTAAATGGATGCCCGGCTTCGGCCTAATCCTAGCCATCGAATCCTCCTGCGACGAGACCGCCGCCGCCGTCGTTCAGCGCGGCTCCCGCACTCTCTCCTCCGTCGTCGCCTCTCAAATCGCCACCCATGCCCGCTATGGCGGCGTCGTCCCCGAGCTGGCCTCCCGCGAGCATCTCCGCGCCATCGTCCCCGTCGTCCGAGCCGCTCTCGCCCAGGCCAACGTCACTCTCGCCGACCTCGACGCCATCGCCGTCACCAACGGGCCTGGCCTCGCCGGAGCACTCCTAGTCGGCATCACCTACGCCAAAGCCCTCGCCTTCGCCCAAAAACTCCCCTTAATCGCCGTCAACCACCTCGAAGGCCACATCCACGCCGTCCTCCTCAACGAACGCGAGTCCGCATCAAATGCAAACTCTCCCCAAAAACTGGGTGCCCCATCCATTTCGCGTCCTCTTGCGGAATGGGTGGGAGACCAGGAACCAGAGCCGGGTGCCCCACCACTGGGTGCCCCATCCATTCCGCGTCCTCTTGCGGAATGGGTGGGAGACCAGGAACCTCACCAGGCCTTCGACAACGACCCCGCACTAGCCCTCGTCGTCTCCGGCGGCCACACCCATCTCTATCTAGCCCGCCCCGCCAACAATACCTGGCGCTACACCCTCATCGGTCGCACCCTCGACGACGCCGCCGGCGAAGCCTATGACAAGGTTGCCAAGCTCCTCGGCCTCGGCTATCCCGGAGGCCCCTGGATCGACGCTCTCGCCCAATTCGGCAACCCCCACGCCGTCCCCTTCGCTTTCTCTCAAATCAAGCCCAAGCTCCACCTGGCCGGCAAGCCCCCCAGAACCAAGGCCGCCAGCACCGCCCCCATCGCCAACCTCGACCCCCATTTCCTCTTTTCCTTTTCAGGAATCAAGACCGCCGTCCTCCGCTACGTAGAACTCCACAATCTCCGTCCCGAAGCCGAATCCCGCCGCGAGGCCCTCTTCAACCACGAGACTGAGGCTTTGAAAGGGCTCGGCTTTAGCCGTGCCATAAACGCAACCCAACAATCGCGGGCTTTAGCCCCTGAGGGAAGCTTCCCACCAAAACCCCCAACCACCAAAGCCCAAGCCCTCGCTCTCTGTCCACAACTCACCCTCGACCTCATCGCCAGCTTCCAGCACGCCGTCGTCGGCGACCTCATGAAGAAGACCTTCGCCGCCGCCGAATCCCTCGCCGTCTCCCGCATCCTCATCACCGGAGGCGTCGCCGCCAACCGCGAACTCCGCAGCCGCTTCACCGCCGAAGCCGCCCGCCGCAACCTCCGCGTCTCTTTCCCGACATTAGCTCTCTCCACTGACAACGCCGCCATGATCGCCGCAGCAGCCTGGCCCCGCTTTATCAGCGGCGACTTCGCCCCAAGCAACCTCTCTGCCGACCCATCCCTCGCACTGGGGCGATAAGGTCACGAGAATCAAAACAGCCACGGTCTTATCTTTCATGGAAATGCTGGAAGAGGCTACACTGACTCCAGCACACCCGGCAGCAAAGGCGGTTGGCCGGGCAAACGAACAACACCCCGAGGCCGAGGCCATGATCTCAGAACTCAAGATCCGCAACTTCAAGAGCCTGGAGAGCGTCGATCTGAAGCTCGGCCACTTCAATCTCCTCGTCGGCGCCAACGCCAGCGGCAAATCCAACTTTCTCGATGCGCTGCGGTTTCTGCAAGGGGTCGGCAACGGTTTCAACATCGATGAAGCTTTGGATGGCAGGCTGCCGTCTGGAACGAGTCTTAGGTGGCCTGGAATACGAGGCGGATCGAAGTTTGCCGCGTTTCGTAACAGTGATGACGCGCAAGCAGAGAAGATTGAGTTCCGCGTCACATTCGACGACGAAGAACTTTGTAAAATCGTAGGAGGTGAGACTTCTGTAACTTCGTTGAATACTCTAACTTACAATCTTGCTTTCAGTGTCGGCAATGGAGATTCTTCTTTCGACGAAGAGTCGTTGTCTTATGGCGACACCGTTGTGGTGCCTGAAAACTACAAGCATCAAGTGGAATCGTTTATGCAGGCAAACACTTCTAAGAGAAGAGAGCCAAGTTTTTACCGTAAGATCAGCATCTTTGCCGTCGTCAAAGCGGTCTCGGGTGTTCTGACTTTTGACGCGTCTCCTGAACTGATCACAAACTCCGCGCAACTTGTACTTTTTGTATCGTCCGGGATTGCGGATATGCAGTTTCTCGACCTTCTTCCATCGGTGTTGCGGGGCTATTCCTATCAAGTATCAAGAATCAACGAAAACGGCGAAGGCTTCGCAGCAATGATCCATGAGATTGAGTCCAACGGAAGCAAGCCTGCGTTGCTAGAGTGGCTCAAAGAACTCCGCCCCGACGAAGTAGATGACATCTATGCCCTCGAAGGACTAAACAACGACTTCATGGTGGCCATCAAAGAGGGCAACCATGAATTCCGCGCGCCGGCTCTTTCCGAAGGCACCCTCCGCTTCATCGCCCTAGCCGCCGCCTTCTTCCAGCCTGCCATGCCCAAAGTCCTCGTCATCGAGGAAATCGAAAAAGGCCTGCACCCAAGCCGTCTGCGTCTCTTGCTCGAACTCATGCGCTCTCAATCCAAGCGCACCGGAACCCAGGTCTTCGCCACCACGCATTCGCCCACCTTGCTGAACTGGCTCACCGAAGAAGACCGCAAGACCACCTTCGTCTGCACCCGCGACGCCGAATCCGGTGCCACGAAGATGCGCTCGCTGGCGAAAATTCCCCGCTTCGAGGAACTCCTCGAGGAAGGCAGTCATATAGACGAGTTGTTTGCCGAGGGATGGCTGGAGTCGGCGCCCCAATGAGTTGCAATGTGCTCGTTGTCCCTGAGGACCCAACCTACAACGGTTACATCCTCAGGCCGCTTTGCAAGCGCCTACTGCGGGAGGCGGGCAGGCCCAGCGCAAACATCGTCGTTCTGCCTGAGCCCAGGGTGCAAGGGTACTCTCACGCCAAGAAACTTCTTTCCGACCTAATCCCGCGCAACTGGTGGCATTTCGAGCTGATTCTTTTTGTCTCCGATGCCGATGGTCTGGCGGAAAACCGCAAGGATGAATTCAAGCGCCTCGAACAACTCGCCGAGCAGCGTACGAGACCTGTCAAACTCATCTGCTGTGCGGCGGAACAGGAACTCGAAACCTGGCTACTCGCAGGCCACCAGGAAAAGCTGAAAACCATGGGCTGGCGCTGGTCGGGGATTCGCGCCGAAGTTTCCACCAAGGAAAGATTCTTTCAGCCCTTTCTTGACCGGTACGGTGATCCAGCAAGCCCCAGCCAAGGGCGCGAACGCCTTATGCAAGAGGCTCTAGCAAACTACGACGGCATCAAGAGCCGTTGCCCCGAGTTGCAGCAATTAGAAAACCGGATCCGGTCTCACATTGCTAGCCTACCCTAATCCACACATCCCATCGCCGTCCTAACCAACCCTGCCAACCGGCAAATCTGCGTGTTCGTAAGCGGCCGATGACCCGCGACCGGCCCCATCAGTTCATCCTTCGCGACTGCGCTGACATTCTCCGCCCAGGCAACGCTGTCCTCGCGCAGCCCCGTTTCTCCGGCCCGCAACAGCAGGTGCCAGGGGCCAAGCTTGTGGACCGATGTCGAGAGTGGAATCGCCAGCACGGTGTCCGCACGAGGGTGAGCGTTGCGTTCATTCGTGGAGACAATCACAGCAGGCCGGTTCTTGTCCTGCTCGTCCGAATCGAAATGCGCCCACCAGATCTCTCCCCGCAGAGGCGATCGCCGCTCATGCGCAGTCATTCCGGAACCCCGCGCCACATACTCGCACTGGCCATCTCAGCCCACTCCAGTTGCTCAGCGAGCTCTTCATCCGAAGCCGTGTCGTAGTACTCCTTGGTCGCTGCTTCCAGCTCCTGCCGCTTGGCCTCCAGCATCAGTTCCCGCAGCAACATATCCAGCGCCTCAGAATCCGAACCAGCCTTCCGTCTCTGCCGAGTCTCACTCAGGAACGCCACCGACTCCGGAGCCAGCGTGAAGCTCTTCTTCATCTTCCGATCTGTCGCCTGTATTGTCATACTTATTATCGTACTCTATATCTGACGCGATTCCATGGTCCCCGATTTCCTTTGTCTGACCCCTGTCTTGCTACAATCGAGTGGGCCGCACGGCCGCCGATTTCAACCTGTTGCCGAGCAGCCAGTTAGAGCCTGATACCCCATGCCTCTCCGCCTCTTCAATACCCTTTCCGGACAAGTCGACGAACTCTTCGCCATGGACGGCAAAGCCCTGCGCATGTATGCCTGCGGCCCCACCGTCTACGATTACGGCCACATCGGCAACTTCCGTACTTTCTTGCAGATAGACATCCTCCGCCGCACCCTCGCACTGCTTTCGATCCCCGTCCGCCACGTCATGAACATCACGGACGTCGACGACAAGATCATCCGCAACGCTGCTGCGGCGGGCATTCCTATTGCCCAGTACACAGCCCCCTTCGAACAAGCCTTCCTTGAAGATCTCGAAACCCTCAAGGTCCAGCGCCCTGAGCAACTTGCCCGCGCCACTGAACACATTCCGCGCATGGTGGAACTCATCCAGAAGCTGGCCGCGGCCGGAGCCGCCTACCAGACTGAAGAGGGCAGTTGGTACTTCCGCCTCGCCGCCTTTCCCGACTACGGCAAGCTGAGTAAAAAGGACTTGAGCGGCATGGAAGACGGCGCCCGCGTGGATGTGGACGAGTATGAGAAGGATTCCGCCCGCGACTTTGCCCTGTGGAAAGCGGCCAAGCCCGGCGAAACCTTCTGGGATACCGCAATCGGCCGTGGGCGCCCTGGCTGGCACATCGAGTGCTCCGCCATGGCCATGGAGTACCTCGGCGAGAGCTTCGACCTGCACGCCGGGGGTGAAGACCTCATGTTTCCCCACCATGAGAACGAGATAGCCCAAAGCGAAAGCGTGACCCATAAGCCCTTTGCCCGCCATTGGATGCACGTACGATTCCTCCTCGTGGATGGCCGCAAGATGTCCAAGAGCGAGGGCAATTTTTTCACCCTTCGCGACCTGCTCTTGAAAGGCTACAAGGCCTCCGCTATCCGCCTGGCGCTGATCTCGGTGCCCTACCGCCACCAGCTGAACTTCACCTTCGACGGACTGATTGAGGCCACCAACGCCATTGAGCGGCTCAGGACCTTCCACCAGCGCCTGGTGAACGGCAACTTTGCCGCGGGCTCGAATCCCGCGCTCCAGGACGCCGCCAAAGCAGCGCAAACCGGGTACTTGGCCGCGCTGTCAAACGACCTGAACACCGCTGAAGCCCGCGCCCCGATCTTTGACCTGGTCCGCGCCGCGAATACGGCCATCGACCAGCAGCAGCTTTTGGTCGCCGACCGGGACGCCATTCTAGCGGTGCTGGCCAGCTTTGATGCGGTCTTTGACGTGATCCAGGACAGCGACGCCGAACCCACCCGCCGTGCCCTCGAGTGGGCGGAGAAGGCGGGAAGACTCGCCGATGTGGCTCCGGAACTCCTTTCCCGCGAGTCGCTTACCGGCGAGACCATCGATGCGCTGGTGGCCGAGCGCACTCTGGCCAAGAAGCAGCGCAACTTTGCCCGCGCCGACCAGATCCGAAACGAATTAGCCGAAAAGGGGATCGTGATCGAAGACTCGAAGGACGGCGTCCGCTGGAAGCGCAAGTAGGATTGCTTGGCGGAACTCGAGATCGTATTCAATCGCGAGAAAGACAGCCGCTGGATCTCTAAAATTAAAAGCCCGCCAGGTGTACTCTTTTACTGAATAAGTCGCACTGAGGCACGATCAAAAGTGGAGACGCTGGCGTTGCGGGTCGTTGCCCGCCAGATTGAGCTTGAGCTGTCGCTTCCCAATCAAGTACGCTTTGCTGTAGCCTGAGTCTTTCTCATGACGCAATGGCCTTCTTCGCACGCGTCGAAAGTGCTACGGGCTTGTATAGGATTGGGTGGCAGGAGAAAGTTCGCGTCAGCAAGAGCGGATCGCACAAGCAGCTTGAACAGCCAAACTATCCCTATGAATTTACGTGGGCCTTCCACGATGGCGAAGAGATCGGCCCCAAAATGCTTGCTCGCACTGCGAAGCAGACAGGCTTGAAACGAAAGGACATTTGACACCATGGAAGCCAACGAAGTCCAGGAGTTGCAGGAGAACGCCGAGCACGGATCACATGAATCCTCGCTCCGCCCGGTCGCCTTCACCATGAGCGTGGTCGCCGTGCTGGTGGCCGTGACCACAGTGTTGGGTCACCGCACCCACACAGAGGCCGTGCTCAACCAAAACCAAGCCACCGATCAATGGAACGAATACCAGGCCCATAAGATCCGTTCCAACGACACGGCCCTCGTCTCCGATCTGCTCACCGTGGTGACAATCGCGGACAAGGATGCGGCGCAGAGGATCGCCAAGAGCTATGCCGACCATCAGGCCAAGTGGGCCGGCGAGCTGAAAGAAGACCAGGATAAGGCCGAGGCGCTTCAGACCGGCGTCGAACATGCCGAGGCCCGCGCCAATCGCTTCGACTTGGCCGAGGCAATGCTTGAGATTGGACTGGTCATCACCTCGGTCACGCTGCTCACGCACAGCCGGGTTTATTGGTACCTTGGCATCGTCTTTTCGCTTCTTGGGATTGCGTCGGCGGCTTCGGTGCTGTTTCTCAAGTAGGGCATTGCGATTGATCTGCGCTACTTCGCCGGAATCTGCTCGACTGGCTGGCGATTGCCCTTTGCCTTGACCCGCGCCGTGGTCAGCAGAAACACAGCCACCACGATTGCGGCCATGCCGGCGAACTCCGCGGCTTCCGGTCGCTCGTGAAGCAGGAATATACCCAGCAGCACAGCGACCACCGGGTTCACATAGGTATTCGACGCAACTTTACCCACGGGCACATGCTCGATGAGATAGATGTAGCCGGTGTAACCCAACAGCGAGCCTCCGGTGATGAGATAGGCGAGCGACCCGGCGGCGCTCCCGGTGAGATGAAATTGCGGCCATTGACCGAGGGCCGTGCCAAGTACAGTACAGAAGGCCCCCGCAATCAGCATCTGCCACGCAGCAGCCACAAGCGTGTCGACCTTGAGCCGCGCCCGCCTGGATACGATGCTGCCCACGGCCCAGGAAAGCGCTCCGGCGAGCAGCGCGGCGATGGACCAGAGCAACGCGCGGTTGCCACCCAGGCCGTTGTGCAGCGAGGGCCAAAGCAGCGCTACCAGGCCGGCAAAGCCAAGCAGCAGACCCAGCCAGCCGCGGGCAGGCAGCGGCTCGCCCCCTGGCAGCGCCATCTCGATCAACGCCACATACAGCGGAGTCACCGCCCACACCAGAGAGGCAAGTCCACTGGGCACGGTCTTCTCGGCAAATACCAGGCCCACATTGCCGCAGCCCAGCAACAGCAACCCGATCAGCCCCAGCATCAGCATGGTCCTGGGAGGACACGCGAGGCGCAATCTGCGCCAGCGGCACCAGCCCAGCAGAATTGCGCCCGCAATCAGAAAGCGCGTCCCCGACAGCAGCAGGGCCGGCATATCCGCCGCTCCAATGCGAATCGCCGTATAGGTCGAGCCCCAGAAGAAGTAGACGCTGGCAAAAGCCAGCACGATCGATGCGGTGGTGGCCGCCTTGCGTTCCGCATGGGCCGGCGGGATGGTTGCGTTCGCCATGGAGATGATTCCATCGTAGCTTGTGTTGGATTCAGCCGCTTTTGGATTCTTGCGTCATCTTGGCAGATACTTTGATTGGCTTGCAAAGGGCCAGTATTTCATGCGGGGTAACGATTTTGGGGCAAATCAATCAAAGTGTGCAAAATTGAACAGGTTATAGCGTAAACCGATGATATTAATTGAAGCGCGGCCGGGAAAATCCCGTTCCGTGCAGTTGGGATTTCATTATTAAGGGCGCCAGGTTGCCGCGCAATGGTGAAACCGATGGCAAACAGCCCAAGCAAGACAATCCTTCTGATCGAGAATAACCCCGAACAAACTAGCTTGATCCGCGCAATGTTCAACGATCAGGGCACATACACCTTCGACTTGGCCTGCGTCGATTGCATGAGTGAGGCCGAGAAGTATCTCGCCGAGCATCCAGTTGACATTGTTCTGCTGGACCTGGGATTGGCCGATCCAGAAGGACTGGAGGCGGTGAGACGGGCCCGCGCAGCCGCGCCCCGCGTCTCCATTGTGCTGTTGTCCAGCCTGGACGACGAGCCGATGGCAATTCAAGCCATTCATGAGGGCGCGCAAGACTATCTCATCAAGGGCCAGATCGAGCCGCACAAACTGATGCGAACCCTGGGCAATGCCGTTGAGCGCAAGATGATCGAAGAGATCCTGTTCAATGAAAAGGAACGCGCCCAGATCACGCTCGACTGCATCGCCGATGCCCTGATCTGCACAGACCTGCCGGGAAACATCACCTTCCTCAATCCCATCGCCGAGAGGATGACGGGCTGGTCGCTGAAGGATGCGACCGGCCGGCCCCTGACCGAGGCTTTCCGGATCGTGGACGCTACCACTCGCAATGCAATTCCAAATCCGATGGCGAAGGCCGCATCGGAAGACCGGACGGGGAGACTGCCGGTGAACTGTGTCCTCATCCACTGTGACGGACATGAAGTTTTCATCGAGGACTCCGTAGCCCCCATCCACGACCGTGAAGGGCAGGTTACTGGAGCGGTCATCGTTTTCCGCGACGTGAGCGCGGCGCGGGCGATAGCAGAGGAGATAACTCATTTGGCCGAGCACGACTTTTTGACCGGTTTGCCCAATCGATTGCTTCTTAACGACAGGGTTGGCCAGGCGATCTCCCTTGCTCGGAGACACGGGGGCCAGATCGCGGTGCTGTTTCTGGATTTGGATGGCTTCAAACACATCAATGATTCCCTGGGACATCCGGCCGGCGACAAGCTCCTCCAATCTGTGGCGAAGCGCTTGCTGAATTGTGTACGCACCCCTGACACCGTAAGCCGGCAAGGAGGCGATGAGTTCATCGTGTTGCTACAGGATCTACAGCAACGGGAAGATGCCGCCACCCTTGCGAGAAGAGCGCTACACGCAGTGGCGGAGGTTCATTCCATCGACCACCGTGAGCTTCACGTCACCGCAAGCATCGGCATAAGTGTCTACCCCGATGACGGCCTGGATGCGGAGACGCTGATCAAGAACGCCGACACCGCCATGTATCAGGCCAAAAAGAACGGGCGTCAGGGTTATCAGTTCTACAGGCCTGAAATGAACGACCGCGCTGTGGATCACCAATCCATCGAGCAGGGTCTGCGGGGCGCCCTGGAACGGAACGAATTGACGTTGCACTACCAGCCCAAAATCGATCTGAGGACGGGAGCCATCACCGGGGCTGAAGCGCTGTCCCGCTGGATTCATCCCACGCGAGGATCGGTGCCTCCGGGGCAGTTCATTCCCATCGCGGAGGAATCCGGGCTGATGCTGCCCATCGGGGCCTGGGCCCTCCGTGAAGCGTGCATGCAAGCCCGAGCCTGGGCGGATGCGGGTATGCCCGCAAAGACGGTGGCCGTCAACGTCTCAGGAACGGAGTTTCGGAGCGGGGATTTTCTCGATGGCCTGTTCGCCGTCCTAAGCGCAACTGGCCTGGATCCGGGGTCTCTGGAGCTGGACCTAACCGAGAGTGTTCTGATGGAGCATCCAGAGCACACGGCATTCATCCTCAAGACCCTCCGGGATAAAGGGGTACACGTGTCAGTCGATAACTTCGGCACGGGCAACTCCAGCTTGAGCAGTATGCAGAAGTTACCCCTCGACGCCCTCAAGATCGACCGGTCGTTCGTTCGTCAGATCACGACCGTTCCCGACGCAACGACCACCGTGGGAGCAATCATCACCATGGGTCAAAGCCTTAACCTGCGGATCATTGCTGAGGGCGTTGAGACGGCTGAAGACCTGGAGTTTCTGTGGGCACGCGATTGCGACGAGGCGCAGGGGAACTTTTTCAGCCGGCCCGTGCCCCCGGATCAGTTGGCCAGGCTGATCCAACCACAATGATCCCTTAGCCACAAAAAATTTATAGCAAGGTTGTTTGAGGAGTAAAGTTCGGCGACCACCTGTCACTGACGATCGCCAGGCGTCGCAACCCATTGGCTGAAGTCGCATTTTTCAAAACCGGAACGCGCAGCGCACAGTTGGTCCGTTGAGAAATTGGTTGCGCTGTTACGTTCATTCTCGGTACCCCCGGAGAAAAGCGCGTGACAGAACAGTGTTTCAAAAAGAGGGACTCGGAGCCACCCGTATGTGGCGTACACGATGTACCGCTCCTTCAGGACGAAGTTTTGATTGAAAGCGCCGCTCCTTATCTCGGAAGCATCACCTGTTTTCAATGCCCCATTAGCCAAGCCGTAGTTCTCGATGCGCATGGATTTCGGGAGCGAATTGCAAACTGACCCACTACCGGCGCGTGGATGCGGGTCTTAGCCGGCTCGCGGGCGGTGAGGCTGTTTCCGGCTTGCCCGCGACGCGCCCGCTATACGGCAAAGAGCATACCTCAGTGGGCCATGGCTCAGACGCGCAAATGATCGTGCTATCAACCACCGCTTCCCGTCTTCGCCCTCGGCTCGGCCTTCAGCGGGAGCGGCACTTCCATCGTCCCGGTGCGGTTGGTCGCTTTGTCGCGAACAGCGATCCTGATCGACGCCGCGCCCGGCGGGACCTCCAGCTCCTGTTCCGCGCGGAACGTCGCTGCCGGCTTCCCATCGGATTTCGCATCCGTGGACGCCATGCCATCGTTCAACTGGCTGTTCAGCAATTTCCCATCGAGGTCGTAGGCCGCCGCGGCAAACTCGAGGATCGCCGGAGTGCCGCTCCGTTTCGCCTCCACCTTCAACTGCGGATCGATCACTCCATAGTCGATCCTGTACTTCTGCAGCTTCACAGGCGTGAGGGGTTTCAGCGGGCGGTCCTTGTGCCGCGTTCGGAAGAAGGCCGGCGAGTCCACCAGCTCCAGCATCTGCGCCGGGGTCGCCATCACCGGACCGCCCGCAACTGCCAGGTGGACGCTGAACAGCAGATCGTGCAGCATCGGCGCGCCGTGTTCAATGTTCGCGTAGAGCGTGTCTTCGGCCTTGGCCGCAATAAAACGCGTCTGCAGCGCATCGCCCTTGTGAACAGTCTGCTCATCGTCCGACACGGCATAGTAGACGGTCCGATAGGTCAGCGTGTAATCGCGCCTGTTCGTCAGCGCCACCTCGATCCGGCGCATCGAGCCGTCGTACTTGGTGTTGGTCGGCGCATAGGTCAGCGTGTAATAGCTCAGGCCGTGCTCCACCGCCTTGTCGATCAGAGTTTCAGGATGGTTGCTGCTGTAATAGGCGTGGCCGCCGGTGGCGCTGGCAATCACGTTCATGTTCTGGTAATCGGCGTTAGTATCTCCGGCACCACCCGGATTCTCACTCCCTTCAATGCCTCGCAGACTCACGGGATAAAGGGCAATCTGGCTGCGCATCATCGCCGCGTAGGACTTTTTGATTGATTCGGCGCCCAGCTCGCTCAAATCCAGGGCCTGCGGACCTCCCTGAGCGCCCACTGAACCGGACTGGGCGGGCATGGATGCGGTCGCTCCGGCCTTCCCTACAATGGTTGGTCCAACGGGAATCGGGAAGATGCTTGCCATCCAGATCAGGTTTTTTCGCCCCGCCATTCCGCTCATGTATTCAGCAATAAACTTCAAGTTCGAGAGAGCAGCGCCCCAATCCATCATTCCGAAGGTCCTTCCTTCGAGAAATACGAGTGGAATGTGCGGCCCCGGCCCCTTCCTTTCGATCGCGGCCCGAAGCAATGCGTGATCCGAAGTGAATCCCTGCAGCATATGCAGTCCGGTCGCGTTCACAAAAAGCGCCATTCGCGTTCCCGGCTGTACATTGTCCACAAACTTCAGCAGCCCCTGTCGAAACGCCATCTGGTCTTCCTGCGGCGTGTTCACCATGTCGTAATACAGAATGTAAAGTGGCCCCCGCTCCGGTTCGCTGGGAACGTCCACAAACGTATTGACCGGAAGCACCGGCAGCTTGGGAGGGACATAGCTTGGAACAGACCCATCCTCTGTTTCGAAAGAAACAATCTGCTGATCCGTCCCGTCTTCCTTGACTGTGAAGTCGTCTTTGGTCAGTCCCCGCACCGGGTTTCCCTGCTTATCCAGCACCACCAGATCCACCGGGACCTGGCGCACCTCCAGGCGAAACAAAGGGGGCTGTTGCGCGCCGCCAGTCTGCCCAGCGGGTTCCGGGGCGCCATTGGAACCAGGTTGGTTTGCTGCCAGGGAGTGAGCCACTGCCGCGGTGGACATGGCCAGAAGTGTTACAGAAAACGCCACATATGCATTTCGCATAAGAACCCCTTATCTCCCCTTGCTGCGGCGATCTCGACCTGCGCCTCGCAGCTCACAGATGTCCACAATGCCAGTTGGCGCCGTTGAAATCCGATCCCGATTGATCGTACTCTTCAGACAGACAATTCCCACGCCGGTCCGGGCGCTACAAAGAGCATTCTACAGTTTGATGCACTGCGCTGGAAAAGCCGCCTTCAGGCTCATCTTGCGTTGGACAAGAGTTCCGCTATGCAGGGGAAGTGAAAATGTTCTATCCTCAAGCCAGCGGGGATTCCATGCACATGCGCGCCACACACGGAGCGATGCTTGCGCCAGCCACCAGGCGCTGGTCGCGATCGCGCGCACGCAGCATCTGCCCGCGAAAACATCTGCGCGTTCTGCCCACCCGCACTCGACCTAGCCTCTTCGCAAGCGATTAGCAGCGGTCTGCCGAAGATCTGCGATTGCCCTTCGTATCCAGCGCCGGAAATCCAACTCCTTCGACTCGCTTTGCTCAGGATGACAGTCATTTTTGTTCATCGCTCAAGATGACAGCCATGGGT
>Ga0224557_1000076_pt1 | contig 108581 bp, 95 predicted proteins | sample 714S31014metaG_FD_180677 | JGI IMG/M metagenome (GOLD analysis project Ga0224557, IMG submission 180677) | Peat soil microbial communities from Stordalen Mire, Sweden - 717 S3 10-14 | ecosystem: Environmental > Terrestrial > Soil > Wetlands > Peat | place: Sweden: Norrbotten County, Stordalen...
CTGCTGGCCCTGTCCTCGAAAAACGGCAAAAGCAACAGCAACGACAAAAACAACCCCACAGATGTGCAGCAGTTGACAGGGTCACTCCATATCAGAGCTGGTTGCATAAATGCTCCAAGCCGTTTGAGAAACGTCCCTCAGGAGCTGAAGCCCCGCCATTTATGCACCTTTCACGGCACGGCTAAAGCCGTGCCCTTTCAAAACCGGATTTATGCAGCCGGTTCTAGTACGGAACGGCCATCAGCCGCTGGAAGGTCGGCTCGCACCGTTCCCGCTCGCCGGTGGTGATGAATTCCACCGCTCCTTGACGGTCTTCCCCGGCCTGACGCAGAAGATCGCGCCGCGCCAGTTCGCGCACCAGATTGGCGGCCGTGCCCTGGTTGCCGTCCACCACCAGCGGCCGCGGCGCGAAGCAGTTTTCGATGGCCAGGCGCACGAAGACGAAGTGTGTGCAGCCCAGCACCACTACTTGAACGTCCAGTCCCCGCAGCGGCGTAAAGAGCCCGGCGAGAAACTCGTCCAGTTCCGGCCCGCTGGTCACGCCCCGCTCGACCAGCTCCACCAGCCCTGGGCAGGCAAAAGGCACCAGGTAATCGGGATTGCCCAGCCGCTCGACCAGCGTGTGCAGCTTCTGCTGCCGCAGCGTGGCCGCCGTGGCCAGTACCAGCACCTTGCCCCGCGAGCGCATCCGCACCGCCGGCTTCACCGCCGGTTCCATGCCAATCACCGGCAGCGACACCTCGGAACGGATGGTTTCAATGGACGCGCTGGTGGCCGTGTTGCAGGCCACCACCAATGCCTTGATCCCCCGGTCAATCAACCGGCCGACGGCGGCAAGTGTCACGGTCCTGATCTGCTCCTCGTTCAGCCCACCGTAGGGTGCGTTGGCGTTGTCGCCGTAGTAAAGCAGGTCCTCGCCAGGCAGCAGCGCCGCAATCTCGCGCAGTACGCTCACTCCTCCAAAACCGGAGTCGAAGATGCCGATAGGGAGATTGCCTTGAATTGCCATGAAGCCTCATTCACGATTTTACGGAAACATTTTGCTGTGCGGGACGACGCCGCCTGCATGGGAATGACGCTACCGAACGGCGCCTGACGGCCGCCGGTCGAGGCCCAGAGCACGGGAAAGGATCATGACGATGGATTCCGTTCCAAGCCCGCTTCAGCAGGCGGAAGAGCGTTTGGAATGGTGACGGCGCTCTTCGCGCCTACGCCGACGGCGCCGAGCGCGCCCCGCGGCCGCTGGGCACGTAGCCCATGTCCATCGAGATGCCGCGCACACACTGCAGAAGATGATTGGCGATCGCGGGCAGCTTTTGCGCGGTAACGCGGAACGACGGCCCCGAAACGCTCACTGCCGCAACCGGCAGCCGCTGCGTGTCCAGAACCGGCACGGCGATGCAGCGCAGGCCCTCCTCAAGCTCCTCGTCGTCCACGGCGTAGCCGCGGCGGCGCGTCTTTTCCAGTTCCGCGCGCAAGGCCTCGGGCGTCGAGATGGTGCGCGCGGTCATGCGCTCAAAGCGGATGCGGCGCAGGATCTCCGTGGCCCGCTCCGGCGGCAGAAAGGCCAGAATCGCCTTGCCCACCGAGGTGCAGTGCACGGGGTTGCTGGCGCCGATGCGCGTAATCATGCGCACCGAGCGCGTGGGTTCGATCTTGTCGATATAAATCACGCGCGCCGCTTCGAGCAGGGCCAGGTGCGCGGTCTCCTCGGTCTCGGCCACCAGGCGCCGCAGATGCGGCTGGGCGCGGTCGCGAAGATCGTATTGCTCAATGGCGCGGTTGCCGAAGTCGAACAGGCGCAGTCCCAGGCGGAACTTTCCGCTCACGGTCCGCTCCACCATGCGGTGCCGCTCCAGAACCATCAGGAAGCGGTGCGCCGTGCTCTTGTGCAGCTGCAAGGAAGCGGCCACTTGCGCCAGCCCGAGCGGCGTTTCGCTCTCACCCAACAGATCCAGCACGGCAAAAGCCCGGTCGAGGGCCTGAACTTTGTAGGTGCCTTGAGGGATTCCGTCTCGCATATTGATCCTTTGTTCCGTCTATTGAGTTCACTTCCAGCTTCTCACATGATGGGACGCGCGTCAACTGGTGGAACGCGGGGGCTCGGCGGGCCTCATCAGCAGTACTCTGTTTGAAGCCCCCGGGCAAATCCCCCTTATGGAGGAACAAGCGGCGTGAAGAAGAGCAGAGCACAGAAAGCCGAGTCTCCTTCGCAGTTGATCGACGCGAGAATCAATGAACTGGGCGACTGGCGGGGCGAGATGCTTCGCCGGCTTCGCGCCCTCGTCAAGGAAGCCGATCCCGAGGTTGTCGAGGAGTGGAAGTGGCGAGGGGTTCCGGTGTGGGCTCACGACGGCATTCTCTGCACCGGCGAGACCTACATCAATGCCGTGAAGATGACCTTCGCCCAAGGCGCGGCGCTCGACGATCCTGCACATCTCTTTAACTCGAGTCTCGACGGAAACACGCGACGCGCCATCGACTTCCACGAGGGCGAAAAAATCGACGAGAAGGCGCTGAAGGCTCTGATTCGCGCCGCCGTGGCACTGAACAAATCCAAAACCCGCAGCTGATTCGGGAGAAGCGCATGCAGACCCACTCGCCGTTACGCTTCCCCGTTTCCACCTTCTCCTTCAATCTTGTCGCCTTCGCCGGGCGCGAAAAAACAGGTTGGCTTCGAGACGGTGCTGGCGGGTGTGGAGTGAGCAGACGTTTGGCCTCCCGGAATCACAAGCCGTTAAGCCTGGCCTGTGCGATGCCCCCGCGGAGATTTGCCACGTTTTCAAAGCCGCTGCCTTTCAGGGCGCAGGCCGCGAGATAGCCGCGCTGGCCCTTGTGGCAATAGACGAGAATCTTGCGATCGCGCGGCAGCTCGCCCATGCGGTCGCGGAGCTCACCCAGAGGAATATGCACTGCGTTCGGGAGGGTGCCGGACTCGGCGACTTCATTGTTCTCGCGCACGTCGAGAAGAAATTCGCCGCTCGGCTTCCAGTCCTCGGGTGCGATGGTTGCCACATCGCCGCGCACAATGTGATCGGCAACGAAACCGGCGGTGTTCACGGGATCGTTGGCCGACCCGAACGGAGGCGCGTAGGCGAGGTCGAGGCTCTCGAGATCGAAGACGGTCATTTTGCCGGCAATGGCCGTGGCCAGGACGTCGGTGCGCTTGTCCACTCCGTCTTCGCCCACGATTTGCGCGCCAAGGACGCGTCCCGTTCCCTCTTCGGCAAGAATCTTGATCCGCATTGGCTTTGCGCCGGGAAAGTAGCTCGCGTGGCTCGCGTCAATGGTGACGCTCGAGAAGAAGCTGAACCCGGCTTTCGCGGCCTGCGCACTGTTCAAGCCGGTGCATCCCGCGGTCATCTGCAGGACGCGGACGATGGAGGTTCCAAGCGCGCCGGGATAGAGAAAGCGCCCGCCCGCCGCGTTGGCTCCTGCAATGCGGCCCTGGCGGTTGGCAGGTCCGGCCAGAGGAATACGAGTGCGCGCACCCGTAAGCATGTGCGTGGTTTCAGCGGCATCGCCCACGGCGTAGATCTCGGGGTCAGAGGACTCCATGCGCGCGTTCACCTTCACACCGCCGGTCTGCCCGATTTCAAGCCCGGCGCGTTTGGCAAGGTCGACCTCGGCGCGAACTCCCACGCTCAGCAGGATCAGCTCCGCCGGAATGAACGATCCGTCTGCCAGTTCCACGCCCTGCGCGCTGAAGGATTTTGCTTCCGTGCCGGTCATGATGGCGAAATCGTTGCCGCGCACACGGTTCTCCAGATGCGTGGCCGTATCGTGATCCAGCAGCGGGAGGATGTGGGGCAGCCTCTCGATCACGGTCACCTTCATGCCGCGGCGATGAAACGCCTCGGCCATTTCCAGGCCGATGAATCCGCCGCCAATCACGGCGGCTGTCCGCGGCTGCCGCGCCTCCACGAAGGCGATGATGCGATCCATGTCGGGCACGTCGCGGAGGGTAAAGACGTTGGGCAGATCCGCGCCGGGAATGGGCGGCACGATGGGCCTCGCGCCCTGGCTTAAAATGAGCTTGTCGTAAGGGAACTCTTTCTCTGAACCGTCGCCGCGGCGGACCCGAACGGTCTTGCCGGAGCGATCGATGGAGAGAACCTCGTGGTTCACGTGGACCTGGACGCGCGAGCGAGCCCACATCTTTTCCGGCGTCATGATCAGGAGCTTGGAGCGGTCCTCGATCTCGCCCGCGATGTGATAAGGCAGGCCGCAATTGGCAAAGGAGATGTATGGGCCGCGCTCGAAGAGGACGATCTCTGCCGATTCATCGACGCGCCGCGCCCGCGTAGCGGCAGAAGCGCCGCCCGCCACGCCGCCGACTATGACGATCCTGCGTGCAGTTTTCATATCTACTCCGAAGTACAGCAATCGCAGGAACTGTCGCGTCCACGATTCCAGGGCATCCTGGCCAGCAGCAAGGCCATTCCGCAGGTGCCGGTAATACCGGCGAAGAGCAGTCCGCAACCGAAGAAGAGCGGCAGGACCGCGAACCACCGGTTCACGGCGAGCGCCAGAATCGCGCCGGCCGCTGAAGACGCGCCGACGACGATCTGCACCTGCCGCATGATCGGGAGTACTTTCCTGACGCCGCCGTGCACCGGAAGTCCGGCGTCGATCCAGGCCTGCGTGCCGCCCTCGACAAGGACGCAGTCTTCGCATCCGGCGCGCTCGAATTGTTCGATCGCCAGGCGAGCCCGTGGGCCTGCCTGGCAAAGAACGTAGATGGGCGCGTCCGGCGTGTGCCCGGCGAGAACGGCTTCGACGCTGAGTTCGCTGAGTGGGATTAGTCTCGCGCCCGGCACGTGCGCGCCGGCAAACTCGGGAGGCGTCCGAACATCGAGCATCTCGTGGGAGTTGCCGTCGCCGAGAATTTCCGCGAGCGCGGCGGCGGAGATGGTTTTCGACTTGATTTCTCTCATATTTATATGTGATTATATGAGCATTAGGTGATATATGTCAAGCACCAGGCCAACCCGGAATCTGAGCGACGCAGAACTGGAGAAGGTTGCAGGGCAATTCCGCCTGCTGGGCGAGCCCATGCGCCTGAAGATCCTCCAGGCGCTATGCCGTAAACCGCTGACGGTGGGGGAGATTGTGGCCGCCACGGGCGCGACCCAGCCGAATATCTCCAAACATCTTGCCCTGCTGGCAGCGGCCCGGATCGTTACCCGCCAAAAGGGCGGCCAGTTTGTCTACTACGGAATGAGCCATCCGCTGACCATGAAGCTTTGCCAACTGGTGCACAAGGAACTGCTGAAACCGTCCTGAGCGCAGAAAGACTTCGTCGGTCTCCCGGCAGCTCGCTCGCGGCTACTCTTCCCCGTTCTCGTCCTCTTCGATCTTGTCGCCTTCGCCGGGCGCGAGGAAGAGGTTGGCTTCCAGGCCGTGCTGACGGGTGTAGAGGTCGTAGTAACGGCCGCCGAGCGCAAACAACTCGGCATGATTGCCGCGCTCCACGATGCGGCCCTGCTCGACGACTAAGATCTGATCGGCACGGCGAATGGTCGAGAGCCGGTGCGCGATCACAAAGGTCGTCCGCCCCTGCATGAGCTCGGCAAGCCCGCTCTGGATCATGGCTTCCGATTCCGAGTCGAGCGAGCTGGTGGCTTCGTCGAGAGTGAGGATGCGGGGCGCGGCCAGCAAGGCGCGCGCAATCGAGAGGCGCTGGCGCTGCCCTCCCGAGAGCTTGACGCCGCGCTCGCCCACAACCGTGTCGTAGCCCTCCGGGAAGCGCTCGGCAAACTCGTCGACATTCGCGGTGCGGCAGGCGAAGAGGAACTGCTCCTCGCTCGCCTCGGGGCGCGAGAACATTATGTTTTCGCGGATGGTGCCATCGAAGAGAAACGACTCCTGCAGCACCACGCCCAGTTGCGAGCGGAAAGTGTTCAGGTCGACTTTCGACAGGTCGAATCCGTCCACCAAGACCTTGCCCTCCGCAGGAGTGTGGAAGGCGCAAAGCAAACTGATGATCGTGGACTTGCCTGAGCCCGACGAACCGACCAGCGCGGTGACCGTTCCCGGCTCGGCCTGGAAGCTGATGCCGTGCAGCACAGGTTTCTCCGGCGTGTAAGAGAACTCCACGCTCTCAAACTGCACGCGGCCTTCAATCGGCGGAATCTTTACCGTGCGCCCCGGGCTCTGATTCTCTTCGAGCTCGGACATGATCTCGTTGGTGCGGTCGAGGCCGGCGAAAGCCTCAGTGAGTTGCGTGCCGATATTCACGATCTGAAAGACCGGCGCGATCATGAAGGCGAGAAACATGTTGTAGGCAAAGTAGTCACCCACGGTCCACGAGCCGTGCAGCACGTTGTGCCCGCCCAGCCACATCACCAGCGCCGAAACCAGGCCGAGAACCGTTGTCGATGCCGAAGTAAGCACGCTGGTCATGGTCAGCGACTTCATGACGTTCGCCAAAAGCCGCTCCACGCCGCCGGAAAAGACGGTGGCCTCGCGGGCTTCGGCGTGATAGCCCTTGATGACGCGCACGCCGCCGAGCGATTCGGTCAGGCGGCCCGTGACTTCCGCGTTGATGCGCCCGCGCTCGCGGAAGATGGGGCGAATGATTCGGAATGCGTATTGCAGAACGAAGACGAAAACGCCCAGCACGGAGAACACCGTGAGCGTAACCGTGACGCTGCGATGCAGCAGATAGATGAAGGCGAGAATCGCGGTCAACATGCCGCCGAGAAACTCCACGAGGCCGGTGCCGACCAGGTTGCGCACGCCCTCAACGTCGGTCATGATGCGCGCTACAAGCGTGCCAGTGCGATTCTCGTCGTAGTAGGCCACGGGCAGCAGGCCCACGTGGCGCTGCACCTGGCGGCGCAACTCGGCAATCAGCCGCTGCCCGGCCTTGGAAAGCGACTGCGCGAGCGCATACGAGGTGAGCGCCTGCACTGCCATGGCGCCAAACACGATAAAGATGATGCGCGGTAGCAGTTCAGGGTGCGGATGCTGCGCGGAGAGCACTTTGTCGAGCAGGGGCTTCGACATGAAGGGCAGCACCAGGCCGGCGAGGCGGTTGATGCACATCAGCACCAGCCCGGCCAGGATGAGGCCCTTGCGGGGAGCTACAAGCGCCTTGACCTCAGGCCAGATTTTTCTCAGGTCCGGCTTGGGTTTGGGCAGCTCGGCCGTGCCGGCGCGCGCGCTGCGCCCGTGCGGCGAGCGCTCGGCGCGCATCGGCCCCATTCCGAGTCCACCGCCACGAAATCCGCCCATGGGTTATTCCTGCCGCGCGCGGCGCACCGCGATGAATGAGCGCACGCAAAGATTCACGTAGATGAGCAGCAAAATGGCCATGGCCAGCTTGGCCGCGAAGGCCTTCATGTCGGGATCGAGGCCCGCCGAGCGCGCCGCGCTGTAGCCGCGAAGCGCTTCAACGAATGCGCCGATGCAGCCGAGCGCGCCAATGGTCACATTGATGTGCATGAAGATTTTGCGGCGGCGTTCGCTGGGACTGATGGCGAGAAACCCGCCCACGCCGAGCGCCAGACCCCACCACGTGGGAATCAGCGCCGTGGGGTGGGCGCTACCGGTGCCGAGGTATCCCACCAAACCCAAAATGATGAGCAAAACGCCGAAAACGATGGTGACCTTTGCCATGCGGACCTCCTCGTTCGATGCATGGCAAGGATAACAGTTGCAAGGAGGCAGTGATCAGTTGTCAGTGATCAGTGGTCAGTTGTGACCGTGGGCTCGCATTGGCCGACGATGAGCGTCTCCCAGATCTGACCACTGACAACTGTTTCACCGCTGAATGCGCGCCGATCCGCCTTTGGCAAACGAGCGCACCTGATCCAGCGTGGCCATCGTGGTGTCGCCAATGAACGTGGTCAGCAATGCGCCATGCGCCCAGCCGAGCTTCAGCGCCTGCTCCGGCTCTTCGCCGCGCAGCAGGCCGTAGATGAAGCCGGCCGCAAAGCCGTCGCCGCCGCCCACGCGATCGATCACATCCAGCTCCGCCGTGGGCGCGACGTGGGTCTTGCCGTCGATCCACGCCACCGCGCTCCAACTGTGCCGGTTGGTGGAGTGCACCTCGCGCAGCGTGGTGGCCACGATCTTCACGTGCGGATGCTTCTTAACCACGTTGTCGATCATGCCGAAGAAGACGCTGGGATCGAGCTTCGATTTTGCGTGAACGTCGGGACCGGGAATGCCAAGCCCCTTCTGCAAGTCCTCTTCGTTGCCGATCAGCACGTCGACGTTCTTGACGATCGAGGCGATGGTCTCGACGGCCTTCTCCGCGCCACCCGAAATCTTCCACAGCTTCTCGCGGAAGTTGAGATCGAACGAGGTGATGGCGCCGGCCGCCTTGGCCTCCTGCATCATCTCCGCCACCAGCGGAGCCGTGGTCGGCGAGAGCGCGGCAAAGATGCCTCCCGAGTGCGCCCAGCGCACGCCGCCTGAAAAAATCTTCTTCCAGTCGAAATCTCCCGGCTTGAGCATTGCGCCCGCTTCGTTGGCGCGGTTGTAAAACACCACCGGAGGCCGTACGCCCGCGCCGCGATCGCTGTAGACCGTGGCCATGTTCGGGCCCGTGGCGCCGTTGTGCTCAAAATGCTTGTAGATGGGCTTGACGCCCATGGCGCGCACGCGCTCGGCGATCAGGTCGCCGATGGGATAGTCGACCATGGCCGACACCACTGCGGTCTTCATCTTGAAACAGTCCGACAGATTGGCGGCCACGTTGAACTCGCCGCCGCTCACGTGAATCTTGCACTCCGTCGCCTTGCGAAAGGGCATAATGCCCGGATCCAGCCGATGCACCAGCGCTCCCAACGCCAGAAAATCCAACTCGCCGCCCGCGCGGATATTCAACCCGTATTTCAAAGTTCTCTCCTTGCCTTCCTTGAAAGAATCGCATCAATGTTCGATCGGGTTCCGTCACAACCCGTCAGGGGCTAAAGCCCATGATTCTTTTGATACCGTTACGGCACGACTAAAGTCGTGCCCTTTCACATAACGTCGGTACGACAAATTCCGCTTTCAGAACTCTCCGCCTCACGCGCACGAAAAAGCTAGCAGCTAGAAGCTAGGAGCTGGAAGCTGCTTTCCTCACGTCCGCGACCAGCTGCTCCGGCGTCCACTCGTTGCCGGGATAAAACTGCGCCACCTTGCCGCGCGCATCAATCAACGTGGTGGAAAGCGTGTGCGTAATGGTGTCATTCGCGCCGTGCGTAATGCCCACATCGAAGAACGTTGCCATCTCCACGAGTTCGGGCTGCGACGGCACGGCAAAATCCCAGTGCGCAAACGCGTCTCTGGCGTCGTTGCCGATGTACTGAACTCCGTAGGCACGCAACCGCGTAGGCGTGTCGTGTTCCGGATCGAAGCTCACGCACAGCAGGTGCGTTTTGGCGTAGAGCGAGGGATTCGCGGCCAGTTGCTTGTCGACGACCGCGAAGTTGTGCGTGACCAACGGGCAGAAATTCGGCGACGGACAGCGCGTATAGATAAAAGTGATCAGCAACGTCTTGCCGCGGAACTGATCGAGATCGATCGCGCGCCCGTCCTGATTGCGCAGCTTGAAATCGGGAACCGCGTCGCCCGGCGCGGGCACGTGGTAGAACACCGTGGGCTTGTAGTCCGGCTTGCCCTGCGCGACGACCACAATATGATCGAGCAGAATGTCCGCATCGGGATTTTCGGAAACCAGCACGTCAGCGGTGATGGTGTCGCCCGGATGCAATTCGCTCAGGATGCTGGGGTCCTTGAGCTTGTAGGGCATCGTCATCGCATCCATGAAGCCGGGGATGGCCTCGTGATTCACGGTGACTTCGCCGGTCGCGGGGTTGGTCGAAACCACCTTCCCGCGCAGTTTGTACACCTTGAATGCCGGCGCGGAGGAGCCTTGAGCCTCGGGCTTCGGGCTGGAATGGCATCCAGCTGCAACGGCAACGGCAAGAAGGGCGCTGGCGACAAGAGTTCGCATCGTTTCCAGTGTACAACTGGTGGACTGACCACCGGAAATGCAGGGATCAGTGGTCAGTGGTCAGTGATCAGTGGTCAAGAGTTTGTCGCCGGTGATCCGTCTGTTCCGCCACGCAAGAGGGACGTTGGCGGAGAGGTATCCTTGGGGCAAGGGGTTGCCCGCGGCGCACTGTGAACTCTGAACTACCATCGATCGATGCCCTGCTGCGCGACGGCGGAATCGTGGTCGCCGCCAGCGAGCGCGCCGCGCGGTCCCTCGCCGCTCGCTTTCATCGCGCGCGCCGCCGCGAAGGGCTCACCGCATGGCCCTCGCCGCGCATTCTGGACTGGCAAAGCTTTGTCCGCAGCGCCTGGGATGAGCGCGTTTTTGACGGCCGAATGGTGCTAAGCCACCTTCAGGAGCAATCGCTGTGGGCGCGCATCGTGGCTGAAGCCGCGCCTGCCGCCGTCGCGCTTGCCGGCGCCGCCGATCGATTGGCCGCGCTCGCCATGGAAGCGCATCATCTGCTTTGCGCATACGCCCCGCAGCTTCTCAGAGATTCTGCGCGCAGCGGCTGGGACCAGGACGCCGGAGCCTTCAGCGCCTGGCTCGCCGCGTTCAACGAGATCTGCCGCGACGGGAAGTTGATCAGCGGGGCGCGTCTTCCACTGGAGCTTGATGAGTCGCTGAAAGCTGACTCCGCGGAGCGTCCGCACCTTTTGCTTGCCGGTTTCGACCGCATTCTGCCCGCGCAGCAAGCATTCTTCGCCGCCTGGGGCGATGGCGATCGCGTGTGCGAAGTCCCGCTCGGCGCAACGGCGACTCAGATTTACTTCCACGCCTCCGCGGATCCGTCCTCCGAATTGGCCGCGTGCGCGCTCTGGGCGAAGGCGCAACTCGCGGCCAATCCTCAAGCGCGATTGCTCGTAGTAACGCAGGATGCGCGCACGCGCCGCGGCGAAATCGAGCGCGCGTTCGACCGCTATTTGCGCGCCGGCGAGAATTCCTTTGGCATCGCAAGTCTCCTGGAGTTTTCGCTAGGCGTTCCGCTCAACCAGATCGCGCTTGCGCGCGGAGCCCAATTGCTGCTGCGCTGGCTCAGCAGCGCGATCGCCGAGAACGAACTCGATTGGATTCTTTCGACGGGTCAAGTTGCCGCTTCGCCAGGCGAGTCGCGCGCGCTCCTAGCATTCATGCGCTCCCTGCGACGGCGCGGTCTTGAGCGCCCGCGATGGTCGCTTGAGGAATTCCTGCGCCAGCGTCCGAACCGAATTCTGCCTGCCGAGTGGGTTGCCCGCATGACGCAAGCCCGGCAACGGCTGCAGGAATCCGCGCGCCGCTTGCAATCTCCGCTCGCGTGGGCTGAGCTTGTGCCGCATTTGCTCGAGGTTGCTGGATGGCCCGGCGCGCGTCCGCTCGCGAGCGCCGAGTTTCAGGTTCTGCGCCGCTGGCGGCAAACCGTCGACGACTGCGCCTCGCTTGGTTTCGATGGCCGCCGTGTCGCGTGGAGCGATTTCCTCACCGTCCTTGATCGCGCCGTGAACGAAACTCTCTTTGCGCCGGAATCTGAGGATGCGCCCATTCTCATCGCCGGCCCCGCCGAGTCCGCGGGCCTCACCGCAGACGCTATATGTTTTCTCGGCGCCAGCGAGGATGCGTGGCCCGCGGCTGGCGCTGTGCATCCATTTCTTCCGCTCGCCGTTCAGCGTCAGGCCGGCATGCCTCACGCCTCGCCCAAACTCGATTGGGATCTGGCCGGCGTCATGACGCGCCGCTTGCTCGCCTCCGCGCCCGAGGTGCACTTCAGTTACGCGCGGCAAAGCGAAGGCGTCGAAGCGCGGCCGTCGCGGATCGTCGCGCAATTCGCCGGCACGCCCCAGGAGATACCACCAGAACTCGTTGCTCCGCAGCTTCCCGATCCGCTCACGGTCGATTTTGACGACGCGACACAACTTCCCTACCCTCTTCGCCGAGTTTCCGGCGGAGCCGGTGTTCTCACCGCGCAATCGCAATGCCCCTTTAAGGCCTTCGCCACGTCACGCCTTGATGCGCAGAGTTGGGATGCGGCCGAGGCCGGACTCAGTGCTTCAGAGCGCGGACTGCTGCTGCATGAAGTGCTGCACTCGATCTGGAACGGACCTCCTGACGGAATCCGATCTCATGCGGAGCTTGCGGCTCTCATCGACCTCGCCGCATTTGTCGAAAGCCACGTGCAGCGCGTTTTGCACGCAAGAATGCCTGCGCGCGCGCGCGAACAGATGCCGCCACGATATTTAGAACTTGAAGCGACGCGCCTCATCGGCCTCGTCAGCGAGTGGCTCCGCTACGAATCCGCGCGCGTGCCGTTCACCGTGGCCGAAACCGAATACGATGCGCAGCCTTCGATCGCCGGCCTCAAACTCAAGGTGCGTCTCGACCGCATCGACCGCCTGAACGACGATTCCCTGCTCGTCATCGATTACAAATCCGGCCTGGTCTCGTCCAGTGCGTGGGATCTGCCGCGCCCCGACGATGTGCAACTGCCGCTTTATGCCGGCTTCGCGCTCGAAGACGGTCCGGAGAACGCCGGCGGTCTCGTCTTCGCGCAGATTCGCGCCGGCAAGAGCATGGAGTTCCTGGGACGCGTTAAGAAAGCAAAAGACACGCTGATCGGCGGCCTTAGTTCGCAAAAGGCTCTGGTCAACAAGCCGCTCAGCGACGGCGACCTGGCCGCGTGGCGCGAATCCATCGAAAAGCTAGCGCGCGATTTTCTTGCCGGCCGCGCGGAAGTAGACCCGCGCGACTATCCGAAGACCTGCGAGCGTTGCGGACTCCAGGGACTGTGCCGTATCCAGGAGAATGCGCCGCAAGCCGAAGACGACTGCGGCGAAGAGGAGGCTGCCGATGCCTAACAGAAAAAATCCTCCTCTCGACAATGCCCAGCGCGAGCGTGCGCTCGACGCGACGCATTCCGTTCTGGTGCGCGCGCCTGCCGGCTCAGGCAAGACCGATCTGCTCACGCGCCGTTTTCTTCGCTTGCTCGGCCAGGTCAACGATCCCGCTGAGATTGTTGCCATCACCTTCACCAAGGCCGCGGCGGCAGAGATGCGTCACCGCATCCTCGCGGAACTTGAGAAGGCCGCGGCGACGAACGCGCAGGAAGCCGCGCCCGATTTGTTCTCCATGGAGTCATTGGCGCAGCGGGCGCTTGCCCGTTCGCGCGCCTTGGGCTGGGATCTCATCGATCTTTCCGCGCAACTGCGCATCTCCACCATCGACTCGTTTTGCCGGGAGATCGCATTGCGCGAGCCGATTCTCTCCGGCCTGGGAGGAGGCTTTGAGATCCACGAGCAGCCGCAGGAGCTTTTTCGCCGCGCCGCGCGCCGCACGCTTGAACAGATCGGCAAAGGCGGCGCGGCTCTGAGCGCTGCCATCGAAACTCTACTGTTGTGGCGCGACAACAGTTGGAAGGATCTTGAAGACCAGATCGTGGCCATGCTCGCCCGGCGCGATCAGTGGATGCACGAGAACTTCCTTGACCGCGATCCGGACTGGAACGCCCTGCGCGAGCAACTGGAGCGGCCGTTCGCGCGCGAGATTCGCATTCTTCTGGCTGGACTTGACCTGCTCTTCGAACAAGCTCCCGGTGCGCTCGAAGAGGCGCATGAGCTGGCGCGCTTTGCATGTGAACAGAGCAGCGGCGCGCTTCATAGCGATCTTGCGGAATTAGCCGAGTTTCCGGCCGGCCCATTCGCGAATGCGGGCCAGTTAGAAGAGGCGCATCGCGCGTACCGGTGCCTGGCCGATCTGCTTCTTACAAGCGGACGCTTCCGCCAGAAAGTCGATAAGCGGCACGGATTCCCCGCCAGCGCCAAGAAGGAAAAGAGCCGCCTGGCTGCTTTGATTGCGGCTCTTACCAAAGAGCCCGCGTTCGAAACCGCTCTCGCGGCCGTTCACGATCTGCCTTCCGCGCGCTACTCCGACGGCGACTGGGAGATCGTCCGGGCCTGTTTCATTCTCCTGCGCCACGCCGCGGGCCAGTTGCGCGTCGTCTTTGCGGAAACGGGCAAGGCCGACTTCATTGAAATCGCACAGATCGCGCAAAGAGCTCTCAAGGGCGAGGACAACCTGCCGAGCGATGCCGCGCAAGCATTCGCCGACGGCATTCAGCATCTGCTGGTCGATGAGTTTCAGGACACCAGCCGCCGCCAGCACCGATTGCTCGCGCATCTCATCTCCGCCTGGTCCGGCCGTGAGGGGCGCACGTGCTTCGTGGTTGGCGATCCCATGCAGTCCATCTACTTTTTTCGCGACGCCGACGCCGAACTGTTCCTCCGCGTCGAGCGGCTCGGTCTTGAAGTTCCGTCGGATCTGCCGCTGCTCCTCGATCCCCTCGAACTCTTCGCCAATTTCCGCAGCGCGCCGCCCCTGGTCGATCGCATCAACCGCGCATTCACGCCCATCTTTGCTGAAGACGACGGCAGCGGCATCGGCTTCACTTCGGCTCAACCCGCGCGCGATGGCGATGCGCGAACTGGCCCGCAAGCGGTTGACGAGTCGCCGCAGCGCCTCCAACTCCACCTTGCATTCATGCCGGCATCGCGCGGCGGCTCGCGGGGCGCGAACTCCGAAGCAAGAGAGTCGCTTAAGAAGCAACGCGAAGCCGCGCTCAAAGAGCAGAAGGAAGAGATCGTCGCCCTGATCCGCAGCCACCTGCAACGTATGGAAGACGCCCGTGCGGCCGACAAAAAATATCGCATCGCCGTTCTTGGCCGGGCGCGTAGCGCCCTCACTCCAGTTGCGCAGGCGCTGCGCGATGCGGGGATCCGTTTTCGCGCCGTCGAACTCGAGCCGCTGCGGGACCGCGCTGAGATTATCGATGCCCTGGCCCTGGCTCGCGCGCTCTTCAATCCGGAAGACCGCGTGGCCTGGCTGAGCGTTTTGCGCGCGCCCTGGTGCGGACTCTCGCTCGCCGACCTGTACGCGCTCACCAGCGCCGATGACGAGGAGCTGAGATTGCGCCCTGTTCCGGATCTGCTCGCCGAGCGTGCTCCGTTGCTGAGCGACGTGGGACGCATTGCCGTCGCGCGCGTGGCCGATGCCGCGGCTTTCGCCGCGCGCTTGCAATCTACGCGGGCAACGGCTTCGCTGGGAGCCCGCGTGGAGCAGGTGTGGCTGCGTCTGGGCGGAGCGCACTGCGTCGATGCCACGGCGCGGGCCAATCTCGATCTGCTGTGGCGCTGCCTTGACGAGTTGCCGCAGGGCGAGCCCGATCTGCTGGGCGCTGCGCTCGATGCGGCTCTCGCCGATCTCAAGGCCCTGCCCGATCCTGGAGCCGACGTCGATTGCGGCGTGCAATTGATGACGATGCACGGGGCCAAGGGGCTCGAATTCGAAGTGGTGATTGTGCCGGAACTGCAGGCCAGTTCGGGACGCAACAAATCGGAGATGCTCTCCTGGCTGGAGCGCGGTCTGCCGCCCGCAGCCGGCGCTGCCGGGACTGACGAGATCACGGAATTTCTCGTGGCGCCGTTTCCGCCCAGGGGCGCCGACCGCAGCTCAACCAAGGCGTGGGTCGATCGGGTACGGCGCGAGCGCGAACGGCAGGAGATGCGGCGCATCCTGTATGTGGCTGCGACGCGTGCCCGCGAAGAATTGCATCTGTTTGCGCGCCCCGCTTACAGAACGGAGAAGGACGGCACGCAGACTCTGCCTGAGCCCTCGGAAAGTCTATTGAAAACCGCGTGGCCGGCTTTCGCAGAGGAGGTCAAAGAACGCTTTGGCAAATGGCAGGCAGCGCATGCACTCCAGGAGATTGCCGAAGCCAGCCAAACGGAAGACGTGGCGGGACTGCTTGAAGCCATCGCCGCGTCGGGCGAAGAGGGCCTGCTGCAAATGCCCTCGCCCGATGTACCTCCTGACCCGAGGCCAACACGCATGCGCCGCTTGCCATCCAGCTACCAAACCGCATCCGATGAGTTTTCGTTTGCCGCCGAAGAGCCGCTCATTGGCGCGGGCAGCCTGTATGAGCGCCATGAGGGCGGCCTGCTTTCGCGCGTGCTCGGCAAAGCTGTTCACGAGATCCTTCAGCATTTCGCCCAGCTTCGCGTTACCGAAACAAGTCAAGCTGCCCAAGCCAAGCTCACTCGGCTCGGGCCGAGTATCACCGCAAACCTACGCGCCTGGGGAATCGACGCTTCCGAGGCCGGGCGCATGGCCGCACAGGCGCTTGAGATCGTTCTCCGCGCGGCCAGCGACCCGCAGGCGCAATGGATTCTTTCTCCGCACGCCGATGCCGCGAGCGAAACTCGATGGACCGGCGTTATCGCGGGCAGCCTGCGCACGGTCGAAGTCGATCGCGTCTTTCGCGCCGGTCCCACGCCGCTCGCCGCTGGCGGCAGCGATACCTGGTGGATTGTCGATTACAAAACAGCGGACTATCAAACCGCGCATGGGGACGGCCTCGTTCCCCAAACCGCGCTGCCCGAGCTGCACCGCATCTTTGCGCCGCAGATCGAGGCGTATGCAAAGGTTTTGCACAATCTGCACGGCACAGATGCGCCGGTGCGCGGCGGCCTTTACTATCCGCGCATGGCGCTACTCGATTGGTGGGAGCTGTAGCCGGTCCCGGCCCTCGCCAATTCTCAGCGCGCCCGAATCACGCCTTGCAGAGCTCTTCCGCGAACACGTCGCGATGCTCGAGGATGAGATGCTCGACATTGCGCAGCACGAACGCATACGCGAAGACGGCAGCGGCGGCAAACGGTAAAAAGACCCACGCGCCCAGCCACGGCAGCTCAAAGTAGCTCGACGCCATGGCCACGGGAATCTGCAAGAGCATGCTACCGAACAGCACCCCAAGAACCAACAATCCGCTGGTGCGATTCGTGGGAGTGCCACCGCGCGGCTGCCGCGACTGCCCAGGAACAAAATAGCGCGGCGCCTGGATCGATCGCAGGTTTCCGATGGCGAGATTCAGGGCCACCACGAAGACCGTCCACAACGCCGTGGAGACTTGCGCCGAAACCGGAATGCGTGCTCGCGAAAAAACGCAAATGATTATCCAGGCAACGCCCGATTCGGCAACGACCATTGCCAGGCTCATCAGATTTTTGGCCACGACCACGTCGCGCATGCGAATGGGCGCGAGCAGATACAACTGCGCGCCGCGGCCGTCCGCGCCAAACACGTTATAGAGCGGACCGAGAACGCCGAGGAGAGTGTAGGCAATCGCCGCGGGAAGAAAATAGCCGGAAAAAGAGGAGGAAAATGCCCGGTTCATACTGAAAATGGCCACAAGCAGCAACGGCGTCATCATTCCGATCAGTTGCGTTCCATTGCTGCGCAAGACGATCCAGTCCTTGCGCAGGCACGCGGCGACCGTGGAAGAAAAGACGGCGCCAGCGGCTGCGGGCGCAGACTGCGCAGCAGCTTCGAGCGCGGGCATTCTCACGCGCGGCGCGGCTTGTTGAGACACGCGCCGGCTCACGCCTTCGCTCAGGTACTCGCCAAGAAACTGTTTCTTGAGCCGGATGGCAAAAACCGCCGCGAACAGCGCGGTGCTCGCCAGCAATGCCGCAAACTGGCCGAACGCCGCTAGAGGATGCTTCGCGAGCAAAATCGCTTGCGCCGCGAATCCCGGCGGCAGCCAGTACACGTACGGTCCCGAACTATGCATTGCGCTTAAGAACAAACCGCTCCGCGCGCCGTGTGCGCGCATCGGGGCCCGCTGCAGATTCATGAACTGGATGGCGGCGAAAGACAGCGCCATGATCATTCTGAAGATTTCGCGAAAGCGGCGATTCGCGAGCCAACGGTCCATCCATGCGCCGATCATGCGCGTGAGATAGATGTTCATCAATGCGTAGACCGCCATGGCCACCAGCGCGGGCAGCGCCAGTGACGCATCCGCGATGCCGATTCCCAACGCTGCGGCCAGCAGCGCCAGGCTGCCAACAATGGTGCTCGCCGTCAAGAGGCCGAGCAGCGAGCGCAGCACAAAATAGCGGCCGAAGCGCAGAGGGAAGCGCACCAGCGACGCCGGGTCGAAGCTATGGATCGAGGCGGCGATGCTGAGGCCATTGATGCTCACAAACTGCCAGAGCAACGCGATGCCCAGCAGCAGCCCCGCGAGGCCTTGCGGGCGGCCTTCGGAGATGGCCAGCCACGCCAGGAATCCGCTGCCCACAATGGGGCCAACCATCATAAGCGCAAGAATAGGCCAGACCACGATGCGCAGGAGAATGGCAAACACCAGCCCGGCAATTTGGCGTTTGTTCTTGGGCTGCCTGCGAAATGTACTGTTCACAAAGATGCGCCAGCGCAGCCACGCGACGGCCAGCAACTGCGTGCTCGCCGGAATGGGCGACATGGAATCAGGAAGACTCTGTGAGCCCGTCAGCTCAACCATGAGAGCTCCTGCTCAGGCGTCACTGCGCCGGGATTGCCTTCGCGATCCGTGCCCACAATCTCGAGGAAGATCTGCTCCAAGCTGCGCTTCTCCGCTTCCGGCGGCGCGGCGCCGGCTTCGATTCCCGCTTGGCCGGTACGCCTGGCACCTGCGCGCAGCTCATCGAGCGCGCCCTGCGCCACCAGTCGGCCGCGATGAATGATGGCGATGTGCGTGCATAGCCGCTCCACGATCTCCAGCACGTGCGAAGTGAGGAAGATCGTCGCGCCGCGTGCAATCATGCGCTGCAGCATGGCTTTCAACGTGCCCGCGGCCACCGCATCCACGCCCTCGAAGGGCTCGTCGAGAAACAGCACCTTCGGCCCATGAATGACAGCGGCCGCCATTGCCAGTTTCTTCTGCATGCCGTGCGAGAAATCGGTGATGAGTTTCTTCTGCTCATCGGCCAACTGCATGAACTCGAGCAACTCCCGCGTGCGATTCAGTGTGGTGACGCGGTCCAGGCCATACATGCGCCCGACAAATTGCAGGTACTCGCCGGCGGTGAGACGGCCGAAGAGCGCCATTCCCTCCGGCACCACGCCAATCTGCCGCTTGATCTCCGCGGATCGGACCTCGAAATCTTCGCCGAGGATGCGGATGCTGCCGGAAGTGGGCGCCAGCAGGCCGGTCAACATTTTGATGGTGGTGGATTTGCCGGCGCCGTTGGGGCCCAGGAATCCGAAGAACTGCCCGGCGTCGACGCGCAGATTCACGTTATCGACGGCTGTGAAATCGCCAAAGCGACGAGTGAGCGTGGTGGTATCGATGGCGGGGGTCATCATAAACGCTTGCTTGAAACCACGATACACTCTGCCCGGCGGCTTCTCAAAAAAAGTCTCCGCCACACGCCTGCCTCGGCGCGCGCACGCGCCAGTTTACGACGATGGTTCTTCGCGGCTAGTTCGCCAAACAAGGAATCTCGATCTTCGCTATCCTACTCAATAGAGTTGTTCGCTCTGATTCCTTCATCCCTCAGGAGGATTTCCGCATGGCAAAGTCAGTGAAGAAGGCAGACGCCGCTCCCAAGGCTGCCGCAAAGCCGCGCAAGCCCGCAGCCAAGAAGCCCGCCGCGAAGAAGGCGACGGTTCTCAAAATGGAAGCGCCCGTCTCGATCTCCCGCGAATCGGTGGCCCAGCTTGCGCATCGCCTCTGGAACGAACGCGGCCGCGCGCACGGGAGCGACGCGGAGGACTGGTTCCGCGCCGAAGAGTTGTTGCGCGGAAAAGCGTCTTGAGCAGCCGTCGCTCCTGCAGCGGCAAAGCATCGCCTCGCCGCGGGTGAGGCAGCGCTTGGCGTCGAATTCCCGCGTTACTGCAGATTCGCCATCAGGCTTTCGAGCGCCGATTTCGGCGGGCGCGTCAACGACTCGGGCAGCGTGGCCAGCGGCTCATCCACCATGTTGAGCTGATCGAGAAAGGTCGGCTTCTGCGTATCGATGTAGAAGACGCCGGTAAGGATCTCGTCCTTTTCCTGCGCCTCCATCAGCGTGCGCACCGCGTTGGCCTTGTCCGTGGGGTCGTAGTCCTCGAGCAGCTTGCGCAGGCGCAGCTGCGAACCGTCGTGCATCTCCACGTCGTAAACCTGGCCGGAATCGTAATCCACCTCAATGTCGTCGAAGCTGGCCACGAAACCGACCTCGTTGATCGGTTCGTCGTGGTCCTGCAGGAACTTGTAGCTCTTGGTCGATCCCTCGTGATCGTTGAAGGTGACGCAGGGGCTGATCACGTCGAGCAGCACGGTTCCCTTATGCGCGATGGCCGCCTTCAGCATGGAAAGCAGTTGCTTCTTGTCGCCGGAGAACGAGCGGCCCACGAAGGTTGCGCCCAACTGGATGGCGAGAGCGCAGGTGTCGATAGGCGGAAGATCGTTGATCACGCCGGTCTTCAGCCGGGAGCCGATGTCGGCCGTGGCCGAAAACTGCCCCTTGGTCAACCCGTAGACGCCGTTGTCCTCGATGATATAAATCATCGGCAGGTTGCGGCGCAGCAGGTGCACAAACTGTCCCATGCCGATCGACGCTGTGTCGCCGTCGCCGGAGATGCCGAGCGCCTTCATGGTGCTGTTGGCCAGAACCGCGCCGGTCGTGATGCTCGGCATGCGCCCGTGCACGCTGTTGAAGCTGAACGAGCGGTTCATGAAATACGCGGGGCTCTTCGACGAGCAGCCGATGCCGCTCATCTTCATCACGCGCTCCGGCTCCACGCCCATCTCGAACATGGCGTCGATGATGCGCTCCGAGATCGCATTGTGGCCGCAGCCGGCGCACAGCGTGGACTTGCCGCCGCGATACTCCACGATCGGCAGCCCAATATGATTCAGCTTCGGGCCCGCGGCCCCACTGGCAGTTGCCGTAGCCATTACAAGCCCTCCTTGGTGCGAAACTCTTCCGTAATGGTGCGCGCGTCGATGGGCAAACCGTTGTAGTGCAGAATGCTGCGCAGCTTGACCACCTGCTCGGCAGCAAGATCGAGCTTGAGCAGGCTCGCCATCTGCGCGTCGCGGTTCTGTTCCACCACGTACACGCGCTCATGACTGGCCACAAAGTCGTGAATCTCGTGCGCGAACGGGAAGGCGCGAATGCGCATGTAGTCCGCGCTCAGGCCGTGCTCCTTCTCGATCTGGTCCAGACTCTCGCGCAGCGCGAAGTCCGTCGATCCGTAGGCCAGGAACCCGATCTTCGCTTTGCCGTTGCGGTACTCGACCGGCGCGGGAACCATGGTCCGCGCCCTCTCGAACTTCCGCGCCAGCCGCTCCATTACGGCCTGGTACTCCTCCGGCCGCTCGGTGTAGCCAGCCGCATCGTTGTGCCCCGAGCCGCGCGTAAAATACGCCGCCTTGGGATGCGCCGTGCCGGGAAGCGTGCGCCATCCGATGGCGTCGCCGTCCACGTCGCGATAGCGCGAGAAGCTGCCCAGCTTCTCCAGTTCTTCAGCCGTGAGCACCTTGCCACGATCCAGCGGCTTCTCAGGATACACAAACTGCTCCGACATCCAGTTGTTCATGCCCAGATCGAGATCGGTGAGCACGAACACCGGCGTCTGCATGCGCTCCGCCAGATCGAAGGCCGCGTAGCCAAACTCGAAGCACTCCTTCATGCTGCCGGGCAGCAGAACGGGATGCCTGGTGTCGCCGTGCGAGAGAAACGCGGTCGACAGCAGATCCGACTGCTGGGTGCGCGTGGGCATGCCCGTCGAAGGCCCGGTGCGCTGCACGTCGAAGATCACGCCGGGAATCTCGGCGTAGTAGCCGAGTCCGGAAAACTCCGCCATCAGCGAGATGCCCGGTCCCGAGGTCGAGGTCATTGCCCGCGCGCCGGCCCAACCCGCGCCCAGCACCATGCCGATCGCCGCCAACTCGTCCTCGGCCTGCACCACGGCAAAGGTGGCCTTGCCCTCCGGCGTAACGCGGAATTTCTTCAAGAGGTCCGTGGTCGCCTCAATCAGCGAAGTCGACGGCGTGATCGGGTACCATGCCACCACCGTTACGCCGGCGAAGACCGCGCCCATGCCGCAGGCCGCGTTGCCATCGATGATGATCTGGCCCTCGGTCTGGTTCATCGCCTCGATGAAGTACGGATCCTGCTTGGTGAAGTTGCTCCGGGCGTACTCGTAACCAGTCTCCACGGCGCCGAAGTTCAGGTCGAAGACCTTCTGCTTTTTGGCAAACTGCCTGCGCACGCATTTTTCCACCACGCCCAGGTCGATGCCCAGCAGTTGCGCCACCACGCCCACGTACACCATGTTCTTGACCAGCTTGCGCAGCTTGGCCTCGGGACACAGGGCCGCGGTCAGCTTGTCGAACGGGACCGGGTAGAAACCCACGTCGCCGCGATACTGCTTCAGGTCCAGATACTCTTCGTAAATCGCCACGCCGCCCTTGGGCAGCGCCAGCACGTCCTCGCGCGCCGTGCCGGGATTCAATGCCACCAGCACCTCGGAGTCGTGCTTGCGCGCCACGTAACCGTCTTTGCTGGCGCGGATGATGAACCACGTCGGCAATCCCGCAATGTTCGACGGGAACAGGTTCTTGCCGCTCACCGGAACGCCCATCCCGAAGATGCTTTTGAGCAGCACGCTGTTGGCGGACTGCGACCCCGATCCGTTCACCGTGGCTACATTGATGCTGAAGTCGTTCGCGATGCGCGGACGTGCCATGCTTTCGCCCTGCTCTTGACCCAGGGCCAGGTCTCCAGTCGCCATGTGGCGGGATTCCCTCCGAAATATATTCTTGAGCGATTGTGAGCGCCTCACCCAGTGCCCAATCACTGCAGTGAGGAAGCCGGACCATTTCGCTCCAATTTGTGATTATAGTCACTTCCGGGCGTCGTGTCTCCAACTGCGCCCTGTTGCCAAGGCCTGAGATTCCCATGCGGGCCGGAGCAGGCCATTTTGGCATTTGCAAGAGGCAACTTGCGTGTTTTCAGGCTCTTTTGGCCGGAAGTCGAACCTGGATCAGGGGACGCGGATCTTGTCGCTCGATGCGCGCTGCTACCTGCCCGGACGGCGTGTTATTGGCTCCCAAGGTTCTTGAGTTCCCGCACGGCGGTCTCATATTCCGAGTATGAGTGCGGGCAGTTCGACCGCGCCTTCTCGAGATATTCGGCAGCCTCGCGGGCCTGACCGTGAACCAGCTTCCACTCGCCAAGATAGAACCCGGCCTCGCAGATTCGGTCCTGCTGCTGGCCCGAATCCGTGCCGCCGACCGCTGCCAGAACCTGGTCGGCATCGATCTGCCCGGCGTAGAAGCGCACCAACGGCCACGGCCAGTCCTGGCTCAGCCCCTGCGATTGCGCCTCCAGCCGCGCGGCCCAGCCGGAATCCGGCTGGCGCATTCCCGCTAATGCCTGCCACAACATAGCGTAGGCGTCCTTGGAATTTAATTCGTGGGCACGGGCAAAATCCGCCGCCGAAGCAGCCCAATTCTTGCTGTAATAGTTCGCAACGCCGCGGTTGGAATAGGCCTTGGCGTAGTTGGGGTTGAGCCGGATGGACTGGTCGTAATCGGCGATGGCATGGCTCAAGTCGCCCTTATCCAACCAGATGTTGGCGCGGTCGTTGTAGGTCATGGCATCGTTGGGATTGAGCCGGATGGCTTCGTCGTAGTCGGCCATGGCACGGTCGTCGTCGCCTTTGTGGCGCCATTCAACGCCGCGGTTCATGTACGTTTCAGCCAGGTTGGTCTGACTCAGTTGGCCGGACGCAATGGCGCGCGTGCAGGCATCAATCGCCGGGTCGCCCGACTGATTTTGGCACGTCTGCGCATCGTCGTTCCACCCGTTCTGGCCGAATGCCGACGCTGCCAGCAAGGGAACAAGGCACAAGATCCGCGAGACCTTCATGGGATCTCCTTTTTGGTTCGCTAGTACGCCGGAATTATACGCCGTAGTGACTTGTTCCCGAGTGAAGAATCTCTGCAAGGCGCACCCTCGGCGGGTGGTCCGGTTCTTGGCCAATCGAGTGCTCTCTCTGCATGAAGGTACCCTCAAAATTCCGGAGAACTAGACGGATTCTCGGACTCAAGCAAGCCGCATGCGGGCAGGCATGCCCGATTTCACGAGGGACATTCGCAAGCGTCCCGTCTGGAAGATCCTGGTTCGCCGGCGCGCACCCGCTCTAACGGCAATGGCTCAGGATTCCGGCGGCGAGGGCGCCGAGTGGCAGCACCTTACTGACGCCATTCATCCGGATCGCCTCCTTGGGCATGCCAAAGACCACGCAGGTCGCTTCGTCCTGGGCCATGGTATAGGCGCCGGCGTGCAGCATTTCCAACATGCCGCGCGCGCCGTCGTCGCCCATGCCGGTCATGATGACGCCGACGGCGTTGGGACCGGCGTAACGGGCAGCGGAACGGAAGAGCACATCGACCGAGGGACGGTGCCGGCAGACCAGCGGACCGTCTTTCACTTCCACATAGTAGCGGGCGCCGCTGCGCTTGAGCAGCAGGTGGTGGTTGCCCGGCGCGATGAGCGCGCGTCCGCGGATCACGGTGTCGTTGGTCTCGGCCTCCTTGACGGTGATGGCGCAAAGGCCGTCGAGGCGATTGGCAAAGGCGCGCGTGAACAGCTCCGGCATGTGCTGCACGATGACAATGCCGGGCGAATCGGCCGGCAAGGCCTCGAGAAAAGTCTTGAGCGCCTCGGTTCCCCCGGTAGAAGCGCCCACCACCACGACCTTCTCCGTGGTTTCGGCCATGGCGTGCGTGGCCTGCGAGAGAATGCAGTCGGCGTTGAGCTTGGGCTCGACCGTGTGCATGGGCCCGAGCGTGTGCAGACGCGCCCCGGCCGCGCCCTTGACCGCCTGGCAGAGAACAATGCGGGATTCTTCAAGAAACTGCTTGGTGCCCAGCCTGGGCTTGGTGATAATGTCGACGGCGCCGTACTCCATCGCCCGCAGAGCGCTGGTTGCGCCCTCTTCGGCGAGGCTGGAACAGATCACGACCGGAATGGGATGCTGGCTCATGATCTTCTTGAGGAAGGTGAGCCCATCCATGCGCGGCATTTCGATATCGAGCGTGATGACGTCGGGAACCTGCTCGGCGATGCGCTCGGCGGCCACAAAGGGATCGCCGGCCGTGGCAATCACCTCGATCTCCGGGTCGGACTCGAGCACCTCGCGCAGCGTCTGGCGAACCACGGCGGAGTCGTCCACGATCAGAACGCGTATCTTCGGCGTGCTCATGGGCCGGGCCTCGTGTTCTCTCTTCTTTCTTCGGCGGTTTCCGCGAATCCGCCAGTCCGGGGCGCGAATAGGGTTTCAGGAGTGCCGTTGCAGCAGCACTTCCCCGGTTTGGGTATTGAAGTAAATGTTGACGCCGCGCTTGCCGCCGAGCGAGGAAGCGGAGACATAAAAGCCTTCCTCCTCGAGCACCTTCATCGCCATCTCGCAGTTCAGCCTGCCTACCGTGGGCCGCGCCGTATCGCTGACCGCCACCAGGACGTCGCCGCCGCCGAAGATCTTCACCTCGACCTCATCGCGCAGCGCGCCCATCGCGTCAAACTGGCGGGCCAGATCGCGAATGGCATAGTCCACGTAGCGGCGTCCGGCGGAACGCGTCAACGTCAAAGCCTGCTTGACCGGAAAGCGCGGCAGCATGGGATGGCAGAGCGCGCCCATGCCCAGCCGCGGAACGCGAAAGGCAATCCCCACACAGGAGCCAAGCAAGGTGCGCAGGATCGCCGGCTCCTTGACCAGGCGCGATTCACCGGGCTGCAAGTAGATTTCGGGCAAGCCCTCCTTCGCAAATGGCTCAGCCCCGGCCATCGACCCTCCTGTAGAGAGCCGGGGCCACTGGCTCAAGAGGAAGGTTCATATCGTGCAGCGTCTCGGCGTGGCCGACAAACATGAACCCGCCCGGCAGCAGATAACTGGAGAGCTTCTGCAGAATGCGCTCCTGCGTCGGCCGGTCGAAGTAGATGATCACGTTGCGGCAGAAGATGGCATCGACCTTGTCGGAGAGGCCGTAATCGGCATCCATAAAATTCAAACGGCGAAACTCGATCAGCTTGCGCAACTCCGGCGCCACCCGCAGCTGGTTGGAGCCGCGATCGCGGCTGCGCATGAAGTACTTTTGCCGAAGCAGCGGCGCCACCGGGGCCACCACCTCGTTGGTATAAACGCCCAGCTCGGCTTTGGCCAAAACCAGGTTGGAGATGTCGCTGGCCAGGATGCGGAAGCGGAAGCCGGGATGGGCCGCCGCATATTCGCTCAGCACGATGGCCATCGTGTACGGCTCCTCGCCGGTCGAACAGCCCGCACTCCAAATCACGAAATGCCGCCCGGCAAAGCGCTCCGCCAGATCCGGAAGCATCTTCCCCGTCAGATAATCAAAATGCCCCGGCTCGCGAAAGAAGTCGGTCTTGTTGGTCGTCACCACATCGATCAGGTGAATCAGCTCATCCTTGAGTCCGATGTGCCCAAAGAGATAATCGCAGTATTCGCTATAAGAGTGCAGGTCGAGTATCTTCAGGCGCCGCTTGATGCGCACCTCGAGCATGGTCTTGCGTTCCGTTCCCAGGTGGATGCCGGCCTGCGCATAGATCAACTCGCTGAGCCGCGCATAATCTCTCCCGGACATCGATTCGTCGTGAGCGCCCATGATGTGAATGGGGCGGCTTGTTCTGTTCTAAACCGCCCCATTTTCCCCCTTACGCGGCCACCAACTGCTGGTCTGCCGCATGCTTCTTCCCCGCGGGCGGCTTGGCGGCTTCCTGCTTAACCGCTTCTTGTTTGACTGCTTCCTGCTTGACCGCTTCCTGCTGGCCGCGGACGACCGTAAGCTCCTCGGCCGAAAAGACGCGATCGATGTCCAGGATCATGATGAACTGCGTGTCGCGCTTCCCCATCCCCTTGATAAAATCTGTCCGGATCTGGGTTCCGATCCTCGGCGCCGGCTGAATCTGATCCGGCTCCAGGTCAATGACTTCCTCGACCGAATCGGTCAACGCGCCAATGATGGTCGATTCGTTGTCCAGCAGCACCTCGACGACCACAATGCAGGTGTTGCGCGTGCTCTCGGTCTTCGTCATCTCAAAGCACAGCCTGAGATCGACGACCGGGACCACGCTGCCGCGCAGGTTGATCACCCCGGCCATGAACTCCGGCGTGCGGGGGATTTGAGTGATGGTGGTGAGGTCGAGCACCTCTCTTACCTTGGCCACATCGGTGGCGAAGATCTCGTTGCCGAGCTTGAAGGTGAGGTACTGCCGCGTCTCCGTGATTTCGCTGACACTCATACTGAAACTCCTCTCTCACTGTGAAGACTGTGCTTGCCAGTGCTCGCCGCACGGGCGGACTTTGCTCGGGCGGCAAGCACCGTTTAGCACCCGGTTAGCACCTAGAAACGCTCGAACTCACCATCCAGCTCGTCGTGTTTGTCTTTGAGACGGAGATTGACTCCGCCTCCCTTGGCGCCCGTCGATGTCGCGTGGCCCGCCCCCTTCGCCGTCCGCGACGGAGCGGCCGGCGCGGACCTGACGCCCTTTGCGCCTCCGCCCTTCCGTCCGCCTTCGTCTCCGGTGTGGAAGAAGCCCAGCGCGCTGACCAGTTGATCGGATTGCCCGGTCAACTCCTCAGTTGTCGAGGCCATCTCCTCGGATGCCGAGGCGTTCTGCTGAATCACCTTCTCCAGTTGTTGCAGCGCCTTGTTGATCTGCTCGGCGCCGGTGTCCTGTTCCTTGCTGGCAGCGCTGATCTCCTGCACCAGTTCCGCGGTGCGCTGAATATCGGGCACCAGTTTGTCCAGCATCTCGCCGGACTTCTCCGAGACCCGCAGCGTCGTGCTGGACAGTTGATTGATCTCCGCCGCCGCCTTCTGGCTGCGCTCGGCGAGCTTCCTCACCTCGGCTGCCACTACGGCAAAGCCCTTGCCATGCTCGCCGGCGCGCGCCGCCTCAATCGCCGCGTTGAGCGCCAACAGGTTGGTCTGGCGGGCAATCTCCTCGATGATCGAGATCTTGTTGGCAATCTCCTTCATCGCGGATACGGCCTCCAGAACGCTCTTGCCGCTCTCCTGCGCATCCTTGGCGCTCTTGTTGGCAATCTTGTCGGTCTGCGACGCATTGTCGGCGTTCTGCTTGATGTTGGAGACCATCTCCTCCATCGAGGAAGAGGCCTCCTCGGCCGCCGCCGCCTGCGCGCTGGCGCCCTTCGAGACCTGGATCGACGCCGTCGAAATGGACTGGCTGGCCGCCGCCACCTCTCCGGCAATCCCCCGGATATCGGAGACCGTCCGCGTCAATCCGCTGACCATGGAAGCCAGCGCCTGCATCAGCTTGTCCTGCGCGGAGCGGTCATGCAGCTCCACCGTAAGGTTGCCGTTCGCCACCTCCTCGGCCGCCGCGGTGATGTCGTTCATGGCCACGATCAGCACGTTCAGGTTGTTCTTGATGATGTTGAAGTCGCCGTTGTAGGTGTCGGTGATCTGCGGCGGGATGTCGCCCTTGCTGATTAGATCCACGTAACGGGCGGATATGTTCAAGGGGCCGATGATCGCATCCAGGGTGGTATTCACGCCCTTGACGATCTCAGCGTACGAGCCTTTGAACTGATCCGGCTTGGCCCGCTCGGCAAGTTGCCCTGCCTTGGCAAGATCGCTCATGCGCAACATCTCCTTCTGCAGGAGTTGCACCGCAACAGCAATGTTGTTGACGCCATTCTTCAACATCTCGTGGTCGCCCTTGAGGTTCTGGGTGACCAGTTCGTCGACCTTGCCCTGGGATACCTGCGTCAAGACGCGGGTGCTTTCCACCACTGGAATCACGATGGCGTCCAGGGTGGTATTCACGCCCTTGACAATCTCCGCGTACGAGCCCTTGAACTGATCCGCCTTGGCCCGCTCGGAAAGCTGCCCTTCCTTGGCGAGGTCGCTCATGCGCAGCATCTCCTTCTGCATGAGTTGCAGGGCGATGGCGATGTTGTTGACTCCATTCTTCAACTTCTCGTGGTCGCCCTTGAGGTTCTGGGTGACCAGTTCGTCAACCTTGCCCTGAGAGACTTGCACCACAATACGGGTGCTCTCCACCACTGGAATCACGATGGCGTCCAGAGTGGTGTTCACGCCCTTGACAATCTCCGCGTACGATCCCTTGAACTGATCTGGCTTGGCCCGCTCGGAGAGCATCCCTTCCTTGGCAAGATCGCTCATGCGCAGCATCTCCTTCTGGAGGAGTTGCAGTGCAATAGCGATGTTGTTGGCGGCATTCTTCAACTTTTCGTGGTCGCCCTTGAGGTGCTGGGTCATCAGTTCGTCGACCTTGCCCTCGGAGATTTGAGTCACGATGCGGGTGCTTTCCACCGTTGGAAGCACGATGGCATCCAGCGTGGTATTCACGCCCTTGACAATCTCCGCGTACGAGCCCTTGAACTGATCCGCCTTGGCGCGCTCGGAGAGTTGCCCTTCCTTGGCGAGATCGCTCATGCGCAGCATCTCCTTCTGCATGAGTTGCAAGGCGACGGCGATGTTATTGACGCCATTCTTCAACTTCTCGTGGTCGCCTTTGAGGGCTTGGGTGACCAGTTCGTCAACCTTGCCCTCGGAGACCTGAACCACGATCCGGGTGCTTTCCACGACTGGAATCACGATGGCGTCCAGGGTGGTATTCACGCCTTTGACGATCTCCGCGTAGGATCCCTTGAACTGATCCGGCTTGGCCCGCTCGGAGAGCTGCCCCTCCTTGGCGAGATCGCTCATGCGCAGCATCTCCTTCTGCATGAGCTGAATCGCTATGGCAATGTTGTTGGCGGCATTCTTCAATTTTTCGTGATCGCCCTTGAGGTGCTGGGTGATCAGTTCGTCGACCTTGCCCTCGGAAATCTGAGTCACGATACGGGTGCTTTCCACCGTTGGAATCACGATGGCGTCCAGAGTTGTGTTCACGCCCTTGACGATTTCCGCGTACGAGCCCTTGAATTGACCAGGATTGGCGCGCTCGGAGAGCTGCCCTTCCTTGGCTAGATCGCTCATGCGCAGCATCTCCTTCTGCATGAGCTGAATCGCGACAGCGATGTTGTTGACGCCATTCTTCAACTTTTCGTGGTCGCCCTTGAGGGCTTGAGTGACCAGTTCGTCGACCTTGCCCTCGGAGACTTGAACCACAATACGGGTGCTTTCCACGACGGGAATCACGATGGCGTCCAGAGTGGTGTTCACGCCCTTGACGATCTCCGCGTACGAGCCCTTGAACTGGCCCGGGTTGGCGCGCTCGGAGAGCTGCCCCTCCTTGGCTAGATCGCTCATGCGCAACATCTCCTTTTGCATGAGCTGCAGGGCGACGGCGATATTGTTGATCCCCTGCTTCATCTTTTCGTGATCGCCCTGATAATTCTTGGTAATCAGCTCATCGATCTTGCCCTCGGCGACCTGGGCCAAGATGCGGGTGCTCTCCGTCAGCGGAACCAGAATCGCTTCCAACATCTCGTTGACGCCCTGGACGATCTCGCGATGCGTTCCGTTGAATTGAGTCGCCTTGCCGCGCTCGGTAAGCCGCCCCTCCTTGGCAGCGTCCACCAGGCGCATGATCTCATTCAACACAAGCATCGAGTCGTCGTCTTCTTCAACCAGTTGCTTCTTCTCGCTCACGCGTTCCCGGGCCTCGTGTCCGTTCCCGCCGTCTCCGGAGACCGCGCCGCGCGGCTTCCGAGCTTCATTTACCAATGCAGTTGGCATGAAATCCGCCCTTCCTTTCGCTGGAATCCGTTCTCTTCCATGGTTCGCTCTCTAGGGAGGAAGATGGAAGCGCGAGACTCAGCAGGTTGAATCGTTATTTGACGGGCGCTGGCGCTCGATCCAGCACCGACGATGGCTTAAACTGTTCTTTGCGGCGCGGCGCTCCTTCCCCGGAGGCTCTGCTTGACAGCCGCCGCAATCGCGGCCACGGAAGGCCCCGCGCGCACTCCGTGCGCGGTAGCGCGCACCGCGTCGTGCGCCACCCGCTCCGGATCGAGAACCAGGGCTACCGATCCGTCGCCCAGAATGGTTGCCCCGCTGACCACCTTCACGTGCCGGTAGAAGCGGCCCAGGTTCTTGATCACCGTCTGGCAGTTGCCCAGCACCTTATCCACGACAAAGCCGTAGCGGCCTCCCTCGGTGGAGGCAATCATGATCTGCTCGATCTCCGGGCGCGGCGTGCGGATGCCGAAGTGCTCGCGCAGGCGGATGTAGGGAACGATCTCCCCGCGCACGTCGGCGATATGCTTGCCGTTGGCCCGCTCCACATCCGCCTGGGTCAGCTCGACGCACTCCAATACGTTGGCCAGCGGCAGCACAAAGAAGGCATCCCCGATGCTCACCAGCAGGCCATCGATGATGGCCAGGGTCAGCGGCAGGCGCAGCGTTACCGTGGTTCCCTCGGCGGCCTTGCTGGCCACGTTGATGGAGCCGCGCAAGCTGTCCACCCGCTGCCGCACCACGTCCATGCCCACGCCGCGCCCGCTCACATCGGTAATCTGCTTGGCCGTGGAAAAGCCGGGCTGGAAGAGCAGAGCGAAGATCTCGGCCTCGGTGAGATCGGCGCCGGCGGCCACCAGGCCGCGCTCGATGGCGCGATTGCGCACCGCCTCTGCGTCGATGCCGCCGCCGTCGTCCGAGACCGCAATCAGCACGCTGGCCCCGGAGTGCTTTGCGGCGAGATGAATGGTCGCGGTGGGGCGCTTGCCGCGCGCGGCGCGCAATGCGGCCGGCTCGATGCCGTGGTCCATGCTATTGCGGATCAGGTGCATCAGCGGATCGCTCAACTGATCGATCACCGTCTTGTCCAGCTCCGTATCCGCGCCCTCGATGGTCAGCTCGACATTCTTGCCCAGGTCGCGCGCCAGGTCGTGCACCAGGCGGCGGAACTTCTCGAAGGTGGCGCGAATGGGCATCATGCGGATGTTCATCGAGTTATCGCGCAAGGACGAGGTCAGCCGCTCGACCTCCTCGGAGACGGCCGCGATCTCGGGATCGTCGTGCTTGGCGGCAATCTCGCTCAGCCGCGCCTGCACCGTCACCAGTTCGCCCACCAGATTCACAAACAGGTCCAGCTTGGCGGCAGGAACCCGCAGGCTGGAGGCGTTGTCGGGCGTGTCGTAGGTGCGGCGGCCCGGCGTGGCGTTGCGTTTTTCTGCCAGAGCCCGCGCCGTGATCTCGGCCTCGCTGGCGGGCCGAGTCTCCTCGAGAGCCGGCGCGGCGCCGGCGGCGGGTTCGATGGTGAGCTCGCAGGTATCTTCGACAAAGATGAAGACGTCGCGGATGGCCTCCGCGCCGGCGGCCGTGGCCAGCTCCATCTCCCAGCGCACGTAGCAGCGCTCGGGATCGATTTCGCCGAGCGGAGGCACCGCGTCCAGGACGGCTCTTGCCGCCAGCTCGCCCAACTGGCCGAGTTCGTTGACGAGCAGCGAAGGTTTGGCGCCGAAGCGCATCAGATCCGGTCCCGGCGCGAAGCGGATGCGCCAGCTCTCGATGGGGCCGGCCGCGGCCGCCGGCGGCTCCGGGGCCGGCTGGCTCTTCTTCGCCGGCTTGGTCTCCTCTTCGATCGACGCCAGTTTGCGCACACCCGCCAGAATGCCGGCGCAGACCGCCGGATCGGCCGGCGCCACGCCTTCCGCGCCCTCCTCCAGCATGGCGGCAATCTGATCGAGCGCGGCCAGCGTCAGGTCGATCAGCTCCGAGCCGATCTCCAGGCGCCCGTTGCGCACGTGGTCGTAGGCGGTTTCAAGATCGTGGGTGAAGGCGGCCATGCGCTCGAAGCCGAACATGGAGCCGGAGCCCTTGATGGTGTGCAGTCCGCGGAAGATGCGGCCGATCACTTCCTTATCGCCGCGGTTCTCATGCAGCCCGAGGAGCGCGGACTCAAGCTCCGTCAGAATCTCCCGCGCTTCCTCGCGGAAACTGTGCTTGAACTGCTCGGCGTTGCCTGCAACCGCTTCCTTCATGGCTCGCAATTCATTCAACTTCCGGCCCTTGAGTCCATCGGCTTATCGCCCTGGTTCTTGGCCGATTCCTGTCCGGCGGCCAGTGGTTCGAGTCCCTGGTTCGCCAGAAGGCCCTCGATCTCTTTGGAGAGCCTTCTCGTAAACGCGAACGGCAATCCGGATCGTTTTGCCTCCCGCTCCGCGGCCCACAGCAACTGGTAGGCGCTGACATCGAGCTCGGTAACGGCCTCGGCGGAGACGCGGATGGCTTTTCCCGCCGCCATGGCCTCGAGAAGCGCGGCCTTCAACTCGGCGGCAACCGAGATGTCCATGGCGCCCTCCAGCCGCAAAAGGCTCGCGTCGTTGGCCTGGTTCAGCGCTATTTCCATTCCTTCCCCCCGGCAGGATCCGCAAACGTGTGAGAATAGGCTTGGTGCACGCTCGCGCCGGCTGAATCGGTTCAGAGAGCGGCGCGCGCGCGGTTTTTCGTCCCAGCATCCCGGCCTTCGGAAACACGGAACCTCAGAGTCATCGGCGACAACAGGGCAATTCGCGAGTGGAAAACAGTAAGAATTGCATTAGATTCCTCCCATAAAAACGGGGGAATCGATCTGGCCCCGCCCTGGGCGCGCCTCTACGGAAAGCTGTGCGGCCCAGACCGGTCTAGAAGAGTTCAATGGCCGGCCCGCTGCTGGTGCTTTGTGCCTGGCCGCCGGAGACGGCCAGGTGCGTCTCGGTCTGGCTGGCCATCCGGTACTGACCAAGATGGGACTCGAGAATCTCTTTGAAGGTCCTGGTCAGAACGCCGTCCCACTCGGCATCGCCGGCGAGCCCCGCCAACTCCTGCAGATGCTCGCGCATATCGCCAAGCGCCTCCTGCACATGGCCCATCCGCTGCCGCATCACGTCCTGGAACTGAATGTGCCCGAGCGCGCTCGACAGCCGTTCCACGGTTTCGCCGTAATTGCTCTCGACCTCGGAGATGACTTCGAGCAGCAACTCGCTGTTGTGCGAGAAATCGTACTGCATCTTGTCAAGGTCATTGGTCAGATGGTTGATCGCGGCCCTTTCCTCCTGTTCCTGCAGCGCGGACTGGGCCGATAGCAGCTCCGACTCCACCTGTTTCGCGGTGGCGCTGATCTTGTTGGAAACGTCCGACGCTGCTTTGGCCGTATTCTCAGCAAGTTTTCGCACCTCGGCGGCAACCACCGAGAAACTGCGGCCCGCGTCGCCGGCGCGCGCCGCCTCGATCTCGGCGTTCAGGGCCAGCAGGTGGGTCTTATCCGCGATGGTAGCGATGACGCGAATGAGAGGTGTGAGCGCACTGACTCCGCCCGAGAGGCTCCGGATGCGGTCGAAATTCGACCGCAATTGCATCATCTGCATCTCCTGCTCCATCTCGATGGCGGCCACCACCTCCTGATTGCGGCCCACGCTTTCCTTGGTGATTTCGGTCAGTTGCTTGCCGCTTGCGATGGATCGCGCCAGGTGTTTTTTTTGTTCGATCGATCGCTCCACCAGGTTGTTGATCTCCAGGACCGCCCCCATGACCTCCCGCTCCGATTCCCCCATCGAGCCGCCGATGTGTTCGTGCAGCACGTCGATGTACACATGCGAATCCCCGATCTCCGCGGCCACGGCTTTGCCCCCGGCCAGCAACCGCGAAAGCTCGTCGAAGCGCAGATCGCCGAAGGCCCACATGTCGGAAACCGCGCGATGCGCCGACCGCCAGTTCATCCATTCGACAGCCAGCGTCGGCACAATCAGGAAGGCAACCATCAAGAGCGCGGCCGAAGTGCGATGCGCGTCGAATGCCGGCCCCATCAGGCGCCAAAGCGAGAACCAAAGCAGCACCGTAAAGAAGATGACCGCCAAAGTTTGCGCCAGCAGGCGGCCCTCGATCCGCCGCATGCGGCGGCGCAGTTCCTCCTTCTTCTGCTCTTCGACCGTAGCCGGTCCGGCGGCCGGGTCGAAACCGGTGGCATCTTTCGCGGCAATCGTCGTCGTGGCCATTCTGCTAGGCTCCCGGCAACACTTTCTTGATCACTGCCACCAGGTCGTTGCCGGAGACGGGCTTGACCAGCCAGCCGGTGGCGCCGGCGAGTTTGCCTTCACTTCTTTTGGCCAGTTCGCTCTCCGTGGTGAGAGTCAGAATGGGAATGAATTTCAATCCGGGCATGGCACGAGTTTTTCTGATCAGTTCCATTCCACCCATCACCGGCATGTTGACATCCGTCACAATCAGATCTGGCTTCAAACCGGCCGCAAGCTTATCCAGCGCCTCGCGGCCGTTGCCGGCCGACTCAACCTGAAAGCCGTTTAATGTCAGCGTCGATTTCAGACTCATCACCATGGTGATGGAGTCGTCGACGACCAGGATTGTCTTGGCCATGGTGGTCCCTGTGATTCCAATTTCTCAATCGGCCACAATGAACCATTACTTTAAGAGGAGCGAGGAGCCCTAGGATCAACCGTTGCGCCTGGCGATTCATCGAAGGCGGATTGTATCCGGCATTTGCCGCGCGGGTTCGAAGCTCATCTTGGAGGAGACACCGGCGCGATCGCTGCCAATGGACTGAAGAACACGCTTTTCCCATCGGCTCTTCAGGTTCGTAAGAATCCGGTTCCGATGGCGAAGCGAAACAGTCCTCCGGGGGCCGCTCTTGGGAAGCAGCGAACGGACGGCCTTTCAGCGTTGACTTAAGAAGGAAAACAGACGGGGTGGAACCTGCTGCCTACCCCAGCAGCCTCTTCGCCACCTTCACGTACAACTCCACCGCATCGAGCAGCTCCTTTTTCGCCAGCTTCTCAAAGGGCGTGTGCGCCACGAAAATGCTCCCCGGACCGAGCAGCAACGGCTCGCCCCAGTTCGAAAGCTGCGGAATGTCGGTGGTGAACTTTACGATCACGGTGGGCAGTCCCTCCACCGCGCGCAGCCGCACAAAGGGAATCTCCAGCGTAAAGTCGACCTCAGCCAGCCCGTCCGCCGCTTCAATGAGCGCCTTGCGCACCGGCGCCGAGTCGCCCACCAGCCGCACCAGCACCTGCGCCTCGGCCTGGTCCGCAATCACATTGGGCGCGCGGCCGCCCTGAATCTGTCCGATGTTCAAGGTGCTCGGCCCCACGTCTTCGCTCCCCGGCAGTTCCAGCTTGAGCAGCTTTGCCATCACCTCGACCAGCTTGTGCACGGCGCTCTCGCCCAGCTCGGGATAGGCCGAGTGTCCCATCTTGCCCGTCGCGCGAAACACCGTGCGCAGCGCGCCCTTGGACGCGAGCGCCAGCTTGTTGTCCGTCGGCTCGCCATTGATCAGATAGCGGCTGCCCTTGGGCTTCAGATTCGCGGCCTTCGCGCCCGCCGAATCGCGCTCTTCGCCCGACACAAACAACACGCCAATCCGAAACCCCGCCGCGCGCAGCGCTTCGGCGGCGGCAACCTGCGCCGCGATGATCCCCTTGGCGTCGGAAACCCCGCGCCCGTACATAAACTCCGCATCCTCGCTGAACGGAATGTACGGCGGAACCGTGTCCATGTGCGTGGAGAAAACCAGATCCGGCTTCTGCCCTTTAGGCCCGCCATAGACGTTCCATCGCGGCCCCGCAATTGCGCTCTCGGGCGGCTGCGGCACGGCAGTTTTCTCCACCTCCCAGCCCCTTCCGCCGAGAAACCCGGCGAGAAAATCCCCCACCGCTCCCTCGTGGTAGGTCGTTGATTCAATCGCGCATAGCTGGCGTGTCAGCGCGATCGGGTCAAGAGGCGTGCGTGCGGAAGCATCGTTCGTCATGATACTGCCAGAATACCGTAATCGCCTCTGCGGTTACTCGCGATGCGGCTGCGACGCTCCACCACTGGCCCTCCGCTCCAAACGGCGTAAAATGAAGAGTGGCATGAGCGCGACTACCGCACCCCTACAAGTTGAAACGCATCAGGAAGGCCCGGCCCTTTCTGCTCTGAAGAGTGCGCCCTCCCCGGCAGCCATGCGCAGTCTCACGCTTGCCGGATGGTTGAAGGAGCAGTTGCCATGACGCCGGCCAGCGAGATCGCTCTCGAATCGCAGCATGCCACGGCGACCGGGATCTTTACCGGCGCGCTCAAGTCATGCGACATCGCGTCCGCCTTCGACCGCCGCCTGCAATTCGACGGTCGCTTTCTGTATCGTCTTCTCCCCGACGGCAGCGGCCCCGCCACCATCGATCTCTCCACGTTCAAGCGCGTCTTCGTAATTGCGCTGGGCAAAGCCGCCGCTCCCATGCTCGGAACTCTTTTGAGCCGCATGAAGCGCCGCCAGGGGCTGAGCGGCATCTGCGCCTCCAATCAGTTGCCCGCGAATCGCAACTGGCGCTTCCGCTACTTTGAGAGCGGCCATCCCCTGCCCAACGAAGATTCCTTCGCCGCCGCACGCGCCGCGCTCGCTCTGCTGCGCAAAGCGCGCAAGGATACCATTGTCTTCTTCCTCATCTCCGGCGGCGGCTCGGCCCTCTTCGAACTGCCCCTCGATCCGCACGTCACGCTTGAAGACACAATCGCGTTCAACCAGTTGCTGCTGGCCTCGGGCGCACCCATCAACGAGGTCAATACCCTGCGCAAGCATTTCTCGGCCGTCAAAGGCGGCCGCCTGGCGATGGCCGCGCCCGATGCCACCAAGGTGATCCTGCTGCTCCCCGACGTGCCCTTGCGCACTCTCGACGCGCTCTCCTCCGGTCCCACTTCGCCCGACCACTCCACCGTCGCCGATGTGCGCGAGCTTCTCGCCAAATACGATCTTGCGGAAAAACTTCCACCCTCGATCCGCGCGTTCTTCGAGCGTGAAGACTTCCCCGAGTCGCCCGGCAACAAGACCTGGCGGGTTACGTTCCTCCCGCACAAGATGCCGTGGCCCGATGCCGCGCGGCCGCGTTCTATGACTTCGGCAAGAAACATGAGCGGTGAGGACGAGGCCTTCCAGAATTCGGTCTACGAGATTCTGCTCTCCAGCCACGATCTGGTGGAAAGCGCGCGCACTCTGGCGCGCAACGCGGGCTATCACGTCATCGTTGACAACGGCTGCGACGATTGGGATTACGCCGACGCCGCCCGCTACCTGCTGGAGCGATTCCACAACCATCGCGCCAGGCACGCGCGCCTCTGTCTCATCTCCGTGGGCGAAGTCACCGTGACGCTCAACCGCACGCCGGGCGCGGGCGGCCGCAATCAGCAGTTCGCCCTCACTTGCGCTCTCGATCTCGCCAGGTTTCCTGGCGCGCATCTCACCGTGCTCAGCGCCGGCTCCGACGGCATCGACGGCAACACGCCAGCGGCTGGCGCCATCGCCGACCCCACCACCGTGGCCCGCGCCCGCGCCTTCGGCTTCGACCCCGAAGAGTCGCTCGCCGAGTTCAATGCCTGTACGCTCTTCACGGCCATCGGCGATTCCGTGGTCACCGGACCCACCGGCCACAACCTCCGCGACTTGCGCCTGTTGATCTCGGAAAACGATGAGCTTCTTTAGGCAGGATCAGGCTGACTCGTTGAATTGCCGACTCGCTGACTCGCCGTCCCACCCTGCGGTGGAAAACCTCAAAAACTTTTTCTGAGCGCGCATCCACTCCCTGGATTACGATGAGTGGGTGCCTCGAAGATCCTCCCGCAAGGCCGCCGGCAAACTACCCGACATTCGCGCCGTTGCCGCTGCGGCCAGGGTTTCCATCGCTACGGTCTCTCGCACCGTCAACGGTTCTCCGCCGGTCAGCGACCGCCTCAAGAAACGTGTCTGGCAAGCCATCAAGCAGCTCAACTATCTGCCCAACACCCACGCGCGCACTCTTGTCTCCGGCCGCAGCCGGCTGCTCGGCATCATTGTTGAAAACATTACGAACCCCTTCTTCCCCGAGCTGATTCGGAGCTTCGAAGAGATCGCCGTCGCGCACGGTTACGAGATCCTGGTCAGCTCCACCAACAGCGATCCCGCCGTCCTGGCCACATGCGCCCGCCGCATGTTGGAGCGCAAGGTGGACGGCGTGGCCGTGATGACCTTCGGCGAAGAGGAACCCGTGCTTGACCAGATCGTCCACGGCGGCATTCCCATCGTGCTTGCCGAGTTCAAGCTTGACGATCCCAAGGCCAGCACCATTCTTCTCGATTACTCCACCGGCATTCACGCCGCCATTCGCCATCTAACCGGTCTCGGGCATCGCGCCATCGGATTTCTCGCCGGCCCGCACAGTCTCCATTCGGCCATCACGCGCGAAAACGACTTCCGCTCCGCCATCGCGGCCGCCGGGCTGCCGCTGCAGAAGAAATGGGTCATCGAGTGCGACCACACGCTCAAGGGCGGCGTCGCGGGCTTCGAGCAGTTGCGCAAGCTGGGCAACCGCCCCACCGCCATCGTCTGTTCCAACGACATGACCGCCATCGGCGTCCTGCGCGCGGCTTACGCAGCCGGCCTGCGGGTGCCCGAGGATCTCTCCGTGGTGGGCCTCGACGACATCGACTTCGCCGCATACACGCTGCCCCCGCTCACCACCATCCGCCTGTCGCGCGTGGAGCTGGCGCGCGCCGCCTTCGAAGCCTTGCACACGCAGGCCGAAGATCCTGAAAGTCCTAAAAGGAAGCGCGAGTTCCTGGTTTCCACCAGCCTCGTGGTGCGCGGTTCCACAGCCCCGCCGCCCGCCACCCATCCATCCTGACCGGGATGCATCCGTCTCTCGATCGCCCGGCCCGTCCTCCATCCTCTTCCGCGCATTTTGCGGAAACGCCCGGGTACGATTTTTGTTCGCAGGGCTAACCACCGCCTCACTCCCGCGTCGAATCCACGAGGTCCTGCATCTGTCTCTCGCAATTTGCCGCCATGTCGCCTGGTTGGTTCTGATTTCTTACTGCTCCGCGCTCATGAATTGCAATCCGGTGACGCGCCGGTTACAATCCCGCGCCAAATTGCAGGTTATTCTGTTCACAGAGGGCTCTCGCTCATTCCTTCTCCTGAAACCGGCACGATGACCACTGCCTATCTCAACCGCATCGCCACGGCGGTGCCTCCGCACGATATGCACCAGGCCTTCCAGGCCTTCGTGGAGGCCACGCTCCCCGAAGGCAAGCCCAGAAATCTCTTTCGCCGCATGGCGCGCGCCGCGGCCATCGACCACCGCTACACGTTCCTGAGGCCGGTGGTTACCGAAGATGGATCGGTGCGCGACTTGAACGAGTTCTACGTGCGCGGCAGCTTTCCCGCGACCGCTCCCCGCATGCAGGCCTTCGAGAAATTTGCGCCGCTGCTGGCGCGCGACGCTCTCGACAAACTCGCCCTCTCCGAAGCCGAGCGCCGGGCCGTCACCCACGTCATCGTAACCACGTGCACCGGGCTCTACGCGCCGGGCCTCGACTATGAGGCCGTCGATCACCTCCAGCTCAACCCCTCGGTCGAGCGCACCCTGATCGGATTCATGGGCTGCTTCGCGGCTATCAACGCGCTCAAGTCGGCCCGCCACATCGTCCGCTCCCAGCCCGGCGCCAAAGTTCTGCTCCTCAGCCTCGAACTCTGCTCGCTGCACATGCAGGAGACCCAGGACCTGGAGCAGTTGCTCGCTTTCACCGTCTTTGCCGATGGTTGCGCGGCCTACCTTGTCAGCGCGGAGCCGATCGGTCTTGCCATCGACAGTTTTCTCGCCGTCCGCCTCCCCGACACCCATCAGCTCATCACCTGGCGCATCGGCCAGCAGGGCTTCGACATGGTTCTCTCCGGCCAGGTTCCCGGCGAATTGCGCCGCGGCCTGGCGGCAGCCGGCAGCCAGATTACGCACGGCGCGGACCCCAGGTCCATCGATCTCTGGGCGATACATCCCGGAGGCCGCACCATTCTCGACGCCGCCGAACAGGGCCTGGCGCTGCCTCCCGACGCCCTTGCCGATTCGCGACTCATTCTTGCGAACTATGGCAACATGTCTTCGGCAACCGTGATGTTTGTTCTGGAACGCATCATGCGCCGCGCCCGCTCCGGGCAACTGGGCTGCGCCATGTCCTTCGGTCCCGGCGTGACTGCCGAGACCATGATCTTCCACGCCGTTTAGCGACGCCAGACCAGAAGAAGGCCCTCGTTCCGGGTCGCAATTTCACCTCTCCGCATGAACCACACGCCCGACTTCCGCCAGCGCGCCCAGCTTACCGAACTCATGGATGAGCCCTGCACGCGAGAGCAGTTGCGCGGCTGCCTTCGCGACATTGCGCGGCTCAATCGCTGGTTCCTGGGCTATCGCCCTGTCCTCGACTGGCTCAATCTCGTGGTGCCCGCGTCCACCACGCGGCCCATCCACATCCTCGACGTTGGCTGCGGTTACGGCGATGGATTGCGGCGCATCGAGCGCTGGGCTCTCCGGCGCGGCATCGCCCTCGAGCTAACCGGCCTCGACATCAACCCCGACGCCGTTGCCATCGCCGCTGAAGCCAGCCCTCCCACAAGTACCATTCGCTGGATCGCCGCCGACGTCCTCCGCCACGATCCCGGCCGGCCGGTCCATTTCATCGTCAGTTCTCAATTCACACATCACCTCGCCGAGCCGGACCTGGTTCGCTTCCTTGAGTGGCTGGAACTCCATGCCGAGTTCGGCTGGCTTGTCAACGATCTCTCGCGCGCGGCCGTTCCCTACCACTTCCTTCGCCTCTTCGCCAAACTGGCTCGCCTGCATCCTTTCGTTCAGTACGACAGCTCGGCGTCCATCGCGCGCGCCTTCGTCCGGCAGGATTGGGAAAGCATGTGCGCCGCCGCGGGTCTCGCCTCTGGCGCGGTCTCCATTCGGCCATTCAAGCCCGCGCGCTTGTGCGTCATGAGGAGAAAGCCGCAATGATCGCCGCATCCCCTGCCCGGATTCGCGCCCCCAATCAACTTGTCGATCATCTCGTCATCGGCGGCGGACCCGCCGGTGCAATGGCCGCCCTGCGCCTGGCCGCCGCGGGCCGAAACGTTGTGCTCATCGAAAGAGAAAACGGGCCCCACGACAAGGTTTGCGGCGAGTTTCTCAGCGCCGAGGCCGTCGCCTATCTCCATCAGGCTGGCATTGCGCCACGCCAACTCGGTGCTGTTCTCATCCGCACCGTAAGCATTTCGGCGGGCGACAAACTAGTCGAGACCGCACTTCCCTTCCCGGCCTTCTCGCTCTCGCGCCGCGTTCTGGATGCAGCTTTACTCCGCCGCGCCGAAGAGAACGGCTGCCAGGTCTTGCGCGGCGTTGCTGCCGAGGCGATTGTTTCTCGCGACGGCGAGCGGCTGGTTACGCTTGGCGACGGCCGCTCTCTCTCGGCATCCACTCTCTTCCTCGCCACCGGCAAGCACGATTTGCGCGGATATCTGCGCCCTCCCGCCAAACCAACCGGTTTCGTCGGCTTCAAATTGCATTGGCGGCTCGCGCCCGCGCAAGTCCTCGCTCTCAGCGAACGCATGAGCCTCTATCTCTTCCCCGGCGGATACGGCGGAATCTCTCTGGTCGAAAACGGCATCGCCAATCTCTGCCTCATCGCGCGCCGCTCCATTTTGCGCGAGCTTGGAGGCTGGCCGCAACTCCTCGCCTTCATCCTCCGCGGCAATTGCCACTTGCGCACGCTTCTCGATGGCGCCACGGCGCTCACACCCCGGCCGCTTGCCATCTCCCCCATCCCTTATGGCTACCTTGCCGAAAATATGCATGGCCTCTGGTGCATTGGCGACCAGGCGGCCGTGATCCCTTCGTTTACGGGCGACGGCATGTCCATCGCATTGCACAGCGCTACGCTCGCGGCACGAATGTTCCTCGCCGGCAAAAGCGCCGCCGACTACACCGCCGCTCTTCGCGCGCAAGTCAGCCGCCAGATGACGCTCGCCACCTGGCTTTCACGGGCTGCCGTTACGCGCGCCGGCCGGGCCGCGGCCTTCGCTGTTCTGCCGCTCGCTCCAGGCGTCTTGCGCTGGATCGCCGCCTCCACGCGCATTCCATCGTCTTCGTTGATTGCGGGTATGGGGGCTGCCGCGAACGGCGAACTTTGAAGTTTACAGAAATCCGCCGCACGCACTTTGGTTTTGCCCGAACCTACTGCGCCGCCATCACGTTCTCGGTTGCGAGTGCGTTGGCTTCGCGCCAGGCGGTGATCTCCGCGTGGGTCCGGTCGGCGGCCACGCGCCGGTGAGGATAGATGCGCGGCTCGCCGAAACAAAGCTCCGCGGAGAAGCCGGTCACGCCCAGCACCTTCCACAGGTGCGTCGCAAACGGCTCGTCGCCGTACCAGCAGAGCTCGCGCTCTTCGATGCCGCCTTCGATCATGTAACGCAGCGCAGCCGCGGTAATCGGCGCGCCTGCCGTGGTTGCCGGATCGATGAGCCTTGAGTGGAAGCGCAGCACCTCGGCTCCATCCGTGCTCGTGCCCTCCGGGAACAGCAGCACCGGAACCGGCAGGCTCAGCCGTTCGGAGATCTGCTCGGCGACCGACATGGCGCTGGCCAGGCTGGAGCGGTCGACAAAAATCGTCCCTCCGGTTCGCGCCGCCTTGCCGAAGTACGGCCAGCTGACGATCTCCATCTTGGCCACAAAAAAGCACGGCATGGCCGCGCTGATGATGATGACGTCGAGATAGCTGAGATGGTTTGCCACCACCAGCCCGCACGCCGGCAGCTGTCCCTCCACATGGAACCCAATGCCCAGGGCTCTCAGGATCATGCGCGCCGCATCCTGCAGCCAAACCGCGCGCTGCTCCAGCGTGAGCGGTCCGTGGATGCGCCTGAGCCAGTAACGCAATATACAGAGCCCAAGAACCAAGGCCAGCGTCACAGCACGCCGGACCCGCCTGAACATCATGAAGTCAGCGGAGCCAGGAAGCGGTTGCGCGCGGCAGCCGAAAGCAATTTCAAATCGAGGAGCGTCAGAAAATCGATGGTGCGGAATGCGCGGTCCCACGCCGGCGGTGCGGCAATGCGCGCGCCAATGGCGAGGTACGTCTTGAGCAATTTGGGAACTTTCGCCTGCGTGGCAGGCGTCGCGCAATCACCCGATCGATCGGTCTGGCAGGGCAACGGCGGTGCGTCGGCCTCCTGCAGCTCCGGGGGGCACGCATAGGCTGCGGTTGGCGCCGTCTCAAACTCCCTGGGAACCCCGAAGTTCTCAAGCTGGCGATACATCCGCCAACCTTCCGCCGGGTCATTGGAGTTCAAGGAAGAGCAGCCGAGCAAATAGCGAAGCCCCATGTCGGTAGCATACTGCGCGATCCCCCGCCACAACAACATCAACACCTCGGGGGTGCGGTGCTCGCGGTCGATCGAGGCGCGCCCCAGTTCCAGAATCCCCGCGCGCAGCGGCTCGTAGGGCGCCAGACAAAACTCCTGTTCGGAGTAGTAACCCAGATGCCGCGCCGCCGCTTCTCCGGATTGCATGCGATACGTGCCCACCACGCGCCGGCTCGTCTTGTCCTCCACCAGCAGGTGCTCGCACACTGTATCGAAACGATCCACATCGAGCCCAGTATGATAAGAGCTTTCCAATCCTTCGCCCAGTTCGATATTGAAGACTTTGAACCGCAGACGGCACGCGGCCTCGCGATCCTTCGCCGTCTCGGCAAGCCGCAACCGGTATCGCCCAACATCGGCATGAATGCGCGAGGCAGGCGTGGCCAGCGGCGGCCAAACGGCGCCGGAGGCAAGTGCAACTTCTGCGATCGAAGTCGAGCCGGGATCAAGTATGAGCGGAACCCTGTGCCTTGTTTGTGAAATCACGGCATCAGTATCACGGCCGCTCGTGAAAGTGCCTTCAATGGCCTGAGAAAACCGCGCAAATTCCTCTTTGCGCCTTCATACGGCTGCAACAATGCAGCAATCTGCGCTTGAGAAGCACGTCTCTCAGTGATGCACCTCACGCGGAGAGCAAAAAACGAACGGCCGGAAGCAGTACCGCCCAACTTGGCAGCTCCGCCCCGGCCGTTCGAGGAGGCATCTCATGTTCTTGCCATGCGCCTGAGGTTTTCTCAGGCCTTTATCTGAGCGTTGCACAAACACTGGAATTTATCTGCAAAGACGGGCGGAAATATTTCTCTCGCCAGGCCGTCGTTCCAGGGTTGAACGCGCACTCCCATATAGAATGCAAGCAGTGGCTGAACCGGCGACATCCCCGAATCCCGGCACGCGATCCTCGGCCGTCCTCCAGAGTCATCTACCCTCGCTCGACGGCATGAGGGCCATCTCCATCCTGCTCGTTCTTCTACTCCATACTCACAATACTTATGTCGATAATCCTGTCCGGGAATCACCTTATCTGGAGTATCTTGGCCGTCTGGGCGTCTTCGTTTTTTTTGTGATTAGCGGCCTGCTCATCACCTGGCTCATGATCCGCGAACGCGATTCGACCGGCGCATTCTCGCTGCGCAACTTCTATATCCGGCGCTTTCTTCGCATCCTGCCCGTGTTCTGGCTTCTCATTCTCACCGTTTCGGTGCTGAAGATCACGCACGTCATCTCCATCGAGTGGCTCGATATCCTGCGCGCTCTCACCTTCACACACAACTACCCGCTCACCTTGAGCCGTCCCGAGGACTATGCGGTTTGGCTCGCACACACTTGGTCCCTGAGCCTGGAAGAGCAGTTCTATCTCGTCTGGCCAGGCCTGTTTGCCTTGTTGCCTAAAAAACTCTCCCCGCGGTTAGCCATCATCCTGGCCGTTTCCGGGCCCATTCTGCGAACCGCGAATTATTTCCTGCTCCCATCGCTAAGGGGGCTCGATACCTTCGGATTCGAATCCCGCATCGACATTCTCATGGCAGGCTGCGCAGCGGCGTTCCTTCTCGATTCTCCTGCGTGGTGCGATCGCATTCGAAAAATACCTGTCTATCCCACGTTGGCGGCTACGTCGACCATCCTGCTGATCGCCGACCCCATCCTCATCGGCCATTTCAGGCCGCACTCCATCCCCGCCGTGATCGTCTCCCTCTTCGTCCCCACCATGGAAGCCGTGGCCATCGCGCTCACTTTGCTGGTTGTGGTGGCAGGCAAGCCGGGCCTGCCTTTTAGACTGCTCAATGCACGCGTTCCCACGCACATCGGAAAACTTTCCTATAGCCTCTATATCTGGCAGCAGCTCTTTCTCCCGCGAGACATCGCCGCCAGCATCTTATCCTTGCTCTGCCGGCTAGCAGCTGCCTACTTAGTCGCGCTTTGTTCGTTCCGTTTTATTGAGCGGCCGCTCCTCAAGCTGCGCAGCAGATTCCGTCACGGCGTGGCCGTGTAGCCGGCATCCGCCCACGCGCCGCCTCATTCCCGGCTCGCCAGTCCGATTGCATCCGTCTTCAAGCGTTACTTCGCCTGCACATCCAGAAGGTTTCCGCTTGGGTCGGCAACCAGAAGGGTAATGGAGAGATCCCCTTTGGTCCGCTGCCGGTCCAATAGATAGATCGGGAGCCACTCGTGCCCGTCAAAGTGGGTCAGTAAAAGAAAGTGGCGATGTTGCTCGACAAAACTGTCGATCTCGCCGGTTTGGATGGGCAACATCCGCGCGAAGAGCCTGGCGCACTGCTGGCCTGAAAGCGTGTACCTGTATTCCGGCTTGCCGTAGTCGGCAGAATCGATGGGAACATAGAGACGCTGACGCAGCTCCGCGCTGCCATAGTAATCTTCGCCTATATAGGTGAAAAAATCGGTAATCACGGGCAGCGGGCTTGCTGTGGCTATCTGCATCGACGGCGCAGAGGTTACCTCCTCTGCCTCGCGAGCAGCGACCTTCGATGGACGCAATAGCGCGTCGATCCCTACGGCTGCGGCGTGTCCCTGCGCGGCGATGGCGCAGCAAAGCATGGCAGCGAACGCCATAGCGCCCGCCGCGGCCCGCCGCTTCGCAATCTCAGCGAATCCGCCCGAGATAGCCAGAATCAAGCCAATATAGAACGGAATCGCAAACTTATCTTCATAGACGCCTATCGCCATGGACGCAAGCGCCTCATAAAGCGGAAACAGCACTAATGCGCCTATAAGTACCCATTCGGGTCGAGTAAATCCCGTAGTTTCTGGTATTGCCGCGTCTAAGTGTGATCCGCCGCGTAACTCACGGTAGAGTAACCAGACGGCGATGATGAGGAAAACGCTGACGACAACCCAGCCATACGATGTGTACACCCCGCGATACGATATCTCGAAGTTACGGAGGCCGGGTTTGGCATGGAAGGTTGCACGGAAATTGGCGCTGGCGTTCAATGCTGCCGGCAAAACGGGGAGAAATCCCAGCGGGAAAGTTAGAATTGCGAGCCAAACCGGCCAATCCGGACGCTTACGATTCAGGTCCTGAGCCAATTGTCCGGCAGCGAACGGCACGAACAGGAACACTGCGAAGAAATGCGCCGCGATCGCGGCAGCAAGCGCCAGCCACAGTCCCACAATACTCCAGGCGCGCATCTTGGCCTCGGATGCATTTTGCCAGAACACAAGCGCCAGGCCGGTGGCGCACAGCACCAAGGCATAAGCGCGTGCCCCCGTCATGAAGTAATAGAGCTCAGAGAATAAGACTGGCATGATGAGCGCGGCAAGCGCGTTACTTGCCGGGTATCGGCGGCGAACAAACCCGTAAATGCAGAGACACATGCACAGAAAGGCCAGAATGAACGGAAGTCTGAGCCCAATCTCTGTCGGCAGCGGAAGCTTCATGCCAATGTGCCCTACGAGAGATTGCACCGGTCCCGTAGTGTCGAGTCCGTCTTTGTAAAAACGCCAAATCTCTCCGAAGGTTCGCATGCGGGAAGTCAAGAGCGTGACCTGGTCGTCTGCCCACAATAATTTGCGCGAGGCGATTCCGATCGCAGCCAACAAAATGTAGAGAAGAATTCCAAGCGCGAAGAGCCGCGAGCGCCGGTCCAGCCTCACCGCGAGTGCTGTCCATCGCGCATCCAATGAATTCTCGATTGGGGTCATCTTTCGTTTCCTTCTTTAGGCAGACGTCGAGAAAAACAGAGTTTCCAGTATAGTTCCCCGGAAATGCGCCGGGGATAAACTCCCATGCCAATGCACTGCGCGGCAGGGCTCGCGGAGGCGAAAGACACGGGGACCATGACTTCAGGGTATGAATGCGGCAAGAGAATCAGCTGGCCTTTTCCCCGCAGCTCACTTCGTTTCCGGCTCGTAGTTCAAATTCGGCCCCAGCCAGCGTTCCACTTCCTTCACGCTCATCCCTTTGCGCCGCACGTAATCCTGCACTTGGTCGCGATCGATCTTGCCCAGGCTGAAGTACCGGCTCTTCGGATGCGCGAAATAGAACCCGCTCACGCTCGAACCTGGCCACATGGCGAATGATTCGGTCAGCTCGATTCCCGCCTTCGCCTGCACATCGAGCAAACGCCAGATCGTTCCCTTTTCCGTATGATCGGGACACGCCGGATAACCCGGCGCAGGCCGGATGCCGCGATACTTCTCGTGGATCAGCTCCTCGTTGCGCAGATTCTCCACGCGCCCGTAGCCCCACTCCTGGCGCACGCGCTTGTGCAGGCACTCCGCGAATGCCTCCGCCAATCGGTCGGCAATCGCCTCCGCCATGATCGCGTTGTAATCGTCGTGCGCCGCGCGAAAGCGCTCCACCAGATCCTTCAATCCGACGCCGCTCGTCACCGCAAAGGCGCCTATGGTGTCGCGCAAGCCCGTCTCTTTCGGCGCAATGAAATCCGCGAGCGAGCGGCAAGGTTCGTTCCCTTCCCGATCCGATTGCTGCCGCAAAAAATACAACCGCTCCAGCACTTTTTCGCGCTCGCCGTCCGCATACAGCTCCACATCGTCGCCCACCGCGTTCGCCGCGAAGAATCCATACACCCCGCGCGCCGTCAGCAGCTTCTCTCGAACGATCCGGTCCAGCAGCGCATTCGCCTCCGCAAAAATCTGCCGCGCCTGTTCTCCCTGCCGCTCGTCTTCGAGAATCCTCGGGTAAACGCCCTTCAGCTCCCAGGTGTGGAAGAACGGGCTCCAGTCAATGTACTCGCGCAGCGTGGCGAGCGGGAAATCATCCAGATAACGCACCCCGACAAACTCTGGCTTCGCCAGATCCTCTTGGCGCCACTCGATTGGCGTACGCCGCGCCCGCGCCGTTTCGAGCGGAACCACGCTTCGCCGCGGCGCCGCATGCGCCTTGCGCAGCGCTTCGTATTCGGCTTCGTGTTGCGCCACAAACTCTGCTCGTCCCCCTTCGCTCAGCAGGCTCGTCGTTACCGGCACCGCGCGGCTCGCGTCCAGCACATGCACCACCGGCGCGCTGTAATGCGGCGCAATCTTCACCGCCGTATGCGCGCGGCTGGTGGTCGCGCCGCCAATCAGCAGCGGCAGCTTCATCCCCTGCCGCTGCATCTCGCGCGCCACGTGCACCATCTCGTCGAGCGACGGCGTAATCAATCCGCTCAGCCCCACAATGTCCGCCCGCACCTCCCGCGCGCGCTCCAGAATCTTCTCCGCGGGCACCATCACGCCCAGGTCGATCACCTCGTAGTTGTTGCAGGCCAGCACCACGCCCACAATGTTCTTGCCGATGTCGTGCACGTCGCCCTTCACCGTCGCCAGCACGATCTTGCCCCGCGCTCGCACCGCCTCGCCCGCCGCGGCCATCTGCGCCTTCTCGGCCTCCATAAACGGAGTCAGATAGGCGACAGCCTTCTTCATCACGCGCGCCGACTTGACCACCTGCGGCAGAAACATCTTGCCCGCGCCAAACAGGTCGCCCACCACGCTCATGCCCGCCATCAGCGGCCCTTCAATCACGCTGAGCGGCCGCCCCAGCTTCACGCGCGCTTCTTCCGCGTCCGCCTCGATGTAGGCATCAATTCCCTTCACCAGCGCGTGGCTCATCCGCTCCTCCACCGTCGCGTTGCGCCACTCCTCAGCTTTCTTTTCTGCTTCCTCGCCCGCGCCCGCGGCGCCGGCCGCCTTCAACTTTTCGCCGAGCTCGACCAGCCGCTCCGTCGCATCCGGCCGGCGGTTCAGCAGCACGTCCTCCACCAGCTCCTTCAACTCCGGATCGATCTCCTCATACACCTCCAGCATTCCGGCATTCACAATGCCCATGTCGAGCCCCGCGGCGATCGCGTGATACAAAAACGCCGCGTGCATCGCCTCGCGCACCTTGTTGTTGCCGCGGAAACTGAACGAGATGTTCGACACGCCGCCGCTCACCTTGGCGTGCGGCAAATTCTCCTTGATCCAGCGCGTGGCGCGGATGAAATCCAACGCGTAGTTCGCGTGTTCTTCCATGCCCGTCGCCACGGTCAGAATGTTGGGATCGAAGATGATGTCTTCGGCCGGAAAGCCAACCTCATTCACGAGAATCCGGTACGCGCGCTCCGCAATGCGGATTTTCTCCTCATAGCTCGCGGCCTGGCCCTGCTCGTCAAAGGCCATCACCACCGCGGCCGCGCCATACTTCAAAATCGTTCGCGCATGTTCGCGGAACTTCGCTTCACCCTCCTTGAGCGAAATGGAATTCACAATGCCCTTGCCCTGCATGCATTTCAGGCCCGCCTCAATCACTTCCCACTTCGACGAGTCCACCATGAACGGCACTTTGGCCACTTCGGGCTCGCTCCCCAGCAGTTGCAGGTAGCGCGTCATCGCGGCCACGCCGTCGATCATGCCCTCGTCCATGCAGATGTCGAGCACGTTGGCGCCGTTTTCCACCTGCTGCCTGGCCACGCTGACGGCCTCTTCGTACTTGCCCTCTTTGATGAGCCGAGCGAACTTCGGCGACCCGGAGACATTGGTCCGCTCGCCGATCAGGATGAAGACGCCGGGCTGCTGCGTGAAGGGCTGCGAGCCCGACAACCGCAACGGCCGCGTCTCTACGAGTTTTTCTCGAACAGATGACATAGTTCGTCTTGTGAAAGGGCACGACTTCAGTCGTGCCGAAAACGGCTCACAACATTTGGGGCTTTAGCCCCGAAGAAAAAGGTCCGCACTCATGCCGCGCGCGCTTCCTCATCCGCCACCGGCAACTCCCGCGGAGGCATCCCGTCGAGCGCCTTGGCGATCGCCGCAATATGTTCCGGCGTATTCCCGCAACAACCGCCGGCAATATTGATGAGCCCCTCGCGCGCGAATTCGCTCAAATACCGCGCCATGTCGTCCGGCCCTAGATCGAAGCCCGTCTTAGAAAGCGGATTGGGCAGTCCCGCATTCGGGTAGCACGACACCGCCGAACTAACCTTCTCCGCAAGCTCGCGCAAAAAAGGCGCCATCAGGTCCGGCCCTAGCGAGCAGTTCAATCCCACGGCCAGCGGCCGCGCATGTTCAACTGCGTTCCAGAACGCCTCAATCGTCTGCGCCGAAATCATGGTCTCGCCGCCGCGCCCCACGGCCGCGGAAATGATTACCGGCAGCTCACGACGGTTCGTGGCGGGGCTCTCCGCATCGAAGACCTCGCGGATCGCCACCAGCGCCGCCTTGGCGTTCAACGTGTCGAAGACGGTCTCCACCAAAAGCAAATCCGCACCGCCCGCAATCAGCGCCCGCGCCTGTTCGGCATACGCCGTCTTCACCTGGTCGAAGGTCACCACGCGAAATCCCGGATCGTCCGCATCCGGCGAATTCGACAGCGACACCGTCAGCGGCCCCAACGCGCCGGCCACAAACCTCTGCCGCCCGGTCTCATTGGCCACGCGATCCGCCCACTCGCGCCCTTGCCGCGCGGACTGCTCGTTGATCTCCCATGCCAGCCCTCGCAAAAACTCGTCCTCAATCACACCCTGATAAAACTCCGGATCCTTGCGCCCTCCATGCCCGCGCGGATCGTCCACAAAAAACTCGCTCTGCGAAATCGTCGTCGCCCCGAAGGTGTTGGTCTCGACGATGTCCGCCCCAGCCTCAAGAAACCGGCGATGAATATCGCCGATCGCGTCCGGCCGCGTCAGCGTAAACAGATCGCCGTTGTTCAAGAGGTCCTTCTTCGCGTCCTTAAATCGTTCTCCGCGAATGTCCGCCTCGATCATCCCGTAGGTGCGGATGGTCGTCCCCGTCGCGCCATCGATGATGGCGATGCGGCTTCGCAGCATCGATTCCAGCGCGTGAGTGGACGCCTTAGTCATTTCTTCCCCATGGTTTACGCCTTGCTCCTTCAGCATATCGAACGCGCCGCCCACCGCGAGCCAATTCGCGCCGAACGGCGACAACCCGCGCTGGACGGCCGCACGCGCTGCCTGAATGGAGCTACTGATTCCGCAAAACGGGAACTAGAGATGCGGGATGATTCTCCTAGCGAATTCGTACGACTCTCATCCAAAAGGCTGCTGCACGCAGTGCTCACTCGCCGAGCATGATGCGCTGGATGGCCGAGGCGCGACCGGTCTTCGGATCGCAGGTGACGAGCGTCGCGCACATCTTGGGATTTCCCTTGGCGGCCTCGAACTTGCCCGGCATTCCGCTCAGGAATCTGTGCACCACCAGTTCCTTTTCCACGCCGATCACGCTGTCGTAGGGCCCGCTCATGCCCACGTCGGTCTGGAATGCGGTGCCATTCAACAGAATGCGCTCGTCGGCCGTGGGGATGTGCGTGTGCGTGCCCAGAACCGCCGTCACGCGCCCGTCCAAATACCATCCCAACGCGACCTTTTCGCTCGTGGCCTCGGCGTGAAAGTCCACCACGATTACTTTGGCCTTGATTCCGGTCAGCAGCGCATCGGCGGTGCGAAAGGGATCGTCAATCGGGTTCATGAAGACGCGGCCCTGCAGTTGGATGACGGCATACTCCACGCCGCTCGCCGTCGTGCCCTCGAAGACGCCGTAGCCCGGCGCTCCGGGGGCAAAGTTCGCCGGACGGATCACGCGCCGCGGGCGGTCGATATTCGCACTCACACTCACATTCGCACAATTGGCGGCCGCGCTCCCGGCTGAGCTCTGGGGCGCGGCGGAGTTCAGGTAGTCGATCAGTTCCTTCTTGTCCCATACATGGTTGCCCATGGTGAGCACGTCGGCGCCCAGGTCGAAGAGGTCTTCGGCGATCTGCGGCGTCAGTCCGAAGCCCCCGGCCGCATTTTCCGCATTCACGATGGTGAGCTCGACGTTGTGGACCTCGCGCACGTGCCCGATGTGCTCGCGCACAATCCTGCGCCCCGCGCTGCCGAAGATGTCGCCGACGAAAAGAATATTCAAATGCAGCTCCTAGCTGTGTCCAAAGCGGAGTTGGCGGTGTTAGCGGTGTTAGCCACGCAATTCCTCGCTCCCTCGAAAGCCGCTGTCATCCTGAGCGGAGGGCGCCGCAGCGACCGGAGTCGAAGGATCTGCGGTTGCTTTTCAACGAATTTCAGACTCGGCACACCAGCCACAAAAACAAAAACGTCGCCAGGTTCGGACAGGCGGCTTCGTGGATCGAAAAAGGTAAAAGCAACCGCAGATCCTTCGACTCCTCCCCTTCGCGCTGCTCAGGGTCGTCGCTCAGGATGACAAGTTCATCATGATACGAACTCCTGAATCACCATACCAAAGTGGGAAAGCACGAACCTCAACCAGCCGGTTCTTCTGATCCCTGATCTCTGTTCCCTGTTCCCTGCTCTTTCCGCATCAGCGGAAAGAGGATCACATCCCGAATCGACTTCGACCCGGTCAGCAGCATCACCAGCCGGTCGATGCCGATGCCTTCGCCGCCCGTGGGCGGCAACCCGTAGGACAATGCGCGCACGTAGTCCTCGTCCATTGCGTGGGCTTCATCGTCGCCGCGGGCCTTTTCGGCGAGTTGCTGCTCAAAGCGCTTGTGCTGCTCCACGGGATCGTTCAGTTCGCTGAAGGCGTTGCCCAATTCGAAGCCGCCGCAGAAGATTTCGAATCGCTCCACGTGGTCCGGGTCGTCGGGCTTCTGCTTCGAGAGCGGCGAGACGACGGTCGGGTAGTCGTAGATGAAGGTCGGCTGGATGAGGTTGGGCTCAACCAGGCCCTCAAAAAGGTAATAGACGACTTTGCCGAGTGATTCGCGCTTCCGAACCTGCGCGGCGGCGGACTCCAGACAACGCGCGGCCACCTCGAATTCGACCAATTCTGGGTTGTCAGCCAAGTGCTGCCTATTGCGCTGAAACGACTGCAATATTTTTTCGGTATCTGAAAGCGCCGAAAATCTCTTCAGGTCATCTCCTGTCAGTGGCCCTGGGAGTAGATTCTTTCTTGTCTCAGCGACCTCCGGCCTCCGGAGTGCCGCATCGAACCAACACAATAATCGACTACCCTCCTCAAAATCATTCAAAACAGGCGCAGCGCCAAATTCCTTTGGTACGGACTTCATGATCGCTTCGACCATCGTCAGCCGCTCCCACTTGCCCAGATCGATGGTGTTCCCGTTGAACTCCGTCACTGTCGTCCCATTCACTTCCATCGCGACGAACTTGATCAACTCTTCCGTCAAATCCATCAGGTCGTGGTAGTTCGCGTAGGCCTGGTAGAACTCGAGCATGGTGAACTCGGGATTGTGCTGCGTGCTCACGCCCTCGTTGCGGAAGTTGCGGTTGATCTCGTAGACGCGATCGAGCCCGCCGACGACCAGCCGCTTCAAATAGAGCTCCGGCGCGATGCGCAGGTAGAGATCCATATCGAGCGCGTTGTGATGCGTCTTGAAGGGCCGCGCCGCCGCGCCGCCGGCGATGGGCTGCATCATCGGCGTCTCCACTTCAAGGTAGCCGCGTTCGTCGAAGAACGTGCGCAGCGCCTTCAGCACCTTGGCCCGTTTCACAAACACTTCGCGGGCGTCGAGATTGGCAAAGAGATCGACATACCGCTGGCGGTAGCGCAGCTCAACATCCGCTAACCCATGGAACTTCTCGGGCAGCGCGAGCATGGCCTTCGCGAGAAACGTAAGCGTCTCCACGTGCACCGTCAGCTCGCCGGTGCGGGTGCGGAAGAGATAACCCGTGACGCCGATGTGGTCGCCCAGGTCGAGCAGCTTATAGAGCGCGAAGGCTTGCTCGCCCACCGCATCCAGCCGCACGTAGATTTGCAGGCGCACGCCCTCCTGCTGCAGCGTCGCGAACCCCGCCTTGCCCTGGGCGCGAATGGCCATGATGCGCCCCGCCACGGCGACGGTCGTCCGGTTGGCCTCAAGCTCTTCGCCGGCGGCCTTATCCCACTTGGCCCGCACGTCTGTGAGCGAGATCGCCGTTTCGTCCTGCCGCGCAGGAAAGCGGTTGGGATACACGGCATGCCCCAGCTTCTCAATTTCTTTCAGCTTCGCCTGGCGCAGCTCAAAGAGATTCTTCTCGAATTCGGATTCGAACTCCATGTTTCCTTTTCCAGAGATGATTGAAGGGTCCAACCGCCAGTATAGCGGCTGTGCGAGGCTCCGCTTACCCCGTCGCGCTGGACCGCAGGGCAATCGCGAGAACGAAAAACTTGGAGAAAGTTGCTTTGAAAGGGCACGGCTTCAGCCGTGCCGTAGAAAGCTACCAAGAGAATGTCTGGCCTTTAGGCTCTGAAGGATGGGGTGGGGCCGGCAAAAACATCCCTCCGCGGCTAAAAGCCGAGGCCGTTTTTAACCTATCCATCGGCACCCTTCGACTATCGCTCAGGGCAGGCTTTGAAGCCGTGCCCTTTCAAAGCCCGTTGCTTCCGATGGTTCTTCATCTTCGTGCGATTGCCCGTCGCGTTGACCCGCATTCATCGTGTATAACCACGATGGTGGCCTACCACAACCCCATCCCGGAGCGGAAGCGGCGCGCGAAAGACAGCGCAGGGGAATCGGCCAGCGGCGGAGTTGGCGGCGGCATGATGAACGCCTGGGTGCAGGCTGAGAAGCTCATGCAGATCGCGATCATGTTGCCCTGCGCGGGGTTCATCGGCTGGCTTGCCGGTTACGGGCTCGATCGCTGGCTGCACCAGACGTGGATCGGCATGGCCGGCGCCGTCTTCGGCATCGTCGCCGGGCTGGTCGGCGCGGTGCGCATGGCGACGATTTACGCGAATGATCCCGGAATGAACAAGCTGGACGAGAACGGGAACGACGCGGGAAATTCCGGCAAAGACGGAGACTCGGACAAGGCTCGATGAGCGGCGAGCAGCAGATGTTTTCTGACCTTACCGATGCGGACCTCGAGGGATTGCTGCACCGCGCCATCCGTAACACGTTGATTTTAGGGGTGGTTGCCTCGCTCGTCATCTGGAAGGCCGCAAGCTGGCGCGACGCCGCCATGATGGCGACGGGAACAGCCATCTCCGCCGCCAGCATCTTCGAGTGGCGCCGGCTGGCCCGCTTCATCGCCGCCAAAATGGACAACAAACAGACGCCGCGCGGCTCGGCCTTCGCCGTGGTCTTCTTTGTGCTCCGACTCACAGTCTTTGCAGGCGCCATTTATGTTAGCCTGAAATGTTTCCGAGGGTCCGCAGTCGCACTTCTCTGCGGGCTGGCTTTAGCCGTCCTGACGCTGGTTTGGGAGGCATTGCGTCTGCTGCGCAACTGACCGCGCGCCGCGAGTCTGCCAGGTTTCCGGCCTTGCGGTGCGGGCGGAAGATCCGGAAACAGAAGGATTTGCTTTTTCCATGCAGGAACTGGGAATCACTCATTTCTTTAATCTGATCTTCGGTTGGCTTTTCGGCCCGCTGATGCAGTTGGTGGGCATCCATCCGGCACAGCCTCATGCACCCATCAACGACACCTTCGCGCTGGAGATGATGGTCGCCTTCGGCCTGATCGCGTTCTTCGTCGTCGTACGCCTCACGCTCTCCGTCGAAAGCCCGAACCCGGCGCAGCAGATCGCCGAGATGATCCACGAGTTCACCGGCAATCAGGCGGAATCAGTGATCGGGCACGGCTACGAGCACTTCCAGGCCTTCGTCACCTGCATCGGCCTCTTCATTGTGATTCTTAATCTGATTGGCCTCATCCCCGGCGTGACCACGCCCACCAGCGTTCCCGTGGTTCCACTAGGCCTGGCAGTGGTGACCTTTCTTTATTACAACTTTTACGGCCTGCGTACGCACGGGTTCGCCGGCTACATGAAGCAGTTTGCCGGGCCCATCTGGTGGATCTCTCCGCTGCTGTTCCCGGTCGAGATCATCTCGCACCTGGCGCGCATGATGTCGCTCACCATCCGTCTCTACGCCAATATGCTGGCCAGCGATCTACTGACGCTGATCTGTTTTTCCATGATCCCGCTCCTGGCGCCGGTTGTGTTCCTCGGTTTGCACGCCTTCGTTGCGGTAATCCAGGCTTACGTTTTCATGCTGCTGTCGATGATTTATCTGGGCATGGCGGTGTCGCACGAGCACTAAGAATAGTGGACAGTGAACAGTGGTCAGTGATCAGTACGGTTTTTGCGGCACGGCTGATTCCGATCGGAAGCTGCGGCGTTTTCTGACCACTGACCACTGATCACTGACCACTGAAAAAGATTCCGCCGGAGAGTGCTTCCGCTCCGGGTAAACGGAAAGGCCGCAAGCGTGAGGGGGCCAGCACGGTGAGCCTCAACCACCCACTGGCGGTCAATTCAGGGAAGCAGGAGAACTATGCGGAAACTTCAATATGTATTCATGGCCCTGGCGGCGCTCTGCTTCGCCATTCCGGCCTTTGCGGATAGCGGCTCGGCCGTGATCGACATGGCGCCGATCGGCGTCGGCCTGGGCATGGGCCTGGCAGCCGGTCTTTGCGGCCTGGGTCAGGGCAGGGCCGTTGGCTCGACCACCGAAGCTCTGGCACGCAACCCAGGGACGCGGCCCGCGCTGATGACCTTCCTGATCATTGGCCTGGCATTCATCGAGTCCCTCACCCTGTTTACCTTCGCCATGATCTTCCTCAAGGTGAAGTAGGCTCCGGATTCAACTCGCATCGAGCGGCCCAGGGCAATTGCCTGGGCCGCTTGTTCGTGCGCGGCTTTTAAAGCATTTTCACTATTCCTATAGGGTGGGTTTCGTGGTTTCCCACCCTTTTCACAAAGAACGTGAAAAGGATGGGGCACGGAGCTTCCTTACACCATCAGTGAAAATGCCGTGAGGTTTGTCCGTGAATGGCCGATCCAACCGGCGGTGTGTGGGCCGGGAGGCCCACACGACAGCCGGCCAGGAGGCCGGCGCTACGGACGGTCATGAGGCCGGCGCTACGGGCGGCTATTTGCTGTCGAGCAGCGTCTCAATCGCCTTCTGGTAGCTCATCCCGGCGGCCAGCAGCGCATAATTCGTCTGCTCTTCCGTGGTGTCGAAGACCCGGTTCCTGAAGACCACCCTTCCGCTCATCTGCATCTCGAAGCGCACCGTCCGCCACTGGCCTTCGCTCACCTCGGCCTGCTCGATCACGATCCAGCCACCCTTGTTAAGCCGGCCCAGGATTCCCCAGCCAAAATCCACGTCCTGCTGCAAGTGGCCTTCGAGCCTGGCCACGCGAAGAAGCACCGGGTCGATCCAGATTTCGCCCGTCATGGCGGGCAAAACCTGCGTCTCGAGATCGGGTGGCGAGAAGGCCGGATTGGGCCGGAAGGTGAATTTCTCCACCTTGCCCGTGGGTCCTTCGCCGGGGCCGGCATCCTGATACAAAAATGCGCTTGGCAAGGCGCGCAACACCTTCAGCGCGCGGCCAGCGTCGTCGTCCTCGGCCTGCTTGCGGCGCCGTTGTCGCGCGGGATCGCCGAGCAATGCGTTCAGCCGCGCTTCTTCGTTGGATTCGGCGGTGGCGCTGAGCGGCTTGTCGCCGATCGCGATCAGCCGCGCCACCTCGCCATCCCGGGTTTCCAGGATTTCTTTGGTCGAGGTCAGCCGCGGAGTGGTCTTGCGCAACCGGTAGCGCATGGGATGGCTTTGGTCCTGACTCGTTTCCTGGGCCGCATTCAATTCGTTCGCCAGTGCGCGGTCTACGAGGGCTTGGCCCGCCACGGCTGGCGCACCCTCCTCATGGCCAGAGGTGGGTTGCGCGAAGACCGGATTCGCCCAGGGAACCAGGAGGAGGAGCGAAAGAAGTCGGTACACAACCAATAGTGTAAGGTGCAGGCCGCCCGATCGATTTTCTGGGCCACAATCCGCCCGGCGGCGAGGAATCTCGCGCGGAATCGGCCATGGCCGGCGCCCACGAATTGAACCCTTGTGGCAGGGTTGATATAGTGCGGGCAGGACATCTCAGGCAGTTTGAAAGGGATCAAACCATGATGGCAGGGGACAATTCTTCCGCGCGGATCGGAAAATCCATCGTAATTTGCGGTGAAGTGAAGGGCAAAGAGGACCTGATTGTGGATGGGCGAGTGGAGGGGACGGTGAGCCTGGCAGAGAGCCGGCTGACCATCGGTCCCAATGCAGATGTTGCGGCCGACCTTTCCGCCAGGGACGTACTGGTTTTGGGCCGGGTTCAGGGCAATGTGGTGGCCACCGGGCGCGTGGAGCTGCGTTCCGGATGCAACCTCGAGGGCGATATCCGCGCCCTGCGCTTAGCCGTCGAAGACAATGCCATCTTCCGCGGCAAGGTGGACCTGACGCAATCGGTGGCGAAAACGCCCGAGGGCGGGGACGCGCAGCGCAGTGGCGGAACTACCTAGAGCGTGTTTCAAAAATAGCTTGACTGGGCCACCCGAATCCCTCAGGGGTTAAAACCCCTCGATTTTCGCGTCCTTTTCGGCACGACTTAAGTCGTGCCCTTTCACGTGGCCGTTTTTGAAACACGCTCTAGAAATGGAAGAACTCGCGCCGGGCGCTTTCTTATCCCCTTGCATTCCCCCGGCCATGTGAGGAATCGACTTTGCTGCGTTGGTTCGACAGGAAACATGAGGCTGCCGCGCCCCCTCCAGCCGGAGGGCTCGCGGGGGCTCGCGTGCCGCGCCATTCCGGGGCATGGGCGGAGTTACGCAAGCGCCTTCAAGCCGAGCCGGGGCTGCGTATCATCGATACCGGTTATACATCGCCCGCCAATATCAATTTCCTCACCGGCCTGGGCCATAGCGTCTTCCTCGCCGACCTGGTCTTTGATGCCTACACCGGAGACTGGCACACGGGCGCCGGCGAGGACGGTAATCCGATCTGGAATATCGAAGGCTATCTCGATCACGCGCTCCATCTCTCCGGGCGCACCTACGACGTCGTATTGCTGTGGACCGCGCTGGACTTTCTGCCCGAGCCGCTATTGGCGCCGCTGGTGGCGCATCTGTTTGAGGCCATGAATCCCGGCGGCCAGGTGCTGGCTTTCTTCCACACCCGAACCCAGGCCGAGGATGCGATTCGTTACCGTTACCACCTCACCCCCGGCGACGACGTCGAAATGCAGAGGTCGCAGCAGTTCCCCATTCAGCGGGCCTTCACCAACCGCAGCATCGAGCGCCTGTTTGCGGGCTGGTCCGGGCACCGCCAGTTCCTCGCCAAAGACAGCGTCTCCGAGGTCATCATCACCCGCTGAGGCGGGGACACATACCCAAGGGTTACTGAACGATAGGCGACAATCCTCCCGGAAGGCCGAGCTTGCACAAAGTGGCATTGCACCGGTTGCTTCCGGCATACTTGGTTCCATTGGAGGTCCTATGTCATCGCACTGGAAGTTCAATGGATGGAAGCTCTGCGCCACGGCCGTGGCTTCATTTGCTTTGGGATCGCTCATCACGGCCCACCTGACCCATGTGCCAGAGGTGAAGGCCGATAGCAATCGCGTCTTCGAGTTGATGGTCTATCACGCGAAGCCAGGCAAGGTGCCTGCGCTTGAATCCGTCTTTAAGGATCTGTCGAAACTACAGGCCAAACACGGACTCAACGTCATTGGCTATTGGGTGCCGAACGACGACTCTCCCGCCTGGAAGGACACGTTTGTCTACCTTATCGCTCACACCAGCGAAGACGATGCCAAAAAGAACTGGGACGCGCTCCATGCCGACCCGGCATTTCTCCCTTACCGAACCGCGGCCGTGCCTTTGATCGAACAGGTAAACGGAGTGTTCCAAGTCGACGAAGTGTTCATGCATCCCACGGACTTCTCAGAAATGAAGTAGAACGAAGGGGGTTGAGAGAACGATCGCAAACAGCCCTGCGATTCAACAAGCGGACTCTTCCCTGCTGCCGCGCCTTCGTACGTGTAACGCTTTCCCAGCTTGAACTCCCGGCAGATCGCCGCGACTCGACCCGAGCCGGTTTTCCTTTATGCCTCTTCCGAGGGATACTACTTGACAGCTTCCGCAGAGGATTCTTCCCGATGATTCAGAGATTGACGACTATCACTGCACGACGCCTCTTCGACGGAAGCCATCTCGTCGACCACCCCATCGTGGCCGTTGAAGACGGCCGCATCGCGTCCATCTCTGCGCGCGCAGAAAGCGCTGTGCCGCCTGGAGCGCAGATCGTCGATTTCCCCGATGCTACTCTCGCCCCAGCCTTTTTCGACATTCACATTCACGGCGCAGTGGGCCACGATGCCATGGAAGCCACGCCGGACGCGCTCGCCGCGATGGGCAGATTTCTAGCGTCGCACGGCACTGCCAACTTTCTTGCCACCACCGTCACGGCGCCGCTCGACGCGACGCTCGGCGCCGTCAGCGGGCTCGCCAGGCTCATTGCGCAGCCGCCGGCCGGCGACGCCGCGCGTCCACTGGGAATTCATCTCGAAGGGCCGTTCCTCTCGCACTTGAAGCGCGGCGTGCAACCCGCCGAGCATCTGCTCGCGCCCGACATCGCGGTCTTCGACAGGCTCTTCGAGGCCGCCGAAGGACAGGTGCGGCTGATGACGCTGGCCCCCGAGCTGCCGGGAGCCGCGGAGCTGACGGCGCACGCCACCGGGCGCGGGGTCTGCGTTTCGCTTGGCCACTCCAACGCTACCGCCGCGGAAACCCGCGCCGCCATTGCCGCTGGAGCCACAAGCGCCACGCACACCTTCAACGCCATGCGCGCGCTCGATCATCGCGAGCCGGGCATTCTGGGCACCGTTCTCGCCGGCGACTCGCTCTTTGCCGAGCTGATCTGCGACGGCATTCACTCCATGCCCGAGATGACAAAAATCTGGTGGCGCGCCAAAGGGCCGGAGCGCGCCATCCTCGTCACCGACGCCATGAGCGCCGCGGGCATGCCCGATGGCGAGTACCGGCTCGGCGGGCTTACCGTGCAGGTCGCCAATGGGCGCGCCATGAGCGGCGGCGTGCTCGCGGGCAGCGTCCTTACCCTCGACCGCGCACTTCAGAACTTCCTCGCCTTCACCGGCGCGACCCTCGAGCAAGGCCTGCGGCTGCTCACCGTGAATCCGGCAAGGCTCGCTGGACTTGGCGCGGAAGCCGGCTCGCTCGCCTCCGGCGGCGCTGCGAATCTGGTCGCGGTCGGCCCCGACGGAACTCTCGCCGCTTCGTTCTTGAGCGGCAGGCTCGTTTCCGGGCCACATGCGGCTTGATTTCTTCCAAGGTGCGCGGGGCCCGAGGGAGGCGCGAGGGGGAGCGATGAACAGATCGGGGTTGCGCAAGATGGCTGCAGGATCCATGCTGGCACTGGCCGCGTTGGGCGCGGCCGCGCAAAAATCTCCGCGCGAGTTTGCCGTGGTTGGCTATGTCTTTCCGCGCGGCAGTCTGCTCGCGCCCGGCCAGATCGACGCCCACAATCTCACGCGCATCAATTACGCCTTCGCCGCCATCGAGGACGGCCGTCTTGCCGCCGGGTCGCCCCTTAACGCGCCGAATCCTGGCGCGCCGAATCCTGACGCGCAGAATCTTGACGCGCAGAATCTCGCGCTTCTCACCAGCCTGCGCAAGCAGAACCCTTCGCTCACGGTGCTGGTCTCGGTCGGCGGATGGCTCGGATCGGGCGCATTCTCCGACGTTGCGCTCAGCGCACAATCCCGAAAGGTGTTCGTCGAGAGTGCAGTCGATTTTCTCCGCCGCTACGATCTCGATGGCCTCGATGTGGATTGGGAGTATCCCGGCATGCCCGGCTCGGGCCACACTTTCCGCCCGGAAGACAAGCGCGACTTCACGCTTCTGCTCAAAGATCTGCGCTCGCGCTTTGACCGGGAAGAGAAGGCAACCGGCAGAAGCCTGATTCTCACCATTGCCGCCGCGGCGTTCAGCGACTATCTGGCGCACACCGAAATGAAGGACGTGCAACGCTACGCCGATACGGTGAATCTGATGACATACGACTACGCGATGCCGTCCGTCGATGCCATCACCAGCCACAACGCGCCGTTGTTTGCCGATCCAGCAGCGCCCAGTCAGCTCTCCGCCGACGCCTCGATCCGTGCCTTCGAGCTCGCGGGCGTGCCTTCCCGCAAGATCCTTCTCGGAGTTCCCTTTTTCGGCCGTCCATGGGGGCAGGTTGCGGATCGGAATCACGGTCTCTTCCAGCCCGGCAAACCCGCGCCCGGCGATTTCGCTCCGTACAGCACCATCCAGCAGACCATGCTCGGCCACGGTTTCACGCGCTATTGGGACGACACGGCCAGCGTGCCTTATTTGTACAGCGCAGACCGGCAGGAATTTGTGTCGTACGAAGACGCCGAGTCGCTTGCCGTCAAATGCGCCTACATCAAGACGCACAAGCTTGGCGGAGCCATGTTCTGGCAGTACCTCGACGATCCCTCCGGCGCGCTTGTTGAGACCATGGCTCGCGCTCTCGGCCCATCGCCCGGAACCTCGCAATAATCTCGATCAGGAGGTCGTGACGCCGCGGTAGCGGCGGAGCAGGACCGCGCCCGCGAGGAAGATTGCGGTGAGGGCAAGGCCGTCCCAGAGGCCGGTGCTCCAGAGGAATTGCAATGGAGTGAGGTTCGACATGGGGGCCATGAAGAGCATGTTGGGTGACATGCCGCCTTCAGGTCCGGCGTGGAATCGGTAGGCGAGGAAATCGGAGAAGTAGTGCGTATTGAAGGCGATCTTTTCCAGGATGACGATCACCGTTGGCGGCATTGTGGCCCAGAGAAACGCCCCGCGGCGCGACCAGGCAGAGACCAGAAGCAGGTAGCCGAAGATGGGCGCGTACCAGAGCGCGTGAACGGTGAGGAAGTGGTAAAGGAGCATGAGCCACATGTGACCAAGGAAGAAATGGGTCCAGAGACTGGCGACGTTGAAACCGGTGCCGGCGAGAACGGCCGACATGAGCAGGAGCAGAATCCACTGCGTGACGACGCTGACGACGAAAGTGATGAGGGGAACGAAGACGATGGGGATGGTGGCCTTGGAAAGGACTGTGATGACGTCGGAGACGGGCATCGATTTCCAAAAAAGGATGCTGCGGTCGCGGCGATCGGATTGCAGAGCGGAAAGTGAGTAGAAGAACGCGAGGATAAACGTGGCGGCCATCAGGGCGAGGGCGGGGGCAGTGAAGGCCCTCTCGACGTTGGCGAGCTGATCGGCGGCGTCGAGGTTCAAGCCGGCGCGCGCCAGGTCGCGCAAGCGAGACGCCCCGACGAGAGTACTGACGAGGACGAGCGCCGCAACGACCGACGGAACGATGTAGAGAGAGCGGTGCTCCCAGAACTCGCGCAGCAGAGACCAGTAGAAGCAGCGGGCAGCGGAGATGTGCCGCGGGAATGCGTGGGCGTGCGGAGAAGCTTCTGCGGTGGTTGCGGCGGTGGCGGCGGATGGAGTTGTCATTGGGCCACTCCTTGATCTGAGTTGGGGGCAGAGTTAGGTTGGGCAGCGGGCTGCGAGGGTTGCGACGGGGCAGCGTAAGCCTGATTGCCGATGGTGGCGACGAAGAGGTCGGCGAGGCTCGGAGTATGAACATCGCCGAGGGCGGCGAGCGTGCGGCGGTCGGCGCCATCGAAGAGGAAGATGCGGCGGCCCAGGATCTCGCGCTCGTGGATGGGATGGAGGGCGCGCGCGGCGGCCAGATGCTGCGGCGCAACCTCGACTTCGAAGCAACTTGATTCCAGATCGTCCATGGCGCGGTTGAAGACGATGCGCCCGCGATGGATAAACATGACATCGGTAAGAATGTTCTGGACCTCTTCGACCTGATGGGTGGTGACGAGGATGGTGCGCGTGGCATCGAAGTAGTCGGTGAGCAGCGACTCGTAGAACTGCTTGCGGTAAAGGATGTCGAGGCCGAGGGTGGGCTCGTCGAGTACGAGCAGGCGGGCGTCGATGGCCATCACGAGAGCGAGGTGAAGCTGGGCGACCATGCCTTTGGAGAGTTCGCCGACACTGGAGCGCGGCTTGATGACGGTGCGCGCCAGGAAGCGCTCGGCTTTGCCGCGATCGAAGCGGGGATGGACGCCGGCCACGTAATCGACGGCCTGGGAGACGCGAAGCCAGCGGGGAAGGACCGCAACGTCGGCGATGAAGCAGACGTCGCGGGTGAGCAGATCGCGCTGCGTCCAGGGATCGAGGCCGAGGACGCGGAGGCCGCCCTGGTAGGGAGTCAGGCCGAGGATGGCGTCGAGGGCGGTAGTCTTGCCGGCGCCGTTCAGGCCGATGAGTCCGACGATGCGGCCTTCAGGGATGGAGAGATCGACGCCGTCCAGGGCGACGGTTGCGCCGTAGGATTTCCGCAGGCCGCGAGCTTCGATGCAGTTCATAAGATCAGCGTTCCTCCAGGGGAGGGTTGGTGTTCAGGTTGGTCACGGGTTGCGTGTCGGCCGCGGATGTCGACGCGGCGGCGGCAGGGAAATCGGGAAGTTCGGCCGGGGTGAGGCCGAGGCGGCGGATGGTGGCGCAGATCCGCGGCCACTCTTCCGTGAGGAATCTCTTGCGTTCGGCTTGGAGCAACATGGCAAGCGCTCCTGAATTGATGTACATGCCGCGGCCGCGGCGGGTTTCCACGAGGCCTTCGTCAACCAGTTCCTGATAGGCCTTGAGGACGGTGAGAGGGTTGACGCGGTACTCGGCCGCAACCGTGCGCACGGAGGGCAGAGGATCGCCCTCCCTGAGCACGGCGTCGAGAAGCATGGCGGCAACGCGATCGCGAAGCTGGCGGTAGATCGGCTGATTGTCGTTCCACTCGCGGTCCATGGGGTTTCCTCAATCGATCTTGGCAGAGATTGGCGGTGGTTTGCCGGGGCGGCCTGGGCGTATTCAAGCTGCTTACTTGGCGCGAGTGAGATCGAAATGGGCTAGCCCGGGCTTGCCGTCAGGCATCAGGAAGGTCCACTCCTCGTTGTGGTGGTTCGCGTCGATGAACGTGAAGGCGACATGCTGCATGTGTCCGTAATTGAGGGGGCCGGAGACATCGAGGAAATCGAAATCGAAAGTCTTGCCGTCGGGCGAGACGCGGGCGGCGAAACGGGGGCGGTTGCCGGCGTCGCAGTAGTGAGTCACGAGCAGACGGTCGCCATCGAGATAGAACATGGTGATGGGATCGTCGGGGCGGCCCTCCATCGTCATTTCGTGGTGGATGGCGTTGCCGGTGGAGGTGACGCGGAGAACGACATGGACGTGCATGGGAGGCATGGAGGGGTCGGCGCCGGGCATGGGCATGGTGACGGCGCCGTCCCATGTGCCGGCGAGGGTCTTTAGCTGATCGAAGGATTTCTGCGCCTCGGATTGTTGCGCAACAGGAGTGGTTTGCGCGCCGGAAGGACTCTGCGCGACGGCTGGTTGAGCGCCGGTTTGCGCCGATGCGGCGGCTGTGAGCGAGAGAAGCAGGATGGGCAAGATGGGGCGGAGCAGCTTCATTGGAGATTTCCTTTCATGCTGGTTTGCCTGGCAACAAAAGAAGTGGCCGAAGCCGCGATCGCACCGCTTTGCTCCGTCCAGCGTTCTTGATCGACGCCTTTGACGAGGAGCCAAATCGTCAGCGTGATCTCGGCGCAGGCACCTGGAATCACATTGTATGGGCTGAGAGAATTGCCGAATGGCTGCCAGAGAAACGTCAGGTAGCCTGCGCCCGCGCACATCATCAATACCCCCACAAAGCGAGGCATGAAGGAAGATCGGATGATCAGATACCCGATGAGAACGCAGTAGAAGCCGAAATAGACCATGAAATGCACCCCAGGAATCGGTGGAACGTGAACCACCCAGTTCCCCACGATGCATCCGGTCATACTAAACAGTGCCGCGACGAAAGAAACACTCCGGCTCACTGGTTTGAACAGGAAATAGAACAGGATCGTGATGACGATGTAGGCGGCCGTGCTCACGAGGCCACAGCATAAATCCAGAAAAGTCTTGGGCCCAACGATTGCAAAGGGCGAAGCCAGGATATTGACCGCATAAATCGCTCCGGCAATCCGCGCCATGCGATGCGCCGGGATTCCGAAGATCTGCCCGCCAGCGTTGACTGAAATCATTTGGTCCCTCCTTTTGAAATGCCCGATTGCGGTCTGCGGCATGGTTGCCCGATGGCTGGAAACTCGAGCGGAAGACCGAACCGCCAGTTGGACCACTCTCTAGCCTTCAGTTCACTGTTATACATAACTATAACACTAACTCTACTGTCAAGAGAAAAAGTGTTTTGTACCACAATATGGCATGACTGGCTCCACAGTTTCCCCGCCGCGCGGCGAGGTGATCTACTGAGGGGTCGAAGTGGACAGTTGGCCGAGTGAATCTGCTATGCGAACCAGAGACTCGGAGAGGCGGTTTACGTCGCCGCCGTTTGAATGTACCGAATGCCGTCATTCCTCGTGTGACCGGCCATCGGGAGATTGAGCATTTCGAGGTCCAGTTCGGGCCAGTTGGACGAAGGCCGACAATACGGCCGGAGCAAGTAGTTTGCGCCGCCATTGACACCAGGAGAGCTATGATGGTTCATCGGAATAATCTCAAAGTGAAGAGGAGCGGGTCATGCGCGTATTCCTCGCAATTATGATCGCCGGAGTGATTGTCTCGATTGGCGGTTCGCTTTTTGGGCATGATCATGATGGTGGAATGGACCACGATCATGACCATGACCATGGCCACGACGCGGGCGCCGGCAATGAAGCCACAGTAAGCGTCTTCTCAACGAAGGTCATCGGTACGTTTGTCACCGGATTCGGCGGCGGCGGAGCGATCGCTCAGCATTACTGGGGCAATTTGCTGCAATCCTCGTTAGCCGGACTCCTGGTCGGCGTCTTCATGGCGGCCATCATGTACGGCGCGATGAAGCTGCTGTATTCGCAGCAGTCGACATCGCTGGTCGAGACAGCATCCCTTATCGGAAGCCCGGCACTGGTCATCACGGATATCGATGCGAACTCGCTTGGGCAGGTAACGGTCCGGACGGGGTTGGAAGCCCCAACCTACCTGGCGCGTGCAACCCCAGGCAAGCATTTTGCCAAGGGAACGAGGGTCGTCGTGGTCGCAACCAGCGGCTCTGAAGTCGTGGTTGACGACGTACAAAACTGAAAGAGGAGAGGGAATCGTGAACGATCTGGGTCACTACATCGACAGCTACTTCATTCCGTTAATCATTCTGGTTATTGCCATCTGCTTCGTGCTTGCGTTCAAGTTCATCGCGAGCCGGTACAAGAAGTTCCCACCCAACGTAGCCGGGATTTTCTACGGCCGGAAGTACAAGATCAAGTTCGGCGACAAGGTGGAGGAACGCGGCTTCATGGTGGTCACGGGCGGCGGCCGCGTACTCATGCCTCTTGTCGAATCCTGCAAGGAAATGTCGACAGCGGCATTCCAGGTGGGCATCGACGAGAACAACATTCCGAATTTTGACAACGTGAAGTTCGTCATCCGGGGCGTGGCGACCTGCAAGGTCTCTCAGATTCCCGAGAATCTTTACCGGGCCGCGGGCGCGTTCCTGGAGAAGAGCGATGCCGAGATCCAGGAGTTCATCCGCAATATCCTCAAGGGGCACTTGCGTTCGATCGTAGGCAAGTTGGACATCAATTCTTTGCTCCGGGAGCGGGACAATTTCAACAAGCGGGTAGTCGAGGAATCGGCGCCTGAGCTCGCGGCGCTCGGCATGGAACTTGTGAACCTGGTGATCCAGGACATCACGGACGCCGAGGGGTATATTGACGCTCTCGGCAAGCAGGCGGTGGCCGAGACCAAGTCGAAGGCCGCGATCAAGGTTGCCGAAGCTGAACGGGACCAGAACATCGCGGTTTCCAATGCAGAGCAGGCGGCGGCATCGGTGAAGGCCGCCAATGAGGCAACGATCGCCGAGGCGAATCGGGATCGCGACATCAAGGTTGCAAACGCAAAAGCGGCCTCAACAACGCAGCAGGCGATCGCGGACAAGGCGTTCGATATTGCAACCACGGCTCAGGAACAGACGTTGCGCGTCGCTCAGGCGAAGCGCGATGCTGCGGTTGTTGAAGCCCAGATCGAAGTGCAGACCAGGGAGGCCACGCGCAGAGAGAAGGAGCTGGGAGCAACGGTTGTGAAGCAGGCCGAGGCGGACCGTCAGACGACGATCATCAATGCCGAGGGCGCAAGGCAGGCCAAGGTGATCGCCGCAGAGGCCGAAGCGGCGGCACTGACCGCGACCGCACAAGCCAGGAAGAACGCCGCCACTCTCGAAGGCGAAGGCTCGGCTGCGGCGCAGAAAGCCATTCTTGTGGCTCAGGCGGAAGGCGCAGCCGCCGCCAAGCGGGAGGCGTTGCTGGCCGAAGCGCAGGGCACGGAGAAACTTGCGGCGGCCTTGGCCGCCATGGACGAATCGGCGCGTTTCATGATGATTATGGACAGGCTCCCCGGATTATTCGACAAGGGAGGCGATGCCGCGGCCAAGGTCATGACCGCCATTTTTGGCAGCGTCGCTGCTCCGCTGGGGCAGATTGACAATCTCAATATCGTGGACATGGGCGGCAACGGCCGAGGCCTGGATCAGTTGGCCTCGGTGGTGCCCACCACGGTTTTTAAAGTCTTCGCAACGGCCAAAGCCGCGGGCCTCGATCTTACCCCGCTGCTCACTCTGCTGAAGATCGATCCCGCAAGGATGGCCAGCCTGCTCGGCGGGGTCACGAGTCAGGCTCCTGCACCGGAAGCCGCGCCGCCCCCAGCGAAGCCGAAGGGTTGATGCGATGACGTCCAAAACCTACCCGGCATTTCCTCATCCGGAGCCGAAGGCAATCATCGTCTTTTGCGGGGATCCGCGTTTCCTGGCGGCGACCACGTCGTTCATTACGGAAGAGCTTGGTTTCAAGCAGGGAGAGTATTTGCCGCTCTCGGTTCCGGGAGGAATCGCCTCGCTTTCCGAGCCCTTTGCCCTCCCCAAGGATTTCAAGGTCCTGAAGGAAGGCTTGCAGTTCTACCTCGAACACATGGGCTCGATTACGGAAGTGATCCTCATTAGCCACGAGGATTGCAGAAAGTATCACGCTCTGGTTGAGAAGCTTGGGTCCTTGAAGACGATCAAAGGGGCCATGGCAGAACGCCAATACGCCGACCTCGAGAAGGTTGCCGCCGTGGCGTCGAACCTTGTGACTCGCAAGATCGCGGTTCGGCGCTACTACGCAAGATTCGCGAACGAAGAACGTACGCAGGTTGTTTTCGAAGCCGCTTGACAGCGAGGCGCCTGAAAGGTGAAAGGTACATCATGCATAGAATCTTCCGCAGCATCGTTGTGTTCTCAGTTTTCGCCGGCGCGGTTTCACTCGCCGCCCAAACCGCCAACGACATTCTGGCCAGGCACGTGACCGCGGTCGGCGGCAAGGACGTGATCAGCCAAGTGAAATCGATCTCGATGGAGACCACAACCCATGTGGAAGAAAACGACATTCCGGGCACGATGGTGACCCTTGACGGTGTGGCCTCCCGCACGGAAATGGCTATCAACGGCGCGATCGTGGTGCAGTGCTTCACCGCCAAGGGCGGATGGATGGTGAATCCCATGGCGGGCATCACCGATCCCACGCCCATGCCCGACGATCAGTACCAGATGGGCAAGAACCAGATCTATGTAGGCGGTGATCTGCACGACTACGCAGCCCCAGGCAACAAGCTTGAGTTGCTGGGCAAAGACGCCAACACCTACACCGTCAAACTGACCACGAAGGACAACATAGAATCGACCTACGTATTCGACGCCGCCACGTACTTGGTCAAATCCATCGCGCGCAAGGGCAAATTCCAGAATCAGGACGCGACCATAACGACGAGCCTCTCCGACTACCGGAAGACGGATATTGGCCTTGTGGTTCCCTATGCCTTCAGCGTGGATTTTGGCGGGCAATTCTCGCTGAGCATCACCGTCAACAAAGTCGAAGTAAACAAGACCGTCGATCCGGATATCTGCGCCATGCCAAAGGCCAGCCCACCGCCGGTTGAAGGCACGGCAACGCCGAATTAAAGCATTTTCACTATTCCTATAGGGCGGGTTTCGTGGTTTCCCACCCTTTTCACAAAGAACGTGAAAAGGACGGGGCACGGAGTTTCCCTACACCACCACTGAAAATGCTCCAGAGCGGAACCATGATTGCTGTACCCCAGAGTTCCGTGCCCCATCCTTGCGACTTTTTTCTGTCGCAAGGGTGGGAGACCACCATCGCTGGGTACAGCATCTCTGTTTCCGGTCTAGACGCCACGATTGCGTTGCCTCGGCAAGGAGTCGCTGTCATTGAGGAGGGCGTGCGATGGCATCACCGCAGCCTGAAGGTCCGAAGCGTCGTGCGGCCCTTACCGTACGCGACCTCGCTGCCCAACTCGGCCGTCGCGAGGAAGTCCGTCGGCCTCGCCAGCCCATGAGCGATCAGGGCGTCCATCAGTGGCCCCAACTCAAGGCTGCCCATGCTGCGAGGTTCGGTGTCCACCAGGCAGAGCGTCTTCCACGGCTTGTTCGGCTGCTCCTTGGGCGTCTCGAAGATGGCCTCATAGGTGCGCCCGCCGATCTTTAGCATCTCGTGGCGGCCTTTGTAGACGTCGGAGGGCTTGAGCCCATGGTTGATGGTCCAGATGCACAGGTTAGTCACGATTTCTTTCGTAGTCGGATGATCGGAGCTCGTGATCCAGAAATCGAAGCTCCCGAGCCAGAGCCCGTCGGCGACGGTGGTGAAGTCGAAATCGATTGTCTGGCGCGCTTCGGCAAGCCGGCGCGGCAATTGGTCTCCTGCATTTAATCCGGCCGCGCCAGCGAACCCGCCGGCATCGCTCCACGGCGATCGGCCCACCAGCACCTCGGGGTAGACCTTCAGCATTGGTCCGCCGCTCTCCGGCCAATCCCAGTCCCAGCCTGTTTCTTTACCACGAAAGACGGATTGCCGGTAGTTGGCGATGTCGCCCTTGCCATAGACATTGTTGTAGAGCACGGCTCCGGGAATTGGGAGTAGAGCGGAGTCCTCTGTGCGCGCCTCTACGGGCGCCGCCGGGGGCGTGGCCTGCGCGAACACGAACAGGAGCGACGTGGACACGAGCAGAATCGGCGTGAACACGAAAAGGATCGACTTGAACATGACGTGCTCCATTGCTGGCGCGGATCGCATCCCGCGTCATGCGCTATACATGGTAATCGACTCGCCTCTACGCCTTCAGCCAATCCTTGGCTTTCTGCAGAATCACGTCGCGGCCCACGTCGCTGATGGCGTTGGTGAGCGGGATCTGCTTGGGGCAGGCGTGGACGCAGTTCTGCGCGTAACCGCATTCCTGGATGCCGCCGTCGCCCGAGAGCGCGCGCAGGCGATCTTCTTTGAGGACCTTGCCGGTGGGATGGTTGTTGAAGAGCTTGACCTGGGCAATGGTGGCCGCGCCCACGAATCCCGTGGCCACGTTGAACTGCGGACAGACTTCCATGCAGCAGGTACAGGAAATGCAATTCGAGAGCGGGTAGTTCGCCTCCTGCTGCTGCGGGTAGACGCGCGGGCCCGAACCTAAATCGTAGGTCCCGTCGATGGGAACCCAGGCCTTGACGCGCATCAGGTTTTCAAAGAGAACCGAACGGTCGACCTGGAGATCGCGCACCAGCGGGAACTTGGTAAGCGGTTCGACGCGGATGGGCTGGTCTAGATTGTCGACGAGGGCCGAGCAGGCCATGCGGGCTTTGCCGTTGATGCGCATCGCGCATGACCCGCAGATCTCCTCAAGGCAATTGGAGTCGTAGGAGATGGGCGTGGTGGCGCGGCCCTCGGCGGTGACGGGGTTCGCGGCGATCTCCATCATCGCGGAGATGACGTTCATGCCCGCGCGCCAAGGAAGCTCGAAGCGCTCCCACGTGGCCGGCGCGCCGGGGTTGGCCTGGCGCTTGATTTCGAAAGTGACGGTTTTGGTGGACATAGTGTTTTTCGTGGTTCGTGATTCGTGGTTCGTGATCAGCGGCCTGGTCTCCTAAAGCAACCGCAGGTCCTTCGACTTCGTTCATGTGCGGGTCTGGAGACCCGCACGACAGCCGGTCTGGAGACCGGCGCTACATTATTTCGCCGCGTCGTAACGCCGCGGGCGGGGCTTGATGTACTGCGTATCGACCTCCTCGAACGCGAAGCGTGGACCCTCGACCGCGCCGGTGAAACTGGCCTTGGTGGTCTTGAGGAACCGCTCGTCGTTGCGATCGGGAAAGTCGGGTTTAAAATGCGCGCCGCGCGATTCGTCGCGCAGAATTGCGCCGAGCGTGATGGTGCGCGCCAGTTCGAGCATGTTCTTGAGCTGGCGCGCGAAGGCGAAGCTGGTGTTGGCCCACTGGCTGGTGTCGCTCAGGTTCACGCGCTGGTAGCGGTCGAGCAGCTCCAGGATCTTTTGGTCGGCGATCTTCAGGTTCTTGTTGTAACGCGTCACCGTGGCGTGCTCGGTCATGGTGCTGCCCAGCTCGCGCCACAGCTTGAAGGGGTTTTCTCCGCCCTGGTTGTTCAAGAGTTTTTTGTTGGTCTCGGTTTGGCGTAACACTTCGGCAGAAGCTCCGCCGTCGCCCTCGACGGCTACGAGCCCTTTTGCGTACGCGATGGCGTTTGGCCCCGCGATAAATCCGCCGAAGATGCAACTGACGAGCGAGTTCGCGCCCAGGCGGTTGGCGCCGTGGTACTGGTACTCGCACTCGCCGGCGGCAAAAATGCCGGGGACGTTGGTCATCTGATTGAAGTCGACCCAGAGGCCGCCCATGGTGTAGTGCATGCCGGGGAAGATCTTCATGGGCTCGACGTGGGGATCGACGCCGACAAACTTCTCGTAGATATCAAGGATGCCGCCGAGCTTGCGGTCGAGCGTGGCGCGGTCGATGTGCGTGAGATCGAGATAGACCATGGGCTGGCCGTCGATGCCGAGGCCGAGTTCGTAGACGACTTTGTGAATGGCGCGCGTGGCCACGTCGCGCGGCACCAGGTTGCCGTACTTCGGATACCACTCTTCGAGGAAGTAGAAGCGCTCCGACTCGGGGATGGCTTTGAGGTCGCGTTTATCGCCGGGTGTGCGCGGCACCCACACGCGGCCGCCCTCGCCGCGCGCCGACTCGGACATGAGGCGCAGCTTGTCTTCGCCGGGGATGCAGGTGGGATGCACCTGGATGAATTCGCCGTTGGCGTAGGAAACGCCCTGCTGAAAGACGGCCGATTGCGCCGAGCCGGTGCAGACCACGGAGTTGGTGCTCTTACCGAAAATAGCTCCGATGCCGCCGGTGGCCAAGATGATGGCGTCGGCCGCGAAGGCTTTCACCTCCATGGAGCGCAGATTCATGGCCACGATGCCGCGGGCCACGCCCTTGCCGTCGATGATCGCCGACAGAAACTCCCAGCCCTCGAACTTGCTCACCTTGCCCTCGGACTCGTAGCGGCGCACCTGCTCGTCGAGCGCGTAGAGCAGTTGCTGGCCGGTAGTTGCGCCGGCGAAGGCAGTGCGGTTGTAGAGCGTGCCGCCGAAGCGCCGGAAATCGAGCAGGCCTTCGGGAGTGCGATTGAAGGGCACGCCCATGCGGTCGAGCAGGTCGATGATGGCGGGCGCGGCCTCGCACATGGCTTTCACCGGCGCCTGATTGGCCAGAAAGTCGCCGCCGTAGATGGTGTCGTCAAAGTGTTGCGCGGTGGTGTCGCCCTCGCCCTTCAGGTTTTTGGCCGCGTTGATGCCGCCCTGGGCGCACACCGAGTGCGAGCGCTTGACGGGAACGATGGAAAACAGCTCCACCGTGCCGCCGGCTTCAGCGATCTTGATCACCGCCGCCAGTCCGGCGAGCCCTCCGCCCACCACGATGATTTTGCGTGCTGCCATGAAGTACCTTTCGGAAAACAGCTTCTAGCTAGCTTCTAGCCTCTAGCCAAAAGCGGACTGCTAGAGGTTCGGGACCGGCGCGTTGGCGAACCACGGACCAACAAACGCCCAAATACTGGCCAGCCCCAAGGCTGCGAGCATCACGCCGAGCGCGATGCAAACGTAGCCGAAGCGGCGGCGCGCGTTTTCTCCCGATGTGATGCCCCACTTGGCCGCGAACAGCCACACGCCGTAGGCAAAGTGCCAGCAAATCGCGATCATGGCGATGACGTAGACGGCCAGCATCCAGGGGTTGGCAAGCTCCACCTGCACCTTATGGAACGCGTAGTAGGGATTCTCCGGCAGCATGACGCCAGTGAAGCGTTGCCGCCAGACGTGCTGCGCGATGTACGCGAACGCCACGAGGCCGGTGTAGCGCTGGGCGATATACATCCAGTTCCCTGCCCACGGGTAGTAAACAATGTTCGACTTGCCGCGCAGCCAGATGTAGACGCCGTAGATGCCGTGATAGAGGATGGGGAGAAAGATGAAGACCCACTCCAGCACGCGCACCAGCGGCAGGCTGTTGAGGAACTTCACCTGGTCGCCGTAAGCGAGCGGGCCTTTAAGCGCCTCGAAGTTCGAGAGCAGGTGCTCCAGCAGAAATGCCCCGATGGGCACAATGCCGAGCAGCGAGTGCAGCTTGTGCCAGAGGAAGCTCGTGCCTTGCCCGGCGCGTAGCGGCTCGACGCCGCTGCGAATTTGGGGCACGGCGGAGGATTCGACGGTTGCCATGAAGAGTTGGCTCCTAAAAGTTGCAGGCCGTAGCAGTCTTAGATTGAGGGACTTTGAGCAGTGTTCTGTATCACATGCATTATTCGAGGCGGAAGCAACGCCCGTCAAGGCGCGCTCCGCGCTTTTGGGTCTTGGACGAGAGTTGTGGAAATTCGCCGCGCGAGTTCAGGCAGCAGCGCTTCCAGCGCAGCGGCCGCTCACTGTGAGAATCTTCTTGCGTCAAAGGGCCATAGTTCACGCGCATTTTGGATTGTTTGCGGCACGAGGCCAATCTCCGAGGGCGGGCCGGCCTTTGTCCTGCGCCGCCAAAGCCATTCCCAACCGCGTAATCTCGTTTCCACGGAGGACATTGCTTGATTCGCCGCTATGAGGACCGCGACTTCGACCAGATTCACGCTATCATCAACGACGGCGCCAGCGCCTATAAGGGCGTGATTCCCAGCGATCGCTGGACCGAACCCTACATGCCCGCGGAGGAATTGCGCCGTGAGATTGGCGATGGGGTCGAGTTCTGGGTCTACGAAGTGGACGGCGCGCTGGCCGGCACGATGGGGATTCAGCCGGTCGAGGATGTGACTCTGATCCGGCACGCGTACGTGCGCACCGCGGACCGGAGGCGAGGCATTGGCGCGCTTCTGCTCGCTCACTTGCGTAAGCTGGCGACGGCTCCGGTACTGATCGGGACATGGGCCGATGCCGTGTGGGCCATCCGCTTCTATGAGAAGCATGGATTCCGCGCGGTCTCGCAAGAGACGAAAGAAATCCTGCTGCGGAGATACTGGAGCATTCCGGAGCGACAGGTGGAAACCTCAGTCGTTCTGGCCGATGCCAAATGGTGGGAACGGAATCTGAGCGTGTGAACCGCCGGGGCCTTCGAGCGCCGGTGGCGATTAGCGCGAGAGCATGGGCAGCAGCGCCTTGAGCGCGCGCCCGCGATGGCTAAGCGAGAGCTTGGTTTCAAGATCGATCTCCGCCATGGTCTTGTCGAGTTCCGGCAAATAAAAAAGCGGATCGTAGCCGAATCCACCCGTGCCGCGCGGCGCTTCCAGAATCCTCCCTTCGACTACGCCATCGGCCAACTGCACCAACTCGCCATCGCGCGCGGCGACAAGGGTGCAATGGTAGCGGGCCGTGCGCAGCTTCGCTGGAATTCCATCCAGTTTCCGCAGCAGGTGCATGTTGTTCCACACGTCGGTGTTGTCGTTGGCGTCTGGCGAATCTTTGAGGCCGGCGTCGGCGGCATAGCGGGCCGAGCGCACGCCGGGAGCGCCGCCGAGCGCGTCGACCTCGAGGCCGGAATCGTCGGCAATGACCAGCTCGCCGGGCGCAAAACGCGAATAATAGACGGCCTTGGTCGCGGCATTGGCCAGAAACGTGTCGCCGTCTTCCTCCGGCGCGGGGATCTCCGCAATTCCGGGGAGCGGATCGAGGTCGATCGAAAACGCCTGCGCGGCGGTGCGGAAGTCGCGCAATTTGCCTGCGCTGGTGGTGGCTGCGTAGAGGCGAAGGGCCATAATGAGAGTGTAGAAGACAAGGAACAAGGGAACGAGAAGTCGCGTGACTGCGGGACTACGGGACTACAGGAGCGAGGTCAGGCGCTTGCGGGCAGCGGAAGTTCCTTATCCAAGCCCGCAGCGATCAAGTCGGCGCGAAGGTTTTCCGGCGTCGTGAAGATCAGCGCCTTGATGCCCAGCGCCGAAGCAGCTTCCGCATTCACCTGCCGATCGTCGACGAAGAGCGTCTCCTCGGGCCGCGTGCCGAGTTTCTCCAGAGTGTATCGATAGATCGCCGGATCGGGCTTGGCCATGTGCAACCGATAGCTCCACACCAGCACGTCGAAGCGCGCGAGCCAGTCGAATTCACGTTCCATGGCCTGGAGCACGGTATCGCCCATGTTCGAAAGGATGGCGGTGCGCAATCCGCGGGCTTGGAGTGCGGCAGCCCAAGCGAGCATCGGCGGGTTGAGCGTCATCCACAAACGCGCATCCCAATGGATCAGTTCTTCAATTGCTGCGGGACTCAACGCGAGGCCGGCTTTGCTGACAATGCCCTGCCAATAGGTTTGGCCATTGAGCTTGCCTGCGTCGAAGGCATTGCGATCTGCCCAGTAAAGCGCATCGAGCTTTTCCGCGGGAAGCCCCGTGATGCGCACCAGTTCCGCGTGCGCTGCCGGGTCCGGCGGGCCGGTTAACACCATTCCGTAGTCGAAGATCGCCGCGCGCAGGGCCAAGCTCGAACCCCTTTTGCGCCCGTGTATGGTTGAGGAGGGCGCTTTTCTCATTGTGCACGACGGTTTTCGTGCTCGGTTAACAGACGCGGGTTCGTGCCTTCCCACATCTCAGAATCGAGATGTGGGGCACCCACGTTTTTTCGAGAGTTGAAAGAGACGGACTAAGGTTCGAGATACTGCAAGATGCCCATGCGATTTTCCGAGAGAACCGGCTGGAACACCGAAGAGAGCGATCTGGCGCGCGCGCACCGGCTGCGCCGCGAGGCCGGCTTGCCGATCGCCGACTTGACGGCCTCGAATCCCACGCGGTGCGGCTTCGGGTACTCCGCTTCCCTGCTTCAGGCGCTCGCCGATCCGCGGGCACTCGACTACGATCCGCAGCCGCGCGGCCTGCTCCCGGCGCGCGAGGCCGTCTGCCGCTACTACGCGGACCACGGAGTCGCGCTCGATCCCGCTCAGATTGTGCTCACCACCAGCACCAGCGAGGCCTACAGCTTTCTCTTCCGTCTGCTCTGCGATCCGGGGAGCGAAATCCTCATTCCCCAGCCCGGCTATCCTCTCTTTGACTTCCTGGCGACGCTCGACGATGTGCGCATCAAGGCCGCGCCGCTGGTGTATCACGACGGCTGGCAGATCGATGCGGAGGGGATTCGCCGCGCGATTACGCCGCAGACCAGAGCCATCGTCGCCGTGCATCCCAACAATCCTACGGGGCACTTCACCAAGCCCTGGGAGGCGGAAGAGCTTGCCAGAATCTGCCGCGCGCACGGGCTTTCGCTCATTGTGGACGAGGTGTTTCTGGACTACGCGATAGGCGCGGCCACCGAAAGCAAGGGAGAGACGGGGCGAACGGGTGCGGGTCAGGAGACCCGCACGACAGCCGGTCTGGAGACCGGCGCTACAAGGGAGGGGAGTGATGCGCCTTGGAGTTTTGCCGCGGGACTCGATGGGGTTCCGGTCTTCGTGGTGAGCGGCCTGAGCAAGATCGCCGGTCTGCCGCAGATGAAGGCCGCCTGGATCGTTGCTACCGGACCGGAAAGGGCACAGGCGCTGGACCGGCTGGAGGTGATCGCCGATACCTTCCTCTCCATGAATGCGCCGGTGCAGTGGGCGCTGCCGGCGTGGCTCGCCAACCGGACAGAGATTCAGCAGCAGATTCGCAGCCGCGCCGGCGCCAACCTGGCCGAGCTCGACCGCCAGCTCGCCGCGTTCCCCACGCTGCAACGTCTTGCCTTCGAAGGCGGCTGGTACGCAGTCCTGCGGGTTCCCGCGCTCGAGCCGGACGAGCAGACGGCGCTTGCGCTCCTCGAGCGCGGCGTCTGGGTCCATCCCGGCTACTTTTTCGGGCTTCCGGAGTCGGGCTGGTTGGTGATGAGCCTGCTAGGTTACGAACGGGAGTTCCGTGCAGGATTGATTACTATTACTGACTACTTTCGCACGAATCAAGACGGTAAAACCTGAGCGCGTCTGGCGAATCCATTGGTTGAACTATTTCCGCTATCTCGATGACAGAAAAGAAGCAGAGCTAGCAGAATCGGTGGTGCGAGTTCCACCGCGAGCCCGGCGCGCATCCTATCGCTCCTGAAGAAAAGGATTGCTTATGCGCTCTACGCCGATGGTGGTTTCCGGGCCGTGGCCGGGCAGAACCCTGGTCTCATCGGGCAGCGTCATCAGCCGGTGGCGCAGCGATTCCATGATCTGGTCGAAGTTGCCGCCGGGCAGGTCGGTGCGGCCGATGCCGCCGGCAAACAGGGTATCGCCGGCCACCAGCAGCTTGAGCGGGGCAAAGTGCAGGCACACCGATCCCTGGGTGTGGCCGGGCGTGTGCAAGACCTGGGCCGGATAGTGCTCCAGTCCCACGATCTGGCCATCCGCGAGGCCTCCGTCGGGCACAGCGACCTCCGGCGTATGCATCCCGATCCACGCCGCCTGCGCATCCATCATTTTGAGCAGCGGCAGGTCGTTTTCGTTGAGATAAATGGGCGCGCCCGTCAGCTTTTTGAGCTTCAGCGCCCCGCCCACGTGGTCGATGTGCGCGTGGGTTAAGACGATCTGCTTGAGCTTGAGCCCCAGCTCGGTGAGCCGCTGATGGATGTGCGCCGCCTCGTCGCCAGGATCGATGACGATGGCCTCCTGGGTCTGTTCATCGCCCAGAATGATGCAGTTCGAGGCCAGCAACCCGACGGGAAAGGATTCAAGGATCATAGGACCATTGTAGGAGCATAGGGCTTGGTCGATACCAACCGCTCCCTTTCCACGGCCTCCGGGGCAGATCCTTCGCCCGATCGAGCGGGCGCCCGCGGGCAAGGACGCCCGCACCCATCCACAAACGGCAACCAAATCACAACCACTGGGAACGACTGCTCGCAGCCTTCGCACCCTTCCATGAGCCGGAACAGACCCTCGCGGATTTGCCGCGGCGGAAAAATTTGTTGCTCTTGTGGAAGCCTTTGGGTTGACCGTTGGGCGCGCGCAACGCAGAATGAAAGAGGTTCTTTGTTTTCTAGAGTTCGTTTTGCACCGGAGTCTCCGGAAGAATCTGCATCTTGAGGTGGACATGGCCGCATATTTGCTTTTGTTGATCGCCGTTTTATCGCGCGTAGTTCCTCACGCTCCGTGGTGGAGCTTTACGGCTGTCACCGGCAGCTTGCTTTACTTTGGCGCCAAGCGCCCGTGGCGCGAGATGCTTGCGCCTTTGGCGGCTCTGATCACGGCCGATTGCTACCTGACAGTCTTCCGGTATCACGGCTACTCGATCCGCTGGGATTCCGCATTCAGCTGGGGCTGGTACCTGGCTGCGATGCTGCTGGGCGCGGCTCTGCTCGGCAAGCGCGTAACGTTCATGCGCGGAACCGCGGGCGCGCTTCTGGGCCCGACCTCGTTCTTCCTGGTCTCGAACTTCGGCGTCTGGGCCTGCGGCGGCTTCGGCGCCTATCCGCACACGCTGGCCGGCCTCGCGGCCTGCTATGGGGCCGGCGTTCCGTTCTATCGCAACGACCTGCTGGCGACCTCGCTGGTGCTGGCCGTGGCGCTGGGCGTTCCGGCGCTGCTGCGGCGCAGCAATGAGGCTCGCACGCAAGAGGCGCTGGCGGGGAAGTAGGATGGCGTCGAAATGAACTCGCTACAGCGTGTTTCAAAGATGGTTGCGTAGATTCCGGTTCTCGTTCCGCAAGGGCTAAAGCCCCTTGTATTTCCTGCGTTTTTCGGTCCGGCTAAAGCCGTGCCCTGGTTACAAAACCGGCCTTTGAAACACGCTCGAGGGAGAAAGAATGGCGGCCGCTTTTCAACCTACGCGCGTTCCCCTCGAAGTCTATCTGAAATCCTCCTACGAGCCCGACGCGGAGTATGTCGACGGCGCAGTCGAGGAAAGGCCGGCGGCGCTGTGGGACCATGCAAATTGGCACGGGGCTGTCGATCAGTTTTTCGGTTCACGGCGAACAGAATTCGGAATTCGCGTCCGCCCCTCTCTTCGAATCCGGACCGGACCGAATACCATTCGCGTTCCCGACGTGGCCGTCCTCGACCGCAACCTACCCGTCGAACAGATCGTCACGCATCCGCCCATTGCCGTCTTTGAAATCCTGTCGCCCGAGGATTCTCTCAACCGCATGATGACCAAGCTGGCAGACTACGAACGCATGGGGATCAAGACGATTCTCGTCCTCGACCCGAATGGGCGGCACTTCCGCTATCTTGCCGGGAAGTTGGAGCCGCTGCCTCCGGAGCCATTCGATCTTCCCGGCAGCGCCTGCCGGTTCGACCTTTCAGCAATCGAAAAGCTGCTGGACTGATTCAGCCCCGCCTCCTGATTCGCCTGGCGTCGGCGGTTCGGACCCGCGGTGGAAGAAACAAGCCATTCATTCTTCGCAGGTTGGCGTCGCTTTGCGACCTCGCAAGTTGGCGGGTTCGCCCGATACTTCTTATTGGCGTCGCTTTGCGACCTCGCAAGTTGGCGAGTTCGCCCGATATTTCTTATTGGCGTCGCTTCGCGACATCGCGAGTTGGCGGGTTCGCCCGACATTTCTTATTCGTCTTCCAGCAGCTTGCCCGAGCGCTTTTTCCGCATCCACCACCACGCGAACCCCAGCACGGCCACTGCGCCCACAATCAAGACCCCGCTCAGAGCGTGATGCGCCACCAGATCTACCGCGCCCGGGCCCAGCTTGAGCACCAGCAGCGAAAGAATCAGCCAGCGCACCAGCCGCCCCGTAAGCACCGCCAGCAGAAAATTGGGCACGCGCATCTCAAAGACGCCGGAGGCGAAGATGAAGACCTTCCACGGTGCTGGCGGAGGCATCATCGAGGGAATCATCACGGCCAGGAACTCCTGGCGCTGGAAGCGGTCGCGCAGCTTCTCAAACTTGGCGCGATCCACGCGCTTGAGCAGGAACAGTTCTCCGCCGGCGCGGCCCAATCCGTAGGGCAGCAAGCCGCCGATGGCCGATCCCACGGCCGCCACCAGGCAGTAGAGCCAAAAATGGGGCTTGTCGTTCCAGATGTAGAGGGCGAGAATCGCGTCCATGGGCACGGGAATGCTCGACGAATCGAGCACCGCGACCGCGCCCACGCCCCAGATCCCCCATTTCAACAGGCCGGGGAGAAACACCAGCTTCCATTCCGCCGTCACGTGCCTAAAAAAACCCTTCAAACGCCGTCCCCTTCCCGCCCATCCTGCGTCCATTCAACAAGGACCATTGTACGGGGCGGGTCTTGCGCAGGACTTTGGCCAAAATGAGAGAATAGACAGAGAGGAATCGAGTTCGGAGCCGGCCCGGGAGACGTGTGCGTCTCATAGGGCTCCATCGCATGCAATGCCCACCAGCCAAGCGCCAGCCGAAGTGAACGAGCCCAATCAGCCCGCCGCGCCAGACGCGCCAACGGGAGCTTCCGCGCGGTAGTCGTCGATCACCGGTTCGATTCTGGGATTGAACACCTTCCCCAAGCCCGGCCTGGAAGCTGCGGGCGGCTCGGAGCCCCGAGATGCGGGGCTCCAGGCTCCGGAATCGCGAAATCTGACCCCTCAAGATCGGGAACCGGGCGAAGCGGCCGCACCGGTAGCGCGCGGCTCGCGCTGGGTCGACTACAACACCCACGAACTGCTGGAGATGATCGGCGAGCTCGAAGACGAGCGGCGCTGGTCGCGGCTGCGCGAGGGCGCTCTGTGGGCCGTACTGGTGCACATCGTTCTGCTCTCCTGTCTCACCTGGATTCCCAGATACGTCTTCAAGGCGCCCAGGATTATCGATCCCTTTGACGCCATCAAGCAACGCCAGGACCTGACTTATCTCGACGAGCTGCCGGACGCGGTGCGCAAACTCGAAAAGCCCAGAGTTGTGCCCAAGCCGCCGTCCAACAAGCCGCTCATCGACAAGCAGACGATGGCAGAGATGAAGCGTGATGCACAGCCGCCGCCTCCGCCGCCCGCCGAGCAGCAGGCGCCCGAGCAGCCCCAGCCGCAGGCCACGCAGCCCATTCCGAACAACCCGCAGTCGCAGGCGCCCGAAGCGCCGCACCCGCAGGAAGTCCCCAAGAAGGCCTTCGCCATGGGTTCGCAGAATCCCGCCGACCAGCTTCGCCAGGATATGCAGAAGGCCATGCACGGCCACGGGCAACAGAGCTACGGCGATCAGGGATCGGGCGGCCTGTCCATGCATCCCGGCGCCGGCACGGGCGGCATCGACATTCTTTCCGACACCCAGGGTGTCGATTTCAGCTCCTGGATTGCGCGCTGGCACTACATCACGCAGCACACCTGGGACCCGCTGATTCCCGACGAGGTTAACCCGCCCATTTCAAAGCAGGGCGTGGTCGTCGTCCACTTCAAAGTGCTGCCCAACGGCCAGGTTGTCGATATGCAGCTCGACGGCCGCTCCGGCGATTCGGGCCTGGACCGCGCGGCCTGGGGCGCGATTTCGGGATCGAGCTATCCGGCGCTGCCGCATGAGTTCCACGGCCCCTATCTCGAGTTGCGCGCCTACTTCCTCTACAACGTGGAGCCGCAGTAGCGGCACGGCTACTGCCCGGCAACCTTCTTCAACCGAGTCTCTACGGCGCTTGCTGCAGCAGCGCTTCGGCTGCCTTTGCGCTCGACTCCTGTGGAGGCAATATGGGTGTCACGCGGGGCCCGTGCGGCTTCTGGCGCTGATCCAGAAAAATGCCGTCCTGCTTCAGCAGAGCCTCGTACACCGGCGTGTGCCGCCAGTGCCGAGCCAGCGCAAAGGCGCTCATGTTGGCGATCATTAGGGGAAGCACCAGCCCGTAGCCGCCCGTCATCTCGAAGATGATGAGGATCGAGGTCATGGGCGCGCGCACGATGCCGGCGAAGACCGCGCCCATGCCGACCACAGCGAAGGCGCCGATGGAATCGGCCGAGTGATGGAAGACCGTCACATCGAGGAAGCCGACCGCGCCGCCCAGCATGCCGCCCATGAACAGCGCCGGCGCAAAGATGCCGCCCGAGCCGCCGCTCGAGTACGATGTGACCGTTGCGGCCAGCTTGAGCACGCACAATACCGCCATGGCAGTCACCGGAAGTCCGCCAAGCAGCGCCAGCGTGAGCGTGGGATAGGGATTGCCGGCGATGCCGTTCAAATGAAAGAACAGCAGTGCGACAACGGCAAGGCTTCCGGCGGCTGCGCCGCCAATCGCGGGTCGAATCCACGGAGGAACGCCCGACAATTCCCTGAACCACTTGCGCAGCCACAGCAGCGAATCGGTGAACACTACCGAAACCATGGCCGCGAGCAATCCAAGCAGCGCATACCAAATCAGCGACGAGCTATTGGCGAGCTTATAGCTTTCGAGCCGCGGAACGAAGAACACAGGGTGGGAGCCGAGAATCTTTTGCTCCACCACAGCCGCCAGCGCCGCGGCCACAATCACACCCGAAAGCATGGTCTGATCGAGCGAGCCGATCAGCTCCTCCAGCGTGAACGTAACGGCGGCAATCGGCGCGTTGAAGGCTGCAGCAATGCCCGCCGCCATGCCTACCGAGGTCATGCGCTTCTGGTTCACCGGGCTCAGCCGCGCCATGCGCGCGAGAAAACTGCTCACGCCGGCGCAGATCTGCACCGTCGGGCCTTCCAGGCCCAGTGACGCTCCGCTACCCAGTTGCAGCGCGCAGAGCACGAACTTCCCAATGGTCTCTTTCATGGTGATGGCGCCGGCGCGGAAGGTATATGCGGCCTTTACTTGAGGAATGCCGCTGCCCGCCGCCGCCGGAACCCAGTAAGTGAGTCCCAGGCCCACCACGAGGCCGCCCACCGCAGGCGTCAGAATGGTCCACCAAATCCACGCGTGCCCCGGAGCCGACGCGGAGCGATCGATCAGCAGCCCATAAAGCCACGCCACGCTCACGTGAAAGGCGACCGCAGCCAAGCCGCAGATGCCGCCGGCCACGATTGTCAGCGCCAACAGCCGCTGCCGCTCGTTGGGCATGCGCCGCGCCAGCCACGCAAAAAAACGCGTACAAAGACCCTGAATGCCAATCCAGTATTTCAATGCAGTGGAAACCTCGGAGAAAAAACCGTGCATTTTCAGTATAGGAGTAGGATTCCGGCGTCTTCTGGCCATTTAGTCGCGCGATCTCTCAAGAATCTGCTTTCCTGGTTCTCTGCGGCCGCGATAAAATGAATGCGCAGACCATGTGCGGCCTTCCCATCGCCGGCCCGCCCTTCTTCAGGCGCTTCCGCCGCGGCCGCCACGACCGTGGACGCTGACCCTTTCCGCTGCGTAATCTAGTTTCGATGAGCATTGCCCTGGCCCCACGCCCTGCACGAGTCCTTGCGAATAGCTCGGTGCCGAGGCTCTAGCTCCGCTAAACCCGCTAGCTCCGCCAACACCGCTAGCTCCGCTGGGAGGATCTACCGATGAACAGCTTCAAGAGCAAAGCCGTGCTCACCTCCGGCAGTCGTTCCTACACCATCTATCGCCTGCCGGCGCTCGCCGACCGCGGCTTCAATCTCGCGCGCCTGCCCTTCAGCCTCAAGATTCTGCTGGAAAACCTGCTGCGCCGCGAAGACGGCATCAACGTCACCGCCGCCGACATCGAGTTCCTGGCCAACTGGGACGCCAAGGCCGAGCCTAGCCGCGAGATCGCCTACATGCCGGCCCGCGTGCTGATGCAGGACTTCACCGGCGTGCCCGCGGTCGTCGATCTGGCCGCCATGCGCGACGCCATCAAGACTCTGGGCGGCGATCCCGAACGCGTGAATCCCCTCGCGCCCGCCGAGCTCGTCATCGACCACTCCGTGCAGGTGGACGAGTACGGCACGCCCGCGGCCTACGAGGCCAACTCCCTGCTCGAATTCCAGCGCAACCGCGAGCGCTACGCATTTTTGAAGTGGGGCCAGTCGGCCTTCCGGAACTTCTCTGCCGTGCCGCCCGGCATGGGCATCTGCCACCAGGTGAATCTTGAGTATCTGGCGCGCGTGGTCTTCACCGCTGAGATCGATGGCGAAGCGGTTGCTTATCCCGACACGCTGGTCGGCACCGACTCGCACACCACCATGATCAACGGGCTCGGCGTGCTGGGCTGGGGAGTGGGCGGCATTGAGGCCGAGGCGGCCATGCTCGGCCAGCCCGTCTCCATGCTGATCCCGCAAGTCGTCGGCTACAAGCTCACCGGCAAGTTGCGCGAGGGCGCCACGGCCACCGATCTCGTGCTTACCATCACGCAGGCGCTGCGCAAGCTCGGCGTTGTGGGTAAGTTTGTTGAGTTTTATGGCGACGGCTTAACGCACTTACCGCTGGCCGACCGCGCCACCATCGGCAACATGGCGCCCGAGTACGGCGCCACCTGCGGCATCTTCCCCGTCGACGCCGAGACCCTGCGCTATCTGCGCCTCTCCGGCCGCAGCGATGATCAAATCAATCTGGTTGAGGCCTACTACAAGGAGCAGCAGCTCTTTCACACCTCCGGCGCGCCCGAGGCCGAGTACACGCAAACCCTTGCACTCGAACTGGGCGACGTGGAGCCCAGTGTGGCCGGACCCAAGCGCCCGCAGGACCGCGTGCTGCTCAAAGACGCGGCCGCGAGCTTCGCCGAGCAACTGCCCGCGCTGCTCGCGCCCACCGCGAAGCCGCTCGGCTCGCGCACGGCGGCCGCGTGGCAACGGGAGACCGTGGTTGATGGCGCTCTGCCAAAAGCAACCGCGGATCCTTCGACTCGCTCCGCTGTCGCTCCACTCGCTCAGGAAGACAGCCATTTGCGAGTCACCACTACAGTGAAGGAACGGTTCGGCGTCGATCCCGATCCCTATCTCGATCACGGCTCGGTGGTCATCGCCGCCATTACCAGTTGCACCAACACCTCGAACCCTTCGGTGATGATCGCCGCGGGCCTGCTCGCAAAGAAGGCCGTGGAAAAAGGCCTCACCGTTCCGCCGTGGGTCAAGACCTCGCTCGCGCCGGGCTCGCGCGTGGTCACCGACTACTACCAGAAGTCCGGTCTGCTGCCTTACCTCGAAAAGCTGCGCTTCAACGTGGTGGGCTACGGCTGCACCACCTGCATTGGCAACTCGGGCCCGCTGCCCAGCGATGTTTCGAAATCCATTGAAGAGCACGGCCTGGTCGCGGTCAGCGTCCTCAGCGGCAATCGCAACTTCGAAGGCCGCGTGAACGTGGACGTGCGCGCCAACTACCTGATGAGCCCGCCCCTCGTCGTGGCCTACGCGCTCGCCGGCAAGATCGGCCACAACTTCGACACCACTGCGTTGGGCAACGATGCGGACGGGAATCCAGTCTATCTGAGAGACATCTGGCCCACGCAAGCCGAGGTAGCCAGCGCCATCGAGCAAGCCGTTTCGAGCGATGGCTTTCGCAAAGAGTACGCCACGGTCTCAGAAGGCGACGCCAGTTGGCAGGGACTGAGCTTCCCCACCGGCGACGTCTACCAGTGGGAGGCGGACTCAACCTACATCCGCAAGGCGCCCTACTTCGACGGCATCACCATGACGCCTGCACCCATTGAAAATATAGCCGGCGCGCGCGTGCTCGCCGTGCTGGGCGACTCGGTGACCACCGACCACATCTCGCCCGCCGGATCGATCAAGGCCAACGGCCCGGCCGGGAAATATCTCGCCGAGCACGGCGTGAAGCCCGCGGATTTCAACTCGTATGGCTCGCGACGCGGCAATCATGAAGTCATGGTGCGCGGCACCTTCGCCAACGTGCGCCTGCGCAACAAGCTCGCGCCGGGAACCGAAGGCGGCGTCACGCGCCTGCTGCCCAAAGGCGAACAGATGTCGATTTTCGATGCCAGCGTGAAGTACGCCGAGCGCGGCACACCGCTCATTATTCTCGCTGGCAAGGAATACGGCTCCGGCTCTTCGCGCGACTGGGCCGCCAAGGGGCCGAAGCTTCTCGGCGTGCGCGCCGTCATCGCGGAGAGCTTTGAGCGCATTCACCGCTCGAACCTCGTAGGCATGGGCATTCTGCCGCTGCAGTTCGAGGCAGGCCAGAATGTCGCATCCCTCGGCCTCACCGGCGAAGAAGTTTTTTCATTTCCTGGATTGACGGTTTTGCTGAAGGAGAGATTCGCCAACGGCCGCATGCTCACCGTGACTGCGAACTCGTCCCAAGGCAATAAAAAGTTTACAATTGTGGTCCGCATCGACACGCCGCAGGAGATCGAGTACTACGAGCACGGCGGCATTCTGCAGTACGTGTTGCGGCAATTGGCTGCGAAGTAGTTCTCGCAACACGGAACGCGGGGGTTGGGGGCGAGTTGCGCTTCGCCGCAACTCATCGCAAGTTCGCGGCTTCCGTTCTACACTCATTTCATGCGGAATGAGTTCACAGCCGTAATCGAGCGCGACGGCGATTGGTTCGTCTCCTGGTCCCCGGAGATTCCAGGCGCCAACGGGCAGGGGCGAACAGTGGAAGAGTGCCGGGAGAGCCTCGGCGCCGCAATCCAGTTGATTCTCGAGGATCGTTGCGCCAACAACGCCTGATCTAGTCTCCGCTACGAGTCCGCCTTCTGCTCCTCTTCCAATACCTCGTCCAACAATCCGCGCAGGCTGGCTGCGCGCACACGGCCCTCGCGCAAATCGGCCGACCTGGCCTGGGACAGCTCATCGGCAAGGTTCAACGCGGCCAGCACGGCCACGCGCAAGGAGTCCGCAGTCTTTCCGCGGGCTGCCACGGAGCGCATCTTGGCGTCGACATAAGCCGCCAGCTCGCGTATGTGCTCCGTGTTCTGCCCCGACAAGTGGTAGAGCTGGTCGTAGATCTCCACCGTCACGTATTCGCCCGGATTGCTGCGCGATTCCCCGGACATCGCTGCCTCACATTTCCAATGCGTCGAACTGCTTGAGCAGCCGATCCATGCGCTGCCGCACTTGTTCGCGCTCCTCCCGCAACACGCTCAACTCGCTCTCGATTTGTTCCACAACCAGCGCCTGCGCCTGAAGCTGAGCCTCGGCCCGGACGGCACGGGCCTCCCACTCCGTAATGCGAGCTTCGGCCGTGGCGCCAGCCTCCCGTCCCTGCTTCACCAGTTCCACGGCGCGGTAGATGCGATCCTCGAGCGCGGCAAAATCGTCGGCACTCACGGCCAACGCCGCCGGCTCCTGCGGCGCGTTCTGCGGCCTGTCCCTGCTCACCGCGTGCGTTTGAGGCTCCGGCTTCCAAAATGAATCCGACATCGTTTCAACCTCCGCCGCTCGGGCCCATTATCCGTTTGAGTATAGCGCCAATCATGCTCGATTGTTGCTCAAACGCGAAGCCGCGCTCCTATTTTGGTAACTGCGTCCTTCACACGCGTCTGGAACGCCTGCAGTTCCTCTTCGCGCAAAGTCCGGTCCGGCGCCTGGAACGTGGCGCCGAGAAGCAGGGCATAGTCGCCGGCGCCCATCCGCGCGTCGCGAAACACCTCGCGCACACGCCACTCCGCCAGCTCGGGGATTTGCAACGCGGCCATGGCGCGGTCAATCGTCTCCCACTGAATGCTCGCGTCCAAAACCAGGGAAAAATCGCGGCGCACCGGCTGATAGCGCGAGATCTCGCGCGCGATGGGCCGGCGCAACGGCAGCTTGTAAAGCCGGTCGAGATACAACTCCGCTACCAGCACCGCCTCCCTGATCTTGCGCGCCGCGGCCTCGCGCGGATGCAGTTGGCCGAACCAGCCCACCGTGACGCCGTCTGCGGCCACGCGCGCCGCGCGGTAGGGATGCAGCCACTCGGGCGTCAGTCCGGCGTCCAAGGGAAAGCGATCGAAATACATGCCGCGCATCTCGAACCGCGAAATTACTTGCTCCACCACGCCTTTCACATCGAAAAAATCAACAGCCCGGCCGGTGTGCAACGCGCTCTCCTCCGGCAATGCGCCCACTGCGCCAAGAGCCAGCGCCGGACGCTCGTCCACCTTGTCGCCCACGCCGTTCGAAAATGCCCCGCTGAAGACCGTGCCCAGCTCAAACAAACGCACATCGCTCACGTCGCGATTCAGGTTGCCCGCAATCATAGCCAACATGCCGGGCACGAGCGACGGGCGCAGCACGCCTGCCTCTTCGCTGAGCGGATTGCCAAGTGGAACCACCAGCGCGGGCTGCGGCGCAGTGAGCGCGCCCTCCGCCGCGGAGCAGAAGGTGCCGCCGATCGCCTCATGAAACCCGGCGGCCAGCAGCGTGCTGCGCACCGTGGCTTCCTTCTCCGCCCACGGCAGCGCGCGCACGCCTTCGCCGAACTCGGGCAAGGTGTTGGCGAAGCGGTTGTAGCCGTAGACGCGCGCGACCTCTTCGACGAGATCGATCTCGCGCTCGAGATCGAGCCGCCAACTCGGCAATGTCACCTGCCAGGCAGCGCCGCGTTTTCCTAACTCCGCTAACCCCGCTCGCTCCGCTGGCTCCGCTTTCAGTTCGCATCCCAGCGCCGTCAGCACATTCTCGACGCTTGCCGCGGTGATTCCCTCTTCGTCGATGGTTGTGCCGAGAATCCGATGCACCTCGCTCAACTCAAGTGCAACCGGTTTGCGCCGAGCAGTCCGCTCCTCGATCGCCGCCACGCGCGCATCAACCAGTTCGCCTTCGATCCTTCCGCCGTTGGCGAGCAGAATCGCACTCACGAGGGCCGACGCAACCGGCGCCGCGCTAATATCCGCGCCGCGCTCGAAGCGATGGCTTGCGTCCGTGTGTAAGCCATGGCGCCGCGCCGTCTGCCGCACCGCGACGGGATCGAACCACGCCGCCTCGACGAGCACGTTCTTCGTCTCCGGCGTGATCATCGTATCCCAGCCGCCCATCACGCCGGCCAACCCCACCGCCTTCTTGTGATCGGCTACGACGAGATCGTCCGCGTCGAGCACGCGATCGACGCCATCGAGCGTTTTGAGCCGTTCTCCCTTGCGCGCCCGGCGCACCACAATGCCACCCTCGAGCTTGTCGAGATCGAAAACGTGCGTGGGCTGGCCCATCCCGAGCCATGCAAAGTTGGTGGCATCGACGGCGTTCGAGATTTTCTTCTGTTCGAGAAGCGCAAAGTACGTGGACACCTCAGCGCCCACGAACCAGTCGCGCGATTCGCCGATGGTCACATCGCGCAGCACCCGCGCCGTGAAGCGGCCGCAGGCGTCTTGGGCCTCGATACGCACCGTAAAGGGCTGGCCGCACGGGCGGGGCTTGGGAAGAGCGAACGTCAGTTCGGGCAGTGTGAGCCCGTAGATCGCCGCCGCCTCGCGCGCTACGCCGTAATGATTCATCGCGTCCACGCGGTTGGTGGTGATGTCCATCTCATAGAGCGAGCCATTGCCCTCGCCGAGCGCGTAGATGCCCTCGACGGCGATGCCGCGCAGGGTCAAATCTTCCGCCAGTTGCGCGTCATCGACAGGCAAGCCGGGCAAATATGCTCTAAGCCATTTGGTCAAAATTCTCATCGATCGAGTTTCTCTCTTCGCAAGTTGGCGCGCTCTGCGCTTGGCAAGTTCGCAAGTTGGCGGTCTCCAGCAGCTTCAACGCTTGCAGGTTGGCGCGGTTCTGCCTTATCGTCCGCCGGATCGAGAACACCAAGCAACCCATTGATCAGCTTGGCCACGCGAGTGCCTAAATCCAAAAGCTCCTCACTTGCGGTTTCTCGGAAAAATCCCAGGCTGGCTGCCAACTCAATCTGCGTCTGCAATTCATTAATAGCTGCCCGAGCCGCTCCGAGTCCCTTCCGCATTTCCGCATCGTTCAGGCGGCCATGCGCTTCTGCGATATGGCTTGCCACGTTCACGGCCGAACGGCGCATCTGCATGCGCAATCCGAAAGTCTCCGATTTTGGAAACTCCTCGGTCTGTGCATAGACCGCTCGCGCCAAATCCATGGCCTTTTGCCAGGCAATCAAATCCCGATAGTGCCGCGTTCTGCTCATGCAGCGAACCTGCCAACTTGCCAACGCGCGAAGCGCGCCAACCTGCTAAACAAATTGTCCCAAGAATCTCATATCTCCCGCGAACAAGCTGCCCATCTCGCTGATGCCGTACTTCATCATCGCGATCCGCTCCACGCCCATGCCGAAGGCGAAGCCGGAGATCTTCTTGGGGTCGTAGGCCGGCTGCTTTTCTTGGGCAAAGGCAAAGACCGCGGGATCGACCATGCCGCAACCCAGCAACTCGATCCATCCTGACTGCTTGCACTTGCGGCAGCCTTTTCCTCCACAAAAGATGCAACTGATCTGCACGTCGGCGCTCGGTTCGGTAAACGGGAAGAACGAAGGGAAAAAGCGCGTCTTCACCGCCGAACCGAATAGCGCCTTCATAGCATGATCGAGCGTGCCCTTCAGATCGCTGAAGGTGATGTTGCGGTCAACGCAGAGCCCTTCGACCTGGTGAAAGATCGGCGAGTGCGTGGCGTCGGCCGCGTCGTTGCGGTGCACTTTGCCGGGAATCACAATGCGCACCGGCGGCGGCTGCTGCTCCATGGTCCGCATCTGCACGGGCGAGGTGTGCGTGCGTAGCAACAGGCGGTCGCGCAGCGGGCGGCGCTCCTGGTTGGCAACCACCAGCGTGTCCTGCGTGTCGCGCGCCGGATGGCCGGGCGGAAAGTTCATGCTCTCGAAGTTGTAGTAGTCGGTCTCGACCTCCGGCCCCACGCCCACCGAGTAGCCCAGCGCCGCAAAGACCGAAACAATCTCGTTCATGGTGCGCGTGATGGGATGCTCGGCGCCGGTGAGACGGTGCGTGCCGGGCAGCGTGATGTCGATGGCCTCGGCCTTGAGTGCCGCATCGGCCGCGGCGTCGGTCGGGCCTGCGCCTTCGAGCAGCGCCTCCACCAGTTCCTTGAGCACCTTGAACCGCTGGCCCACGGCTTTTTTCGCCGGCCCAGGCGCGGCTTTCAGCCACCGGTCTGAAACCTCGTTGAGCAGGCCCTGCTTGCGGCCCAGCCACTTGAGCCGGAACGCCTCTTGGTCGAGCGCCGCCGAGTCCGCGCGCGCCTGCGCCTCGAGCCGGGCAAACGCCGTGTCGAGCGCCGCCTCGTCAAATGCCGTCAGATTGGGTATCGCTTCGTTCGTCATGCCGAATGTTCAGGATAAACTACTGCGCGGCGCGATTTCCCGCATTCCCCGCGCACGCCTCAAAGGCAGCACTGGCCCGAACTCTCGGGGGAACTCTGCGCTCCCGCCAAACGCACCACGGCCCGGAGCTCGTTCGAGCTCCGGGCCGCATTGTCCGCCAGTCGAATAATCTTTATGCGGCTTTGGCTTTGTCGGCTTTGGCCTTGTCGGCTTTGGCCTTGGCCTTCTTGGCCTGCTCCACCAGCCTGGTAAAGCCCTCCGCGTCCTTCACGGCGATGTCGGCCAGGACCTTGCGGTCGAGCTCGATGCCGGCTTTCTTCAGCCCATTGATGAACTGCGAATAGCTGGCGCCGTTCAGCTTGCAGGCAGCGGCGATGCGCACGATCCACAGCGAACGGTACTCGCGCTTCTTCAGGCGCCGGCCTATATAGGCAAACTTGAGGCCGCGCTCCACGGCCTCCTGGGCCGCCTGGTACAGCTTCGATTTGGTCAGGAAATAACCGCTCGCCCGTTTCAGGATCTTCTTGCGGCGGTCACTCCGCTTAGTGCCACGTTTTACGCGGGGCATGTCTTTCTCCTTTTTTGCGTCTTCAAGTTACGCGGCTGGAGGCAGGTTGGGCCTCTTCACTCGCTCAATTCATGCTCAATCTCACACCGTCTTCCGGCGGGGGTTCCGCGACGCATAAGCAGAGCCCTGAAGCGCTTTAGAGCGATTCGATTAAGCGTAGGGAATCATGCGCGCTACCTTCTTGTAGTCGCCGTCGGAAACCAGCAGGGTCCGGCCCAGCTTGCGTTTCACTTTTGGCGATTTCGAAGTAAGGATGTGCCGCGTCTTCGTCTGGCCCCGCTTGATCTTGCCGGTGCCGGTCTTGCTGAAGCGCTTGGCCGCGCCCGAATGGGTCTTCAACTTAGGCATTCTTTTTTCTCGTCTTGGATCTGAGCCTGCAATAGACAGGGACTTCCTTGCCCCCTAAGGCCTCGATTAGTATAGCGCAGCAGCAGTGCCTGCCGCCAGTTGCGGCTGGCCGGAGCCATAGCGCCTTTGGCTTGGCCCTTCCGTTCACGTCTGCCGCCGCGCTTCCCTTTTGCATGGCCCTAAAACCGGAAGCGCGCCGCCATCTGCATCAGCCGCGGCGGCATGGCGCTCACCGCCTGGCCAAAGGCGCCGCTGGAAATGTTGCCCTCGACCGATTCCGGCCCGAAGAACTGCGCGTGGTTGAAGACGTTGAACGCCTCGGCGCGGAACTCGAAGACGCGGCCCTCGCGCAGTTGGAATTCGCGCGAGAGAGTGGCATCGAGGTCTTCCATGCCGGGACCGGAGAAGAACCTGCGCCGCGCGTTGCCCATGGTTCCCAGCGCGGGCGGGCTGAACTGGCTCGCGTCAAAGACCGCCGCTCCGCCGCGCGGATTGGTGTTGATGCCCAGCGGTTTGCCGCTCCACTGCGGCGTGTCGACGCCGTTGTTGTTGATGCCGTTGGGAATCGTACCCAGGAGCGATGTGTCGTTGTTATTGAGCAGAGTCGCCGGCAAACCAGTGGTGAAACGCACAATGCCCGCTACGGCCACTGCGTGGAGCGGGTTTTTGGAGGCTGCAAATGGAAAGGCGTAGTGGAAAGACGCCACAAAATTGTGCCGCAGGTCGAAGGCGGAGAGTCCGCGGCTGAGCGACGGATTGACGGGATTGACGGCTTCGGGCAGTCCCGCCGACTGATCGATCGACTTGGCATACGTGTAGCTGGCCAGCACATCCAACCCATGTGTCCGGTGGTTGAGCGCGGCCTCGAATGCGTTGTAGCTGGCGTTGGCGATGGTCCGCTGCAATACCACGCTGCCGAACGCGGGGCCGAAGACGGTGCGCGCGGCCTGCTCGTTGAATGGCCCGCACACCGCCGAGCCCAGGCTCAGGCATAGCGCCGGATTCGCCGGGTTGGCCTCTTCAAGCACCAGCAAATGATGCGAAGCCGTGCCCACGTAGCTGACCGTGGCCAGCGTGCCCGCGCCCAACTGGCGCTCCACGCTCGCCATCCAGTGCTGTGCGTAGGGCGTTACGTCGTTGGGATCGACGCCGGGAATGCCGGCCAGCGGCTCAAACTGGCTCCAGTTGACGGTGGAATTCGGATTTGCCCGGCTGGCTCCGTACGCCACGTGCTGCAAGGGGAACGGATTCCCGACGCCGGCGCCCGTGGCGGCCACGGTGAACGGCGAAGCGAAGAGGGGCGGCGCGGATGACGTATAGGTATATCCGTAGGGTGGATTCGCGCTCATAATCCCCGCCGACAATCCCTCGTACGCCGTGAAATACATCCCGTAGCCGAGGCGGATGCTGGTCGTCCCTGCCGGACCGATGATCTTGTCCAAGAGTCTGCCGCCCGCAGGGCCGGCGGACGGCGAGTAGGCAATGCCGGCGCGCGGCGAAAAGTTATTCCGCGGCGGCGCAAGCGAGTCGGGAACGCCGGGATCGCCGGGAAAGACCAACCCCAGCGGCGCGCCGGGAAAGACCTGCGATTGCTCGCCCACAACCAGCGTTTGCAGTTGATTGAATTTCTCAAGCCACGGCCGGATGCGGTCCCAGCGCACGCCGTAATTCACCGTCAGCCGGCTCGTCGCCTTCCAACTGTCCTGCGCGAAAGCCGCCACATAGAAGTTGCGGTTATAAAAGCTCTCCACCTGGCCCTGCGTGTAACTCGACGCCACGCCCAGCAGGAAATCGGCAAAATCCACGCCGGTTTCAGAGCCGTTGAAGCTGAAGCTGCCGTTGAAGCCCGCATTGGGGTGGGTGTCGATCTGGTTCGAGTGGATCTCGCCGCCGGCCTTCAGCCCATGGCGCCCAAAAATCCGCGAAAAAGTCTCGCTCGCCTCATAGATGTTCTCGTACTGCACCTCGGCGGTGGTGTCCACGCCCAGGGTGAAGTTGTTGAAGGCTGCATTCTCAATGCCTTCGGTGGAGGGCTGGAGCGGCACAATGCCGGTGAATCCCTGCGCCGCGAGCGTGGGCCCCACGCCGCCCCGCGGCTGGCCCACGGCATTCGCGTTGCGCATATAGCTCAGATGAAACTCATTCAGCGCCGTCGAGCCGAAGGTGATGGTATGCCCCAGGCTGGCCAGTTGCGCCAGGCCATTCGAAGTCGCGTCGAAGCCCGGCACATTGGCGCCGCCCGTTCCCGTGGGATAGGGGTTATCCAGCGAGTATTGGTCCAAAAAGTAATAGCCCGTGAGAGTGCTGGGCCCGTGGCTCCAATCCGCGCGCAAGCCGCCTTTGTTGTCGTCGAGGGTCTCGGCCGCGCTCGCGGTTTCAAAGACCGCCGCGCCCGCGTTGGGCTGCGGAATCGAGGCCAGCAAATACTTGGCCGGAGCCGGCCAGATAGATTGCGGAATCAGGCTCGTGGAAAAAACCGGCGGCCGGCCGGGCGTGCAGCCCGTCGATTGCGGTGAATAAGGATCGTTGGCCTGGACGCTCGCGCCCAGCCCTTGCGAAAGTTGCGCCGCGAGGTGCGAACCGCTCACGCAGCCGGTCAGCATACTCGCGCCGGTTGCGGGATTCACGAAGCTCCCGCCGCGCTCGGCAATGGACGGCACGGAGATGTCGCCCGTATCGATGCCTTCGGTCAGTCGCGTGCCTTGATAGTCCCCAAACCACCGGACGCCCGTCCGAAGCACAGGACCACCCACGGTGGCGCCGTACTGATTCTGCCGGTAGGCCGCGCGGTCCGGCGAAAAATAGTTGCGCGCGTCGAGCGCCGTGTTGCGCAGAAACTCGAAGGCGCTGCCGTGCCACTGCGGTGTGCCTTGCCTGGTGGTCACGAGCACCTCGCCGCCACTCGAATTCCCGTATTCGGCGTCGAAGTTCGAAGTGAGCACGCGGAAGCTGTCGATGGAGTCGAGATTGGGCACAATCGACGTGCCCATGTTCACGTCCTCTTCCACATCCGCGCCGTTCACCCTGAAACCATTCGCCGTCTCGCGCTGGCCGCTGATCGAGAGGCTGCCAGGGTTGGCGTTGCCTGAGGGCGGCGTCGCGGCATCGCCGGCATCGTTCACCGCTGCTGGTTGCGCCGTATTCACCGGCACAATCCCCGGCTGCACCGCCATCAGGTCGGTAAAGTTGCGGCCGTTCAGCGGCACGGCCTCTATTTTTTTGGCCTCCAGCGTCTCTCCCAGTTGCGTGCTCGTGGTCTCGGCCACCAGAGTGTCTGCCGTCACTTCCACGGATTCGGTGCTGCCGCTGACCGCCAGCGTCACGTCAAGGTTCGCGTTGGGGGCGTCTGCGTTCACGGTTGCCTGGGCGCGATAGAGGACAAAGTTGGGCGCCTTCACTTCGACCGTGTAGGCACCTGCGGCAGGAACCGCGAACTGAAAGCTTCCCTGCCCGTCCGCTTGCTCCCTCAGCGTCGCGCCTCCATTGGCCGGCCGCAGCGTCACATCGGCGCCGGGGATGACGCCGCCTGTTGTATCGTGCACCACGCCCGCGACGTGAAAGCCTTTTGGAGTCTGCGCCCGCAATCCGAGGAGACACATTGCGAAGAGAAGAAGGAAAAACAGAAAAACTCGGCCCTTCAAAAGAACAACCTCCGGGAGATGAGGGATTGCGGCGACTGCCTGCCCTCCGCGCCGCAATCCCTCAGTACAGGGCCCATTGCAGCAGGCAGTGCCAATATCCGACCAAATTAGTCCGCATCTTTCAGTGATTTAAATCACTCAGACGAGCAGTCTGAGGGTTCCTAACCGACCGAATTCGAATATCAGACTTATTTGGTCCTTATTTAATCTACGACTAAATTGGTCGGAGTTCAAGACCGCCAGTCTCACAACCCGAAATCGCAATTTCATTGTGAAAGTCAACGGGAATCGCTCCGGCCTCGTGCACAAAAACGGCGAACTCGACTTCGCCGGCCCCCTCATCCAATAACACCAAAGGCCCGCCCCTTGGGCGAGCCTCTGCGTTCTTCTCATTTCCCTGCCTCAGCCAAAGCCGCCAACTCACCGCGACGAGCTAGCAGCTAGCAGCTAAAAGCTGTCCTTACACCTGGAACGACGATCCGCACCCGCAGGTCGACTTTACCTGGGGATTCTCGAACTTGAAGCCCGCGGCTTCCAGCGTTTCCAAATAATCCACCGTGCAGCCGTTCAGGTACATCAGCGACGTGGCGTCGATAAACACCTTCAAGTCTTCGAAATTGAAGACCTTATCCATCATGCCCGGCTGGTTCTCGAAGGCCATGGAATATTGGAAGCCGGAGCAGCCTCCGCCCACCACGCCGATGCGCAGCCCGGCGGGCAGCGGATCCTGGGTAGCCATAATCTCGCGCACCTTGGCGATCGCCTGAGGAGTCAGCACAAGCGGCGGTTTCTTCTGGGTTTCCTGGGTGGGTTCAACAGCGGTTGTGGTTGTGGCCATGATTCCTCCCTTTAGGTGGCGCGCGTGCCTTCCTTCACTCTACCGTTCCACGAACTCCGGCACAAGCCCGGTCGGGGCGCACCCTTAATAGATGCAGCCCTTGCATGGATGGTCGCAGATCCTCAAATCGCACCTCTCGAAACCGCCCTGTTTTCAAGTTCGCACCACACAAAGCGGCCTCAAGGCCCTCCGGGGAGCGCGGAATATCCAAAAAACGAACAAGTGCATCTTCCACGCCAATGAAAATCCTTCCGGGTGATTCACAATTTCACCCATTCGGAGCTATGATACTCAACCAATACGGCCCTCTGGCCGCGAGACCGCGAGTTTCCACGACCCCGCCGGAACTTTGGGACCGCAATTCGTTGGGAGGTGCGTTATGACGGTTGCCTCGTTGGTTATGTGGAGCGTATGGATTGCATTCGCGCTCTTTCTCGCCGTGCTGTATATTTATCGTTCCAGCCTCAGCCGCGATGAGGAAGATCAGATCTTCCTCGACGACTCCTTCGACCAGCAGAAAGCCGCTCAGGCGGCCATTGCGGCAAGGGTCGCCAAGGTGGAGCCATGGGTGCGCGTCGCCCGATGGATGGTGGTGACCATGTCGGTCGTGGTGATTGCCTATTACATTCGCGACATCCTGCTGCAGTTGAACATCGTCCACTGATGCAGTGGTTCCCCGGCGCGGCCTCATCGGCAGCGCAGAACCCTCGCGCGGGCGCTCTCCAGCGGCTCCAACGCGGCGAGAACCTGTACCGCCGGTCTCCTGACCGGCTGTAGCGGGGGTCTCCGGACCCCCGCTGGACGGCCGGCGGCTGAAATTGGGCATTTCCCAGCCGTCGAGACATCCGTGAAAAATGCTGCCTAGAACCGGTGAAAAACGTCAAGAAGGTAGTACGCCACAATCAGCAGCGTCATCAGGCCTGCAAGCCCCAGAGTCGACAGCCGCAGCGGCCGAATCCTGCTCATCCGCGCCGCGATCGCGTCCTGCTCGGTCTTGGCATGGCTCGACGAATCGGCCAGGAAGAGTTGCGATTCCTCGTATCTGCCTACGCGCGACGCATACATCCCCACAACGGCCATCAACACAACCGCCGCACCCCAAACCGACCACATCATCGGAATCATTCCCATTGTTCACTCCACGCATAAAAGGTTGACGCGGATCCCGGGCGGCGCGCGGAGGCCCATAAATACTTCGCGCCTCCGCGCGCCCTCAGAGTCCGTACATAACACCTATCGTGAAGAATCGGAATTGTCTTCAATGACCAAAGTCATGGCCGTCCCGCGCACCCGCCAGGCTTTGGGATTTCGCATCGCATCTGCGCGCTCTACTCCACTTCCTGCTTGGCGCGATAGCCGTCTCGCGCAATGATGTCGAACTTGAGCGGCTTGTGTTTTTCGTCCTGCATGCGCAGCGGCTGGCCCTCGTCGTCCACAAGCTCTACGCGGATCTTGCGGAACGTTCCGTCCTGCTTGGTGTTCGTGGGGTGGTAGATCAGCTCGTACTTGGCGCGGATATTCTCGTTGATGAGCTGCACATCTTCGGGCAGTTCGCCGGTGAAGCGCGGCTGAAAATGCATGCCTCCGGTCATGTCGGAGAAGGCCCTCATCTCGTTGTCGGCCTGCAGGAACGTCATTTCGCTCATGCCGCCACCGCCCATCGCCTCGGCGAGTCCGTCGGTGGAGACGGAAAAGATGGTGATGTCGTGCGAAGCCCTCACCCGCTTCTGAATCTGGTCGAAGGTCAGCTTCGACAGCGTATCGACGCCGGTAGCGATCAGAATGATGTACTTCTGCCCCTCGATCCGCGACAGCCGGTCCAGCGACTCGTTCAACGCGTCGAAGACGTCGGTCTCCCGAAAGGCGGCGGGCGCATAGACTCCGTTCGCCAGCATCTGGATGCCTTGCTGCAGCTGCTTCTTGTCCTGCGTGAAATCGCTCACGATGTGAGTATTCAGATCGAAGGTCACCATGGCCACGTAGTCCTGCGGCCGCAGTTGCTCGGCAAACGCCGCCGCCATATTCAACGCCTGCACGCGGAATATGTAGCCGCGCGCCGCATATTCCATCAGGATCAATGCCGTAATCGGCGCTTCCGTGCGCTTGAAGCCTTCCACCTTCTGCTCCACGCCGTCCTCATAGACGCGGAAGTTCGAGGGCCTCAATCCCGGCACGAACTGGTGCGTCTTCTCCACCATCACGCCCACGTCGATCGTCACCTTCGGCACATTCACATGAAAGGTGATGTTGCCGGCGCCCTCGGGGTTGGTGAACTTGGGCGCGGCCGGAGCCGGCGGCGGCGGAGGCGTCGCGTCGGGATTCTCTTTCTTCTTGGGCACCACGATCACCCCGCTATCGCCGCTGGGGCCGCCGGCCTCGGGCGCGGCCTGGTCAGGTTGCGGCTGCGCCGGGGGTGGCTGGCTTTGTGGCGCGGCCTGTCCCTGGGCCCATACCAGCGGCGCGGCCACCAGGGCCAGAACGGCAAACTGCAATCCGATCGGAAGACGTTGAGAAACACTTGCCTCTCTGCACGGCTTGGTCATAACAACCTCTTGTGCTCAACAGCATACGCGATTGGCATCGCCCTGGGCGCAATGGAGAATCGCCCCTGCGCCCCGCTGTACTCTAATAGACGTGGAAACTCGCCCAACAGCATTCAAGCCGGCGCCCCTTGCCCTCGCCCTTTTCACAGTTCTGGCGCTGCTTTGCGCTTCTTCGCGTCTCCCCGCGCAATCGGTTTCGCCCTCCGCGCAGCAGCCCGCTCCCCATCCGCCGGGCCCTCCGCGCAATCCCCAGTTCTTCCCGCTCGCCCAGGTCCGCGCCGGCATGACCGGCACTGCCTGGACCGTCTTCGAAGGAACCACCCCCGAGCCCATGCAGGTGGAAATCCTGGGCGTGCTGCGCGGCGCCCGCGGACCCGGCCAGGACCTCATCCTCGCTCGCCTTCACGGCGCCAAGCCCGAGTACACCGGCGTCGCCGCCGGCATGAGCGGCAGCCCCGTTTACATCGACGGCAAACTCGCGGGCGCACTCTCCTATCGCATCGGGCTATTCACCAAAGAGCCCATCGCCGGCATCACGCCCATCGAGCAGATGATCGAGGTCCGCGACCTCTCGACCCACGACACCTTGGGCGCCCCATCCTTTTCGGCGGCGCGCGAAGCGGCGTCGCCGGAAAGGGTGGGAAGCACCAACTCCGCCATGACCTTCCAGCCCATGGAAACCCCGCTCGTCATCAGCGGACTCGATCCGGAATCCATCCGCTTCTGGCAGCAGCAGACCGCCGGAACCTCGCTTGAGACCATCGCCGGCGGCGGATCGTCCGCCGGCCTCGGCAGCTCCTCCGCGCCCGATGCGTCCGCTGAGGTCTCCGCGCCGCCCGCACTTGTGCCCGGTTCCTCCGTCAGCATGCAACTGGTTCGCGGCGACATTGAAGTAGCAGCCACCTGCACCGTCACCTACATCGATCCGAAGCAGCTGCTCGCCTGCGGCCATCCGGTTCTCGGCGCAGGCCCGGTCTCGCTGCCCATGACCACCAGCGAGGTCGTCGCCACCGTAGCCTCGCCGCTCGACGCCTTCAAGATCGTCAACACCGGCGAAACCATCGGCGCATTCAACGAAGACCGCGAGTCGGCCATTCACGGCCTCTTCGGCGTCCAGGCGCACATGATCCCCATGCACATCTCCGTCGACGCTCCCACCGGCCCGCGCCAGGTCAACGTCGAGATTCTCGATCTGCCCTCCCTCACGCCCCTCGCCATGCAGGTGATCCTGCTCCAATCCCTGACTGAAACCAACTCGAACAGCGAATCTCTCAGCTATCACCTCACCGGCAGCATCGATCTCTCCGGCTACCCCTCCATGCCCCTCGACCTCTGGGCCCCGGCAGGCTCCGGAGCGCCCGCTTCTCTCGAAGCCGTGCTCCTTGCCGGCCAGCAATTCACGCGTCTCTACGCGAACGGCGCGCGCCGGGGCACGATCCGCAAGGTCGATCTCCACATTGTGGCCGTTCCCCGCCGGGTTCTGGTCTCGCTCGAACAGGCGCACATCGTCTCCGGCGACATCGCCCACGCCGGCGACACCGTGGAGATCGAAGCCACCCTCCAGCCCTGGCAGCAGCCCGAGCGCAACCTCCGCGTCGCCTTCAAGCTGCCTACGCGTCTCGCCGCCGGCAATCTCCGCCTGCTCGTCTCCGACGGCGCCACGCTCGACCGCGCCCTCTACCAACCCAGACTCAACGCTCCGCCGCCCGATCTCGACACGGTCCTGGCCGAAGCCCGCAATCAGCATCCCGCCGATCGCATCTACGTCAGCCTCCTGGCTCCCGACGCCCAGGGCGAGCTTCAGGGTCAGGCCCTCACCAGCCTTCCGCTTTCCATGGCCAATGCCCTCGAGCCCCTGCGCAACGCCCAGAGCGCCAGCATCAACGGCGAATCCGCCGAACTCGCCGCCGAAGCCCCCGCGGGCGGTGTGCTTTCCGGTTTCCAGGTCCTCAATCTCCACATCCAGCCGGGCGGCGGTTTAAACTAGTAGTATCGAACTTTTACTCTCCTCCAGATCGGGGCCGGTGTTTCTGGGGATCCTGCCGGACCGATGGCCATCCAGCGAGGCATTCGGAGCAATAAATGGCACAGATTCAAGGACTAGCAGCCCATGCAGCAGGAGCTGAACTCCTGCATTTCCGTTACGATCCAGGCAAGCTTGGGGTGCACGATGTCGAAATCGCTATCACCCACTGCGGCGTCTGCCACAGCGACCTGCACCTGATCGCCAACGATTGGGGCATCAGCCAGTACCCCTTCATCCCAGGTCATGAGATCGTCGGCAAGGTTTCCGCCTTGGGTTCCGAAGTCAAATTCCTCGGGTTGGATCAGCGGGTCGGCCTCGGTTGGCAATCCAACTCCTGCGGCCACTGCGAGTGGTGCATGAGCGGGCAGGAGAACCTCTGCCCCGATGCGGAGTCCACCTGCGTGCACCGCAACGGGGGCTACGCCGATCGCGTGCGCGCCAACGCCCGCTTCGTCGTTCCCATCCCCGACGCTCTTGAAAGCGAACCCGCCGCGCCGCTGCTCTGCGCCGGCATCACCGTTTACAATCCCCTGCGCCTGAACGGAATCAATCCCTCGTCCCGGGTCGGCGTGGTCGGCATCGGCGGTCTTGGCCATCTCGCCATCCAGTTCGCCCGCGTCTTCGGCGCTCAAGTCACCGCCTTCTCCACCTCCCCAACCAAGGAAGAGGAGGCCCGCGCTCTGGGCGCGCACTACTTCATCAACAGCCTCGAATCCAAGGCCATGAAAGAGGCCGCAGGCGCCCTGGACTTCATCCTCACGACCGTCAACGCCGATCAAGACTGGGGCGCTTACCTCCAGTGCCTCCGGCCCAACGGAACCCTGTGGTTCGTCGGCGTTCCGCCCAAGCCCGTCTCGGTGCAGGCCTTCCCGCTCATCTCCGGCCGGCGAAGCATCGGCGGCAGCCCCGTCGGCAGCCCCTCGCGCCTGCGCGAGATGCTCGACGTCGCCGCCCGCCACGGCGTCAAAGCCACCACCGAGCTCTTCCCCATGGCCAAAGCCAACGAAGCCATTGAGAAGGCGAAGAAGAGCAAAGTCCGCTACCGCGCTGTGCTGGCGAACTAGGCCTCTCACCGCTCGCAGAGGAGCCTTCCCGTGCCCATCCTTTCGCCCGTTTCTCGGGCGAAAGGGTGAGGTGGCACGCTGACCCGCTGACCCGCTGACTTGCTGACTTGCTTTCACCGCCTCGCCCGCGAACTTGCTAACTGGCTACGTCGCGCCAGCGACGCGAACTCGCGAAATCGTTCTCTTGCTTCGCCGCCTCTCTCGATTTCCACACCCTTTTTGGCTAAGATATTTGTCGATGCCGTTCCCGATCCGCACCTGCGTAGTCTGTCAAGAGGAGTTCGAACTCCGTCCCGATAAGCCCGGCTTTGCCAATCGCTGTCCCGCGTGCAGCGAACCGGAAGCGACTGGGCCGGCAGCAGCAAACGCGCCCGACGTCTTTGACCCCAAAGCCGCATCCGAAGTCAACGCCGCGCGCCGCCGCGCCATGCGCGACTTGCTTTACCGCAAAGACAGCTGATCGCTCATAGCCGCGCCCGTCGAGTGCATCATGCTGCGAACTAGCGAACCTGCGACGTCGCGAAGCGACGCAAACCTGCCAGGTAGAGACCCTCCTCATCGCCGAAGACCGGCAACGACGATGGGGAACTAGAATAGAACGGTGAAGCAACCATCCCCACCCGCGGCCCCTTCCGTGGGCTTCGTCTCTCTCGGCTGCCCCAAAAACCTCGTCGATTCCGAGGTCATGATGGGCTTTCTGGACCGCGCCGGCGCGCGCCTCACCGCCCGTCCCGAAGAGGCCGAAATCCTCGTCGTCAACACCTGTTCCTTCATCGACACGGCGAAGCAGGAATCCGTCGACACCATCCTCGAAATGGCCCGCCACAAAACTTCAGGCCGCGCCCGCAAGCTCATCGTCGCCGGCTGCCTCGTCGAGCGCTACCGCGACGAGATCCAAAAAAACATTCCCGAGGTCGATGCCGTCGTCGGCACCGGCGAACTGGAATCGATTCTCGAAGCCGCCGGCCTGGCGCCCGGGCCCGCCGCGTCCTCGCCCTTCAACATCCTCACCACCGCTCACGCCGACACGCGTTCAGGGAAAGAATCCCAAGCCGGCACGCACAAATCCGCCGCGAAGGGTACGGGCTTTGGCCCGTACATTACAGACCAATCTGAAAGAAAAGGGGCTTTAGCCCCTGCGACCACTTCGAGGCCCGAAGGCGACCACCGGGAACGCGCCGGCCGCTTCGCGCGCGATGCCTGGCAAGGCGCATCTCATCTGCTGCCCACTTACCTCTACGACGAAACCACGCCGCGACTCCTCTCCACGCCGCGCGCGTCAGCATATATAAAAATCGCCGAGGGCTGCGACCACCCCTGCAGCTTCTGCGTGATTCCCAACCTGCGCGGCAAATTCCGTTCCCGGCGCTTCGAGTCCGTCGTTGCCGAAGCCGAAGCCCTCGTCGCCCGCGGCACGCGCGAGATCACGCTCATCGGCCAGGACACCACCTGCTACGGCGAAGACCTCGGCCTGAAGGACGGCCTCGCCACCCTCCTCGACACGCTCGCCCGCATCCCCAACCTGCGCTGGCTGCGCTTCCTCTACGCTTACCCGAACCGCATCACATCAAAACTTCTTGACACCATCGCGCGCCACGCGAACATCTGCAAGTATCTCGACCTGCCGCTGCAACACGCCTCGCCCGACGTCCTCAAGCGCATGAAGCGCGGCGCCGGCGCGGAGATTTTTTTGAAGACTTTGGAGAAGGTTCGCGCGGCCGTGCCGAACATTGCCCTCCGCACCAGCTTTATCGTCGGATTTCCGGGAGAATCGCTCCGCGACTTTGAAGTTTTGGAGGAGTTCATCAAAGAGGCCAGGTTCGACTGGCTCGGCGTCTTCAATTATTCGCATGAGGAAGGTTCCGCGGCCTACGCGCTCGACGGGCAAGTTTCTAAGCGCACCATCGAGTCCCGCCGCAAGCGCCTGATGAAGCTCCAGCAATCCATCTCGCGCCGCGCCAAGCAGAATTGGGTCGGCCGCGAGCTCACCGTCCTCGCTGAAGGCGAGAGTGCCGAGACGCCGCTCCTATGGGAAGGCCGCACCGAGTACCACGCGCCGGAGATCGACGGCAAGGTCTACATCAATGACTTCGGCGATCTCGAAAGTTTGGAGCCAGGCCGCTTCTACCGCGCCCAGATCACCGAAGCCCACGACTACGACCTGGTTGCGCGAATCGTCTCCTCCGAATCCTGAGTCCCGCTCGCATTTTTCTGTTTTCAGCCATACACATTTCCCCTATCATTTCCGCATGTCAATCAAACGCCGCACCTTCCTCAAATCCTCCGCGTCCTTCCTCCCCGCCATGGCTCTCCAAAACGTCTTTGCGCAAAGCTCGCCCGAAGCGCCGGCTGCTCCCACTCTCCATCCCGTCCCCGCCGGCGAGGACCGTTCCGGCCATCTCCACTCCCTCGGTTTCAGTTCGCTTGCCTTCAAGGTTGTCCCATCCGATACGAGCGGCAACCTCCTCGTCATCGAGCACAGAAATCTCCTGCCCGATACAGGCCCCGCCCTGCATATGCATCTCTCGCAGGAAGAATGGTTCTACGTGATGGAAGGCGAGGTGCGCTTTCAGGTCGGCGATCGCCGCCTGCAACTCGGCCCAGGCGAGTCGGTCCTCGCCCCGCGCCGCATCCCTCACACTTTCTCCGCTACCGGCTCACCGGCGCACATGCTCATCGCTTTCACGCCCGCGGACAAAATGGAGCAGTACTTCATCGACGCCGCGGCCCACCCCTCACTCGCGGCCACCGCCGACTTCATGAACCGCTACGACATGCAGTGGGTCGGCCCCTCCCCGTTCTGGAAGGGGTGAGACAGTGGTCAGTGGTCAGTGGTCAGTGGTCAGTGGTCAGTGGTCAGTGGTCAGTGGTCAGTGGTCAGTGACGTGGCGTTTCTCTATCTAACGGGGGCCAGTGGTTAGAATGCGAATCTGCGGAAACGCCGCGGGGCGCGCTCCCGCGCCGCACTGGAGAGCCAGCAGCCACGCGCCAGCCTCTTCGCGCAGAGGCGCCAGATCGATGCCCCCGAACGCTTCAGGACAGTTTTCGAACCGCCGCAAGGTTTTCGCGAGCAGCGAGACCGCACCGCGCATGTTTCCGGTTTGTACATGGTGCAAGGCCGCCGTGGTCTGAATCAACGCCTGCAGAAAACTCTTCTCCGGTTCTTCCAGACGCAGCCAGACGCTCTCCCAATGCTCGTGGGCAATCCAGAACTCCGCGTTGCGATAGCACCGCAGACCTTCTGCAAGCGCCCCGGATTCCCAGTCGAGAGACACACCCTCAGCATAGGCCAACTGACGACTCGCTTTCTCGGCGCCTTGGTGCCCGGGTTGAATGGGGTGGGTTGGAGTTCGTGCTATCCCACATCTCAAAAACGAGATGTGGGGCACCCTGGTTTTGTGCTGGGTTTAGAGGGGATTGTTGAGTTTCGTGCTTTCCCGGTCCCTCGTTCCCCCTCTCCCTTGCTCCTGTAGTAAACTTCCGCCATGAAAAACCCGCTTCCCCGTCTCGTCCGCTGCGCGGCCGTGCTCGTTTGTGCCGCGCTCGCTCTTACCGCGACCGCCGCGCACAGCCAGGACTGGGCCAAGGCGATTCTGAACAAGTCGCCGCGGCACCAGGAATGGGTGAAGATCCACTATGGCGGCCGCACGGTGAACGCCTTTGTGGTCTATCCCGAGGTGAGCCACAAGGCCCCGGTGGTGCTGCTGATCCACGAGATCTTCGGGCTCACCGACTGGGCGCGCTCGATGGCCGACGACATTGCCGCGATGGGATACATCGTGATCGCGCCCGACCTGCTCTCGGGCTTGGGGCCGAACGGCGGCGATACCAGCGCCTTTCCGGACATGCAGTCGGCTGTAAAGGCCGTGAGCGGGCTCGACCCGGTGACCGTGACCGCCGACCTCGACGCGACGGCCGACTTCGCGCTCAAGTTTCCCGCGGCCAACGGCAAGCTCGCCGTGGTGGGCTTCTGCTGGGGCGGAGGCCAGTCGTTCCATTTCGCCACCCAGCGCAAGGACCTGAGCGCGGCCTTGGTTTTTTACGGTCCTCCGCCGGCGGAGAGCCTGGCCGGGATCACTGCGCCGGTTTACGGCTTCTATGGCGGCAACGACGCGCGCATCACGGCCACGGTTCCGGCTACCAAAGACGCCATGGCCGCCGTGGGCAAAAAGTATGCGGCGACGGTCTACGACGGCGCGGGCCACGGGTTTATGCGCGCGGGCGAGGACCCGGCCAACACCAATCCCGCGAACGCGACCGCACGCGCGGAGGGGTTAAAGCGGCTGGGGACGCTGCTCAACGGGATGTAGCGCTCCGGCCCGCGAATGTTTTGTACCGCCGGTCTCCAGACCGGCTTCTATGAGACGGCCGTCCAAGTCAAGGTGTTTTTGTTTTTTCCTTTATTGGAATGTTTTTGCTTTTGCCTTTGTTTTTGCGGTTGCCGTTGTTTTTCGGATTCATCTCGGGCTTCTATC
>Ga0224557_1000077_pt1 | contig 107404 bp, 101 predicted proteins | sample 714S31014metaG_FD_180677 | JGI IMG/M metagenome (GOLD analysis project Ga0224557, IMG submission 180677) | Peat soil microbial communities from Stordalen Mire, Sweden - 717 S3 10-14 | ecosystem: Environmental > Terrestrial > Soil > Wetlands > Peat | place: Sweden: Norrbotten County, Stordalen...
TGGAGTAGATCGAGGTCCAGGTGGTGCCGTCCGGTGAGGTCTGGATCTGGAACGCGGTGGCGTAGGCGTTCTCCCAGTTCAGTACCACCTGGCAGATGGACTGGGTGGAGCCCAGGTCGACCTCCAGCCACTGCGGGTCGGAGAACGCGCTGGACCAGCGGGTGCCCAGGTTCCCGTCCACCGCGTCCTGCGCCGGGAAGCTGGCGTTCTGGATCGAGGATGCCGTCGCGGTCTGATTCAGCGCCAGGTTGGTGGTGCCGCAGCTGGCCGCGGCGGCGTTCGGTACCGTACCGGGCAGTACGAGCCCGGTGAGGGCCAGCGATGCGACGGCGGCGAGCAAGAGCGTTTTGGTCCGCCGCGGCCGGGCGCGGGGTGGGGCGAGATGCATGAAGTACGCCTCCTGGATGTGGTGACCCACAGGCCTGGATCCCCCGTAGGGAACGGTTCACCCGACCCCACAGCACCGTTGATACAAGCCTTATTTAATGGCGTAACTTAACCGGGCAGACACATGCCGTCAAGAGCCGCACACAATCGGCCCGACCAGGGGATCTCGTCCGCCATCGGGGCGCCTCGCTTCATGAATAGCTTGTTATAAGGTGTGATCAACATGCGGGGCCGAGGGGGAGGCATGCGGGAGCGAAAGCGATGGACCGTCCGTGATCTGCGCCGTGACAACCGTTCTGTGCTTTTGTCGGCGTTGTTCTTCGAACGGGCGAGCAGTCGTCAGGAGCTGAGCGAGGCGACCGGGCTGAGCCCGGCCTCGGTCAGCAACGTCGTGCGTGAGCTGATCCGCGAGGGCATCGTGGCGGAGGCAGGCTCGGTGGATTCCGACGGCGGGCGGCCGCGCGTGCTGTTGCAGATGAACACGGACTACGGTTACGTCATCGGCGTCGACGTGGGCGAGACCCGGGTCCGCGTCGAGCTGTTCGACCTGACCATGACCGAGCGCGCCAAGGCGGACTTCCCGCTGGATCCCCGGCAGCACGGGGTCGAGGTCATCGTCGAGGCCATCGTGACCGGGCTGGACGCGGTGCTGGCCAGCAGCGGCGTTAACCCCTCGTCCGTGCTCGGCATCGGGGTCGGCGTGCCTGGCATCGTCGAGAACGGTCCGGACGGACTCGTGCACGGGCAGACGTTCGGCTGGGAGGCGGTCCCGCTGGCCCGGCTGCTGCGGTCCGGCACCAGCCTGCCTCTGCACATCGACAACGGCGCCAAGACGACGGGCCAGGCGGAGCTGTGGTTCGGCGCGGGACGCGGCGCCCAGCACGCGGTCGTCTGCCTGATCGGCTCCGGCGTGGGCGCGAGCATCATCGCGCACGGGTCCACCCATCAGGGTTCCACGTCCAGCGCCGGTGAGTGGGGCCACACCACCGTCATGGTGGGCGGCCGGCCCTGCCGGTGCGGGTCCCGCGGCTGCCTGGAAGCCTACGTCGGTGCCGAGGCGATCATCGACCGGTACGGCGGCCCGCTGCCGCGCCATGACCAGGAAGCCGCGATCAGCACGCTGATCGACATGGCCGCGACGTCGGCCCGGGCAGCCGAGATCCTGGACGAGACCGCGTTGTACCTCGGGGTCAGCATCGCCGACCTGATCAACCTGTTCAACCCGGAGCGGATCATTATCGGCGGCTGGGCCGGGCTGCTGCTCGGCGAGCACATGCTGCCCGCGATCCGGCGCAGCGCCCGCGAGCATTCGCTCCGGCACCCGTTCGCCGCCACGTCGATCGAGCTTGGCCGCCTGGGCCCGGACGCCGTCGCCCTCGGTGCCGCCACCTTGCCCATCGAGGCCTTCCTCAGCGGCAACAAGTTCACCCCCCAGGCCAGCGACCGCCCCGCCAGCTAGCGACCGCCCCGCCAGCTGAGGCGGCTCCCGATGTCCGCGTGAAGGCTTGACGGCTCGTTTCGCTCCGGTTACATTTTGCTTTGAAATAAGACTTATATCAAGGTCTGACATCAGAGACGAGGTCCGGCAGATGAGGGACACGATGATGGCCACGGCCCGGACCCGGCGACTGCGGCGGCTCTCGATCCTGACCGTGCTGACGCTGCTGGCCGGATGCCTGGTCAGCGTGGCGGTCACGGCGCTGACCGGCATCCCGGCGGCCCGGGCCGATACGGTGCCACCGCCCCCGCCCGGGGACCACGGTGTTCGGCGACAATTTCGCCGGCCCGGCCGGGTCCGCGCCGTCGGCGGCGAACTGGTTCTACGACATCGGCACCGGTTACGGCACCGGCGAGACCGAACAGACCACCAACTCGACCAATAACGTCTACCTGGACGGCAACGGCCACCTGGTGCTGAAGGCGATCAGCAGCGGCGGAACCTGGACCTCCGGCCGGATCGAGAGCACCAGGGACGGCTTCCAGGCTCCGCCGGGCGGCGAGCTGGAGATGACCGCGTCGATCGAGCAGCCGAACCCGGCCAACGGGCTGGGGTACTGGCCGGCCTTCTGGGCCCTCGGGTCACCGATGCGGATGGGCGGCGGCTGGCCCACCTCCGGCGAGATCGACATGATGGAAGACGTCAACGGCCTGAACGAGGCCTCGCAGACCCTCCACGACGCGGCCAACAGCCCAGGTCACGTGCTCATCGCGTGCCCGGCCGCGGGTTCTGGCTGCCAGACCGGCTACCACACCTACTCGGTCATCGTGAACCGGACCAACACCAGCGCGGAACCTTGCAGTTCGTCATGGACGGGACCGTCGAGAGCACCATCACCGAAGCCTCGGTCGGCACCACGGCCTGGCAGGAGGCCATCGACCACGGCTTCTTCATCATCTTCGACCTGGCCATGGGCGGCAACTACCCGAACGGCATCTGCAACTGCACCACCCCCACCTCGGCGACCTCGTCGGGTGCGTCGATGAGCGTGGGCTACGTGGCGGTGTACGAGGAGGGCGGCAACTCCACCCCGACCGGAACCGCCACCGCGACCGGGCAGGTCACCGGCCTCGACGGGCTGTGCCTGGCCAACCAGAACTCGCTGAACACCTCGGGCAACCCGATCGGGGCGTTCCAGATCCAGACCTCCACCGACAACTCCACCTGGACCACCATCTACTCCACCACCACCGGCACCGGCGGCACCCAGACCCTGAACGTGACAGGCTCCGGCCGCTACATCCGCATGTACGGCACCACGCGGGCCACCCAGTACGGCTACAGCCTGTGGGAGTTCAGCGTGTTCGCCGGCTAAGCGCCTGAGGTCAGCTCCGGCGCTGCGCTGGCCGGGCCGACCTGGGCCTTCAGCGCGGCGAGCTCGTGGTCCACGTCGGCGGCCGATCCGGCTTCGTCCAGCTCCTTCTGGATGTCGTCGGTGTCGCCGCCGACATCTTCGAGCACCCCGGACTGCAGCAGTTCGTCCAGGGCGCCCGCGCGCGACTGCATGGTAGCGATCTTGTCCTGGGCCCGCTGCAGCGCCGCACCCGAATCGCCCAGCGTGGTGGAGATCCCCGCCATGCTCTCGTTCACCGAGCTCTCTGCCGACGCCGCGGTGTACTGGGCCTTCAGCGTCTCCTTCTGCGTCCGGAACTTGTTGACCCGGTCCTGCAGCGCCGTCAGCGTCTGCTCCATCTTCTGCTCTTCTTCCCCCAGCTGCTGGTGCTGCGGTTCCATCCCGTCGATCTGGGCCTGGGCGGCGGCCTTGCGGGAGAGCGCCTCCCTGGCCAGGTCCTCCCGGCCCTGGGCCAGCGCCGCCTTGGCCTGCTCTGTGAGGTGATCCACCGAATGCTGCAGCTGCTGCTCCTGCAGCTCGATCCGCCTGCGCGACGCGGCGATCGTGACCAGCGCCTGGCGGACCTTGGTGAGCTGATCGAGCATCTGCTCGTAGGACAGGTCGAGCATTTCGTCGGGCTTCTCGGCGGCGTCGAGCGCCTTGTTGGTCTTGGCCGCGAGTATGTCGTGGGCCCTTTGGAAGAGAGACATGTCGATCTGCTCCTTAGTCGACTGTGACCGGACGGCTCGGCCAGGCGAGCCCGCGACGGCGAACTTGATTCTGCCGGACCAAACCTACGCCACTTCTTTTTTGGGCCGAACGGACGGTGGTGCGCGCCCCCGGTTCCGCCTCCCGCCCGGCGTGCGGTAGGAACGACACATGCTGCGCGGAGAGACGATCGGGCTGCGGGCCCTCCTTGAGGCTGACATCGAAATCCTCGAAGCCGAACTGCTGAACGACGTCATGACACGGGTCCGCAGCGACAGCCGGCCCTGGCGGCCGGTGGCGCCGGGCTCAGCCGACTCGCCGTACCGGAACACCGTGGACCCGGCCACCGTGATCCGCTTTGCCGCGGTCGAGCTGGCCACCGGGGACCTGGCCGGTGAAGCGGTGATGTTCGAGATCGACCTGCACAACCGCAACGCGCACATCGGCCTGGCGCTGCGGCCCGCCTTCCGTGGCAGGCATCTGGGCACCGATCTCGTCCGCGTGCTGTGCCGGTACGGTTTCGAGATCCGCGGGCTGCACCGGATGCAGGTCGACACCCTCACCGACAACGACGCGATGATCGGCGCGGCCACCCGGGCCGGCTTCGTCACCGAGGGGGTCCACCGTCAGGTGGGCTGGGTCAACGGCCGCTTCGCCGACGGCGTCGTCCTCGGCCAGCTGGCCACCGAATGGCGGCCCGCTTAGACCGGGCGCTGGACCAGCAGCTTGCGGGCGACCAGGGCGATGACCGCGGCCGCCTGCTATTACCAGGCCGGCACGACCTAGCCCGCACCGCTGTTGGTACTACTGAACAGACACGTTCAGAAGTCTTATGAAGGAGTGCTCATTTATGCGTAACCGGACGATTGGCGGCATCGCCGTGGGCCCGATCGGCCTCGGCGGAATGCCTATGTCGATCGAGGGCCGCCCCGACGAGGACCGCTCCATCGCGACCATCCACGCCGCGCTCGACGCGGGTGTCACGCTCATCGACACCGCGGACGCCTATCACCTGCACGCCGGCGAGACGGGACATAACGAGCGGCTGATCGCCAAGGCGCTGGCCAGCTACCCGGGCGACGCCAGCAACGTGCTGGTGGCCACCAAGGGCGGCCACGTCCGCCCCGGAGATGGCTCCTGGCAGGTCGACGGCTCGCCCGCCCATCTGCGGCAGGCCGCGGAGGCCTCGCTGAAGGCCCTGGGCGTCGACGCCATCGGCTTGTATCAGTTCCACCGGCCCGATCCGAAGGTGCCCTACGCGGAGTCCGTCGGCACGCTGAAGGAACTGCTTGACGAGGGCAAGATCCGGCTGGCCGGGATCTCCAACGCGACCGTCGACCAGATCGACATCGCCCGCAAGGTCCTGGGCGAGCAGAACCTGGCCAGCGTGCAGAACCAGTTCTCGCCCGCGTTCCGGTCCAGCGAGGACGAGCTCGCGCACTGCGCCGAGCTCGGCATCGCCTTCCTGCCCTACAGCCCGCTCGGCGGCATCGCCCAGGCCGGCCAGCTCGGCTCCAGGCACGCCGCGTTCGGCCAGGTAGCCGACGCGCACGGGGTTTCGCCGCAGCAGGTCACCCTGGCCTGGATGCTGGCCAAGGCCCCGGTCGTGATCCCCATCCCCGGCGCCAGCCGCCCCGAATCCATTACCGACTCGGCCCAGGCCGCCACCCTAACCCTGACCCCCGCCGAACTAACCCAGCTCGACCAGGCCTAATTTCTCAGCATCGTGGACAACTACCTCGTTCAGTGATCGATCCAAAACAAGGTGTGTTCGCGGTGTGTCGCCAGTTCCGGATGTGGTTTACTGCCGCTCTGCTTTGGGTGACCCGGCCGCACCTCGGGACAGCCACGCGCCATTTGCGTGGTTTGCCATAATTGATCCCAGCCATGCCGTAGCCCCGGGTGCTTCCGGTCCCGCGCCGGCACTCAGCTCCCATGATCGCGAAGACTTTTTACCCACCCGCGGGTAAAAAGTCTTCGCGGAAGAGCCTGAAAACTCCGCCCATGGAGCACGGCGCGGCCCAGGTGTGTGGCATCAAATCGCATTCAGCGGCCCCGACACGCCGCGAAGTCACCTTACTTTTGGAATGCTCACCACAACGAGGTAGCTGTCCACAATCATGTCCGCCCTTCCACCCCCGCCCCGCCCGGGCAACTCCTTAGCAGAGCTAATGATATGCTGGGAGGCGAATGTAGACCACGACGATGGGGAGCGATTGCACTTCGCCTCTGGCGGCCACCGTCCGCCGTTCCGGCCGAGACAGCTGGTCTCGTCGCTGCGGCAGCGCAACTACCGGCTGTTCTTCTTCGGGCAGCTCGTCTCGGTGGCGGGCACGTGGATGCAAACGGTCGCGCAGTCCTTCGTCGTCCTTGACCTCACCCACAGCGGGACCCAGCTCGGCTTGACCACCGCGGCCCGGTTCCTGCCGATGTTCCTCTTCGGCCCGCTGGGCGGCTTGTTCGCGGACCGGATGGACAAGCGGCGGGTGCTCTACGTCACCCAGACGCTGGCCGGCCTGCTGGCCGGGGCCTTCGCTGTGCTGCTCGCGACCGGATCGATCCGGCTGTGGGTGGTGTACCTGCTGGCTCTCGCGCTCGGCTTCGTCAACGTGTTCGACAACCCGGCCCGGCAGAGCTTCATCTCCGAGATGGTTCCCGCCGGTGACCTGCCGAACGCGGTGACGCTCAACTCGGTCGCGATGAACATGGCCCGCGTCTTCGGCGCCGCGCTCGGCGGGGTGATCGCCGCGGCCATCGGCCTGGCCCTGTGCTTTGCCTGCAACGCGCTGTCGTTCGCCGCCGTGCTGATCTCGCTGCTGGCGATGCGCAAGTCCGAGCTGTTCCCGGCCCGCCGGGTGGCCAGGAAGAAGGGCCAGGTCCGGCAGGGCCTGCGTTACGTCAGATCGACACCGGAGTTGCTCGTCCCGCTCCTGATGATCGCCGTCGTGGGCACGCTGGCCTGGGAGTTCCAGGTGACGCTGCCGCTCATGGCCAGCAAGACCTTCCACGGCGGGGCGGCGGCGTACGGGGTGATGGCCTCGGTCATGGGAGCCGGCGCGGTGGTCGGCGGCCTGATCTCGGCCGCTCGCCCGCGGCCCAGGGGGCGAGCCATGTGCCTGGCCGCCATCGGATGGGGGATCGCCATCTTGGCCGCGGCGGTCGCGCCGACCATGGCGCTCGAGCTGGCGGCGCTTGTCTTCGTCGGCTACGGCAGCATCACCTTCAACTCACTGGCCAAGACCACCCTGCAGCTGGCGGCCAAGCCGGAGATGCGCGGCCGGGTGATGGCGTTGTGGGGGCTGGCCTGGCTGGGCTCGACGCCGATCGGCGGCCCCATCGTGGGGTGGGTCGGGCAGAGCGCCGGCCCGCGGTGGGCCTTGGTCGTCGGCGGCCTGCCCACCCTGATCTGCGGCGTCCTGGCGCTGCCTGCCCTCACCCGGATGGATCGCCGGGGCGCCAGGGCCCAGGCCACCCTCGCCGAGACCGGCGACGATCACGCGCCCGCGATCAGGTCGGTCAGCCCGTCCGGGTAAAGCGGCGGGCTGACCGCCCCCGGCGCCCGCCAGATCACCCGGTTCTCCATGTCGTCCGCGATCACCTGCTCCTCGATCTCGTAAGCCGCCTGGTCAGCCAGGGCCGCGGTGAAGATGAACACGACCTCGTGCTCGGTGCCGCCCTGCCAGGGGAAGATATTCTCAAGCACGCCGAGCAGCCGCACCCCGGTCAGCCGCTGCCCGATCTCCTCGCCGAACTCCCGGTGGATCGTGTCCACCGCGTACTCGCCGAACTCGACATGGCCGCCGAGCGGCCGCTGGAACGAGCCGTCGGGCGCCTCGGACACGAGCAGTGCCCCATCCCGCGGCCGCCTGATGACGGCCATCGCCTTGATGATCTGCCGTTTCGCGTTCACCGCACAGTCGTATCACGCTGGTCCGATGAGTTTGCGTTCCGGCGGCCGTTACACGGGGCAAAGAAGCAACCGAGCAAGGAGGAGCCATGACCGACCGGCCGTTCATCACCTGCCTGTGGTTCGACACCCAGGCGGAAGAAGCCGCCACCTTCTACACCGGCATCTTCAAGGACTCCAAACTAGGCCGGATCCACCGCCACACCCAGGCCGGGCCGGGAGAGGAAGGCTCGGTGATGCTCGTCGAGTTCGAGCTCAACGGGCAGAAATTCTCCAGCTTGAACGGCGGTCCGCGGTACACGTTCGACGAGGCCGTCTCGATCGTGGTCCCCTGCGCGGACCAGGCCGAGGTCGACTACTACTGGAGCAACCTGGTCGAGGGCGGGCAGGAGATCGCCTGCGGCTGGCTGAAAGACAAGTACGGCCTGTGCTGGCAGATCGTCCCCACCGTGTTCTTCGAGATGATCGCCGGCCCGGATCGCGACAAGGCCGCCCGGGTCACCCAGGCGATGTTCGGCATGACCAAATTCGACATCGCCGCGCTGCAGCGGGCCTACGCCGGCGCGTGAGTGTACCCCGTTTCGTTACCAAGGGCGGGTGAACCGACGGGCTGCCCGGGCCGTGATCAGGAGTGTGGGGAGCACAAGGGGGACGTCGCTGCCCCGGCGGTCCGCGCCAGCGATCGCCGGGGCGGCACTGCTGATTGCCTCGGGATCGATACACCTGGACCTGTACCTCACCGGCTATCGGTCGATACCGACTATCGGCTGGCTGTTTCTGCTCCAGGTGATCTCGGCGTACGTGCTGGCCCTGGCGATTGCGGTCAGCCGCCATGGGCTGGCGGCCGCGGCGGGCGCCGCGTTCGCGCTCGGGACCCTCGGCGGTTACCTGCTGTCGCTGAAGGTCGGCTTGTTCGGTTTCACCGAGGTGCGAACTACCGCCGGGATCGTCGCCGCGATCATCGACGTGGCCGCCTTCGCCGCGCTGGCCACCGCCGTCGACCTCAGGACCCCTGAGTACCTCAGGACCCCTGAGTACCTCAGGCTCGCCGAGCACCCCAGGTCCCTTGAGCGCCCCGGGCGCCGCGCGGGTTCGATGACCACCGTGACCGTGACCGTGACCGCGGCCATCTCGGTCCTGGCGCTCGCGCTGCTCGGCGTGGCCGTGGCCACGCCCAAGGCCGCGCCCGCCACCTCCGCCACGGCCGGGAAACAGGTGCTGAAGGCCAGGCAGATCGGCGGCGTGACCGTACTCACCAACGCCAAGGGCCTGACGCTCTACTCCTTCGCCCCGGATACCCCGGCCAAGTCGGCCTGTTATGGCTCCTGTGCCGCCTACTGGCCGCCGGTTCCAGGGAACGCGGCGGCCGGCCCGGGGGTCACCGGGCCGCTGGGCACGATCAAGCGGACGGACGGCTCGACCCAGGCCACCTACGACGGGCATCCGCTCTACACCTACATCGGCGACAGCGGCCCGGGTAAGGACAGCGGCAACAACCTCAACCTCAACGGCGGCCTGTGGCGCGACGTGCCGGTCACGTCCGCGGGATAATGGTCCGCGACGCGGTCCAGGGAGGTGCAGCGTGTCCGAGCCGTTTTTCTCACCGACCATCCCGGTGGATTCGCGCACTGAGGTCTTCCTGCGCTACCTCAGCTATTTCCGCTCCCGGCTCACCGTCAAGCTCGAGGCGCTGCCCGCAGCCGAGTGGCGGCGCACCCGGCTGCCGTCCGGCTGGACGCCCCTCCAGTTGCTCAAGCACCTGCGCCACGTCGAGCGGCGCTGGCTTGAGTGGGGCTTCGAAGGCCGCGACGTCGGCGACCCATGGGCCGACAGCGACGGCGATCGCTGGTCCGTCGCCGACGAGGAAACCCCGGCCACGTTGCTCGCCGACCTGCGCGGCCAAGCCGAACGCAGCCGCGTCATCATCACCTCCCACCACCTCGACGAGGTGGGCCGGCCCGGTGCCCGCTGGGACGGCGCCGACCCGCCCACCCTCGAGCGGGTCCTGTTCCACCTGGTCCAGGAGTACGCCCGCCACCTGGGTCAGCTGGACGTGATCGTTGAACTCGCCACCGGCCAGTGCGAAGAATTATTTTTCCGCCACGCAGCGGTTCACGCACTCGCCGAGGCCCTCGATCCAGGTGCGAAGCACCTGGCCCGGCTGCAGGTAGACCGGCGGCTTCCTGGCGTTGCCCACGCCGCCAGGCGTGCCGGTGGCGATCAGGTCACCCGGCTTCAAGGTAATCGCCTGGCTCGCGTAGGCGACGATTTCCGCCGGGCTGAACAGCAGGTCGCTGGTTCGCGACTGCTGCATGACGACGCCGTCGACCTCGCACCTGACCTCGAGGTCAGCCGCGTGCCCGACCTCGTCCGGCGTGACCAGATACGGGCCGGCCGGCGTGGAGTGCTCGAACATCTTGCCCTGCAGCCACTGCAAGGTGCGCCGCTGCCAGTCGCGCATCGACACGTCGTTGACCACCGTGTACCCGGCGATCGCCGCCAGGGCTTCGGCGGGGGTGGCCCGGTACACCGGGCTCCCGATGACGACACCGAGTTCGACTTCCCAGTCGACCCGCTCGCTCACCGATGGCAGCACGAGCTCGTCCCGCGGGCCGAGCAAGGTGTCGGCGAACTTGGCGAACAGCGTCGGGTACTCGGGCAGCTCCCGCCCGGTTTCCAGGATGTGGGCCCGGTAGTTCAGCCCCACGCAGATGATCTTCCCTGGCTGCGTGACCACCGGCGCGAAGTCCGCCTCTGCCACCGGGACCGCCGCCGCCGGAGTCCGTGGCTGGCCAGGTCCGCCCCGGGCCAGCATCTCGCCGACGTCGGCGGCGTCCAGCGGGATCAGGACGTCCCCGTCAAGCCGTGCCGCCGTGGTCCCGCCGTCAGTCCGGATGGTGCCGAATCGCATAGCGCCGACAATAGCGTCCGCCCAGCTGGCGCCGGCAAGCCCCCCGGGCAGGCATGCTAGGCGGCATGAACCGGCCCGTCCCGTGGCCCGCCGCGGTCGCACTGCTGAGCCTGGCCGCTGACGCGGCCGCCAAGGCGTGGGCCCGCGGTGCGCTCCGCGACGGCCACCGGATCACGCTCGCGGGTGGCCTGGTGCGTTTTCAGCTGGTCCTCAACCATGGTGCCGCGTTCGGCCTCGGCGCGGGCTACGGGCCGTTCATCGCGGCAGTCAGTGTCGTGGGGGTGGTCCTGCTGGCCCTGTGGGCGCGCCTAGCGGCCGGCGTCGTCGAGCAATCCGGCGCTGCCCTCGCCGCCGCAGGCGGGATCGGCAACCTCGCGGACCGCCTGTTCCGCGGCCCTAGCGTGCTGCACGGCGCGGTGGTCGACTGGATCCATGTCTGGTTCTACGGCCCGACGTTCAACCTGGCCGACGTCTGGCTCCGCGGCGGGATCCTGATCGCCGTGGCCGGCTGGCTGTGGACCCGGCGGAGCTCCCGCCCTCTCGCTAGCCACATCCATCCCAGCTACCTCACCGCCGGCCTCGTTCTGGCGTCAGGACCGGGATTTGCGTGGTGGATCCGGGCTTGGCGGTGGATCGGGTGCACGGGGATGCACCAAATACTCCATGCAGCCCGGATCCACCACGATCTTTCTCCGGCTTACCGCACCCCCGGACACGCAGGCGCTATCCCGTCACGCCGGGACCGCAGGCCCCGCGGGAGAGCCGCCCGGGCGGAGGCTTTACCCGGTAACCCGGTCGACGGCCAGGTCGCCGGCCGCATCCCGGGCGCGGAGCACCTTCTTGTCGAACTTGCCGACCGCTGTTTTCGGGATCTCGGCCACGAACGCCCAGTTTTCCGGCACCTGCCAGCGGGCCACGCCCGCGGTGCGCAGGAAATCGGCGAGGTCCGCGGCCTGCGCCTGCGCCCCTGGGCGCAGCACCACGCAGGCCAGCGGCCGTTCGCCCCAGCGCTCGTCGGGGATCCCGATCACCGCGGACTCCTGCACGGCCGGGTGCGCCATGAGCCGGTTTTCCAGATCCACCGAGGAGATCCACTCCCCGCCGGACTTGATGACGTCCTTGATGCGGTCGCTGATGGTGAAGAAGCCGCGGTCGTCCAGGGTGCCGACGTCGCCGGTGCGCAGCCAGCCGTCGTGGAACTTCTCCGGGGCCGGGTCATGGTGATAGGAGCCGGTGACCCAGGGCCCGCGGACTTCGATCTCGCCCTCCGACACACCGTCGGCGGGCAGTTCCTCGCCATCGGCGCCGGTGATGCGCATCTCGACGCCGTGGATGACCCGGCCGGCCCGCATCCGCCAGTCCAGATCCTCGGTGGAGCCTTCCTCGACCCCCGCGGGCGGCAGCGCGATACCGCCGACCGGGCTCAGCTCGGTCATGCCCCAGCCCTGCACGATGCGCACCCCGTAGCGCTCCTGGAAGCGCTCGAGCAGGACCCGGGGCGCGGCGGCGCCGCCGGAGCTGGCGATCTGCAGCGAGGACAGGTCGATGTCGTGATCGTTCCCGTAGTCCAGAATCGCGCTCCAGATGGTCGGCACCCCGGAGGTCGCCGTGGTCCGCTCGGTGGCGATGAACCTGGTGAGGTGCTCGGGCTGCAGGAACGGGCCGGGCATGTGCAGCGTGGCGCCGGACAGGAAGGCCGTGTACGGCATGCCCCAGGCGTTGGCGTGGAACATCGGCACGATGGCCAGCGCCCGGTCCGCCTCGGTGATGCCGCGCACCGAGGCGGCCATGACCGCCATCGCGTGCAGGTAGGTGGACCGGTGTGAGTACACCACACCCTTCGGGTCCCCGGTGGTGCCGCTGGTGTAGCACATCAGCGCCGCGTCCCGCTCGTCAAGCTCCGGCCAGCCGAACCCGGGCTCCTCGGCCGCGAGCAGCTCGTGATAGCGCAGCACCGGGACCCGGCCTTCGAGCGCGGCAGCACTCGCGTCGCTTGAAGTGGCAGGGCCGTTGACGATGAACGCCTCCACGGTAGGCAGCTCGCCGGCGATCTTGGCCAGCAGCGGGACCAGGGTGTCGTCGACGATGATGATCCGGTCGGCGGCGTGGTTGACGATCTGGGCCACCTGGGCGCTGGGCAGCCGGATGTTGAGCGTATGCAGCACCGCGCCCATGCTGGGCACCCCGAAGTAGGCCTCCAGGTGCTCGGTGTTGTTCCAGCAGAAGCTGGCCACCGGGTCACCTGGCTCGATGCCGAGCCGGGTCAGGGCGGCGGCCAGCCGCCCGGCGTTCTGGGCGACCTGGGCGTAGGTCACCCGGCGAGTGCCCGTGCCGGTCCAGGTGACGCACTCGCTGGTGCCGTACACCTGGGCGCCGTGCCGCATGATGGCGCGGATCGTAAGCGGGTAGTCCTGCATGGTGCTGCGGATCATGAGGCTTCATCCTCGCTGACGGGCCGAACTTACTCCGGCGTACGGTGGGACCGCATAGCATCCCACGTCAATTGTCCCCGCCTGCGGAGGAACTAGTGCCACGTCAGATCGTTCTCGCCTCGCGTCCCTCCGGGTGGCCCACCGAGCACAACTTCGCCGTGCGGCAAGCAGACCGGCCGGAGCTCGCCGACGGGCAGGTCCGGGTGCGCAACCAGTTCATGTCGGTCGATCCGTACATGCGGGGCCGGATGAACGACGCTAAGTCCTACGTACCGCCGTTCCAGCTGGGCGAGCCGCTCGAGGGCGGGGCGATCGGCTCGGTCACCGAGAGCCGGTCCCCGGACCTGGCCGAGGGTGACCTGGTCTTGCACAACCTGGGCTGGCGGGATGAGGCGGTGCTGCCCGCCAGGCAGGCGCAGAAGGTATCGGCCGTAGCCGGCACTTCGGGTCTGTCCCCGTCGGCCTACCTCGGCGTGCTCGGCATGACCGCGCTGACCGCGTACGTCGGCCTGCTCGACATCGCGGCGATGAAGCCGGGTGATGTGGTGTTCGTCTCCGGCGCAGCCGGCGCGGTGGGCAGCATGGCCGGCCAGTTCGCCAAGCTCAAGGGCGCCTCCCGGGTGATCGGCAGCGCGGGCAGCGATGAGAAGGTCGGCTGGCTCTCCGAGATCGGCTACGACGCCGCCTTCAACTACAAATCCGCCCCCATCTTCGGGCAGCTGCGCGAGGCGGCGCCGGACGGCATCGACGTCTACTTCGACAACGTCGGCGGCGACCACCTGGAGGCCTCCCTGGCGGTGCTCAATACCCACGGCCGCGTCGCCATGTGCGGCGCGATCGCGCAATACAACGCCACCGAGATGCCCGCCGGGCCGCACAACCTGGCGCTGGTCATCGGCAAGCGGCTCACCCTGCGCGGCTTCATCGTCTCCGACCACAGGGACCGGATGCCCGACATGATCGCTGACGTCAGCGGCTGGCTGAGCGAAGGCAAGCTGTTCCACACGGAAACGGTCGTCGAGGGCCTGGAGGCGGCCCCGTCCGCCTTCATCAACCTGCTCCGCGGCCACAACACCGGCAAGATGATCGTCCGCCTCTAACCGGACGGCTCCGTCGATCGGGGCCGCCTCGCCGAGCTCGAGCGGCACGCAAAGGAAGAACTGCCATACAGGAAACAGCCCAGGGCGGACGCCACCTCCGCCTCAGGTCATCGAAGAAATCGAAGAACAGGTCCGCTTAAAAACCTATAATATCGATAGATATAGTATCGGTATTGACCTCACACCAGCGGTTTTGCCATCCCACGTCGGCCACGGTTCAAACGGAACACCGGTCACACGAACGGCTCCCCGGCTGTCGCGGCGGCGGCCAGCGCCCGGGCCGCGTTCAGCGACGCCACCAGCGGGTGCAGCGCGAACGCGCGCAGCGCGGCGTCCGCCGAGCCGGTCAGGGCGGCGGTGACGATGGCCCGCTCGCAGCTCTTGACCATGCACATCAGGCCAAGCTCGTGATCCGACGGCGGCGAGACGGGCAGCGGGACCGCACCGTCGCGGTCGACCAGGCATACGGTCTCGATGACCGCATCGGCAGCCAGCGCGGGGACCGTGCCGCCGTTGCGGACGTTCAGGATCAGCCGCGCCTGGCCGCCCTGAGTCAGCGCGGCGGCCAGCCCGATCGCGATGGACTCGTACCCGCCGGCCGCTACGTCGGCGTCGTTCCGCTCGGCGGACCGCAGCTCGGCGAAGTAGCTCCTGTTGCGCTCGTCGTTGGCCGCGGCCCACAGCCGCGCCGCCCGATCGGGGGCGGCCACCGCGGCCGCGAAGAACCGCTCCTGCTCGGCCCGGACATGCTCGCCCCGGGTCCGGCCCGCCGCCAGCACGTCGCGCAGCGCCTCGGCCTGGGCGTAGTACCAGTACAGGTACTCGTTCGGGATCGCGCCGAGCGCCTGCACCAGGTCGGCGCCGAACAGCGCGACTTCCTCCATCCGCGCCAGGCGCTCCGGATCGGCCAGCAGCCCTGGCAGCAGGTCGGTGCCGTCCACCCGCAGGCCGCGCAGCCAGCCCAGGTGGTTGAGCCCCAGGTAGTCGGCCTCGACCCGGTCGGCCAGCTGAGCCAGCGAGGCTCCCGGATCCGCGCCGGCCGCGGCGCAAGCCCGGCGGACCAGGGCCATGGGGGAGTCGCACACCCCGATCACCCGCGGCCCGAGGTGGGCCGCCATCACCTCGGTGACGATCCCGGCCGGGTTGGTCATCGAGATGACCCAGGCCCGCGGGGCCACGTCGGCGACCCGCCTGGCGATCTCGTCCACCACAGGCACAGCCCGGGCCGCGTAGGACAGGCCGCCGGCCCCCACCGTCTCCTGTCCGAGCACACCGAGGTCCAGCGCGGACCGTTCGTCCCTGACCCGGCCGTCCAGGCCGCCCACGCGCAGCGCCGCGAAGATCACGTCGGCGCCTCGGACCGCATCCTCGAGGCCGGCGGCCGTGCGCAGCGGCAGCCGATCAGCCGCCAGCACATCGGTGATGACTCGCAGCCGCGTGGGTACCACGTCGTAGAGCACGACTTCGTCGACGGCCAGGCCGCTGACGGCGAGCTCCCGGCAGATCAGCGGGACCCGGAACCCGCCGCCGCCGAGAATGGTGAATCGCACAACCACGACGTTACCGAGCCGGGGGAGGCGACATGAACCACGGCACGAACCACGGCACGAACCACGAGTACGACCTGTTCGTGCACGGCACCGTATTCCTCGATGTCGTCTTCACCGGCTTGCAGTCCCTGCCGGTCCGCGGCACCGAGCTCCAGGCCACCGGGATGGGCTCATGCCCGGGCGGCATCGCGAACCTGGCCATCGCGGCCAGCCGCCTGGGCGTGCACACCTCCCTGGCCGCGGCCTTCGGCGACGACGTGTACGGGGATTTCTGCTGGTCGACGCTGACCGCGCAGGAAGGTGTCGACCTGAGCTACGCGCGCAGGTTCTCCGACTGGCATTCCCCTGTGACGATATCGATGGTGGTCGACCGGGACCGGGCGCTGATGACGCACATGCACCCGCCGCCCGTCCCCGCCAGCGAGCTGCCCGCCACCATCCCGGACGCCCGGATCGGCTTCGCCCACCTGGACGTCGAGCCGCGCGAGTGGTTCCGCACCGCTTCCGCGGCCGGAATGCTGCTGTTCGCCGACACCGGCTGGGACCAGGACGAGAAATGGTCGCCGAGCGTGCTTGAGCAGCTGGAGAACTTCCATGCGTTCCTGCCCAACAGCGTGGAGGCGATGGCCTACACGCGGACGGACGATCCGCACGACGCCCTGCACGCGCTGGCTCCGCGGGTCCCCATCGCGGTCGTCACCTGCGGCGGTCAGGGGGCGATGGCCGTCGATTCCACCACCGGCGAGCAGGAGTGGGTGCCCGCGCTCCCGGTCAACGCCCATGATCCGACCGGAGCCGGCGACGTCTTCGGAGCCGCCTTCGTGCTCGGCACCTTGCGCGAGTGGCCACTGCGCCAGCGGCTCGCCTTCGCGAACCTGTGCGCCGCGCTCTCTGTCCAGTACGTCGGCGGGTCGCTGGCCGCGCCGGGGTGGGGGGACATCATCGACTGGCTTGCCCGGACCCAGGCTAAGGCGGCGGCCGGTTCCAGCCACGCCGCCGAACTAGCCAAGGCTTACGGGTTCATCGCCGAAGTGCTGCCCGAGTCCGGGCGGATCTCGGTGCGCCGCGCCCGGGCCACCATCGCCCGCACCTCCGACGCGGAGACCCACACCAGGCCGGGGGCCGCGGGCGGCGGGAACTAGCCGCCGGCGGCGGGAGCTAAGAGTCGGGGGAGCCGGCGGCCAGTTCGCGCTCGATCAGCGCGACCAGGTCCGGCCGGGCGGACAGGCCCCACAGCACCTCCGGCGTGATGCCCAGCTGCCTGGCCGCCTGCCCCACCACGGGCTGCAGCATGTGCAGGGCATGAGCCAGCCCCTCGTCCCTGGTGTACGTCGGCGGCAGGTCATCGAGCGAGAGCTCGGCGGGCCGCCGCCAGGTCCCGTCCCGGCCGGGCAGCCAGGCCTCCCGTTCCGCGGCCTCGGCGATCGCCGACGCGACGTCGTCCAGGTGAGAATCGGAAAACGACTGCAGTACCGATCTCTCGACCACCCCGGCGACCAGCCTGCGGTTCGGCGCGAGCAGCACGTTCCAGACATATTCCGAACGGACGTGACTGGCATGCGCCAAGGCAAAGTCCAGCCCTTCGATCTGGGCGCCGGGGTCGAATCCGTCCAGGCCGCGCTCGTTCCGGCCGAAATCGACGGTGATCACCACGTAGCCGAGCTGGTTCGCGGTCCTGGCGCGGACCTCGACCTGCGGCCGGACGCCCATCCCGCGCAGCTGGACCAGCCACGGGCCGTAGCGGTCGGCCGCGAACCAGGCGCCGGGATTGCCGTCGAAGTAGGTTTCCAGGTCCTTGCTGCGCTGGTAAAGCCGGGGCGGCGGCATCAGGCGCTGTTCGCCGGTCGCGGCGTTCTCCCCGATGAGGAAGGGCGTTTCCCGCAGCTGATCGAGCAGCTCGGCGCGCGGGCCGGCCGCGGCCTCGTCCAGCACCCGCGCCACGCATTCCAGGTCGGCGTCGTGCCGGACCGGGTCGAGCGCGGTGATGTCCAGGTCGCCGTACCTGGGCAGGATGACCTGCCGGACCTCGGTCAGCAGGTCCGGCGCGGCCAGGTTCAGCGCGGCCAGGAACGGCCCGGCCGCAGCCGAGGTGGCCACGGCGCGCCGCACCGTGGGCAGGCTGCTGGCCACCGGGCCTGGCAGGTACACCGCCGGGCGGTCCTGGGCGTCGAACGGCGCGACCTGACGGCCGTCTTCCAGCCGGATCACCGGCTGGGACCTGGCCGGCCCGGCCGGCTCGCCGTCGAACCGCGCCGCCCGCCACAGCGCCGGACGGGCGAACAGGAAGGCGTACAAGCGCGTGATCCACTCATCGGACTGCGCCTGCAGGAAGCCGGCCGACAAGCGCGCCGCCACGTCCTGCGGCGTGACCTCGGCCAGGCCGACGTCGTTTCGCAGGTACCGCCACAGGGCGGGGGTGAGGTGCTCGGTGATCGCGGCCGCGGCGAAGCGAGCCGGGCCCGCGCCGTAAAGCGCGCCGAGCTGATCGGGCCCGAGCAGTTCGAGCAGGTCCGGGTCCTGCGCTAGCACCAGTTCGCCCGCCGTGCCGTAACCGCCCTCGGCCGCCGGGATCAGCGCATCGGCAGCCAGGGCCGCGCGCACCGCGTCGAACAGCGGGCGGAACATCGAGCCGGGCGCGAAGCGGGCGGCGTCGACCGGCAGCGCCTGCAGCACGTCCACCGTGAGCAGGCCGCCGTCGCGAAGCTCGCGGAGCACGTCGGTCAGCAGCCCGGCGCTTTGGCGCACCAGCGCCTGGTTCGCGGGATCGGCCTCGGGAATGTTGTCGCGGGCTGGCGTCGTGCGGTACGGACCCTGGACCAGGAAGCCCAGATAGGTCGGTTTCTCGGTGGCGAAGAACACGGTCAGCGGGGAATCGCCGCACGGCACGATCCGGCCCGCCTCGGCCAGGAAGGCGATCTCGATCCGCTGCGCCGGATGGCCCTGGACCGAACGGTCCCAGAGCAGCCACTCCTCCCGGTAGCCACCGCCTTTGGCCAGCGTGACGTGCCGGGCCTGGCCCCGCTGGCGCTGCGCCTGACGGTCGATCACCGCGTCGGTGACCCCGGTACCGCTGACCCGCAGGCGTCCGATGCTCGTCAGGAACAGCAAGGTGCGGGGCTTGATCGCGGTCAGCGCCGCGGCGATCTCCCGGACGGCGGTCGCGGCACTGACGCTGTCGTGATCGAAGGGAAAGACGAACAGGGTCCCCGCCGAGGCCCGGGGCGGTATCGCCACCGGCCGGACGAAACTGGAAATCCTGAAGTGCTCGCCGCCGCTGTGGACCTGCGGGTTCTTGGTGTACGCGTACACCGACTTGAAGCCGATGCCGAACTTGCCGATCTTGGTGAGGTCAGCGGCCTTGCCGCTGTGGCCCACCCCGCAGACGCCGCGCACGTCGGCTTCGGTGAAGGGGCGTCCGTCGTGCCGCAGCTCCAGCCGGTCACCGAAGAGCTCGAAGGCCAGCTCGGTCGCGCCCGCGTCCTCGGCGTTCTGGATCAGCTCGAAGATAAAGTGGGTGCGCTCGCTGTACAGCTGCCCGAGCAGGTCGAGCACCGCGGTGTCCCAGCCGTACCTGGCGATGTTCTCGTCGCGGATCTTCTCGTAGTCGGCTGGCACCCGCCCTCCTCCGTCCTCGTCGTGCTGCCGACTGTACCGGGATCGATCGCAGCGCCTCGCCTAGCATTCTTGAGTGCAGCACTTTTCTCTCGCCGTCATTGGTTCCGGGTCAGGAAATGTCGTCGTGCCGGAGGACCGGTCCTGCGGTCCCGTCGCGGTCATCGAAGCCGGCGCCTTCGGCGGCACCTGCATCAACCGGGGCTGTATCCCCAGCAAGATGCTGGTGCACACGGCCGAGGTGGCCGCCGGGGTGCGGTCTGCACCCGAGTTCGGCATCGGCGCCGAGGTGACCAAGGTGGACTGGCAGGCCATCAGGGACCGCATCTTTACCCGGGTGGACCAGGTCTCGGCGGACGGGCGCCGGGCCCGGGCCGCGATGGACTGGGTGACGCTCTTGCCCGGCCACGCCCGTTTCGCCGGGCGGCACGAGCTGATCATCGATGACCGCATCCGGATCAGCGCCGACCGCATCGTGCTGGCGACCGGGGCGACGCCGGTGATCCCGCCGGTGATCGCCGGCGCCGGGGTGGAGTTCCACACCTCCGACACGATCATGCGCATCGACGAGCTTCCGGCCCGCCTGGTCATCGTCGGCGGCGGCTACGTCGCGGCCGAATTCGCCCACGTGTTCTCCGGCCTTGGCGTCGACGTCCGGCTGGTCACCTCCGGTCCGGAGCTGCTTGAGAACTTCGATCCGGCCATCTCGGGCCGCTTCACCACCTTGGCCCGCCAGCGCTGGGACGTCCGGCTGTCGGCCACGATCACCGGCGTGCACCGTCGCGGTGCGGAGGTCGCGGTCGAGCTGGACGACGGCACGACGGTGACAGGCGACCTGCTGCTGGTGGCGGCCGGACGCCGGCCGGACACCGATGACCTGGGTTTGGAGCTGGCCGGCGTCAAGCGGCGAGACGACGGGCGGATCGAGGTGGATTCCTACGGGCGGACGACGGCCGCGGGCGTCTGGTCGCTGGGCGACGCCAGCTCGCCGTTCGAGCTCAAGCACGTGGCTAACGCCGAGGCCAGGACGCTGGCCCATAACCTGGCCTGCCCGCAGGACCTGCGCCCGTACCCGCACGACTGGGTGCCGGCCGCGGTGTTCACCGAGCCGCAGATCGCCACCGTCGGCGCCCGGCAGCAAGACCTGGCGGGCGGCCGGCCTTACGTCGAGGCCGTGCAGGCCTACGCGGACACGGCCTACGGGTGGGCCAGGCAGGACACCACCGGCCTCTGCAAGCTGTACGGCGACCCGGCGACCGGGAAGCTGCTCGGCGCCCACATCCTCGGCTATCAGGCCAGCCTGCTCATCCAGCCGCTGGTGCAGGCCGCCGTCTCCGGCCAGCGGGTGGCCGAGCTGGCCCGGGGGCAGTACTGGATTCACCCCGCGCTGACCGAAGTGGTGGAGAACGCCCTGCTCAAGCTGGCTGCCGCGGCGCCGGCCGGGGGCTGAGGCGGGCTCGGCTGAGCGTCGGCGGCGATCTCGGGGTCCAGCCGCCGGTCCAGATCGATGAGTCCTCCCGGGAACGATGGTACGCACGATGTCAGCCGCCACCGCGGTGACCTGTCCCGCCGGGCTTACGACGATCCGGTCAGGCCGCGGATGGCGTTGCTGATGGGCTTGCCCTGGACACGCAGCCAGCGCATGCTGGCCACGTCCAGGATGGCCCAGTTGCCGCGCGGAGCGCCGTCGCGGTCCAGGCCGGCTATCTCTAGCGGGCCGCCGCCTAGGTCCACCCGGCGCTGGTAGTCGATATGCAGGTGGCCGTGCATCAGCCAGCGCGGCCGCACCGCCAGCACGATCTCGCGGAGCATGCTCTGGTGCGCGTTGTTGCGGCGCAGGTCGGCGGCCGACCACCAGGACGGCAGCGGAGGGAAGGTGTGCTCGACCCCGGCCGGGCAGTCGTGCGTGACCATCACGTCGGCGGGGCCGGCCTCCATGACCGCCGCGGCCTGGGCCGGGCTGATCTGCTCCTCAGGCCACCAGCTGGTGCCGGGGGTCCGGTCGGCGCGGTCCAGGCTGACCGCGCCGCCGAGGGCGAGCCAGTCCCGTTCGCCCCAGCGCCACCGGTGGCCGCGGGGCAGGTGCCAGATGCGTTCGGTGACCTGCTCCCGGCCGTCCGGACCCGGGCGTAGCGCGCCGAGCTGGCTGAAGTCCTCGTGGTTGCCGTCTACGAACCACAGCTCGGCGGCCGCGGCCGCGAGCGCGGAGCGTATCCGGGAGAAGTACTCCTGCCCGGCCGGCCCGGGCCAGATGCCGAAGTCGCCCAGGTGCACGATGATCCGCGGGCCGCTATCAGGCATCAGCCGCGACATCTTGGCTATCGCGCGGGTCGCCCACGGCGTGTTCCCGTGCCAGTCACCCGCCACGCCAATGCGCTCAGGTCCTTCCGTCACGGTCACCCAGATTCCCGGTGCAGCTCACCGATCCCTTATACCGCATCGGCCGATGGCAAGATGTTGACGTGCGGACCCATAGCGCCCGAAACTGTCCACGATCATGATTAATGACCGAATGTCCCAGCATAAAACCGGGATGTAAGGGCCGAGCAGGCGGGCGTCCCCACGGGAGGTAAAGACGCCGAGCGCGCCGAAGTCGTAGGCGGCATCGCCGATCATGGCGGGCTCGAAGTCCAGGACGCCGCCGAGCGTCCAGTGGTCTGGGTGCACGACGAAATGCTCGCGCATGACCTCCGTATGCAGCAGCGCGGGGTCCGTCTCGTCGCCGACCATGGCCCGCAGTTCTTCGTCGGTGTGCACGGCAGGCAGCATGCGCGGAAACCTACCGACCCCGGGGCCGCTGCCCGCCAGGCGCCGCGGGCTCCTCGCCGCCGAGCAGCACGCGGGTGAGCTGATTGCCGCTGTCAAGCAGCTGGTCAAGCGCGCTCCCCAGCTGCGCGTCCGTCACCTGGATCGGCCCCTCGCCCGCATCCTCGTCGCAGGCCAGCAGCGCCGCCTTGCGGAGCAGTTCCTTGAGGAAGGCCGCGGTGACCCCCTCGGTCCGCTCAATGATGCTCTCCGGAGCCGCCAGGTCGAGCACCAGGTCGCCCTGGTAAAGCCGGATCAGCTGGCGCCGGGCGTCGGCGTCGGGCCTGGGCAGTTCGGCGGCCAGGTCGACCCGGCCCGGGCGGGCGGCCAGCGCGGGCTCAAGCAGGTCGGCCCGGTTGGTGGTGAGCAAGAACGTCACGTCGACGGCGGAATTGAGCCCGTCCATCTCGTTGAGCAGCTGGAACAGCAGCGGATGCTCACCCGGCCGCGCCTCCCGCTGCTCGGCGATCAGGTCTACGTCCTCGACCACGATGACGGCAGGCTGCAGCGACCGGGCGACCGAGCAGGCCTCCCTGATCCGGCTGAGGGCCCGCCCGGCGATCACCAGCACCGTCGCCTCGGGCAGCTGGCCGAGAAGGTAGCGCACGTTGTCGTCTTACCGGTGCCCGGCGCCCCGTGCAGCAGCACGCCGCGCTTGAGATGCTGCCCGCTCGCGCGCAGCCGGCCGGAATGCCGGCCAACTCCGAGCACCTGCCGTTCGATGTTCTCCAGCATGTCATCGGGTTAGCACGACCTGGTCGCGGCCGACCGCGGGACGTTCCAGGAAGTTCAAAGGTACTTGCCGGCCCGGGCCGAATACCTCTGGCCCGAAGCCGATGACCTGGCCGCGGAAGACGCTCCGCTCGTTGGTGAGCCGCTGGATCTCGGCCAGCACAACCCGGATCTTGTCCGGATCCGCGCCGGTGACCTGGAGCACCCACCTCGGGGTTGGGTCCGCGCTCCACCGGCTGCAGCAAGATGGCCAGCCGGGCCTCCCCGTCGTGCACCAGGTAGATGCCGTGGCTCACGCACGCCATGGTCTGTCCGTCCGGCCCGCACGGCTTAGCGGTGGTCATCACGCCGCCCACGCCCGCCGTGCCGAGCGGACCTTGCAGGAAATCGCCAGGTCGCCGACGCGGTGGGCAGGTAGGCTGCGTCGGCGCCCAGGTGGTCAAGGAGCAGGTGCCGCAGCGGCTTGTCCTGCGCCCGTGCGGCCTCCACCGCCCGGTTCAGCAGCCGCCGCGCCAGCCGCCCGACATCAGCCAGTTCCGCTGGCCGCTCCGTTTCCGGCACACAAAAAGCCTATGCCGTCAGGCAACACATTTTTGGGCCGAACGATCCGTGGCTCACCCGCATCTGTCACCCGTTAATCCCGTGGACATGACCGGCCAGGCGGTTATCCTGGTCCCATGCCGACCTCCGCTCGCCTGCTCCTTGCGATGCCGCACTGACACGATCAGTCAGTGCGGCCGCCCCTCATGCGTGAGGGGCTTTTTCATGTCCCGGCCGAAATCGCGGCCACCACCCGGCATGACCGCACCGATGCGAGGAGAACCCATGGACACCGATGCGCCGCTGTTCCGGTACGACGCGCGGCTGGCGAACGAGATCGAGCTGCGCTGGCAGGACCGCTGGGAGCGGGAAGGGACCTTCCACGCGCCGAACCCCGAGGGCGCGCGGCCCGGCGAGTCCGGTCCCGTCACCGGGCGCCCCAAGTTCTACCTGCTGGACTTTTTCCCCTACCCCAGCGGCATCGGGCTGCACGTCGGTCATCCACTGGGTTATATCGGCACCGACGTGTTCGGCCGGTACCTGCGGATGACCGGTCACGAGGTGCTGCATCCGTTCGGGTTCGACACCTTCGGGCTGCCCGCCGAGCAGTACGCCATCGACACCGGTCAGCACCCGGCCGTCACCGTCCGGCAGAATGTGGCGGTCATGCGCAGGCAGCTGCGGCGGCTGGGGCTGGCGCACGACCGCAGCCGCGAGATCATCACCAGCGACCCCGCGTACTACCGCTGGACTCAGTGGATCTTCCTGCGGATCTTCAACAGCTGGTACGACCGCCGAGCCGGGCGGGCGCGGCCGATCAGCGAGCTGGTCGCGCAGTTCGAATCGGGACGCCGGCGCGCGCCCGGCGGCCGGGCTTGGCAGGACCTGCCCGCCACCCGGCAGCGGGACGTCATCGACGGCCACCGGCTGGCCTACCTGGCCGACGTCACGGTCAACTGGTGCCCGGGGCTGGGCACCGTGCTGGCCGATGAGGAGGTGACGGACGAGGGCCGCAGCGCCGTCGGCAACTACCCGGTGCACCGCAGGCCGCTGCGGCAGTGGATGCTGCGCATCACCGCGTTCGCCGAGCGCCTGCTGGCCGACCTGGACGGCGTGGACTGGCCCGAGCACGTCAAGCGCCTGCAGCGGAACTGGATTGGCCCGAGCGGCGGGCCGTACCACCTGAAGGACTGGCTGTTCTCCCGGCAGCGTTACTGGGGCGAGCCGTTCCCCATCGTGTACGACGAGACCGGCCGCCCGGTGGCGGTGCCGGAGGAGATGCTGCCTGTGACGCTGCCTGAGCTGACCGATTTCCGGCCGGTGCCGCAGGACGACGCGAGCGACCCGGTCCCGGCGCTGGCCCGGGCGCCCGGCTGGGCGGAGGTCACGCTGGATCTGGGGGAGGGCCCCAAGCGCTACCGGCGTGAGCTGAACGTCATGCCGCAGTGGGCGGGCTCCTGCTGGTACTACCTGCGTTACCTGGACCCGCACAATGAGCACGCGCCCGTCGGCCGGGCCATCGAGCGCTACTGGATGGCGCCGCGCGGTGTCGACCTGTACGTCGGCGGCGTCGAGCACGCCGTGCTGCACCTGCTGTACGCCAGGTTCTGGCACAAGGTGCTGTACGACTACGGTGTCGCTGGAACCACGGAACCGTTCGGCCGCCTGTTCAATCAGGGATACATCCTGGCGGACGCCTTCACCGAGGCCCGCGGCATGTACGTTCCGGCCGCCGAGGTCACCGCGGACCCGGCCGGCGGCTGGACGTACCACGGCCAGCCGGTGACCAGGCGGGCCGGGAAGATGGGCAAGAGCCTGAAGAACGGCATCAGCCCGAGTGACCTGTACGCCAGGTACGGCGCGGACACGCTGCGGCTGTACGAAATGGCGATGGGCCCGCTGGACGGCGACCGTCCGTGGCGCACCGACGACATCGTCGGCATGCACCGGTTCCTGCAGCGCCTGTGGCGCCTGATCATCGACGAGACGACGGGGGAGACCCGGATCCCGCCAGCCGACTCCGGGTCCGCTGCCATGGACCCCGCGCCTATGGACCCCGCCACCGCGCGCCTGCTGCACCAGAGCATCGCCGCGGTCCGGGAGGACATCGCCGCGCTGCGGTTCAACACCGCGATCGCGGCGATCATCACACTGACCGCGCACGCGTCCCGGCTGCCTCGGGTGCCGCGCACCCTGGCCGAGCCGCTGGTCCTGATGGTGGCGCCGCTGGCCCCGCACGTCGCCGAGGAGCTGTGGCAGCGGCTGGGCCACCCCTCGTCCCTGGCCTACGAGCTGTTCCCGCAGCCCGATCCGGCGCTAGCCGCCGACGGTACCGTCACGCTCCCCGTCCAGGTCAACGGCAAGGTCCGTTTCACCATCGATGTCCCGGCCCAGGCCGGCCCCGACGAGATCCGCGCCGTAGCGGTCCGCCACCCCGGCTACCCGCACGAGGACGTAGCCCGCCTGGTCATCGTCCCCGGCAAGATCGTCAACGTCGTGCTGAGCTAGGCCGGGCGGACGTCCGGGGCCGCGCGGCGCCGCGGCGGTCCCTGGCGTCCCGCTGACCCCGCTCGTCCCTGCCGCCTCAGCACGGGCCCGTGAGCGTGCCCGGGCGCCGTTTTGCTTCAATCTTCCCCGAGCCCGTCGCACCCCCGGGCACGCGCGTGCTGTCCTGTCTCGCAGGCACCGAGAACCCCACGGGGCCGCCCGGGATAGGGCGCCGTCACCCTGCCCCTTGTCGGCCTGGCTCCCGCGCCAGCACGGCGACACCAAGACCCAGCCCGTAGGGCAGCCCCTCCACAGGAGGTCCCGAACTCCGCGCTGCCACCCGCCCGACGATAATCCAGCAAACCCGTTTTTATCCCGAACGATCCGTGGCTCACCCGCACTGCCAGGCATCACGCATGGAAGACTCGAAGCCGAGATGTGTACCGTCGTGGTCAGCCTGGCGCCGCAAGACCAGGTGCCGTTGCTGCTGCTCGGCGTGCGGGACGAGTTCACCGGCCGCCCGTGGCAGCGGCCGGCCCGGCACTGGCCGGGGTCACCGTTGATCGGCGGGCGGGACGAGCAGGCCGGCGGGACCTGGCTCGCGGTGCACCCTGACCTGCCGCGCGTCGCTTGCCTGCTGAACGGCCGGGGCGAGTTCGCCCCGGCCAGCCGCCGCCGGTCCCGGGGCGAGCTCCCGCTACGCGCGGCGCAGGAGGGACAGCAGGCGCTGCGCAAGCTCCACGACGACCCCGAGGCGCTGGCTTGGTACGACCCGTTCTACCTGGTGTGCGCCGATCCCGCCGCGGTCCTGCTGCTGGGCTGGGACGGCCGCCAGACGGACCTCACCGAACTCGCCCCCGCCACCCACGTTCTGACCAACATCGGACACATGTACCCGCCCGTCGGCCAGCCCCCCGTCGGCCAGCCCCCCGCCGACGACCCCAAGGCCACACGCTTTGGCCCGAAGTTCGCCGCGCACCGGCCCTCCGGCGACCCGGCCGCCTCCCTCGCCGACGCCTGGGGCGACTGGCTGACCCTCACCGCCGACGAACCCGGCAGCCCCGGCAGCCCCGGCAACCCCGGCAGCCCCGGCGGGCCGCCCGGCATCGAAACCGGCGCCATCATCGTCCGCCGCGAACTGCCCGACGGCCGGGTGTGGGGGAGCACGTCGGTCAGCCTGGTCGCCCTGGCCGCCGACGGCACCGTGCGCTATGACTTCCAGCCCGTCCCCGCCGACCCCGCGACCTGGTACCCGGTCGACCTCAGCTAGGTCGGTTCAGCGCTCACCCCAGATGCGGCGGCAGGCCGAACGCGGGAAAGATCCGCTCCGTGTCCAGGAAGTACGTCAGGCGGCTGATCCGGCCGCCCGACACCTCGTGCACCTGGAGCGCCCAGGGCGCGCGCCCGCCGTTCGGGTCTGGCTTGTACTGGGCTAGCGCAGGGACCCCGTTGACCTGCCCCGCGGGTACCAGGATCGAGCCGCGGCACAGGCTCGGCGACGGTTCGAGCATCCACCGGCAGACGTTCTGGGCGCCCCTGATCCACATCGCGTACGGCGGCATCGTCATCAGCGCGTCCTCGTGCAGCAGCGTGACCAGCTGATCCACGTCGTAACGCTGGAAGGCGTCGACGTACTTGGCCAGCAGGTCCGCCTGGTCCGCGTCCACCGTGCAGGGACGCTGCTCTTCGGGCAGCGCGGCCAGGGTGGCCCGGGCCCGCTGCAGCGCGCTGTTGACCGCGGCCACGCTGGTCCCCAGGGTGGTGGCGGCCTCGGCCGCGGGCATCCGCAGCACCTCGCACAGGATCAACGTGGCCCGCTGCCTGGCAGGCAGGTGCTGCAGCGCGGTCACGAACGCTAGCCTGATCGTGTCGCGCGCCACCGCGATCTCGGCCGGGTCGCCGTGCTCGGGCACCACCCTGGAGTCCGCGATCGGGGAGATCCAGATGTCGTCCGGGTGCCAGTCCCCGAGCAGCGCCTCGACCGGCGGAGAGGCCGGCCCCAGGTCGATGGGCAGCGCACGGCGCTGACGGCCGCGCAGCATGTCCAGGCAGATGTTGGTGGCGATCCGGTACAGCCAGGACCGCACGCTCGAGCGTCCCTCGAACCCGTCCGCCGCGCGCCAGGCACGCAGCATCGTCTCCTGCACCGCGTCGTCGGCTTCGAAGCCCGAGCCCAGCATGCGGTAGCAGTAGCCGGTCAGCTCCCGGCGGTACCCTTCGAGCGAGTCCGTTGTCAACTCTGTGGGTGCGGTCGTCGTCACAGTTCCCCACCCTACGTCGGCCCCCCGACATTTTGCCTGGCCATTCCGGCGGGTATCGCTCAGGCCGGCTCGGCGTCCCGGTTGCGGCCTTGAACGCCATCATGTTCCCGCGCGCGGTCAGCAGGTGTCCCCGTCCTGATGGCACGACACCGGTCATGGCCCCTATCCTGCCCCTGTGAGCGAGCCAAAGGGCACGGTGCCGTCTGACCTGCTGGCGGACGCGGTAGCTGAGTTGTACGAGGCCGACCCGGACAATTTCACCGAACGCCGCCAAGAACTCGTGACCAGCGCCCGCGAGGCGGGCCAGACGGCCGTGGCCAAGCAGATCGCCGGGCTGCGCAAGCCGACCCGTTCGGCCTGGGTGGTCAATCGCCTGGTCCACGCCGATCCGCGGGTCGCGTCCCGGCTGGCGGCGCTGGCCGCCGAGCTCCACGACGAGCCGTCCATGGACGGCACCAGGATCCGCGAGCTGACCGCGGCCCGCGGGCGGCTGGTCGATGAGCTCACCCGGCAGGCGCTGCAGGTGTCGGACCTGCCCGCACCGCCCGCGGCGCTGCGGGAAGAGGTGACCGCCACCCTCGACGCCGCGATCGCCGACCCGGAGGTGGCCGCGAACCTGGGCACGCTGGTGCGTGCCGCCCACTGGGCCGGCTTCGGCCTGGCCCCAGGCGCCGCGCCGTCAGCTGCTCCGCCGCCCGCCCGGACTCAGAAAGCCGCCAAACCCGAGCCGGCTGAGCCCGCGGCGGAGCGTGACCGTCGCCGCCAGGAGAAGATCCAGCTGGCCGAACGGGCCGTGGCTGAAGCCGGCCAGGCCGCTGATTCCGCCAACGAGGCCGAGCAGGACCTGGAGGATACGGTCCGGCACCTGGAAGCCGAGCTCGCTGACGCGCGTCAGCGGCTCGCCGAGGCCAGGCGGCAGTCCTACCGGGCCGAGTCCAGGCAGCGCCGGGCGACCGCCGAACTCGGCCGCCTCCGCGAGTAAACCTTCCCGGTCAGCCAGCGCCTCTTAACACACGTGATAACGCTGAGCCGGTGTGATGGTGGGCAAGGAATCGAGGGGTCGGTGGAGGTGTCGCCCGTGGAGGGTCGTCCGTCTGAGCCGGACGGGTTCCGTGACTTCGTCGAGGCGCGATCGACCGCGTTGCTGCGGTCGGGCTGGCTGCTGACCGGTGACTGGCCGAGCGCGGAGGATCTCGTGCAGACCGCGCTGGCCGCGGCCTGGCCGCGGTGGGACAGCTTGATCAGGCAGGATGCGCCCGAACTGTACGTCAGGAAGATCATGGTGAACACGTACCTGCGGTGGCGCCGACGGCGCTGGAACGGCGAGGTGGCGACCGGGCGGCTGCCCGAGCTGCAGGCCTACGGCGACGTGTTCGCTCAGGTTGATGCCAGGCAGGCGCTGATCGCGGCGCTTGACCGGTTGCCGGCCAGGCAGCGCGCGGTGGTGGTGCTGCGTTACTTCGCCGACCAGACCGAATCGCAGACCGCGGCGGCGATGGGCTGCTCGGTCGGCACGGTGAAAGCTCATGCGTCCAAGGCGCTGGCCCGGCTCAGGGACGCGCCGGGGCTGGCGGAGCTGCTGGCGGGAGGTGTGTCGTCGTGAACACAGAAGAACACCAGCTCGCGGAGATGCTGCGCCGCGTCGCCCCTGAGCCGCCCCGCCGGGTGACGGTCGAAGATGTCGCGTTCCGGCTGGCCAACCAGGCCGCTGAGTCCGGGCGGCGCCGCCACCGTGAGCCCCGCGCCCAGCGCGGCACCCGGGTCAAGCGCGGTGCCTGGGGCCGGGGCTGGGCGCCGGTCCTGGCCGCGGCCGGCGTCATCGTGGTAGCCGGCGCCAGCGCGGGCCTCGCGACCACGTTGACCTCGCACCGTACGGCGTCGTCCGCGGGCGGGGCGTCGCCCACGGCGTCGGTCTCGACATCGGCCTCTTCCCCGGCCCCCTCGCAGCTGCGGACGTCCGCGGAGCCGAGCTGGCCCCCGGAGCGGGTGGCCAACGGGACGTGGGGCGCCGAGCTGATCAACCGTGACACGTTCGCGCCGGACTCGCTGACCTCCGGTGACGGCTCGCTGTACGCCACCGATGCCGGTAACCTCGCCCGGATCGATCCGGCCAACGGGAACGTCCTGGCTTCGGTCCCCTTCGGCGCATCAATCCCCGGTGCGCCGGTGGTCAGCGGAAGCACGGTCTGGGTGGTCTCGGAGTACGCAGGCACCAGCGTGGTGCTGCGCGGCTACGACGCCAGGACGCTGGCCCAGGTCGCGTCGGTCACCGTGCCGGTCAGCGGGCCGGTGTCCACGACGGCCGGCGGGGTGCTGACCGGCGGATCAAGCGGGTACCTGTACGTGGCCGCGGGCCGCGGCGTCGTGGTGGTCAACCCAGGCACCCGCCAGGTGGTCAGGCAGATCAGCGTGCCCGCGGGCCCGGTGAGCTCGGTAGCCCTCGCCCCCGGCGGGAGCAAGCTGTACGTCAGCACCGGCGCCTTCCAGCTGCTGATCTACAACCCGGCCAGCGGCGCTCAGCTGGGATCCTCGGCCATCACTGGTCTCACCACCACCGCGGCCAACCTGGTCGCCACCTCAGGCGGCGTCTGGGGCACCACCGGCGTGGGCATGACCGAGTCGGCCTGGTTCGCCCCCGGCGGGGACCTGACCCGCATGTTCAGGCTCGGCGCCGGGGCCGGGGCCGGCTTGAGTTCGGTCCCCACCCTCAGCGGCGGCGTTGTCTGGATCGGCGGCTCGCACACGCTGGTGTGCGCGAGCCCGGAAACCGGGCAGGTGCGCGAGAGCGTGGTCATTCCCACCGACGGCGGCGTGGTGGAGCACTTCGGCAGCGTCACCGTCATGGCCGGCCACACCTACGCCTACTACACCGATCAGCGGGCCACCCAAGCCGGCCTGGTCACCCTCACCCCGCCCGGCGCCTGCTCAAGCTGAACACCGAACCTTGCGCGAGCCGAACCCGGCCGGCTCGCGCGGCCTAACTGCCAGGTCCGTCCGTCACCCGTTCGTCAGGTGGCGGCGGACCTGGCGGTGTTCCCTCGCCGAACGGCCGGCCGCCTAGTTCGTCGCGCCGGTGCGGTTCGAGCCAGCCGGACTCCTCGGGTCCGGCCGGAACGATCTGGGACGGGTTCAGGTTGGTGTGCACCCGGTAGTAGTGCTGCTTGGTCTGCGCGAAGTTGATCGTGTCGCCGAAGCCGGGCGTCTGGTACAGGTCGCGCGCGTACGCCCAGAGCACAGGCATCTCGGTGAGCTTGTTCCGGTTGCACTTGAAGTGGCCGTGGTACACCGCGTCGAACCGGACCAGCGTGGGCCAGAGCCTGATGTCCGCTTCTGTGATCGTGTCGCCCGTCAGGTAACGCCGGGTGGCGAGCCGCTCGGACAGCCAGTCGAGCCGGCCGAACAGCTGGCCGTAGGCCTGTTCGTAGGCCGCCTGCGTGGTCGCGAACCCGCACCGGTACACGCCGTTGTTCAGGTCCTCGTAGACGAGGTCGCTGATCTCCTCGATCTCGTCCCGCAGCTTCTCCGGGTACAGGTCGGGCGCGCCCGGCCGGTGAAACGCCGTCCACTCGTGCTCCAGGTCCAGGGTGATCTGCCGGAAGTCGGCGGTCACCACGGCGCCCGAGGAGATCTCCACGATGGCCGGGACGGTGACCCCCCGGTCGTAACCGGGCACCGCCTTCTCGTAGGCCTGCCGCAGCCAGTGGATGGCGAGCACCGGGTCGACCTCACCAGGGTCAAGGTCGAACGTCCAGCTCCGCCAGTCATGTTCGGGCCCGCAGATGCCCATGGACAGGGCCGGCTCGAGCCCGAGCAGCCGCCGGACGATCATCGTCCGGTTCGCCCACGGGCAGGCCCGCGCCACCACCAGCCGGTACCGGCCGGCCTGTGCCGGGAAGCTGCCGTCCCGCCCGTCGGCCGTGATCCGCCCGTTCAGGTACTTGGTATCGCGAACAAACTCTCCCTTAGCGCTCACCCTCTCGACGCTACCCCGCTGTTCCCCGTTTTCAACGATGCGGGCCCGGAGCAGCTAGCCCGCGGGTTCAGCGGATGCCGTCCCAGCGGGCGCGCTCGCCGCCCGCCGGGTCATCCACCGCGCTGACGGTGTCCGTCAGCAGGCCGGTGGTGCGGCGAACGGTGTCATAAGGGGCCCAGCCCGGGTCGCCGCCGGTGATGAAGCTCACCCATGCCCGGTGCACCTGGTCCGCGACGGCTCGCTCGGGCGCCTCGCCGAGACGCGGACGCAGCTCGTCCAGGGAGATGGTGTCGAACACGAACGGGATCTCGACGCCGTGGCACGCTCCGAGCCGGTGGTTGTCCCGCGGCTCCGGCCGGTCGAACCGGTACATCCACGTGCCGGAAGCACCCGCGCCTACCCGCGCCTCGGCCACCCGGATGGCCGGGACGCGGAAGAACCAGTCGCTGATCACGGCGGCCAGCAGGTCGCCTGGGCTGGCGTCTGGCTGGCTGGCGCGGTAGACGGCGAGGTCCTTGTCCGTCAGGCCGTACGCGCCCGCGACCGCACCGAGCCCCGCGTCGTCGATCAGGTCGATGCTGGCCGCCGCGACCAGGAACAGCCGGGCCTCGTCGCGGTTCGATCCGATCAGCAGCGGGACGCCGCCGCCCTGGCCCGCGGCGAACGCCGTGATCGGCGCCACGGGCAGCACCGAGCCGTCGATGACCGGCGCGAACGGCAGCAAGCTCAGCGCGAGCTGCCCCCACCTGGCCGGATCGGGGTTGGTCTGCACCTCCACCACCAGGTCAGAGGCGGTCCGCACGAGCGTGTCCAGCGGAACGGCCTTGATCGCGTCCCGGTCCGCGGGCACGCCGAGCGCGGCCGCGAGGTGGCCGCCCACCATGACGGCCTGGCCCTGGGTCAGGGTGTGGGCGCCGGCCCCGCTCTGCGCGATGGCCTGGGCGAACAGGCCTTCGGCCAGCGGTATCGACAGCAGCGTCGTCACGCTCATGGCCCCGGCCGATTCACCCGCGACGGTGACGCGAGCCGGATCCCCGCCGAACGCGGCGATGTTGCCCTGCACCCACCGCAACGCCGCCAGCTGATCGAGCAGCCCGAGGTTGGCGATGCCGTCGTCCAGGGACAGGAAGCCCTCGGCGGCCAGCCGGTAGTTGATGGTCACGCAGACGATGCCGTCGCGGGCGAACGCCGCGCCGTTGTACTCGGCGACCGAGGACGAGCCGTTCATGAACGAGCCGCCGTGGATCCAGACGAGCACAGGAAGCCCGCTGGCGCCGGGGTCGGGGGTCCACACGTTGAGGTTCAGGCAGTCCTCGCCCGGGATCACCACCTCAGGGAACAACGACGCGTACTGCGGCGGGTAATCGCCCTTGGGCACGGTCGGCCCGAACGCCGTCGCGTCACGTTCGCCCGTCCAGGGCTGGACAGGCTGCGGTGCCCGCATCCGGTTCGGGCCGAACGGAGCAGCGGCGTAGGGAATGCCGAGAAACGCAGCCGCCCCCGAGTCGGCCTTGCCGCGGACCGCCCCGTCCTTAAGCTGGACCACCGGATGCTGCGTCATCTCGCTCATGCTTTTCTCCGTACCCTGGTGTCCCACGATGATACGGCCACGGTAGGTTAGGTTAGCCTAAGCTAAGCCGCCTGCGACCCGGCCGTGGCACGCCGCAACGAGCACGAGGAAAGGGTAGATGACGAACCCAAGGACAGCGGACCCCGGGGTGAACTGGGCGATCATCGCCGTTTACTCAGGCGCGGCCTCGTGATGCGCTGGCGGGTCACGCTCGCGACCGCCATCGCCTGCGGCTGCCTGGGGGCCGGAGTGCTCACCGGCTGCGGCGCGTCGGGATCCGATCCCTCGAACGCGTCGGTCACCGTGTACAGCGGCCAGCACGAGCAGACCACCAACGGGCTGGCGGCCGCGTTCGAGAAGCAGACCGGGATCACCGTCAACGTCCGCAACGACGACGAAGGCACGCTCGCCAACTTTATCGCGCTGGAAGGGTCACACTCACCGGCCGACGTCTTCTACACGGAGAACTCGCCGCCCCTTGAGTACCTGCAGGAAAAAGGCCTGCTGTCCCCGGTCAGCTCGAGCACGCTGGCCAGCGCCACGGCCACGTACAACTCCCCGGCCGGGGACTGGGTGGGGGTGTCGGCGAGGGTCAGCGTCCTCATCTACAACCCGGCGCTGATCGCCAAGGCCCAACTGCCCACCAGCGTGCTGCAGTTCGCTGACCCGAAGTACAAGGGCAAGCTGGCCCTCGCCGCCAGCGAGACCGACTTCCAGCCGATCGTCACCTCGGTGACGAAGACCTACGGTCAGGCGGCCGCGCTCAGCTGGCTGGAAGGCATCAAGTCCAACGCCGCGAGTCACAGCGTCCCCGACAACGAGACGCTGGTAAATGACGTGAACCAGGGTCAGGTCGCCTTCGGCCTCATCAACCAGTACTACTGGTACCGGCTCAAGGCCGAGATCGGCGCGTCGGCGATGCATTCGCAGATCGCCTACTTCGCCCCGCGTGACCCCGGCTACGTCATCGACGTCTCCGGCGCGGGGGTGCTGAAATCAAGCAAGCACCAGGCCGCCGCGCAGAAGTTCCTCGCCTTCCTGGTCAGCAAGCAAGGGCAGGAGATTATCGCGCGGGCGTCCGGGAACGAACAGAGCTATGAGTACCCGCTTGGGTCCGGGGTGACCACGTCGGCGCCTGAGACGCCATTTAATCAGCTGCAGCCCAACGCGATCACGATCGCCGAGCTCGGCGACGGCTCAGCGGCGATCGCCCTGCTGCACCAGGCGGGCCTGCTGTGAGCCGCCGTGCCGAGGCGGATCGCTGATGGCCGCGGGGACGCTGGCCGACCACCGCGACGACCACCGCGACGGGCGCCGCGACGGGCGCCGCGACAGGCGCGCCGAGCAGGCCGCGCTCGCCCGCGGACGTGCCCGCCGCCCGGTCCTGCTGCTCACGATCGGCTCGGGAGTGGCGGCGGTCCTCGCGGTCCCGCTTGTGTTCTTGCTGATCGAGGCCCAGGGGGCCGGGGCCGCGCAGGTGTGGCACCTGATCTTCCGGTCGCTGACCGCCTCGCTGCTGTGGAACACGGTCCGGCTCACCGTCGTGGTCACCGCCGCCTGTGCCGTGATCGGAACCGGGGCCGCCTGGTGCGTGGAGCGGACCGACCTGCCTGGCCGCCGGGTGTGGGCCGTGTTCGTCGTCGTCCCGCTCGCCATCCCCGACTTCGTGGTGAGTTTCGGCTGGCACTCGCTGTGGGGCTGGGCACATGGCTTCACCGGGGCGGTCATCGTGATGACGCTGGCCGTATACCCGCTGGTGTACCTGCCGGTGGCGGCCAGCCTGCGCGGCGCGGACCCCGGGCAGGAGGAGGTCGCGAGGAGCCTGGGCTGCGGCCGGCTCCGCACCTTCGTCCGGATTACCCTCGGCCAGGCCAAGGGCGCCATCGGCGGAGGCTGCCTGCTGGTGGCCCTGGTGCTGCTGGCCGAGTACGGCGCGTTCGACATCCTCGGCTACCAGACGTTCACGACCGAGATCTTCGACGAGCTCAAGGGGTACAGCATCGCCACCTCCTGCGCGCTGTCCCTGGTCCTGGTGGTGCTGAGCCTGCTCGTGCTGGCTGGCGAGGGGGTGCTCAACGGCCACAGCGGCCGGGCCCAGGTCAGCCGGTCCGGTCCGATGACCCAGCGGGTCAACCCGCCCAAGCAGCTCGGCTGGACCCGCTGGCCGGCGCTGGCCCTGTTCGCCGCGCTGATCCTGCTCGCGCTCGGCGTTCCCGTCGGAGCGGCCGTGTACTGGATGGCGGACGGCCTGCCCGCGGGGCTCTCCGGCGGGTCTAACGTGTCGCTGCTTGACGCCGCCGGCCACACGGCCGTATACGGCGGAGCCGCCGCGGCGCTGGCCACGGCCCTGGCGTTTCCTGTGGCCCTGCTGGCCGTCCGGCATCGCGGCCGGGTCAGGCAGCTGCTCGAGCGAAGTACCTACCTGGTCCTGGGCATGCCCGGGGTAGTCATCGCCTTCGCCCTTTCCTACTTCACCGAACGCTACGCGGCGGGATTCGGCTACGGGACATCGATGCTGCTCGTGGTCTGCTACGCGATCATGTTCTTCCCGCTGGCGCTGGTCGGGGTCAAGGCCTCGCTGGCCCGGGCGCCGGCCGGCCTCGACGACGTGGCCAGGTCGCTGGGCCAAAGCCGGCTGGCGGTGCTGTTCCGGGTCACCGCGCGGATGGCCGGCCCCGGCCTGGTGGCCGCGTTCTGCCTGGTATTCCTGTCGGTGGTCACCGAGCTCACCGCCACGCTGCTGCTGATCCCGACCGGGGCGCAGACGCTGGCCACGCAGTTCTGGGCCTATGAGACCAACCTGTCCTACAGTCAGGCCGCGCCGTTCGCGCTGGTGATGATCATCGTCGCGGCCGTGCCAAGCTATGTCTTGGGCCGGTTTTTCCAGCGTCCGGCTCAAGCGCGAGGATGAGAGCATGCGGCAACTGGCGGTTACCGGCCTGCGGAAGGCCTTCGGTACCCACCCGGTCCTGACCGGGGTGGACCTGGAGGTGCCGGCCGGATCACTGACGGCGATTCTCGGCCCGTCCGGCAGCGGGAAGACCACTTTGCTGCGGCTGATGGCCGGCTTCGACCGCGCGGACACGGGCACGATCATGATCGGTGACGCCCTGGTCGACGGCCCTAGCGTGCACGTCCCGCCGGAACGGCGCCGGATCGGCTACGTCCCGCAGGAAGGCGGCTTGTTCCCGCACCTGAGCGTCGCGGCCAATGTCGGGTTCGGGCTCCCCGCCAGGGAACGTCGCGGCGGCAAGGTCGCCGAACTGCTGGAGACGGTGGGCCTGGGCGGCCTGGGCAAGCGTTATCCTCACCAGCTGTCCGGCGGCCAGCAGCAGCGGGTTGCGCTGGCCCGGGCGCTGGCGGTCGAGCCGGCCGTGGTCCTGCTCGACGAGCCGTTCGCCTCGCTTGACGCGCACCTGCGGGCCAGCGTCCGCGCCGATGTCCAGGAGATCTTCCGCCGGGCCGGCACCACGGCCGTGCTTGTCACCCACGACCAGGACGAAGCGCTCTCCGTCGCCGACCGGGTGGCGGCCCTGCGGGACGGGAAGATCGCGCAGTGCGCGACACCGGAAGACCTCTACTGCCGGCCCGCCGACCCCGAGCTGGCCCGCTTCATCGGGGACGCGAACCTGGTCGAGGGCATCCTCGACCACGGCATGGTGAAGACACTCCTCGGCAACCTCCCGCTCGATCCCGCCGCACCCATGTCAGGTCATGCGGGCCAGGTGACGGTCCTGATCCGGCCGGAACAGATCAATATCGAGCCGAACGATGACGGGCTATCCGGCCACGTATCGGCTTGCGGCTATCACGGCCATGACGCCGTCTTGAGCGTCCAGCCCGTGAACGAGGTCGACGGTCCGACGATCGTGGTGCGGATGGCAGGTGGTTCTCAGCTGCCTGTGGGCTCGCTGGTAAGGCTGCGTGCCCGCGGCCCGGTCTTCGCCTGGCCCACAGACTGAAGGGGGTTGCTATGGTGTCGCGGACTCGCCTGATGGTTCGCGTGACCGGCCTTTTGACCGGCTCGGTGCTGACCGTCCTGGCCTTCACCGTGCCGCCGGCGGCGAGCGCCGCGGCTGGCGTCGCGAGCCCGGCCGCCTCCGGCCCGGCCGGCGTCGAGGCGAAGGCGGCCGCGGTCGAGAACGCGCTCACCGGCCAGCTGCTGTGGAGCCGCGGGCAGAACACCGAACGCCCGATGGCCAGCATCACCAAGGTGATGACCGCCTTCTTGGTGATCAGCGAGGGCCACCTGGACCGGAAGATCACCATCCCGTCGGCCGTGGTCGCGTACGTGCGCCGGTACGACGCCAGCAACGCCGGCTTGCGGCCGGGGGATACGCTGACCGCCGGCCAGCTGCTCTACGCGATGCTGCTTCCGTCCGGCGCCGACGCCGCCTACGCGCTGGCCCAGGCCTACGGCCCGGGCACGACGGCGTTCATCGCGAAGATGAACGCCGTCGCCCGGCTGCTCGGCATGACCCGGACGCACTTCAGCACCTTCGACGGGCTGCCCTGGCCGACCCCGTACTCGAACTACTCCACCGCCGCCAACCTGCTCACCCTGGGCCGGGTCGCGATGAGGTCCCCGGTCTTCCGTTCCGTGGTGGACCAGCGCAGCTACCGGATCAGCGCCGGATCGGGGCACCACGCCTACCTGTGGCGGAACCTCAACCCGCTGTTCGGCCACTATCCGGGCGTGATCGGCATCAAGCCCGGATACACCGGGGCCGCCGGGCAGTGCCTGTTGTTCGAGGCCACCAGAAACGGCTACTCGGTCATCGGCGTCACGCTCGACAGCCCCGGGTCCATCACCGCTGCCAACTCCTCCGACGCCACCCGCATCCTGAACTGGGCCTTCACGGTCGGCCCCCGGCGCCGGTAGCCCGGCCCGCCGGCGTGCGCCAGCAGGGCTCCGATTCGAGGGTCCAGGGAACCGGGCGGGCGCCGCGAACGTCTGAGGATCGTGACGGGGACCTGGCTGCGGCACACAATTGCCTGCGCGTTCGCGCTGGCAAGCGCTTGCCTGCTGGGCTCTTGCGGGCCGGCGCACACGCGGATCCCTGACGCCTCCGCGAGCAGCAGGCCGTGGTGGTACCGGACCGGGATCACCTCATGCGGGACTCCGGCCTTGGTGCGCGTAGACGGGCAGGTGTTTGCCGTTGGCAGCTGCGCCGGGCTGTTCGGCGTCCAGGCCAAGCAGGTGACCGTGCAGGTCGGCCAGCAGATTGACGTGCGGATGATGGAAGAACCCGCTGGACCATCCGGGAACCAGCTGGTCCCGGTGTTCCCGCTGCCGCGCAGCTCGCGCCCGGCTGTCCTGGCGGACAGTACCGTCAGCCAGGACCGGGCCTCGGGGACCTACCAAGCGATGAGGCCAGGGCATGCGGTGCTGACGACCCGGGCCTGGTGCCTTGCCGGCGGCGGGGAGATCCGCGGCAGTTGCCCCGTCCTCGACGTCACCGTCGTTGGCATGCCACCCGAGAACGATCAGGTTAAACGGCAAGCTAAGGTCAGGGTCATGGCCGAGTTCTTCACCTACGCCGTGGACCGACGGCTCGCCCCGTTCTGGCTCCCCTTCGGCCTGCACCCGGGCCGGGACGGCGTCACCCTCACCGACGACGGGAACTTCCTGGCCAGGTTTGGCTTTTTCAGGCTGGAAACACCGCTCGCCAACATCAGCGAGGCGCACGTCACCCGCGACTACCGCTGGTGGACCTCGGCGGGTGTGAGGATGTCGCTTGCCGATCAGGGCCTGACGTTTGGCACCAACTCATCCGCGGGTGTCTGCGTCCACTTCCGTGAGCCCGTGCCCTCACCGCTGCGGCGCAAAGGACACCCGGCCCTCACCGTCACCGTCGCCGACGTCAACGGTCTCGCCGCCCGCCTCCCGCCCCTGACCCCGCCCGCCTCCCGCCCCTGACCCCGCCCGCCTCCCGCCCCTGACCCCGCCCCTGGCCCCACCCGGCTCACCCGCCCCGCCCTGCACTACAATGCTGGTCGGCTCCCGCCCGCCAACCACACCAATGGTCCATCGTTGTGGCGATAACAACTACGATGGACCATCGTCGTTGTCAGGTCCGGGCTTTACCACCGCGGAGGCGGCTGGAGGCGGGGCAACGCCACCCGTCATGGCACCAGAACAGGCTTCTGCGGTGTGGTGTGTACGCCCGCCGTGGCAGAAAAGGTGGGGAATTCGTCATTGCTGCCATGAGCGGGGCTCGGCAGACTGGGCTTCATGCGCACGGTCCTGATCGTCCTGTTCGACGGGGTGCAGGCCCTCGACGTCTCCGGACCGATCGAGGTGTTCGACGGCGCCAACCGCTGGCGGGCGCGTCACCAGGCCAGACCCGCGTACGAGATCCGGACCGCGAGCCTGGGCGGTCACATGGTACGGACCTCGAGTGGCCTGCGCATGGCGCCCGATAGCGACCTGCGCCAGCTAGGCCCGCAGGATCGGGGCGCCGAGATCGGCCCGGAGATGCTGATCGTTCCCGGCGGGGCGGGCTCGCGGCGCGCGGACCCGGACCTCATCGCCTGGCTGCGAACCCACGGCCGGCGGCCCGAGCGCCTGATCTCCGTGTGCACGGGCGCGTTCCTGCTCGCCGAGGCCGGGTTGCTCGACGGCCGGAAGGTGACGACCCACTGGGCCTACTGTGCCGCGCTGGCCGCCCGGTTCCCCGCCCTGACGGTTGACCCGGACCCGATCTTCGTCCGGGACGGCCACGTCGCCACCTCGGCCGGGGTAACCGCCGGAATCGACCTCGCGCTGGCGCTGGTGGAAGAGGATCTCGGCCGGGAGGCGGCCCTCGATATCGCCAGGCACCTGGTGGTGTTCCTGCGGCGGCCGGGCCACCAGGCTCAGTTCAGCGCCCAGCTCGCCGGGCAGCTGGCGAACCGGGGACCGCTCCGCGACGTACAGCAGTGGATCGCGGACCACCCGGCCGCGGATCTGTCGGTGCCGACTCTGGCCCGTCAGGCCAGCCTGTCTCCGCGTCAGTTCGCGCGCGCGTTCGCGGCCGAGGTGGGCATGCCGCCCGGGCGCTACGTCGACCGGGTCCGGCTCGAGACGGCCAGGCGAAGGCTGGAGGACACCGCGGACGGGGTTGAGGAGACCGCCCGCTACTGCGGGTACGGCACCGCCGAGGCCATGCGACGCGCCTTCATCCGCACCCTCGGCGTCAGCCCGGGGGAGTACCGCCGCCGTTTCCACCCCGCACCCACCCAGGAAGAAACGAAGGAGCCTCATGCAGATCGCCATCCTGCTTTTTGACCGGTTCACCGTGCTCGACGCGGTTGGCCCCTACCAGGTGCTGAGCGGGCTCCCTGGCGCGGACGTGGTCTTCGTCGCCGAACGTCCCGGGCCCGTCAGGGACGAGACAGGCAGCTTGATCCTGTCCGCCCAGGGCGCTCTCCCCGACGTGCCGCATCCAGACATCGTCGTCGTGCCCGGCGGTCCCGGCCAGAACGACCAGATGCAGGACGGCGAGGTGCACCAGTGGCTCCGGTCTGCCGATCAGGAGAGCACCTGGACCACCTCGGTCTGCACGGGCTCGCTTATCCTGGCCGCGGCCGGGCTGCTGGCCGGCCGCCGGGCTACGTCCCACTGGCTGGCCCTGGACGAGCTCGGCCAGTTCGGTGCGAACCCAGCCGCCGAGCGGGTGGTGTTCGACGGAAAGTACGTGACCGCGGCGGGCGTGTCGGCCGGCATCGACATGGGTCTGGCGCTAGCCGGGCGGATCGCGGGCGATGAGGTGGCCCAGGCCATCCAGCTCATGATCGAGTACGACCCCCAGCCGCCCTACGACGCGGGCGCCCCGGACCGGGCGCCCGCCCAGATTGTCGCCAGCCTCCGATCTCGCAGCCGTTTCATCCTCACCGGCCGCCCCCACTGACGGCGAGCGCCGGGGCGCCCCACTGACGGCGAGCGCCGGGCCGCCGGGCCGTCGCCGCGGGCGCTAGAGCTCGGCGAACACGCCCTCGCGCCGTTCGTAGTCGTACCGGTAGATCTCGTGTCCGTCGAGGTACGCTCGCTCCGCCCGGCTCATCACGTCCAGCGGATCGCCGGACCAGATCACCACGTCGGCATCCTTGCCCGGGGCCAGCGACCCGATCCGGTCGGCGCAGCCGATGATCTGGGCTGGGTGGATCGTCACCGCGCGCAGCGCGGTCACCGGGTCAAGCCCTTCCTTCACCGCCAGGGTGGCCTGGTGGATCAGGAAGTGGATCGGGACCACCGGGTGGTCGGTGGTGATGGCGATCATCACCCCGGCCGCGGCGAGCCGGCCGGGGTTGGCCAGCGACCGGTTGCGCAGCTCCACCTTGGACCGGCTGGTGAACAGCGGCCCGATGATCACCGGGATGGACGCGGCGGCAATCTGATCGGCCAGCAGGTGAGCCTCGGTGCCGTGATCGATCACCAGGTCGTAGCCGAACTCCTTCGCGATCCGCATCGCGGTCGCGATATCGTCCGCGCGGTGGCAGTGCTGCCGCCAGGGAATTTCCCGCCGCAGCACCCGGCCCAGGGCTTCCAGTTTGAGGTCGCGTTCCACCACGGGTCGTTCTGCCTCATGGCTTCTTTCCGCCGCGGTCAGCTTCGCCTGGTAGTTCACCGCGTCGACGAACGCCCCCCTGATCACCGCGGCGGTGCCCAGGCGGGTCGACGGGGTCTCGTTCCGCTCCCCGTAGACCCGCTTGGGGTTCTCGCCGAGCGCGGATTTCAGGCCGGCCGGCTCGCGGAGCACCATCTCATCAACGGTCCGGCCCCAGCATTTGATGGCGACGGTCTGGCCGCCGATCGGGTTGGCCGAGCCCGGGTTGACGTTGACCGCGAGCACACCGCCGGTGATGGCGTCGCGGAAGCCCAAGTCGGCCGGATTGATCGCGTCCAGCGCGCGGACCTGCGCGGTGACCGGATCGGTGCGCTCGTTGGTGTCCTGGCCGGCCCAGCCTTCTGCTTCCTCGTGCACCCCGGCGTGGGCGTGCGCGTCGATGAAGCCGGGCAGCACCCATTTCCCGGTGGCGTCCACCACGTCGGCCCCGTCAGGCACCGCGAAGCCGGGACCCTCGATGGCCGCGACCTTGCCGTCCCGCAACACCACGGTCCCGCCTTCGACCGGGTCACCCTCGATCGGGACGACCCGCCCCCCGACGATCGCCGTGTCCCTGCTTGTCTTCGTCACGCTTAGCCTTTCGGGGAACTCAGGTGCCGAGGAAGAACTCCGTCAGCACGGGCCCGATCACCTGGGCCGGGACGCCGTGGTCCTGGCCGTCGATCATCACCAGCCGCGCGCCTGGTGTCACCGCGGCCGTGGCCTCGACGGTCTGCCTGAACCAGCCGGGGCTCCTCTCGCCGCCGAGGATAAGCACAGGCACGACGATCTGCGCCAGCTCACCCGCCGGAACCCCCTGGTCACCGGTTACGGCGAGGTCGTAAGGCAGCGTGTGAGCCAGCCCCTCAAGGTCGGCCCAGGTGGGGAAGCGCTCCATCATCGCGACCATCCCGGCGGGCGCCTGGACCACATCGGTCATCCAGAACCTGACGGCATCGGACCGGCGCCCGGATGACACCAGGGCCCTGATGCGCCGCGCCGGGTCCTCAGCGAGCTCCCGTGTGCCTGCGATCATGTACGGCGGCTCGTAGGCCGCGATCGCAGCGAACGGCACGCCCCGCGCGGCGGCTTGCAGCGCCAGCGCGGCCCCCGAGGAATGACCGTACGCGAACACGCTGGCCCCGCCGCACGCCTCGACGACGGCGGCGAGATCCTCGATCTCGCGGTCAGGGGAGTAGGGCTGGGTGTCACCGCTATCGCCCCGGCCGCGCCGATCGTAGGTGCAGACGGTGAACTGGCCGGTCAGTTCGGCGGGCGGGACGAACGTGCGGCGGTCGCAGAACGCGCCGACCACGACGACAAGCGGCGGCCCGTGGCCGGCCCGGTCGTAGGCGATAGCGGTGCCGTCCGCGGACTTCGTGATTTCCATCGGTGCCGGGTTAGCCCTTGCTGATCGCGGCGACCTCGTCCGGGCTCAGCTCGACGGCGGCTGCGGCGATGTTCTCTTCCGCGTGCCCGGGCGAGCCGGTACCTGGGATGGGGAGGATCTGGGGAGAGCTGGCCAGCAGCCAGGCCAGGACCACCTGATGCGTGCTGACGCCGTGTCGCTGGGCGGCCTGCGTCACCGCGGGGTTCTTGTCCGCCTCCTGCACCGGCGCCCAGGGCAGGAACGTCAGCTGCTCCTGCTCACACAGGTCGATCATCGATTCGGACCGGCGGTCGGTGACGTTGTACCTGTTCTGCACCGAGACGATCGGGACGATCTGCTGGGCCTCGCGAAGCTGTTCTTCTGTCACGTTGGAGATGCCGATGTGCCGGATCTTGCCCTCGGCCTTGAGTTCGGCCACGGCGCCGACCGACTCGGCGAGCGGGACCGCCGGGTCGGGGCGGTGGAACTGATAGAGCGGAATCTGGTCGAGCCTGAGCCTGCGCAGACTGCCCTCGCACGCTTTCCTCAGGTGCTCCGGACGACCGTCGGCGTCCCAGCGGTTCGGGCCCGGCCGGACCAGGCCGCCCTTGGTCGCGATCACCAGGTCGTCCGGGTAAGGAAACAGCGCTTCGGCGATGAGGGTCTCGCTGACGTCGGGCCCGTAGGAGTCGGCGGTATCGATGAAGTTGACGCCAAGTTCCACGATCCGCCTGAGCGTCGCGATGGCCTGATCCCGGCTGGACGGGTCGCCCCAGATGCCCGGCCCGGTGATCCTCATCGCGCCGAACCCCAGGCGGTTGACGGTCAGGTCACCACCGATGTCGATGGTCCCGGCCGCCGCGGCGGTTGGCTGCGCGTTCACGCGGTACCTCCTGCTTGTCGTTAACGCCAGCCTCTCATGACGCCTGCGGCTGCTCGGCGCTGGGGGACACAGGACTGGCAGGAACCGGGGCCTTCGCGTGCATCTTCTTGCAGGGCTTGCTCTTATCGTGCTTGTTCTTAGCGGGCGGGGTTTTCTTCGCGGCTGGCCCCGTGCATACGGTCACGTTGGCTTTGAAGTGCCGCGGCAGCGCCAGTGCCCGCGGCTGCTTGAACGAGGTCAGGTGCTTCATGATTTTTACCGACATAACGTCGGCCGAGTCGACCCGGCCACCTTTCGGCACGCACCAGAGTGCGATGGCGTATTTCCCTGGCTTGGTCTTATCGGTGACCATGATCAGAAGGTTGCCGCCGTGACCCATGTTGACCGTATAAGGCAGCATTTTTGACGCCACGACCGCGAGGTCGTGCCGTTGCGAGCAGTTGGCCCTGACCGCGAGCTTGCCGTTCCCCTGATAGGTCCATGTCGTCTGGACCTTGAGCGTCGCGCGGGCATTCACCGCCGCCCTCGGTGCCTTATCCTGCGCCTGCGCGGGCGCGGTGGCCAGCCATATCGACGTGCCTGCCACCATCGCGGTGACGGCCGCAGCGAGCGTGCGCTTCATTTTATTCCCCTCCGGCGGTCAAGTCTTTATCCGGCCACCAGGCTGGCACAATGTTTGCCCATTGTCCGGTAGGCCGCGCGGTTATCCCGCCGTGTCGCCGATGATCAGGCGCTGATTTTCGCCCTGGCCATGGCCATTTTAACCGCTTTTGACAGGCTTTGAATATCGTAGGCCCCGTAATGCCGCTTACCATTGATGAAGAATGACGGAGTCCCCGACACATTGGACAGGTCGGCGGACTCCACGTCCTCGCTGACGTGCGCGGCGCCCGCGTGCTTGCGCAGGTCGGCGGCGAACCGGCCGGTGTCGAGGCCGAGTGCGGTCGCGTGCCCGATCAGGTCGCGGGGGCGCAGGGCGTCCTGGTGGTCGAAGAGCCGGTCGTGCATCTCCCAGAACTTGCCCTGCCGCCCGGCCGCCTCGGCGGCCTCGGCCGCGAGCTGCGCTTCTGGGTGGACGTCGGGCAGCGGCAGGTGCCGCCATACGTACCGGACGTCGCCGAAATCATGCAGCAGCGCCCGGACGGCCGGCTCGGCCTGGCCGCAGTAGGGGCATTCGAAATCTCCGTACTCGACCACGGTGACCGCGGATTTCCCCGGGCCGCGGATGTGATCGCGGTCCGGATCTACCGGCACCATCAGGTCGGTGACGGCCTCGGCCACCCCCAGCAGCGCGCGCAGCCGGGCCCGGATCGGCAGCCGGTTCACCAGCCGGAAGATGATCCAGGTCAGGCCGGTCGCGGCGACCGCCACGGAGAGGATGCCGAGCTTTGCCTCGGCCAGCTCGGTGCCGCTCAGGGCCAGCGAGGCGATCAGCAGGGACACGGTGAAGCCGATCCCGGCGACCGCGCCCGCCCCCGCGACCGCGCCCCAGCCCACCGGCGGCGTAATCCGCCCGTGGCTGAGCCGGGCGAGCAGCCACGCGCAGCCGGCCGTGCCCACCGGCTTGCCCACCAGGTAGCCGACGATGATGCCGAGCGTGACCGGCGAGGTGTAGGCGCGGGCCAGGAACCCCCCGTTCAGCACGATTCCCGCGTTGGCCAGCGCGAACAGCGGCACGATGAGGTAGCTCGTCCACGGGTGGAAGAGCTGCGCGACCCGGTCGTTCGGCGAGATCGCGGTCCGCACCACCTCCTGCGCGGAGGCCGCGAGCTCGGCGGTGGGTTGCTCGCGGAACAGCCGGAACGCCTCCGATGCCTGCTCCAGCGACGCCCGGGTCGCCGAGTAGGCGTAGGTCAGCAGCCCGAGGATCAGCCCCACCACGATCGGGTCGACGCCTGACTTCAGAAATGCCACCCAGGCCGCGATCCCGATCACCAGGTACGCGGGCCCGTACCGGACGCCGCGGGCCCGGATGACCAGCACGACGACGAGGAACCCCAGCCCGGCCAGCAGCGGCGCCAGCTGGATCCGCCCGCTGTACGCGACCGCGATGACCGCGAGCCCGGCCAGGTCGTCGACGACGGAGAAGGTGAGCAGATAGGTGCGGACCCGGTCCGGCAGCCTCCGGCCGACCAGGGCCAGCGCGCCGAGCGCGAAGGCGGTGTCCGTCGACATCGCCATGCCCCACCCGTGTTCGGACGGGCGTCCGGCGTTGAAGAGCAGGTAGATGCCGATGGGCACGATCATGCCGCTCAGCCCGGCCAGCAGCGGCAGCGTCAGCCGGCTCCGCACCCGCAGCTCGCCCATGTCGAACTCGCGCCGCGCCTCAAGCCCGACTACCAGGAAGAAGAGGGCCATCAGCCCGGAGTTCACAAACCCCCGGACGTCGAGGGTCACGCCCGACCCGCCGACCAGCATAGACAACCGGGTGGCCCACACCTTGTCGTAGCTCGAGACGCTGATGTTCGCCCAGATCAGGGCGGCCACCGTGGCGCCCGCCAGCACCGAGGCACTCCCCGTCTCGGTCCGCAGGAAGGTCCGCAGCGGCGTCTCCATCCGCCGCGCCCAGGCCGTCCGCCCGGAAAACGGTCCCCCGCCCTCCGCGGCCGTATCCTCGGCGGCCGCAACCTCCGCCGCCGCCTCCGCCTCCGATTCGCTCACGTCTGCCTCACAGTCGCCCGGCGTCGACGATAATCTGCCCACCGGCAAGGCAGCACACCCGGCTGGCGATATCGCGCGCGAACCCCATGTCGTGCGTAGCGATCAGCATAAGCCGCGGCCTGGCTGCGGTGCACCGGCGCACGGCAGCCCGCAGGATGCGCTAGCTCCGCCAGGCTTTTCTCATTTTTATCCCGAACGGCCCAGCCTGCGTGCACACAATGAGCCTTAAGCCCAGGAGGGAGATCAGGTGCTCGAGGATCTGGACATCGACGACAGCGGTTCGCCCGCGATCGGCGTGGTGCCGCCCGGCGTCTCGTGGGACGAGGTGCGAGATCACATCAAGATCGCGCATCACCATCTCCTGGTGCTGACCGACGGCGAGTACGCCGGCGCCTACTGGACAGGCACCGACATGGAGATCGTCCCCGACCTGGGCCCGGACACCGACGAGGCGATCGATGAGTTCCGCGCGTTCCTGCAGGAGCACGACGAGACCTGACCCAGGGTAATCCGGCTATCATCACAAGGCTATGCTCAAGCTCCGCGCCCTGCTCGCGCCAGGCCTGCGGTGAGGCCAAGCCCCGCTGAGCCGTTGCGTTTCGCCATGGTCAGCGACACGCACGTCAGCACCGCGCGGGCCGGGCTGGCGGCCCGGCTGACCCAGGTGTACGGCGCCATCGCCGGGCTCGCGCCTGACTTGGTGCTGCACTGCGGTGACATCACCGACACCGGCCTGCCGCGCGAATACGGCCTGTACCGCCGGACGCTGCCCGCCGCGCTCGACGGCCGGATCCGGCACATGCCGGGCAATCATGACGTGCGGTGGGACGCCACCGCCAAGGGGCGCTACCAGACACGTTTCGGCCCGGCGCCGTCCTCCTTCACCGCGGGCGGCGTGCATTTCGTCGGGCTTGACCCGACCCAGGCGCTGCAGGAGCCTGGTCACTACGGTGCGGGTAGTCTGCGCTGGCTCGAACGGGTCCTGCGCGGGCTGGCCGAAGGTACCCCGGTGCTGCTGTTCCAGCACTTCCCCGTCGGGGCTGGCCACTATGAGATCGATGACCAGGCCGCCCTGCTTGACCTGGTGACCGGTTACGACGTCCGCGGCATCTTCGCCGGCCACATCCACCGCGAGGAGGTCACCCGGTTCAACGAGCTGACCCAGGTGACGCTGGCGCCCGTGCTGGGCGGCCCGGTCTTCTACTGGGCGGAAAAGGCGCCAGGCCCGGACGGGGCGCCGGTGCTTGACGTGTCCCGGGTCACGGTGGCCGCGGACGGGACGCAGGCCCGGTCGCCGGTGGCCACCGTCCCGCTGTCCCGGTGCCGGCCCCGGGCCAGGCACCGGGTCATCGTCGGTGTCGCGGCCGGCGGTCGGCTGCCGGTTACGGTGCTGGCCTCCCCGGCCGCCGAGGTGAGCCGCGTGTCGGCCTCGACCTATCCGCAGGTGCTGGCGGGCGGCGACTGGCGCGATCTGGACGCGGGACTCAGCGGTCCGGGTGCCGGGCGCTGGTCCGGGACGGTGCCGGTGCCCCGGCTGGTGCCGGGGGAGCATCGCCTGCAACTGCGGTTGCTGGCCCCGGACGGCAGCTGGCAGGAGAAGCACATCCCGTTCAGCGTGCCCGGAGGTGCCGCCGATCCGGTGCAGGCCTGGCGGCTGCGGCTGGCCGGCGCGGTCCAGGCCGGGATCGCCGTGGCCGGGCCGGCCGCCGGCCCGGTGATCGTGGCCGCCTCGACCGCCGGTGAGGTGGCCGCCGTCCGGGTCTCGCCCGGCCTGGGAGACCGCCGTGCCCCATGGCAGTGGCGGGTCCGGCTCGGGCCGGTCTACCGCCAGCCCGGCGTGGACGCCGCGGGCCGCACGTTGTTCGTGCCGTCCGCCGATCGGCACCTGTATGCGCTGGAAGCGGCCACCGGCCGGACCATCTGGCGGTTTGACGCGGGCGCGCCTGTGCTCAGCGCGCCCGCGGTGGCGCGGGTGGGCCCGGAGGAATACGTGGTGTTCTCGGCGGGCCGCCAGCTGGTCGTCGTGCACGCGGGCACCGGCGAGCTGGCCTGGTCGGTGACGGGCCGCGGTTTTTCCGCCGGCCGAGCCGGGTGCGATGACCAGCGGGTCTATACCAGCGCCGCGGACGGCTACGCGCGGGCGCACGACGTGCTCACCGGACGCCAGGCCTGGTCCTGCCCGATGGTCTCGGGCGAGGCGCACCGGGTCGCCCTGTACAGCGGCTGGGACAGCGCCGCCGTGCTCGGCGGCGGGGTGGTTATCGTGGCCACGGTATCCGGCTCGCTGGCCCTGGAAACAGCGACTGGCGCGGTGCGCTGGAGGTTTCCCGGCAGCACCATGTACCCGTCCGCGGTCGTCCTCGGCGATGACACCGCGTTGCTGACCGACGAGCAGGGCGCCGTCTGCCGGGTCAGCCTGGCCGACGGCCGGGTCCTGTGGCGAGCCGCGCTCAGGGTCCGGGTGCTGAACGCGGGCGTCACCGTCGATGGCGACAGCGCCTGGGTGCTTTCCGCCCGCGGCAGGCTGATCGGCGTCCGGCTCGCCGACGGGCGGCGGCTGGGATCGGTGCAGCACACGCTGGCTTATTCCTTCTCGCCTCCGGTGATCGTCGGCGGCACGCTGGTCGCGGGCGACCAGGACGGGTTCGTGCACGGCATCCGGCTGCCGTAACGCCAGTCAACCTTCGGGGCCCGGCCGGCGTTAGGGGAGTAGGGAGTGCTGGACGCGGGAGGCGAGCGTGTCGTTCGAGGAGTTCGTGCAGGGTTCCTCGCCCCGCCTATTCAGGACCGCGTTGCTGTTCACCGGTCACGACCGGGCGGCGGCCGAGGATCTGCTCCAGCTCGCGCTCGAACGCGCCTACCGCCGCTGGGCCCGGATCTGCCGCTCCGAGGACCCAGAACGGTACGTCCGGCGCATCTTGGCCAACGCCGCCAAGGACCGCTGGCGGCGGGCGGCGCGGCGGCCGGAGCGGCCGCTGCAGCCGGGTGACGGCCCGTCGGCGGCCGATGACCACGCGACCGCCGTCGTCGACCGTGATTACGTGCTGCGGGCGCTCGCGGGATTGCCGGGCCGCCAGCGCGCCGTGCTTGTGCTGCGCTACTTCAGCGACCTGTCGGCGGCGGAAATCGCCGATGAGCTCGGTTGCAGCGTAGGGACGGTCAAGAGCCAGCTCTCCCGGGGCGTGGCCCGGCTGCGGGCCGTGGCCGAGCCGGAAACCGGCGTGCCCGATCGGAAGGGTTCAGTGACATGACCGACTTCGAGGACCGGCTGCGGGCGGCGATGGCGTCGTCGGTCGCCGGCGAGTATCCGCCAGCAGACCTGGTCGCCCGGGTCCGCCGCCGGCACCGGCGGCACAACATCCGGCTGGGTGTCGCCTGGGCCGCTGCTGCGGTCGCCGTCGCCGCGGTGATTCCGCAAGCCCGATCGGCCCTGCTGACCGGCGGAACGAACCCATCCGCCCGGCCCTCCTCTGCCGCCCCGGCGGCGGCGCCGCCGGGGCAGTATTACGGCTGTACCGCCCAGACCTACGGCGCCCTGCCGGGGAACTGGCGCCAGGGCGCCGCGCACGCCGGGCCGCTGTGGATCATCAACGCGGGCATCGCTGCTGACTTCAGCTTCCGCAACCCTAATGGCACGCTCAAGGCCGTGCCGCTCATCGTGATGCTCCAGGGCCAGACCACCGCGTCGGTCACGCCCACCGCGGCCGGGCTGCCTTACCTCAGGTTCCTCCCTGACTTCAACGACACTGACCAGTACACGCTGCGCGAGGGCCACCCCGGCGCTACCTTCGCGGGTTGTCCCGCGGGCTCTTCCAGCTACGGAGGCGGCTTCACCGAGTTTTACGTCGGCGTCGTCGTGGCCGGCCCGCGCTGCATCAGCATGGACGTGCAGACTCCGGCCAGCCGCCAGCCATCCCACCTGACATTGCAGTTCGGCCACTGCGCTCCCGGCGCCTGACCCCCGTCCCCTGACGTCATGGCTCAGCTGGCGCTCCAGCTGCCAGGCGGCTGCTGCTGCTCCGGCCCGGCCCTGATAATGAGGAATGCCCTTCATCGCTTCGTCGTCCGCCGCCGAGGTGCCCCCGCACCTGCGTGAGACGTGCACCCGGTTCCTGGCCGGGCACGGGCCGGTGGTGCCGGCCCGGCTGCTGGCCGGCATCCCGGCGGACACGGTACCCGACAGGTACGGCGAGGGCGGCGTGGTGGCCGAGCTGGAAACCGAGATCGCCGGCCTGCTCGGCAAGCCCGCTGCGCTGTACCTGCCCAGCGGGACCATGGCCCAGCAGTCGGTGCTGCGGGTGCACGCGGACCGGCGCCAGCGCCGGACCGTGGTGTACCACCCCATGTGCCACCTGGACCGGCACGAGGGTCAGGCCCTGCAGCGGCTGCACGGCCTGGCCGGCCGGCCAGCCGGGGACGCCGCCCGGCTGCTGACCCTGGCGGACCTGACGCCTCTCGGCGAGGCGCCGGCGGCGCTGGTCATCGAGCTGCCGCAACGCGACCTGGGCGGCCAGCAGCCGGCCTGGGCGGACCTGGAAGCTCAGGCCGGCTGGGCCCGGGACCGCGACGCGGCGGTGCACCTGGACGGGGCCCGGCTGTGGGAGTCCGCGGCCGGGTACGAGCGGCCGCACGCCGAGATCGCGGCGCTGTTCGACACCGTGTACGTGTCGTTCTACAAGGGTCTCGGCGCGCTGCCGGGCTGCTGCCTGGCCGGCTCGCAGGACGTGATCGCTGAGGTGCGGGAGTGGCGGCAGCGGATGGGCGGGACCCTGTTCGGCCTGTGGCCCGGCGCGGCCTCGGCGCTGAGCAGCCTGCGGCGGCGGCTGCCGCTGATGCCGGGTTACCTGCGGCACGCCAGGGCCATCGCGGCCGCGGTGGCCGGGGTGCCCGGGGTGCGGGTGGTGCCGGACCCGCCGCAGGCGCCGATGATGCACCTGCTGCTGCGGACCACGCCGGAAGCGTTCGTCGCGGCGGCCACCGCGCTGGCCAGGGAGCAGGGGATCTGGACCTTCCCGCGCGCGCAGGCCACTGCCGACCCGGACGTGGTGCGGCTGGAGCTGGCCATCGGGGACACCACGTGTGAGCTGGCCCCGGACCAGATCGCGGGCATCGTGACCGCGCTGACGACCCCGGCGGCCTAGCCAGGATGGCGCTCCCAGGATAGCTGCGGGGCGGCTGGGCCACCCGACGCGCCGGCCACGGCCTGATAACCCCCCGGCGGGCCCGCACGGGTCGATGTGGACCTTGGTGCCCGCCCCGGGGCTGACCTGCCCGGCCAGCGCCTCGGCCGCGCGTTCCAGGCCGACGGTCACCTCGACCAGGGCGCAGGGGTCCACCCGGCCGTCGGCGTAGTGCTCGATCGCGGGCGCCAGCCCGGCCGAGGCCCCGAGGATGCCGATCGCGGTCAGGTCCCCGAGGACCAGGTCCCGGCTGTCGATCAGGCTGGGCACCCCCGAGATGCCGATGCAGACAAGCCGGCCCGCCGGCTCGGCCAGCGCCAGCGCCGCCGCGGGCATCTGGTGATCGTCGGTGCAGTCGATGACCGCGTCGTAGACCGGCCCGGGCGGCTCGCTGGCCGTCCAGTAGGCCGTGGCCCCGAACGCCGAGGCGAGCTCGCGGCGGCTTCGGTCGACGGCCAGCACGTGCACCTCGGCCCCCGCGGCCGCGGCGAAGGCCACCGTCAGCAGCCCGATCGTGCCCGGGCCGCACACCAGGATCCGCTTCCCCGGGCCGGCGTCGGCTGCCGCCGCGGCCCGCCAGGCGTTGCCTCCTGGTTCGACCAGGGCTCCGGCTCGGTCGTCGAGGGAATCGGGCAGCCGGTGCAGGCTCGACGCCGGCACCAGCAGCTTCTCGGCCAGCGCGCCGGCCCAGCCGATGATCCCGACCTCGGACCGCGCGGCGCAGACGTGCCCGCGCCCGGCCAGGCAGCGGGCGCAGTGCCCGCACCCCAGCATGGTGTCCCCGGTCACCCGGAGGCCGAGCCAGCCAGGATCAACCTCCGGGCCGAGCGCGGACACCACGCCGCACCACTCGTGCCCTGGGCGCACCGGAAAGCCCGTCTTGCCCTGGGCGAAGTAGGCCAGCTGACCGGTGAACAACTCCACGTCGGTGCCGCAGATCCCGGCCCGGCGGACGTCCACGATCACCTGCCCGGGACCGGGAACGGGGACGCCGACCTCCCGCACCCGGGCCGATCCAGGGCCGTCGATCACCAGTGCGCGCATGTCCCTAGGTTCCCACCACACTCTGGATCGGGTTGCTTTTGGCCCTTGATGCTTTACGCCATGGCGTCGAATCCGAGCTGGCCCGCCGCGAACCGCATCGCCAGCTCGTAGGTGCGCTGCGGCGGCACCTGCGAGTCCTCCAGCGCGATCTGCACCGCCAGCCCGTCGAGCAGGGCCGACAGCGTGATCGCGAAGTCGTCCGCGGCCACCGACGCGAACTCGCCGGCTTCCTGGCCAGCCAGCACGATGGAACGGATGGTCTCCCGCCACCGCTCGTCGGATTTCTGCCGCACCGCGGCCACCCCAGGGTTCCGCGGCGACAGCGCCCACAGGTCCAGCCAGAGCAGCCACCAGCTGCGCGGCTCCGGATCGGTGCCGGGCAGGCAGGTCATAGCGATGAGCTCGGCCAGCCGCCCGGCCGCGGTCGGGATTTCCTCCATCCGCCGTTGGCCCTCGGCGTACCAGGAGTCCTCCGAGTACCTGATCGCCTCGGTGAGGAGCTGGTCACGGGTCTTGAAGTAGTAGATGACAAGCGCCGGGCTCGTGCCGGTGCGTTCGGCCACGTCGGTGATCCTGGTGTCGGCGTAACCCCGCTCGACGATGACCTCGAGCGCGGCGCGCAGCATTTGCTCGCGCCGCTCGTCAGCCGCATCAGTCACGTCTCTTGTCTCCGTCTCCCGGCCCGGCTCATCGTAACAGTCTAGACTGAATGTTCAGTCAGTCCTGAGCCCCCGATAAGCCGCGGTTGGCCTCGTTGCCGAGCCACTGCCCGACCACGGCTGACATGAACACCGGCTGATGGGCGTAGCCAAGACCGGCGTAGAAGGATTCGGCCTCGTCGGTCTGCAGGCCGACATGCTGGCCGGGGACACGGCTCATCAGCTGCCTGACCATCGCGGCGCCGATGCCCTGCCTGCGGTACGACGACAGGGTCCAGACGTCGAGCAGGTAGGCGTTGCAGACCCCGTCGGAAAGCAGCCGGGCCATCCCGACCACCCGGTCGCCGTCCCGGGCGATGGCGACGTGCTGCGAGGCAGCGAACGAGGCCTGCAGCGCGCGGGCGGACCGGCCGTTGTCGAAGTCATCGGCGGCCAGGTCGGCCTTGGCCTGGTCCCAGTCGATTCCGTCCAGCGAGTCGTCCACGCGCACCGGCATCAGGATCGCGGCGTTGATACCCAGGCCTTCAGGCCGGCCAGAAAACGCCGCCTCACCTCCCCGGAAATGTCGGTGACATCCGATAGTGTGTTCGCATGTCCCGGTACCGTCTGCTCCCCACGCCCGCCCAGCAGGCGGTCCTGCGGGACCATTGCGGCCACGCCCGGTACGTATGGAACCTGGCCGTGGAGCAGCACTCCCACTGGCACCCAGGCCGCAAGAGCGCGCCGGGCTACCTGGAGCAATGCCGGCAGCTCACCGCCGCGCGGGCGGAAAACCCGTGGCTGGCCGCGGGCCCCCAGACCGTGCAGCAGCAGGCGCTGCGCGACTTCATCCGGGCGATGACCGCGTTCTTCGATCCGGGCAACCCGGCCAGGCGGCCGACCTGGCACAAGGCCGGGCGGCACGAGGGATTCCGCATCGTAGGGCGGCGCGGGCAGCAGTGGGACGTACGCCGGCTCAGCCGGAACACCGGCCAGGTTCGGGTCCCCAAGGCCGGCTGGGTCCGGTTCCGCTGGTCCCGCCCGGTACCGCCGGACGCGAAGTCCTACCGGGTGACGATGGACCGGGCGGGCCGCTGGCATGTCGCCTTCGCCGTGGTCCCCACGCCGGTGCCCGCACCCGGCAACGGCCAGGCCGTCGGCATCGACCGGGGCGTGGCGGTCTCCGCGGCCCTGTCCACCGGCGAAATGCTGCACTGCCCCAGCCTGACCGCGCGGGAGCCGATCAGGCTGCGGCGGCTGCAGCGCACGCTCGCCCGCGCTAAGCGGGGATCGAACCGCCGAGGCCGGGTCAAGCACACAATCGCCCGGCTGCGGGTCCGCGAGACGGACCGGCGCAAGGACTGGGCGGAGAAGATCAGTACGGATCTCGCGCGGCGGTTCGAGGTGATCCGGGTCGAGGACCTGCAGATCCTGAACATGACCCGGTCCGCGAAGGGCACGCGGGAGAACCCGGGCCGCAACGTCCGCGCCAAGGCCGGGCTGAACCGGGGGATCCTGGGGTCGGGGTGGGGATTGCTGGTGCGCCGGCTGGCGGACAAGGCCCCGGGCCGGGTGGAGAAGGTCAGTTCCGCGTTCACGAGCCAGCGGTGCTCGGCGTGCGGGCAGGTGGACCGGGACTCGCGTGAGAGCCAAGCCGTGTTCCGTTGCACTGCCTGCGGTTTCGCCTGCAATGCTGACGTGAACGCGGCTAGGAACATCGCGGCGGGGCTCGCCGTGACTGCGCGGGGAGGCGACGGGGCAGCCCGGCCTGTGAACCGCGAACCTCATCTGCTGCTCCCATTGGCGCAGTAGTTGGAATCCCCCGCCTTAACTTCAGGCGGGGGAGGATGTCAAGTGTGGAGTATGCCGAACCAACCCAGTCACCAGGCCGCATTCCGATATCGACATCGTGTCGCTCTGCCCCTGGTGACCTCCGGCGCCGCTAGCATCACTGCGGACACGATGCGGACTTGGGGAAAGGCGCGAACGTCATGGGGCGGATGGATCCGGGACATCTGGCGCGGATCGCGGTGCTCACCGCAGCGGTCGGCCTGCTGGCCGCCTGCACGAGTTCCGGATCGAGCAGCAGCCCGGCCGCCGACTCGGCCAGCTCGGCCCCGGCGCCGGCGGCCAGCCAGACCTCAGGCAGTACCCCCGCCACGGCGTCGGCGGCCAGCGCCTTCGTGCCCGTCGTCGAGCCGTTCGACCCCGGTCACCCGGCCCGCACCGGGTCCGCCCTGGCCAGCTGCGACGCCGCGTCGGCGACGCTCGGCATCGAGCGGTGCTACGACGCCAAGACCGAGAACGCCGATGCGGCCATCGACGCAGTGCAGCTCGCCCGCTATACCAGTGCGACGGCGGCGGGGAAGGCGGTCATCCTGGCTCAGGACAGCGCCTGGCTCGCCGCCCGCCAGCCGGTGTGCGCCGTGGCCTACCACGGCGACGGGACCATCGACGGGATCGACATCGCCATCTGCCTGTTCGACGAGAGCAGCGCCCGCCTCGACGGGCTGAAGGGGATCACCCCGCCGGAGGCCACGCTCAAGGGCACCGACAGCCTCAACCCGGACCAGCTGTCCTGGTACACCACCGCAGAAGGATCTCGCATCGCTGAGATCAACACCCAGGGCGACAGTACCGGCGGTGCCATCGTGGCCTGGGTGATCATCGGCGGAGCCGACGGGTTCGTGGTCAACCCCAGGCAGTTTTACTTCCAGGACAAGTCGTTCATCGACGACGGCGTCATTCAGCCGCCCAACCCCACCGGTCACCGGGTGGCGACCGGCCAGGAGTACCAGTTCGGCCTGGACTACTCCCACCTCTCAGCCGACCCGAACGCCAACAAGAGTGCCGCAGCCTACCTTTACGCTCCTGGCTACCCGGCCGCCCTGTGGAGTTAGCGGGCCTGCGGCGGCCGTCGCGGCCGGCCTGACCCCGTTTGACATCGCCGGAGACACCAGCGGGTCGATCCAGTGCCCGGCGGCCTTTTGCGGAGTGTTCGGGATGCGCCCGACGGAGCACCGGGTGCCGATGACCGGCATGCTGTTCATCCACCCGGTCCGCAGGTACCGCGTGCTGACCACGGCCGGGCCGATTGCCCGCTCAGTGGGCGACCTGCGGCTCGCCCTGGAAGTGATCGGCGGGCCCGACGGCCACGATCCGGAAGTCCCGCCGGTGTCCTGGCGGCCGGCCGAACCACCGGACCTGAACGGCCTGCGGGTCGCCTACTCGCCTGGCTATCCACCGCTGGTGGCCGCGGAGATCCGCGCCGGCCGCCTGGCCGCCTGGCCGCCTGGCCGCCTGGCCGCCGAGCTGGACGAGCTTGGCGCGGTCGTCGAGTACCGGCTGCCAGATCCCGCGCTGGCCGGATACGGGCAACTCGTCGAGGACTTCTTCTCCGTGCTTGACTCCGGTTCGGCGCAGGAATACCTGGCCACCTGGACTGCCGGGACCGGCTCATCGCCAGCTGGGACCGGTTCTTCGCGGGCTGTGACGTGTTCGTTGCTCCGGTCATGCCGATGCGCGCCTGGCCCGCGGACGACGAGCCCGCCGACGACAGCCCGCAGATGCAGGCCTTTCTCGCCCTCGAGCTGTCTCAGGTCAGCGGTTGCCCGATGGTGACCCCGGTCGTGGCGGCCAGCCGGATGACCGAGGTGCCGAACGCGAGCATCGCGGCGAAGTCGGCGTCGCCCGGACCGGCGACCCCGAGCACACGGGGCGGGATGGCCAGCGTGCCGGCGATGTGCGCCAGCGTCCCCCGGTCGGCGACACTACGGCGGCCGGACTCGATCATCGAGATGTAGGTACGGTCGTATCCCAGCATGTCCGCGAGCTGTTGCTGGGTCAGCGCGCTGGCACGCCGGTACCCGCGCAAGATCGTCCCCAGCTCCCCGCCCATCCCAGCCCCGGTTACGGGACCGCGCGCCCGTTCAGGCAGGCGAACCAGGCCGCGACCGACCGCTTATACCCGTCCGGCATCACCAGGCCGGGCACCTCGCCAGGATCAAACAGCCCGGCCCGCTTGTGCTCGTGGCTGACGACCGGGGGGTCGGTGCTGATGAGGTGGCAGCCGTAGGTGACGATCACCACATCGCGGCCCTCGCAGATGTGGTACTGCCAGCAATCCAGCAGCGGCCCGGCCGTCACCTTCCAACCGGTCTCCTCGCTGATCTCGCGGACCACGCAGTCGGCGGGGTCTTCCCCGAGTTCGAGTTTCCCGCCGGGCAGCTCCCACTCGGCCCGCTCGTTCTCCAGCAGCAGCACCTTCCCGGCCTGGACCGTCACGCCCTTGACCGACACCGGGAACCTGCGCCCGGCCTCAATGCCCCGCACGGGCATGCTCGCGCTCACCTGCCTGCTCAGCTCCTCAGGACGCTGTACCTGACCCGACCCTACATCGCTGCCTGCCCCCCGCGCGGACAAGGTGTGACAGATTGTCACTAGCCATAGCAGCCAGCTAGCCGCACCCTGGCGGTAACAGCACCATGCAACCCCGCAGGAGCAGCGATGGAAACATTCCACGCCCACCACGTATCCGGTTGCGCGTGGACGACCTGCCCATGTTCTCTGCCGACGCCCCACCCTCCCGATCCTGCGCACCGTGATCTCCCAGCACCAGCAGGCCATCCAGCTCCGCGCCGGGCAGGGCCTGCTGGTCAGCAACACCCGATGGCTGCATGGCCGCGACCGCTACACTGGCCCCCGCGTCATGCTCCGCGTCTTGGGTGACCCACTCCCCGGCACCGGCATCCAGCAAGGCGGCGCAAGCATTCGAACGCCTGCGATCAGAGGCCCTACCCCGAGGGGCCTCACGCGACCTGATCAGGAAAGTTGCTGAACAACGATGGACCACATGAGCTCGCCGCCGCCATCGGCAGCCGGCTCGGCTTCATCCAGCGCCAGCCCGCCCTCATCGCCGGGCTCCTCGGCCAGACCGGGCTCACGCTCGAATCCCAGCCCGCCATGACCGCCAGGCTTTCAGCCGCTGTAGCCGGGGTCGGCGCCCAGCCCCGTCTCACCCTTGCGGATGGCGAAGACAAGCTTGCCGGTGCTGCCGTGTCCGCCCTGCTCCCGGTTCAGGGCGCGGCCGGCAGGCTCAAACCCGCACTTCTGCGCGACCCTGACTGACGCGAGGTTCCCGGGGTCGATTTCGAGCAGGAGCTCGCTGAGCCCGAGATGAGAGAAAGCCCAGCCCGCCGCCAGCCGCACAGCGCGCGGCACCACGCCCTTGCCCCGGTGCCCGGGAAAGACGGAGTACGCGATCGTTGCCACCTGGTCATCACGGAACTGCACGTTGATCAAGCCGACCGGCTGGTCAGTCGTCCGGTCCGCGATCACGAGCGGAGCCGAGCGCCCGGCCCGGAAGGCCTCTGCCACCCCGCCATGCTCGCGGCCCTGACCTCGTCATCCATCGGCGGGTCACTGAGCCAGCGCCGGGTCTCGGGATCATAGCTCGCGGCGCAGATCGCATCCAGATCCGCGGCGCGGCGATACCGGAGAGAGACTACGCCATCGGTCAGGGGGACAGCCGGAGGCTGGATTGCCGTCGAGCGCACGGCATCCACGCTAACGCAACTCCTCGCCACCGAACCGAAGACACCGCTGACCTGCCGCGATCTGAACCTGTAGTGACTCACCGGCTCGAACCCCTGCCTCCGGCGGAAACCTTAGCTTCCGGGATGGACGCCACTCCGCCGAGGTTGCCGTGTGGCTGAGGTGGAAGCCAGCGATGCGACACGTCGAGCACCGCCGGGCTCCTCGGGCGTCCTGGCCGGGATTTTGCGTGGTGGATCCGGGCTTGATGGTGGATCGAGTGCACGGGGATGCGCCGGATCAACCACGGAACCCGGATCCACCACGATCTTTTCCTCGGCCGCCGCACCACGGGCCCGGCAGGTGCTATCACGTCACACGGGAACCGCGCGGGTCCCCGGCGGGCGGCCCCGGGGACAGGGCCGCCGCCCCGCTGGTCCACAGATTTCAGTGAAACGTGGACCTCAGCCATTCAATTTCTGTTGCGGTCGCGGCGTTCGATCAGCCGGTGCGCGTTGCGCATGGCCAGCGCGATGACCGTCTCCATCGGGTTCATCCCGATCGGGCCGGGAAACAGGCTCGCGTCGGCCACGATGAGCCCGGAGACGCCGTGGAACTCCCCGAAGCTGCCGACCACGCCGCGGCGCGGGTCGTCGCTCATCCGCGCCGTGCCCATCAGGTGGATGGAGTACAGCTGCATGGACCGCTTGGGCACCGGGCGGGCCAGTAGCCGCCGCAGCTCAGCCACGCTGCGCACTTCCGGGGCGCCGTCGAAGGGGAGCAGTACCCGCCGCGCGCCCGCCGCGAACAACACCTCGGCGGTCAGTTCCACGCCGCGCACCATCCGGGCAGCGTCTGCGTCGGCGAGCTGGTAGAAGACTTGCGGCCCGAGCCCGGGTACGTTCCTTATCCGTCCGGTCCCTGTGTCGGTCACCAGCGGTCCCGCGGTGACGATGCGGTTGTAGCCGGCCATCAGCGCGCCGAGTTCCCGGCCGTACGCGGGCAGGATCCCGGCCAGCATCGTGGGGGGCAGGTTCACCGCGGTCAGCAGGAGCCCTTCGTCGATGAACTCGCGGATCTGAAAGGCCTGGTGTACCCCGTGCCAGCCGGTAACGTCTTCGTCGAAGAACGCGGTCACCATCGCGTTCGGGTGCACGGATAGGTTGCGGCCCAGCTGCCCGGACACCGACCGCAGGCCGGACCGCATCAGCAGCGCCGGGGTCTGGATGGCGCCGCCGGCCACGATCACGGTCCCGGCCCGGACGGTGACCTTCGGGCCGGTACGCCCGCCGGGGCGCGCGACGTGCCCGGTCACCCCCGTGACCGCCGATCCCGACCGGGTGACCCGGTCCACCCGGCAGTCGGCGAATAGCCGGGCGCCGAGCCAGAGCGCCCGCGGCACGCTGGTCACCAGCATCGAGCGTTTCGCTCCGGTCGGACAGCCGCTGGTGCAGCTGTTGGTGCCCGCGCAGTGCAGCTGGTTGCGCTGGTTCGGGACGATGTTCCAGCCCTTGGCGTCGGCGCCGGCCTTGAACAGTTCAGAATCGCGCCCGATCGTCTCGGGGTCTTGCCGCCCGACCGACAGCCGGGTCTCGATCTGGGTGAAATAGGGGTCTAGGTCTTGCTCGCGGATCGCCGTGATGCCCTCGTGCTCCGCCCAGCGGTCAAGGACGCGGGCCGGGGTCCGCCACGACATGCCCCCGTTGACCACCGTGGAGCCGCCGACGCACCGGCCCTCGGCGTACAGCACGGACGGCCGCCCGATCGCCATCCCGCCCCCGCCGTCCCGGTACAGGGTACGGAGCGCCCGGCCGGTCTCGGCCGTGAACGACTCGGTCGGGTGGTACCCGCCTTCCTCCAGGACGATGACATCGACCCCGGCTCCGGCGAGTTCGGCGGCCACGGTCGCACCGCCCGCCCCCGACCCCACGACGACGGCCTCGCATTCCAGGTTCAGGTCGCCGGTTATCTCGGCCTGCCCGGTCAGCCCGGTCAGAACGGTCACGACTGGCCCGGGCCCGGGTCGGACGGGCCCGCGGTCACCGCGGCCTCGCCCGCGGTGACCGCGGCCTCGCCCGCGCGGATCTGCGGTCCGTAGGCCTGCAGACGGCGCCGGGATACCGCGGCGATGTACGGACCCGGGTCATACCCGATTTCCCGCTGCACCTCGGGCAGGTCGTAGTAGCACATGGTGACCACGCCCTTGAGCCGCTGGGTCATCTCGGCGGCGGCGTCGTGCCTGGCCAGCAGCGCCCGGACGTACGCCTCGGCGACCTCGTCGTCAAGCCGGGCGAATCGCCGTCCCCGGGCCGGCGGATAGAGCCGCGCGCCCTGGTCGAGCAGGATCAGCGCGCCGGCCAGGGCCTTCCTGGCCACCGGCGGCAGGGCGCCCAGCATCAGGCCGAATTCGCGCATCACTTGTTCGGTCCGGTGATCCGCCCGCACCTCGGGCGGGCAGACGACCTCGGCGAACCGCCTGGCCGTCAGCCGGATCGGAGCGCTCAGCGCCCGCGGCCCCAGCTCACCGGCTGGCCCCGGCTCACCGGCTGGCGTCGGCGCGGAAGATGGGCCAGCCAATCTCGGTCCTCCATTTCGCCTGATCCGGCGTATCGGACAGACCGCACAGATAGTACTCGCGCATCGGCCCGTCGATGCTGATCTCGTGGGTGGTCACGTACGAGCCGAGCTCGGCGTAGCTGAGATCGTCGTTGGCCAGCGGGCCGTGGTGGGTGATGATGGCCAGCTCGGCGGCGGGGATCACGACAGGCGCGACCCGCCCGATCGTGCGCACGCTGCCCTCGACGGGGACGAACACGGTCGCCTCGCCGCGACCGTGCTGGAAGAGTTCGCTCGCGTACAGGCCGCCGACCGGACCCGTGATGCGCAGGTCCTGGGCCCGAACGCTGGCGTGCAGCTCGCCCAGGGCGCCTTGCCACCAGGCCAGGACGTCCTCGCCGTCGATGATCTGCCCGATACCGGCCGCCGGGGTGGCCGCCACACTCCGGTGCACGATCGCGGGCGCGGTCTCGGGGCGCCGCAGCAGGTTGCGCAGTGAGTCAACGGCGGCCCGGGTCTGCGCCAGCTCGGCTTCCAGCCGGTCCAGGTGCGCGGCGATAAGGCTGTTGCGGGCCGGTGCGTCGGGCGCGGACAGCACCGCCTTGACCTCGGCCACCGGCATCTCGAGGTCGCGCAGGCGGCGGATGACCTGCGCGGTCGGGACCTGCTCAGCGCTGTAGTAGCGGTAGCCCGTATCGGGGTTCACAGTGGCCGGATCGAGCAGCCCGACCTGATGGTAATGCCGCAGCGTCTTGACGCTGAGGTGGGTGATGCGGGAGAAGTCACCGACGGTGAGGCCTGCTGTCACCAGGCCATTGTCAACCCTCCCCGTACCGGAGGGTCAATCGATGAACTCGCTCTTGACCCTCCGGCGAAGGGAGCGCCGAGGGTGGAGTTATCACCAAAACAAGCAAAGGAGCGCAGCCATGACCGCCACTTCTGCCCTCGACACCGTTCTGGCCGATCACGTCGCCGCCGTCAATTCCTTCGACGAGGACGCCATCGTGGCCACCTTCGCCGAGGACGCGCTGGTCAACGACGCACACCGGGAGTTCTGGGGCATTGAGGCCATCCGCCGGTGGGTCGCCAAGGAGATGGTCGGCGACCACGTCACGATCGACGTCACCGAGGTCATCGACCACCATGGCGACACCATCGTCCGCGGCCGCTACGACGGCGACTTCGACAAGACGAACCTGCCGGGCGATCTCATCCTCACCAACTACTTCACCGTCCGCGACGGCAAGATTGTCAGCCTCATCGTCATCCGCAACACCCCCGCCGGCTACTGATATTTCGGCCGAACGAAGGCTCCCTGCGTCGGCCGCCCGGGCCGCGCAGGAGCCTTCGGCCACGCCCGCCAGACGGCAGCTCGCCGAGTCGGGTCAGGACTGCAGGAAGGCCAGCAGGTCGGCGTTGATCGTCTCGGCCTCGGTGGTCGGCATGCCGTGCGGGAAGCCGTGGTACGTCTTGAGCGTCCCGTTCTGCACGAGCTTCGCGGACAGCGGCCCGGAGTCGGCGTAGGGAACGATCTGGTCGTCGTCGCCGTGCATCACCAGGACCGGCACCGTGATCTTCTTAAGGTCCTCGGTGAAATCGGTCTGGGAGAAGGCCACGATCCCGTCGTAGTGCGCCTTGGCTCCGCCCATCATGCCCTGGCGCCACCAGTTCTCGATGATCGCTTCCGAGGATTCCACCCCGGGCCGGTTGAAGCCGTAGAAGGGCCCCGACGGCAGGGCCCGGTAAAACTCGGACCGGCTGGCGGCCAGCTGAGCCTGGAGGTCGTCGAAGACGCTCTTCGGCAGGCCGCCGGGGTTGGCGCCGGTCTGCACCATGAGCGGTGGCACCGAACTGATCAGGACCGCCTTCGCCACCCGGCTTTCGCCGTGCCGGGCGATGTAGCGCACGACCTCGCCGCCACCGGTGGAGTGCCCCACGTGGATGGCGCCCTGGAGATCGAGATGCGCGGTCAGCGCGGCGAGGTCGTCGGCGTAGTGGTCCATGTCGTGACCATCGCCGGTCTGCGTCGAGCGGCCGTGCCCGCGCCGGTCGTGGGCGATGACACGATAGCCGTGGTGCAGGAAGAACAGCATCTGGGTGTCCCAGTCGTCGCTAGAAAGCGGCCAGCCGTGGCTGAAGACAACCGGCTGGCCCGAGCCCCAGTCCTTGTAGAAGATCTCCGTGCCATCGGTCGTCGTGATCGTACCCATGCGCTGCCTCCGTTTGGTCTGAGCGTCGATGCCGGAACGTCGGCCCCTGACAGGCTAACTACTTCCTGCCAGCGCTCCAGGTCACTCGGCTTAACGCGTGGTGACCAGGTAAATCCGGGCCTGGCTCGCACCGAACACACCAGTGTCGATGATCACCGGCCCCTGTGAGCTCACGAGTCGAGGATCACGGCCAGGAACAGGCGGTCCTCGTCATCACTTAGCTCCTCGATGACCACATCCTCATCGGGCGGAAGCGGCCGGGTTGCCTCAAGCACCTCTTCCCGGCTCCGCTCCAATGTGGTGCCACCAGAGGCGAGCACGTACGCCTCGGGACCTGCCATAGCGTTCCTCACCTCCTAGCATCAGGGTATAACCGGGGTGGGCCGCACGCCTTCGTCAGCGCAGCCCGCTCGGGCGCACAGCACCCAGCGCCACCGGACTCCCGAGGTACAGCGACCGTACCTCGGGGCGGCCGCGGCTCATGGCCAGAGTACTCTCGAAGCCGGGCTCATCCAGGTCATCAGGATCGCGGCGTGGAGACTCCGTCCTTCAGGCCGGGCAGGAAACGCCGCGCCCTCGCCGCCGCCCGCGCCCGCGACCAGCGCTGATCGCTAGAGCTGACCCACGTCGGTGATGCGCAGCACGGCCGTGCCGGCCTCGTCGGAGGCGGCCAGGTCGACCACCGCGCTGATGCCCCAGTCGTGGTCGCCCGCCGGGTCGGCGAAGATCTGGCGGAGCACCCACTGACCCGGCTGCACCTCGATGATCAGCAATCCCGGACCCCGCGCGTCCGAACCGGTGCCGATCTCGTCGTGCACCTCGAAGTACGCCTCGATCGCGTCGGCCCACGCGTCGGCATCCCATCCGCAGGACGAGTCAAGCTCGCCGAGTTCGGCGTAATGGCCGAGGGCGGCCAGCCTGACCCGCTGGAACAGCGCGTTGCGCACCAGGACACGGAACGCCCGCACATTAGAAGTGACCGTGGCCGGCCTGGCGGCCTGCTCAAGGTCCGCCTCGTCAGCCAGCGGGTTCCGCAGCCGTTCCCACTCGTCGATCAGGCTGGAGTCGACCTGGCGGACGATCTCGCCCAGCCATTCGATCAGGTCGGTCAGCTCCTCGGTCTTGGCCTCGTCGGGCACCGTCTGGCGCAGCGCCTTGTAGGCGTCGGCCAGGTAGCGCAGCACCAGGCCTTCTGAGCGGGACAGCCCGTAGAAGCCGACGTACTCGGTGAAGGTCAGGGCCCGCTCGTACATGTCACGGACGACCGACTTAGGCGACACCTCGTAGTCGGCCACCCACGGGTGACCGCGGCGGTAGATGTTGTACGCGCCCTCGAGCAGGTCCGTCAGCGGCTTGGGGTAGGTGACGGAGTCCAGCATGTCCAGCCGGGTTTCGTAGTCGACGCCGTCCGCCTTCATCTGGGCCACCGCCTCGCCCCGCGCCTTGAACTGCTGGGCGGACAGGATCTGCCGCGGGTTTTCCAGGGTCGACTCGATGACCGACAGCACGTCGAGCGGATAGGCAGGATCGGAACGGTCGAGCAGTCCGATGGCGGCCAGCGCGAACGGCGAAAGCGGCTGGTTGAGCGCGAAGTCGAACTGCAGGTCCACGGTGAGCCGGACCCGGCGGCCCTCTTCGTCCGGCTCGTCCAGGCGCTCCACCACGCCGCCGGCCAGCAGCGCACGGTAGATCGCGATGGCCTGGTGGATGTGCTTGCGCTGGGCCGCGCGGTCTTCGTGGTTGTCGGTCAGCAGGTGGCGCATGGCGGTGAACGCGTCGCCGGGCCGGGCGATGACGTTCAGCACCATCGCGTGCGTGACCTTGAAGCTGGAGGTCAGCGGCTCGGGATCGGCGGCGACGAGGCGATCGAAGGTCGGCTTGCCCCAGGAGACCATGCCCTCGGGCGGCTTCTTCCGTACCACCCTGCGCCGCGCCTTCGGGTCGTCGCCGGCCTTGGCCAGCGCACGCTCGTTCTCCACCACGTGCTCAGGAGCCTGGACGACCACCCGGCCGGAGGTGTCGTAGCCGGCCCGGCCCGCCCGCCCGGCGATCTGGTGGAATTCGCGCGCCTGCAGCAGCCGGGTCTTGTTCCCGTCGTACTTGGACAGCGCGGTGAACAGCACGGTGCGGATCGGGACGTTGATGCCCACCCCGAGGGTGTCGGTACCGCAGATGACCTTCAGCAACCCGGCCTGCGTCAGGGTCTCGACCAGCCGCCGGTACTTGGGCAGCAGGCCGGCGTGGTGGACGCCGATGCCGTGCCGCACCAGCCGGGACAAAGTCTTGCCGAAGCCGGCCGCGAACCGGAAGTCGCCGATCAAGTCGGCGATGGCGTCCTTCTCCGCGCGGGTGCAGACGTTGATGCTCATCAGCGCCTGCGCCTGCTCCAGGGCGGCCGCCTGCGTGAAGTGCACCACGTAGATGGGGGCCTGACCGGTGTTGAGCAGCTCTTTCAGCGTCTCGTGCAGCGGCTCCATGGCGAACGAGAAGACCAGCGGCACCGGACGCTCGGCGGAGTGGATCACCGCGGTCGGCCGGCCGGTGCGCCTGGTCAGGTCCGCCTCGAACCGGCTGACGTCCCCCAGCGTCGCGGACATCAGCACGAACTGCGCGCGGGGTAGTTCGAGCAGCGGTACCTGCCACGCCCAGCCACGATCGGGGTCGGCGTAGAAATGGAACTCATCCATCACCACCTGGCCCGCGTCTGCCGCGGCGCCGTCCCGCAGCGCGATGTTGGCCAGCACCTCCGCGGTGCAGCAGATGATCGGGGCCGACGCGTTGACGCTGCCGTCCCCGGTCATCATGCCGACCTGGGACGGGCCGAAGGCATCGCACAGGTCGAAGAACTTCTCCGACACCAGCGCCTTGATCGGCGCGGTGTAGAACGTCCGCTGCCCGGCCGCGAGCGCGGCGAAGTGCGCTCCCGCGGCGACCAGGCTCTTGCCCGACCCGGTCGGGGTGGACAAGATGACGTTCGCCCCCGACACGACCTCGATCAGCGCTTCCTCCTGGTGCGGGTACAGCGCCAGCCCGCGCCGCTTGGACCACCCGGCGAAGGCGTCGTAGACGGCGTCGGGATCGGGCGTGGCCGGCAGCAGGTCAGTAAGCGTCATAACGCATCCATGGTGCCCTGCCCGGATGACCATCTGGGCCATCGCATAAGGAGGGGCTTAGATAATCAGCAGCCGTCAGCGCTGCGGTATTCCGCCCGCGCCGTTTGCCGGCCCGTGCGCGGGGAAGTTGGGAGACAGGACGTTCGTGTAACTAGAGGGACCAGAGGGAACCGTGATGGTTCGTAAGGCACTTTTCTTGCTTCCCGTCTTCGTGGCCGTGCTAGCCGCCAGCCAGTGGCGGGAGCTCAGCCGGTACGTCAAGCTCAGGCAGATGTCCTCAGGCGACGGGCACCCGGAGCACGTGCCGGTCGAGGGACACCATTCCTACCCGACGAGCCCAGGCGGCGGTGCGGCCGACGGTACCGGCGATTTCGACTCAGGCAGCCGGGGCGGCCCGCAAACGCCCTGATCGGCCCGCTCACCGCCGGTCCCTCGACCGCCCGGTCAGCGCCCGGGCAGGCGGCGGTCGCGCTGATCGATGCCAAGCTCGCCGTACGGATAGTCGACGGGATGCGGGTCGCTGGCGGCGTCAAGCGCGGCCGTCTCGGCCGCGGTCAGGTGCAGCCCGGCCGCGCGCAGGTTGGTCTCGAGCTGGCTGACCGTGCGCGCCCCGAGAATGGTCGAGGTGACCGAGGGCCGGTCGGTGACCCAGGCGAGCGCGACTTCGGCCATCGTGATGCTGCGGTCCTCGGCGACCTTCTGCACCGCGTCGATGACGTTCCAGGTCCGCTCGGTGCCGCGCCGGTCGTAGGCCTCCATGCCGCGGTTCGGGTCGTCACCGAGCCGGGTGTCGCCGGTCGGGCGCTCGTCCCGCTTGTACTTGCCGGACAGCCAGCCGCCGCCGAGCGGGCTCCAGGGCAGCAGGCCTAGGCCCGCGTCCAGGGCCGCGGGCACGATCTCCCACTCGATCTCCCGCGCCAGCAGGCTGTACTGCGGCTGGAGCGTCACCGGCTCGGCCACGTTCATGGCGCGGGCCAGCCATACCGCCTTGGTCAGCTGCCAGCCGGTGAAGTTGGACAGCCCGTAATAGCCGATCTTGCCGGCCCGGACGAAGCCGTCGAGCGTGCGCAGCGTCTCTTCCAGCGGGGTCAGCGGGTCGAAGGCGTGCACCTGGTACAGGTCGACCGAGTCGAGCCCGAGCCGTCGCAGCGAGGCATCAAGCGCACGGGTGAGATGGCGCGCGGAAAGCCCGGAGCCGTTCGGTGTGTCATCTAGGGCGAAACGGCCCTTGGTGGCCAGCACCACGGACTCGGTGACGCCGGCCTGGCGGCTGGCGAACCACCGGCCGATGATCTCTTCCGATACTCCGTGGCTGTACACGTCGGCCGTGTCGACCAGCGTCCCGCCCGCCGCGACGAAACGGTCGAGCTGCGCGTGCGCGCCGTCCTCATCGGTCTCGGTGCCGAACGTCATCGTGCCCAGGCCCAGGCTCGACACCGCGCACCCGCTGTTTCCCAGCTTTCGATATTCCATGAGCTCAGGTTAGCTGTGCTCGGCGAGCGTAAACGAGGGTCCGGGTGGGGAGCCGGTGTTGTACAACCCGGCGGCGGTGCAGCTGGTCGCCGAGGTGCACGAGATCCCTTCCAGCTGATTTGAGGTCGCACCGGTTGGGTTGGGGGTGGCCTGGATCGACCACGTGCTGCCGTTCCAGTGCTCGGCCAGCGGGAGACTCTCGCTACTAACGCTGTCAAAATAAGAACCGACCGCGGTGCAGCTCCTCGCCGAGGCGCACGACACGCTATCAAGTCCGGGATACTCGGCACCGGTGCCGGTGGGGTTGGGGACGGCCTGGATCGACCACGTGCGGCCGTTCCAGTGTTCGGCCACCAGGAGACCCTCCTTACTAACGCTGTCATAATAATCACCGACCGCGGTGCAACTTTTGGTCGAGGTGCACGAGACCCCGGTCAGGTAGGCGCCAACCGGGCCGGATGGGTTCTGGATCGCCCACGTGCGGCCGTTCCAGTGCTCGGCCAGGGGCTGAGCGTTCTCGTAGTCATTGGTGGAGTAGCTCCCCACCGCGATGCAGCTGGTGGCCGAGGCACACGACACGTCATCGAGCCCGGGCATCAGGACGCCGGATGGGTTGGGCGTGGCCTGCACCGTCCACGGGGTGGCCGCGCTGGCCGCGCCCGCACCCCAGACGGTCAGGACCGCCACCAAGCCGCTCACGATCATAAAGCGTCGTCGCATGGCTCTCCCCCTTAACAGCGTTCCCAAGCCACTGACGCTACTACTGGAGATAGCGATGACGATAGTGCGTTAAATCAGGGCAAGTTGGCCTCGATGGCGGCGAGGATCTCGGGGTCGTCAGGGGTGGTCCGGGGGCGGAACCGGGCCGCGACGGTGCCGTCCGGCCGGACCAGGAACTTCTCGAAGTTCCACTGGATGTCGTCGGCCTCGCCACCTGCGTCGGGAACCGACGTCAGCTCGGTGTAGATGGGGTGCCGGCCCGGGCCGTTCACCTCGATCTTGGCGAACATCGGGAAGGTGACACCGTAGGTCGCTGAGCAGAACTCGGCGATCTCATCGGCGGTGCCTGGCTCCTGCCCGCCGAACTGGTTGCAGGGGAACCCGGCCACCGCGAAGCCGCGATCAGCGAACTGCTCGTGCAGCTTCTCCAGCGCGGTGTACTGCGGCGTCAGCCCGCACTTGGAGGCCACGTTCACCACGAGCAGCAGCGAGCCAGCCGAGCCCAGCGAGGAATCGGCGCCGGAAAGGGTCTTGACCGGAATATCGAGTATCGTCACGCGCCCACGCTACCGGCTACCGGCTCCAGACCGATTCTCCGAGGTAGCCCCGTGCGATGGTAGTGACGTAGGAGTACACCGCGTCCTCGTCCCAAGTGCCGCTGCTCCCAGGCGAACACGTCCGGGTCCACGTACGCGGCCCGGGGCAGCATCCGGCTCTCCCCGAACGGCCGGAGCGCCGCTTCAAGCCCGGCCCGGTCCAGCGGGGGCGGAGCAGGAGCACCCACGTTTTGACTGACCATACAGTCAAGGCTAGGCGCGCCATCCTGCCCTGTCCAGCCGCCAACCAGGCCGGTATCCGGCCCGAGCTTGCGGATCACCGGTCGGGCTGCGGATACTGCTCCTATGGGTGACCGAAATGTGCTCGGCGGCGAGCTTGAGCCATGTGGGACCGATCCGCTGACTGGTTTCTACCGGGATGGCTGCTGCACCACCGGCCCTGAAGACCTCGGCAGCCACACGATCTGCGCCGTGGTGACCGCCGAATTCCTCGAGCACCAGCGTCGCATCGGTAACGACCTCAGCACGCCCATGCCTCAGTTCAGGTTCCCCGGCCTGGTCCCTGGGGACCGGTGGTGCGTGACCGCGGCCAACTGGCTGCAGGCGCACCGCGACGGGGCCGCCGCCCCGGTGGTGCTGGCCTCGACCCATCAGCGCGCGCTGGAGATCGTCCCGCTGGAGATCCTCAAGCCCTATTCCGTCGACGTTCCCGCCGATCTCGGCGCCCTCGAGGAGTAAGCTCCCCTCTGCTATACCGCGACGGTGCTGGCCGGTCAGAACCTCGGCCCAGGGGAGGAGCTGGCCGATGCCAAGGCACACAGAGGTCCGGAGCCGGGAAGGCGGCTTCAAAAACGATTCCTGCGCAGGCTGTTTTCTATGCGTACCGGTATCTACGGCTCGGCCGCCTCGACCGCAGAGCCGCTGCATATCGAGCCCGGCCCGGCCCGGCCCGGCCGAGCCGGAAGTCCGTCCGCAAGTAAGCCATCGCCCCGCGACACCGGAGCCCGCCCCGCGACACCGCGGCCCGTCCCGCGGTCATCGGGTACCCTCCGTCGTCACCACCGTGGCCTGACTGATCGCGCCGCCAGCACCGAACGCATGATGGCTTCCCGCTCAAGCACGATCAGCCGCATCCCCCGGCTCATTCCACCGCGCTCGAGCGCCGCCGTCGTCGCGGCCAGCGTCTCGGGTCCGGCCAGCGTGGCCGGGTACAACGCGCGGGCCAGGTTCCGCATGACCCGGACCTCCCGGCCCTCAAGCGCGGGCAGCGCTTCGGAGAAGTAACGCTCGCGGTAGCCCGTCAGAAGCGCTTCTTGCCCCGGCACCCAGAACCCGTTCGCGTAGGCGAGGGCGATCCGCCACTCCTGGTCCGCCGCAAGCGCCGCGTTCCAGGCTTCCTCCTTGGCCGCCGCGTCCGGCCGCGAAGCCCGGCCGGTGGCCCGGTTCTGCTCTCCGTCGACGGGATCCAGCCGGCTCAGCTCATCGATGTCGGCCTCGGCGGCCAGGCCGCGCTCGGCCAGCGTCCGCACGATCCGCCCGCGCAGACCGCCGTTAACCGTCAGCCCGCCCGGCGGCCGCCCGGACAGCCACCCCCGCAACCGCTCGAGCTGATCGTCGCCGTCAGCGCTCGCCGCGAACCCCGCCGCCAGCGCCTGCTGCCGCGGTCCGGCCGACCGCGCCACGCCGTCCAGGCAGGCGTCCGCCACCCGCGCTCGCAGCAGGTCCCGCTCCGCCACCGGCGCGTACTCGTCGGCGCAGCTCACCGCCCGCTCGATCAGCACCTCAAGTCCGGGCACAGGCAAAGAACCGGAATCGCCGAGCCGCCGGATCACCAGCCCGGCGAAGTCGGAGGCGGCCAGCGCGCCGTCGGTCACCATCCGCCAGGCCGCGTTCCAGCACACCGCCTCGGTCAGCGGGTCGCCCACGTCCATGGCGGCCTGCGCCAGCGCACCCAGCGTCCGCTCGTCGAACTCGATGGCCGCGTAGGTCAGGTCGCCGTCGTTGAGCACGACCGCGGCTGGCTCCGCCTCCCCGGCCGGCCACGCTATGTCGGTGCGCGCCCCGCTGATCTCCGCGCTGATCACCCGCCGCCGTCGCAGCCGGTTTCCGTCCAGGTCGTAGAGCCCGATCCCAATCCGGTGCGTCCGCGGCACGTCCTGCGCCACGACCAGCGCCCGAGCCCCGCCTGGGCCGTCCGTCCACGAGGCCGACAGCGTGCTCGCTCCCTCGGTGCGCAGCCACGTCTGCGCCCACCCGGTCAGGTCCCGGCCCGCGCACTCCGACCAGCACGCCACCAGGTCATCCAGGCTCGCCCCGCCGCCGCCGAACCTCCTCAGGTACTCCGACAGGCCGCGGTGCAGCGCGTCCTGGCCGATCAGCGTGCCCAGCTGCCGGATGACGGCGGCGCCCTTGGAGTAGGTCAGCGCCGGCAGCCGGAACAGCGCGTCGGCCGCGCTGGCCACCGGCGAGGACACCGGCTGCCGGCCAGGCAGCTCGTCGGCGGCGTAGGCGCGCGGCTTCTCCAGGTAGCCGAACACGGCCCACGGGTCGCTGGCGGAGTCCACGTCCGCGGTGTTACTGAGGTAGGTGGCCATCGCCTCGTCCAGCCACAGGTCGTCCCACCAGCGCATGCTCACCAGACCGCCGAACCACAGGTGGGCCACCTCGTGCGTGGCCAGGTTCACCACGAAGTCGTCGTCCGGATCGGACATGCGAGCCAGCAGGCTCTCGTTGACCAGCATCAGCCCGGGGATGCACACCCCCAGGGCGCTCAGCCCTGGCACGAACGCGATGTCGTACTTCGGGGACGGACAGGGCACCCCCAGGATCCGCTCGTAGTGCTCAAGCGCCTGCCGCGCGATCTGGCCGAACTGGCCGATGTTCCCGACCCCCTCCGCGCCGTCAAGCGACGGCCGCCTCCGCAGGCTCACGGGTACCGCCTGCTCCCCGGCCGGCCCGCGCCAGACCTCCGCATACGGTCCGGCGGCGATCGTCAGGTCGTACGGCCGGGTGCCGCGCACCGGCTCGAACCGCCACGTCCCTGTCTGTCCCGGCGCCGGCCGTTCCCGCACCGGCCCGTTGGTGACGCAGTCCCAGCCGCCCGGCAGCACCAGGCTCAGCGTGCTGACAGCGGTCAGGTCCGGCTGGTCGAAGCAGCAGAACACGCTGGGCGTCTCGGTCGGGTAACCCATCAACATCAGGTAAGTCGCGCCGTCGGCCGGGTCGGTGTACCGGGTCAGCCCCCGGATCCCGCGGGAGTACGCCACCTCGGCGTCGACCACGAGCACGTTCCCCGCGGCTAGCCCCGGCAGCTCCAGACGTCCGTCGGCGACCGGCCCGACCGCCTGTCCGTTCAGCACCGCGCCGAGCACCGCCGTCGTGGTCAGCTCGGCGAACGTACCCGCCCCTGGCTCCCGGCAGCCGAACCGGACCTCGGTCCGCGACCGGACCGGATCGGCGGTGAGATCGAGCATCACGTCATAGGACTCGACGTCGATCAAGGCGGCCCGGCCCCTGGCTTCAGCTTCCGTCAGCGCTGTCACCCGCCCACCCTTTCACACGATTTTCCCGCCGAACGGCCGGTGCTGAGGCAGCTGGGGCGGGCGCGGTCGCTTCCGTCGCTGTACTGTCTGAGCCTTATAGTGATCGACGTGGACTAGCGAGGGAGATGGCTGATGGCGTTTACCGAGGACGAGGTTGCCTACCTGACGTCACAGCCGCTAGCCCGGATCGCCACCGTCGGCGATGACGACCAGCCAGACGTCGCTCCGGTGGGCTTTGAGTTCGACGGGACCTACCTATGGGTCGGCGGCCGGGCGCCCGAGCGGACCAGGAAGTTCCTCAACGTCCAGGCGGGTCACGCCAAGGTCGCCCTGGTCGTCGACGATCTCGTGGCCACCGATCCGTGGACGCCGCGGTTCCTGCGGGTGTATGGCACGGCCAAGCTGATGGAGCGCCCCGGCCGGTTCGGCCCGGGGATGTACATGCGGATCACCCCGGAGATCTCATGGAGCTGGAACCTGCAGGGCCGGCCCTACGGCGACGACGCGCTGCAGCAAGGCCCGCGGCGGACCGTGCACCGGTGATGCGCTAGCCCTCGTCCGAGGGCATCCGGTACCGCGGCAGCGGTGTCGGCAGCAGCACGACGAACCCGGCGATGCCGCCGAGGGTCGCCACCCACAGCGCCGGACGCAGCCCGTACCAGGTCCCGAGCAGCCCGCCAAGCAGCGCGCCCAGCGGCCGGGTGCCGTAATTGGCGGCCTGGAAGGCCCCGGTCACCCGGGACCGCAGCGTATCCGGGATCACCGCGGCGAAGATCGCCCCGATGCTGATGTCGAGCAGCATGACCCCGAACCCGCTCGCGAACTCCGCCGTGAACAGCATGGCCAGCACCAGCGGCATCCGCCCGTGAGCCAGCGGCCATAGCGTCAGCGGCGCGGTGAACAGCAGAGCGCCGGCTGCGTAGACCCAGCCGACCCCGATCCGAACCGAGAGGCGCTTGGTCAACAGCGAGCCAAGCAGCCCGCCCACCGCCGCCATGCCGAGCAGCACGCCGACCACGCCGGGCCGGATGTGCAGCACGCGCACCGCGTAGAGCAGGTAGAGCGCGTTGAACATGAGGTTGAAGAAGTTGACGGTGGCCACCGCGATCAGCGAGGCGCGGACGATGCCTGAGCCGACGATGAACCGGGCGCCGGCCAGCACCGACCCCGGGCCGCGATCACCCGGCGGCTCGGCCGGCCGGATCCGGCTCAGGAAGAACGCCGAGCCGAGGAACGACAGCGCGTCCGCTCCGATGGCGACCGGGGCAGAGAGCAGGTCCACCAGTATGCCGCCCAGGCTCGGGCCGCCCACGAACGACATGGCCCGGCTGCCGTAGACCAGTGACTGCCCGTCCACGTACCGCTCTGGCGCCACGATCGAGGTGAACAGCGTGCCGTCCGACACGTTGAACAAGATGCTCAGTGTCCCGGCGCCGAACATGACCGCGAACAGCTGTGCCAGCGTCAGCACGTGCAGGCCGTAGCAGGCCGGGATGGATGCGAACAGCGCGGCCCGGCCCAGGTCGGCGGCGATCATCGTCCGCCTGCGCCGCCCGCGCCGGTCCACCCAGGCCCCGGCCGGCAGCCCGAACAGCAAGCTGGGCAGCCATTCGAGCGCGGTCAGAAGACCCATCTGGAAGGCGCCCGCGTGCAGCGCGAGCACGGCCGCCAGCGGCAGCGCGAGCCCCGAGATCTGGTCGCCGAACATCGAGATCGTCGAGGCGCTCCAGTACCGGCGGAACACCCGGTCGCGCAGCAGCACAGGAATCATGTCAGCGCGCCCTCGGCCGCAGGTCGTTCGGGAAGGCCAGGTGCAGGTAGCTGACCAGCCGCGCGTCTGGCGGCCGCAGCTCCGGCTTGAGCTGGCGCTCGAAGTAGGTGTCGACCACTTCGAGAACCTTGCGCCCGAGCTCGTCCAGTTCCCCGGCGGTGACCCAGAGGATCCGGTCGCCAAGCCAGTCCGCCCGCTGCCACTCGGGCGGCTGGTCCGGACGCGCCTCCAGCCAGCGCATCAGCTGCTCGAAGTACCGCTCGGCGACGACCGTGCTCAGCAGGCTGGCCGCCGCGGCGGCCTCCGGCGTGTCCGGGGTCGCGTCCCAGTCGGTCGACGTCGTGGTCGCCTGCCATGGCTTCTCCCGCCCGGTCCCGCCCCCGGCCTCCTCGACCAGCCCGTACTTGGCCAGCTGCCGCAAGTGGAACGAGCACGTCCCGGACGACTCGCCCAGTAGCTCAGCGGCCCGCGTCGCGGTCAGCGGCCCCTCCGTGCGCAGCAGCCCCACCAGCGCCATCCGCACTGGATGCGCATACGCCCGCAGCGCCCGCGGATCCGTCAGCCGGGTAACCGTCCGACCTCGCGCCGCCCCCTCCTGGTCAGACCGTGCGTCGTCCCCGCCAGCTCTCGTGCCCTCATCGCCCGCTGCCATGCCGCCAAGATAGCTTTGCAAAGATAAGTTTGCAAAGGTTTCTTCGGAAGACCTTTTTATCCGAACGGACTCCGGTGCGTGCCCCTCCGCCAGCCCGCCGCCTGCCGGGGCGGAAGAACGGGGCGTCTCACGCTGTTCGGACAAGTCGTGGATGACATTTCCCCTGCCCTGACCTTCGGTCCGCGAGACGTGCCGCTTTCCGTGCTCGACCTGGCGCCCGTTCCGGACGGAGGGAGCGCGGGGGAGGCCCTGCGCGCCACGACCGAACTGGCCAGGCGGGCCGAGCAGCTTGGTTTCCGCCGGTTCTGGGTGGCCGAGCACCACAACATGCCCGGCATCGCCAGCTCGGCGCCTCCGGTGCTGATCGGCCACATCGCCGACGCGACGCAGACCATCCGGGTGGGCTCCGGCGGGGTGATGTTGCCGAACCACGTCTCGCTGGTGGTCGCCGAACAGTTCGGCATGCTCGAGGCCCTCCATCCGGGCCGCATCGACCTCGGCATCGGCCGCGCGCCCGGGACGGACCAGGTCACGGCGGCGGCGCTGCGCCGCTCGCCCGAGGCGCTGTCGGCCGACGACTTTCCCGAGCAGCTCATGGACCTGGTGGGCTTCTTCACCGGGCAATGGCCCGACCAGCACCCGTTCGCGCAGATCACCGCGATGCCCGGCCTAGGTCACCGGCCGGCCATGTGGCTGCTCGGCTCCAGTGGCTACAGCGCCCAGGTGGCCGGCCTGCTCGGCCTCCCGTTCGCCTTCGCGCACCACTTCAGCGCGGCTAACACCCTGCCCGCGCTGGCCCTGTACCGCCAGCACTTCCGCCCGTCGGAGATCCTTGAGCGCCCGCAGGCGATGGTCGCGGCCGCGGTCATCTGCGCGGACACCGACGAACGGGCCCGCTTCCTGGCCGGTTCCGGCGCGCTGTCCTTCCTGCGCCTGCGTTCTGGTCGTCCGGGCCCGGTCCCCTCGCCGGAGGAGGCCGCCGCTTACCCCTACAACGAGCTGGAGCGCGCGTTCGTCGAGGACCGGCAGGCCTCGAGCATCATCGGCTCACCCGAGACCGTCGCCCGCAAGATCACCGAACTGGTGCAGGCAACCGCTGCCGACGAACTGATGATCACCACCATGGTCTACGACCCCGCCGACCGCCTGCGCTCCTTCGAGCTAGTGGCTGGCCTCGCCCGCGCCTCCCACCCGGCCGCCGTCACCTGATCCCGGTTACCCGCCTCGCCGGGACCCGGCGGCGCCAGCGTTCGGCGCGCCGGTCGGCGATGATCTGCCTGACCACGTTGCGCCCGGGGATGCCGGTGACTCCGCCGCCGCCGTGGGTGGCCGAGCCGGCCTGGTACAGGCCGCGTACCGGTGTGCGCAGGTCGGCGAATCCGGCCGCCGGCCTGGCGTGGAACATCTGCCCGAGCGACAGTTCGCCGTGGAAGATGTTCCCGCCCACCAGCCCGTACTCTTCCTGCATCTGGTGCGGCCCGATCACCTGCCGGTGCAGGACCGAGTCGGTGAACCCGGGCGCGACGGTCTCGAGCCTGGCGAGGACCCGGTCGGCGTAAGCCTCCAGGTCGGCGTCATGAGGCGCATCGGCGTAGCCGTAGGGCACCCACTGGGTGAACAGCGACATGATGTGCTGGCCGGGCGGCGCGAGTGAGTCGTCGAACACGCTGGGGATGCAGATGTCGGCGAACGGCACCGTGGCCGGGGTCCCCGAGACCGCCTGCTGGAACGCGTTCTCGATGTCGTCGAGCGATTCGGCCAGCACGATCGTGCCGCCGTAGACCGCGGGGTCGGGGTCTGGGTGGCTGGCGAACACGGGCAGCCGGCCGAGAGCCAGGTTGATTTTCACGGTGCCGCTGCGGCTGCGCCAGCCGCGGATGTCGGCGACGAAGTCGGCGGGAAGCTCGGCCGGGTCGAGCAGGCGCAGGAACGAGATCTGCGGATGCGCGGTGGTGATGACCACCGGCGCGTCGATCGACTCCCCGCTGGCCAGCGTCACCCCCAGGGCCCGGCCGTCCCTGGTACGGATCTTGGCCACCTCGGCGTCGGTCCTGACCTGCGCCCCGAACATCCGGGCGGCCCGGGCCAGCGCCCCCGTCACCCCGCCCATGCCGCCGCGCGGGAAGCCCCAGGCGCCGGAGAGCCCTTCGGTCTCGCCGATGTGGTGGTGCAGCATGACGTAGGCGGTTCCGGCCGAGCGCGGCCCCGCCCAGGTCCCGATCACCCCGGACACGGACAGCAGGCCCCGCATCGCGTCGCTGTCGAAGTATTCCTCGAGCAGGTCCGCGATGCTGCCGGTGAGCAGCCGGGTCACGTCCACCGCCCCGCGTTCGTCGATGCCGCGCAGTCCGGTGAGCAGCCGCGCCTGCCGGACCAGGTCCTGCGGCCGCCGTGACCCGAGCCGGGGCGGGATCTGGTGCAGCAGCGGCCCGAGGACCCGGCCGATGCCGGCCAGGTGCTTTTCGTACCGCGGGTAGGCGTCCGCGTCGAGGGGCGAGAACTTGGCGATCTCGGCGTGCCGCTGGGCCGGGTCGTCGGGCAGCCGCAGGTAGCGGCCGTCGGCTCGCGGCGCGAAGTAGGGACCCTGCGGGTACACGTGATAGCCGTGCTGTTCCAGCCGCAGGTCACGGACCAGATCCGGGGGGAGCAGCGAGACCACGTAGGACAGCGACGTCACCGTGAAGTCGGGTCCGAACGGATGCTCGCTGACCGCCGCGCCGCCGGTGACGCCACGCCGTTCGCAGACCACCGTCTTGAGCCCAGCGCGGGCCAGGTAGGCCGCGGCGACCAGCCCGTTGTGCCCTCCGCCCACCACGACGACATCCGCCTGTCCCGTCACCGGCCGTCCTTTCCTCCAGTTGTCTCCCGCCGACGGTACGGGACACCGATGCTGTTTACATAGTCCTGTCGCCGCCGCTGAACGGAGCACCCCGACGTGGACACATCGCAGGCCGGTCCTGGCCCCGTCGTGATCGCGGTCGCCCAGCTCGCGATCACCGTGGGTGAGCCCGAAGCCAACCGGCAGGCTGCCGCGGCCGCGGTGACCGAGGCGGCGCAGGCAGGCGCGCGGCTGGTGGTGCTGCCTGAGCTGTGCGATTCCGGCTATGTCTTCGGCGACGGCGACGGCGACGGCGACGGCGACGGCGACGGCGACGGCGACGGCGACGGCGACGGCGACAGGCCCGCGGCCGCCGAGGCGCGCGGACTCGCCGCGCCCGCGGATGCCAGCCTCACGCTGCGCCAGTGGCATTCCCTGGCCGGCCAGCATCAGCTGGTCATCGCCGGCGGGTTCTGCGAGCTCGGCGCCGACGGGCGCCTCTACAACAGCGCGGCCGTGGTCGACGGGTCAGGTACCAGGACCGTCTACCGCAAGGCCCACCTGTGGGATGCCGAGAAGCTTGTCTTCACCCCCGGCGACGCACCGCCACCTGTGGTGGACACCGCGCTCGGCCGGGTGGCCCTGATGATCTGTTACGACCTGGAATTTCCCGAATGGGTGCGGCTGGCCGCGCTTGACGGCGCCGACCTGATCGCCGCCCCGGTGAACTGGCCATCCGGGGGCCGGCCGGCCGGCGAGCGTCCCGCCGAGGTCATCAAGGCGCAGGCCGCGGCCGCCACCAACGGGATCTTCGTCGCGGTGGCTGACCGGTGCCTGACCGAGCGGGGTGTGTCCTGGATCAGCGGTTCTGTCATCGTCGGTCCCGACGGCTACCCGCTGGCCGGCCCGGTTCTCGCCGACCGCCCCGCCGTGCTGCATGCCGTCTGCGACCTGTCCCGCGCCAGGGACAAGCAACTCGCCGGTGACAACGACCTCCTGGCCGACCGCCGGCCGGACCTGTACCGGAAGATATTCGGTCGAGCAGACTAGGGTGAGCGTGCAGGAACCGGGGCAGGGGCCACATCGGGCCGTTGCGGCGATGGTGCCGTACGGCAGGAAAATGGAGGATAACGTGCCGATTGCGACAGTCAATCCCGCTACCGGGCAGACCGTGAAGACCTTTGACGAGCTGAGCGAGGCGGACCTCGAGCGCCGCCTGGCCGCCGCCCAGGCGGCGCACGCCAGCTACCGCCTGACCAGCTTCGACACCCGGGCCGGGTGGATGCGCCGGGCGGGCGGGATCCTCGACGATGAGCGGGATCAGATCGCGGCAATGATGACCACGGAGATGGGCAAGACGCTGGCCGCCTCCAAGGCCGAGGTCGCCAAGTGCGCCGCCACCTGCCGCTACTACGCCGACCACGCCGCCGGATTCCTGGCCGACGAGCCCGCCGACGCCAAGGCGGTCGGGGCCGAGAAAGCCTACGTCAGCTACCAGCCGATCGGGCCGGTGCTGGCCATCATGCCGTGGAACTTCCCGCTCTGGCAGGCCATGCGTTTCGCCGTCCCGGCCCTGATGGCCGGCAACGTAGGGTTGCTGAAGCACGCGTCGAACGTGCCGCAGACGGCACTGTTCATGCAGGATCTGTTCGCCCGGGCCGGCTTTCCCGAGGGGACCTTCCAGACCCTGCTGATCGGCTCGTCCCGGGTCGAGGCGGTGCTGCGCGATCGGCGGGTGGCGGCCGCGACGCTCACCGGTTCTGAACCGGCCGGCCAGGCGGTGGCGGCCATCGCCGGCGACGAGATCAAGAAGGTCGTGCTCGAACTCGGCGGCAGCGACCCGTTCGTCGTCATGCCGTCGGCTGACCTGCAGGCGGCGGCCCAGGTGGGCGCGGTGGCCCGCTGCCTGAACAACGGCCAGTCCTGCATCGCGGCCAAGCGCTTCATCGTCCACGAGGCGGTCTACGACACCTTCGAGCGCCTGTTCACCGAGCAGATGGCGGCCAAGCGGGTCGGGGATCCGATGCTGGACAGCACCGACGTCGGACCGCTGGCCTCGGAACAGCAGCGCGATGACGTCGAGAAGCTGGTGGTCGACGCGGTGGCCAGCGGAGCCAAGGTGCTCTGCGGCGGCGCCGCCCCCGACCAGCCCGGCTTCTACTACCCGCCCACCGTCCTGGCCGGCATCACCGCCGAGATGCGAGTGCACCTCGAGGAGGTGTTCGGCCCGGTGGCCACCCTGTACCGGGTCAGCGACATCGACAGCGCGATCGAGCTCGCCAACGTCACCTCGTTCGGGCTCGGCGCGAACGCCTGGACCAACGACGAGCAGGAGCGGAGTCGTTTCATTCGTGATCTGGCGGCCGGGATGGTTTTCATCAACGGCAACGTGACCTCCTATCCGGAGCTGCCCTTCGGAGGCGTGCGGCGGTCCGGCCACGGCCGGGAGCTCTCCAGCCACGGGATCCGCGAGTTCTGCAACGCGAAGACGGTGTGGATCGGTGCGTCCGGCCGCGGCTGAGCTCGGGTCCGCGACTACCCTCGCCCGCGCCGCCAGCGCGGCTTGCGCTTGTCCAGGAACGCCCGCATCCCTTCCCTGGCGTCGGGGAGCTGGCTGGTCGCGGCCATGACCTCGACGGCGTAAGCGTAGGCCTTGGGCTGGTCAAGATCGATCTGCGCGTACAGCGCCTGCTTGCCGATGCCCTTGCTTTCCGCCGATCCCCGGGTGACGCGGTCCAAGAGGTCATGGACGGCCGAGTCGAGCTGGGCTGCGGGCACCACCCGGTTGACCAGGCCCCAGTCCAGCGCGGTGCGCGCGTCGATGACGTCGCCGGAAAACGCCATTTCCGCCGCCCGTTTGCGGCCGACGTTCCGGGCGACGGCCACCATCGGGGTGTGGCAGAACCAGCCGCCCTTGCCGCCGGGTGCGGCGAACCCTGCCTCTTCGCTGGCCACGGCCAGGTCGGCGCTGGCCACCAGCTGGCATCCCGCCGCCGTCGCCAGTCCGTGCACCCGCGCCACCACCGGCTGGGGCACCTGCTGGATCAGCGTCATCAGCTCGGTGCAGGTCATCAGCAGCGAACGAACCCCGGGCAGGTCAGCGTCGGCCACGTCGGCGAAGTCGTGCCCGGCGCAGAACACCGGGCCGTTACCCGCCAGCACGATGCCCAGGGCATCGCTGTCGCCGATCTCGCCGAACGCCGCGATCAACTCGAGCATGTGCTCGCGTGACAAGGCGTTGCGGCGCTGCGGCCGGTTCATCGTGACGGTGGCGAAATCGCCCGAACGCTCCACCAGGATGTGATCAAAGGTCATGACACCAGTTAAGCCCGGCCCAGCCCCCATCGCCACCCCGCCCGTCATACCCGTACTGGCCCGCTGCCGCCTCCTCGTATTCTGCCGTATGAGCAGCAGCGGTCACCTGGACGGGCGGTTCACGGTCATCTGGACGGTCCTCACGTGGTCATATAGACGGGTGGCACGGTTGCCGGTTTCCCTGGTCAGACGGCATAGTGTGGCGCGGGTGGTGGATAGCCTCGGCCCGCTGACCGAGAGGCAGCGTGATGCGCTGGGCAGGCTGCTGCGCCGTAGCTCTTGAATGGGTCAGAGTTTGAGATGGCGGTTGGGTGCCATCGCGGCATCCGCGAACTCGGGCATCTCGACTACCTCGGCTCCAGTCTGCTTGAGTAGTTCGATGCCCTGGCAGTCAGCGACGAACAACGACGGCTCACGCCATGCGGTGACGACTCGGCCTATACGGGAATTGATGATGAGCTGAGTGCAGGCGACGGGCCGCGATTTGCGTTCCGAGCACGGTTCCAGCGTGGAGTAGATCGTTGCTCCGTTTAGCCGCGGGTCGCCGGGTGCGACTTTGCTCAGTGCCGACTCTTCGGCGTGAACATGCGGGTCATCCTCACGCGACCAGCCACGAGCGACCTCGTTGCCGTTGTTGTCCACGATCACCGCGCCTACCGAGTAGGCGTGATCGGACACCGGGCAATTGCGCGCGAGTTCGCATGCGAGAGTCATCCATGCGCTGTCATCGGGCACAGTCGTCATTGGTCCATCCTGGTCATATCGTCGGCAGAGCTTGAGCTAGGGCTTCACGGAAGCGCGTAGTGGCGTCGGACGCGCGGGCTCGCGAGACGTCCCGGTCCAGGGTCGCGAGTTCGGCGAGGATTCGCGCTGACCTGGTTTCCGCGCCGATGGTGAGCGCCTGTAGCCCGAGCGATGAAGCGTGGTCCATCTCGTTGCAGGGCGTTGCGGCCACGACGCTGCGCGTACTCCGCAGGACGGCCGGTCCGGTCGGCGCGGGCTGAGGCGTCACGGCGGGAGTTTGACGACCGTCATCCCGGTCACCGAACCAGGGTTGTCCATGGCGGCCAGCGCCCGGCCGATGCCCTCGAGTTCGATCACGCGGCCAATCGTCAGCTGCGGCCGGAGGGTGCCGTCCGCCACCATCGTCATCATGGGGGGGTAGTCACGGGCGGCCATGCCGTGCGAGCCATATATCTCCAGTTCCCGCCCGATGACCAGGTCCATCGGGATCGGCGGCGTAGCGGCTGGGCCCGGCAGCAGTCCGACCTGGATGTGCCGTCCGCGGCGGCGCAGGCAGCGCACCGAGTTCACCGCGGTCGCCGCCGAGCCGAGCGCGTCGATCGACACGTGCGCCCCGCCGCCGGTGATCTCCCCGACCGCGGTGACGGTATCCGGGCCGGCCGGGACGGCGAACTCCGCGCCGAGTTCGCGGGCCCGGTTCAGCGCCGCCGGCATGACGTCCACGGCGACCACACGAGCGCCGAGGGCGGCGGCGATCATCACCGCCGACAGCCCGACACCGCCGCAGCCGTGCACGGCCAGCCAGTCACCCGCCTGCACCCGGCCGTGCCGGGTCACCGCCCGGAAGGCGGTGGCGAACCGGCAGCCCAGGCACGCGGCCGTGACGAAATCGAGTGCCTCGGGCAGCCGGACCAGGTTCGCGTCCGCCGCGTGGATCGCCACCATCTCGGCGAAGGACCCCGGCCCGGTAAAGCCCGGCTGGGTCTGCCGGGGGCACACCTGCGCGTCGCCGGCCAGACAGAACTCACACCGGCCGCAGCCGCAGGCGAACGGCACCGTCACCCGGTCCCCGGCCCGCCACCCGGTCACCGCAGCCCCGGTCTCGACCACCACTCCGGCGAGCTCATGCCCGCCGACGTGCGGCAACACGACGGGGTCGTGTCCCTTCCAGGCGTGCCAGTCCGACCGGCAGACGCCGGTCGCGCCCACCGCGATCACGGCCCCGTCGGCGGGGCAGGCCGGATCGGCCACCTGCGTGAGCACCGGAGTGACCCCGTAGCCGGAGTAGACCACCGCTCTCATGCGCCCAGCCTAGGTGTCGCTGCATCGCGCGCGATACCGAAGAACGGAGACCGCAACCCCAAGCGCGCGACGTCCGACCCAACACGGCGGGCCCGTGTGCGTAGTACTCGGTATGGACGACAACATGATGGTCCTGGCGAGGATGCGTGGTGCGGAAATGCTATTACCCGTACGCCGACGGACAGGACATCAAGGTACTCAGCGGCCAGGTCAAGCTATCCGGCGCGATGCTGGCCAATCCCGCGGGGCAGCCTGACGACCTCCTGATCGCCGCTGGGCAGGTGGTGGTCACCGGCGAGGTCACTACGGTGGGATATCGGCAGGTGATCGTGGCCGGTCAGCTAGCCGCGCCTGCCGCCAGCCGAGACGTGATCGAGCCGAGGATCCAGGCGCAGGGTCAGGTGGCCTGGTATCTGGGCGAAAACCCAAGGGTCTTCAACGACGACATCACCCTCGGCCGGGACTTCTTCCGGTTGCTCGATCGCCCGGCCAGCCTGGTGGTCTTCGGTGATCTGACCATCGCGGCCGGTGTCACAGAGACCATGGTGCAGGAGAAGATCACCAGCCTCGTCACGTTCGGCGACTGGGTCGTGCCACCCGAACTCGTGGGGGTGCTTCAGGTCCTGGCCACCGACGCAGATCCACGCCTACTTCACCGGCCGGACCGGCGACCGGGAGTCGGCCGCCGACTTGATGCAGGACGTTTTCCTGCGGGTATGGCAGCATCTGGAGGAGCTGACCGACATGCCGGACGACCGGCAGCGGGCGTGGATCTTCACCGTGGCCAGGAACCTATCGGTTGACGTGCGCCGGCATCTTCGCATCCAGGCCGGCGCCATGGAAGCCTTGGTTCATGAGCCGGCCAGGGCGCCTCGGTCAGCCAGCGCCACGGTCATCGCCGCCGAACGCGCCGCGATCGTGGGCGAGGCGATCAGGCTGCTTCCTGAACAGCAACGAGTCACCCTCACCATGGCGGCCGCCTCCGGGCTGACCAGCAGTGAAATAGGTGCCGCCCTGGGCGTGCCCGCCGGCACCGTCCGCTACCGCCTATCGCTGGCCAGGCGAGCTCTGAGCCTTGTGCTCGACCGCTACGACTACCCCGCGGAGAAATAGATGAGCCTCGACGACGATCTCGCGGCCTGGGCCGCCACGGTCCGCCTTCGCGATGACGAGGCGGCCGTCATCTTCCAACGGCTCGTCAGGACGCCAGCGCCAGTTCCCGTGGCCAAGTCCCGACTTGACTCGTCCTGGTGGCGCGACTTCAATGCCGACTTCGCCGCACGATTGATCGCCAGCACCCGCCCGGCGCGACGGGCGGCCTGAGGCAAGCCGGCCGAACTCCGCCGGCCCGCTGACCTGCCCGTCTTTCCAGAGACGTGATTCAAACCCGCAAGCTGGGTATGTATGGCCTGCCGAGCAATTACCCACTAATCTAGTCGAAATTATAAGATGAGGAGTCTTCTCCCTTTGGAGGCCCCGTGACTATGCCCGACTTCCTGGTGATCGGTGCCCCGAAGGCGGGGACTACGGCGCTGCATGCGGCGCTCGCCCGGCATCCGGGACTGTACATGTCGGCGATCAAGGAGCCGAAGTTCTTCCTTTCCGACGGGCCTCCGCCCGCGAAGGGCGGACCCGGTGACGCGCTGACCTACCGGGAGCACGTCTGGCGCCGGCCGGACTACGAGGCACTGTTCGACCCGGCTCCGGCCGGGACGCTGCGCGGTGAGTCGACCCCGCTTTACCTGTACGATCGGGCCGCGATGCGCCGGATACGGGAGACGTTGCCCGGCGCCAAGCTGATCGTGATCGTGCGCGACCCGGTGGAACGCGCGCACTCCAACTGGACCCATCTGTGGTCGGCGGGCCTTGAGCCTATCGGCGACTTCGTCCGGGCCTGCGCGGAGGAAGAGCGCCGGGCGGCGGCCGGCTGGGCCAGTTTCTGGCACTACATCGGGCTCGGCCTTTACGGCGAGCAACTCGAGTACCTGTTCACGCTGTTCCCGCGTGAGCAGGTGCTGGTCCTGCGCTACCGGCTGCTAGTCGACGAGCCGGCCCAGAGCCTGGACCGGATCTGCGGGTTCCTCGGGGTGGAGAAGGGCGTGCTGACCGAGATACCGCGGCACAACGTCACCTCACATCCGGAGTCGACGCTGGCGCACAGCGCCGTGTCGCTCGCGCAGCGGGCCGCCACCGCGGTGGGTACCAAGATCCCCGGCCTCACCGCGGCCACCCTGACCGGTCCGCTCGAGCGGTTCCTGCAGCGGCACAGCCGCGAGCGGCAGCCGCTGAGCTGGGAGCAGCGTCAGGAACTCCTGCCGAGGTTCGAGACCGACATCAAGCTCCTCGAGGACATCCTCGGCGAAAGCTTTGCTGACTGGAGCCAGCCCAGGCAGCGGTCGGGCGGGATGGTCGGCGGCAGGCCGGCCGGGCAGGGCCAGGCCAGGAACGGCCGCCGGTTCACTCATTTAACGGAGCCCGCTAAGGTCGGGGCCGCTGACCGAGCCGGGGGAGCCGCTAACGCAGCTCGGTGACCAGCGCGTGCGACCCGTCCGGTCTGGTCATCTCGTAGTAGAGCCGCTGCCGTCCGTCGGGCAGCGGCACGATGTCCAGGTACCGCAGGCCGCCGCCATGATAAGGCGAGAACGCGAGGGGCTCGGTCCGGATCGGGGTCAGCGCGGCCGCGTCGGTCCCGGTCGCCACCCCGGTCCGCTCTTCGTAGTTCTCCGCGGCGCTGGCCCGCCCGTCGTAGTAGGCCGTGACCGCGTCCCCTTCGAAGTGCACCGCGCTGACCCGCGTGCCGCGGGCATCCCACTGACCCGGGGTGCCGCTCAGCGCGGTGCCGTGCCAGGTCCAGGTCAGGCCCTCGGTACTCGTCGCGTACTCGGTGGTCATCTGGTCGGTCTGCAGCGGGTCGTCCAGCGGATGGCAGGAAGCCCACAGGTGCCACTGACCGCTGTGGTGGACGATGACCGGGTCCTTCACGCCGGTCTTGGCGTCCCCGGGCAGCACTGTCTCCCGGTCCCGGACGTCGAACTCAGCTGGGTGCGCGGCCTCGGTCATCTCGACCCGCCAGTGCTTGGTGCCGGTCGTCGCGCAGCTCAGGTAGAGGCGCCAGCGACCTGACGGCGTGCGGACCAGGGCGGGACGTTCTAGCGACTCGGTGTTCATCTGCCGCTTGCCGATCGTCAGCAGCGTCTCGAACCGCTCGCCGTCCGTCGAGCGCGCCACCACGACGGCGTAGCCGCGACCCTGGCCGATGGGCCGCCTGAGCCGGTAGGCGAGGAAGATCTCACTGTCCCCCGCGACTGCGGAGGGTGCGCCTGACCAGTATCCGGGTCCGGAGCCGGGTGATTCGGCGGCAACGACACCCTGATCAGGTCGGGGCAGCAGCATGAGGGCGTCCCTTTCTCCGTTATTCACGTCGGAATAATAGACAACAACAGCACCCCTCGTGTGCTTCCGTGCCCATCCTAGCGGGAACCATTCCTGCTCAAGGGTCCGCGGCGGCTCTATCGTAGGACCCGGTCTTAGTACCCTGCGGAGGTCGTGGGCGCGTAGGTGGCTGGCGCCGAGCTCGTGCTGGCCGGCGAAGACGTGCCAGGGCTCGGCGACGTGCTGGACGCGGTCGGGGTAGGGGATGCGCCCGGCGATGGTGCCGTGGTCGCGTACGACGGCGTGCCCGCAGGCGTAGACGAGGTCCACGGCCCGCTGGTGGCGGGGGAGGAGGCCCGCCCCAAGGGGGCCTGTGCCGAGGCGGCCCGCCCCGAGGAGGCCTGTGCCGACGTGGCGGCGGCCGGTGCGCTGCGGGCCCCGGCCGCGGTCTGGCCGCGGCCCGCATGTGACCGGTTGTTGGTGGCGGTCAGGGCAAAGCCGGCTGTGGCACTTGCCCCGAGCAGCCCAGCGACGATCACCGCCGCCGCCAGCGGACGCCAGCGGTTCCTGGGACGGTGCCGGGGAGGCTGGTTCTCTCGCCGCGGCGGCTGACCGGCTTCCTCCCGGTGGGTCAGCGGCGCGGCCAGCGCCGGAACAGCGATGAACGTCCGGGTCACCGTATCGGGCAGCCAGCCTGCCGCGGGCTGAACCCTCCCGGCCAGCAGGTCAGCCGCGGTGGGACGCTGACCAGGGTCCTTGGCCAGGCAGCGCTCGACCAGGGGACGTATCTCGGCCGGCAGGCGGTCCAGCTGCGCCGGGCTGTGGACCACGCGGTAGACCAGCGCCGGGGTCGACCCGGTGCCGAACGGCCCCCCGCCGGTGGCGGCGAAGGCCAGCACCGCCCCCAGGCTGAAGATGTCGCTTGGCGGCCCGACCTCCCGGCCTTCGGCCTGTTCCGGGGACATAAACCCGGGCGAGCCGACCACCAGCCCGGTATGGGTCAGTGCGCTGTTCCCGGCGGCACGGGAAATGCCGAAGTCGATGACTCGCGGCCCGTCGGCGGCGAGCAGCACGTTCGCGGGCTTCAGGTCCCGGTGCACCACGCCCGCGGCGTGAATCGCGTTCAGGCCCTCCGCCAGCCCAGCGGCCAGCGCCAGCACCGATCCGGTCGGCAGCGGCCCGTTTTCGCTCACTGCCTCGGCCAGCGACGGACCGCCCACGTAGGCGGTAGCCAGCCAAGGAACCGCGCCGTCAAGCTCGGCATCAATGACCGGCGCGGTAAACAAGCCGCTCACCTGCCGCGCGACCGCGACCTCGCGCCGGAAGCGCGCCCGGAATTCGGGGTCGGTCGCCAGGTCGGCGCGGATGACCTTCACCGCCACCGCCCGGCCGCCGGCCGAAAGTCCAAGGAATACCTGCCCCATCCCGCCAGCGCCCAGCCGCCCGCGGAGTCGGTACGGCCCGATCAGCTGCGGATCTCCAGGCTGTAGCTCGTGCAACATGCCAATCACGTCCCAACGTCAGTAAGGGACGCTTGGCGCGTCCCGCACTACTAGCTACGCCGCCACGCGCCGAGCGGTTCACTTCACCCCGGGCTCATGCGGGACGAGGTGCAGATAGGAGACGCCGGGCATCGGCAGATCGAAGGTCAGCTCCAGCGCCCCGGCGGCCCCGGCGGCCCCGGCGGCGGCCCGGGCCGCTGGCTCCAGCTCATCGAGCGTGTTCATCTCCCGTAGCGCCTGCCACTGGCGGTCATCCGGCCAGGCCGCGCCGCCGCGCTGCCGCTCCCAGGCGGCGACGATGTTGGAGTGCGCGGAGTCGATGCGGTAGTGCCGTACGGTGTACGACGTTCCTGGCGTGACGTTGACCCGCAGCCGGACCTGGCGGTCGAGCTCGCGGGCGCCGGCCATCTTGCCCTGGTCCAGCGTGCCGTGCCACACCAGGACCCCGATGCGCCCGTCGTCGTGGCGGGCGGCCAGCGCTTCGGTCAGTCCGCCGGCTCCGTCGCCGGTCACCGTGGTGCGCAGCCGGTGCCGCCCCAGCCCGGCCAGCAGCGCCAGCGCCCAGTACCTGGGCTTACGCAGGTTACCCACCGACAGCAGGCCGAACCCGCCGTGGAACAGCTCCGGCGGCTGGCCAAGCTCCTCGAAGTGGTCGGAGGCGACCCAGTGTGAGAGCGCCTCGATCCGGCCGAGCGCGGAGGCCATGCCGCGGAGCAGGAAGGCGGCGGCGAAGACGGTGTCGCCGACGGGGTTGAAGTGGGTCGGGGTCGGGCCCCACTCGGTCCACCAGGCCGGCGTCCCGGCGCGGCCCGCCGACGTGAGCGCCGGCCGCAGGTCCAGCGGCACGTTGCCATAGACGTGGGTGGAAAGGAAATCAAGCGGTGCGCCCGAAGCGTCCAGGTGCGCCAGCAACTCGCGGGTCCAGCCTGCCGCCGCCGAGGCGGGGCCGCCGACCCGCAGCCCGGGGTGGACCGACTTGATCGCGGCGGCGGAGCAGTCGTACAGCCGGAAGTACTCAGCTTGGGTGCCCGACCAGAACACCTCGAGGTTCGGCTCGTTCCACACCTCGAACGCCCAGTGGCCGGTGACCTCCTCCGCGCCGTACCGCTGGATAAGGTGGGCGGCCAGGGCGCTGGTCAGGTCGGCCCAGCGGTCCCAGTCCCGGGGCGGCGAGATGATCGCGCCGTAGTCGAACACGGTCTGCGCCGGGTCGCGAGCCAGCTCACGCGGCATGAAGGAGAGCTCGACGACCGGCCGTAGGCCGAGGTCCATCAGCTCGTCGTACACCCGGTCGATCCCGCCGAAGTCGGGCGGGCGATCCGCCCGGTAGACACCCAGGTCATCGGACAAGATGCCGTGCGCACGGACCGCCCGGACACCGAGTTCGTCGTGCGCGATCCGCAGCGCCTCCCGCAGCTCGGTGCCGATCACCCGGCCTCCGGTCCGGTCCGCCCGGAGCAGGCAGCTCAGGTGCTCCGAGCCGATCATCGCCTCCCACGGCCGGTCAAGCTCACCGCTGATCACCCCGCTGACCTCGACCATCACCACTCCGGCCGGCACCACCCCGGCCGACACCACCCCGGCCGGGGCCGCCGCGACCGGCTCGGAGCGCGGTCCGGCGGACTGCCCGTCCGCGACGGCCGACACCGCGTAGTAGCGGACCTGCCCGGCCGGGCCCGTCGTGTCGGCGTACGGCCCGGCCGGCACCGCGAGGACGTCACCGCCACCGTGATCCACCGGCACGAACGGCCCGCCGGCGTCGGCCGACCAGTACACCAGGTATCCGGCCGCGCCGGGCACCGGCTCCCAGTCCAGCATCACGTGCCCCCGGCCAGACACCGCCCGCAGCCCGGCTGGCGCCCGCAGCCCGGCCGGGGAGCCGTCCCCGGCCGGGGACGGCTCCCCGGCCGGGACCCTGGCGCCGTCCGGGGACGTCAGGTCCCCGGACGGGTCCAGGCCGGGACCCTGGCGCCGGCCGACGCGCCGGTCCCAGTCGGCGCGAGCCTGCGCGGGCGGCTGGTCGGGGGCCGCCATCTTAGGGCAGCGACATGGTCTCGATCGACAAATAGGTCCGCGCGGCCCACGAGACCGGATCGCGCGCGAAGTCGCGCTGGAGCGCGCGGTCGTGCAGCGCGTTGTCCAGCGACGCCATGATGATCGACTGGTCGAGCACCAGGTCGCGGTGGCCGACCGCGCCGGTGACCGGGTTGACCGCGTCGAAGAACCCGGCCGGCCCGTACAGCCCGGGGTACAGCTGGCGCAGCGCGGTGATGTTGGCGTAGGCCTGCTGCGGCGCGACGTCCAGCGCGAGGAAGGACGCGTGCGGGGTGACGACATCCTCGGTGGCGCAGCCGTGGCACTGCGAGAGCCCCTCGTTCGGGTTGCTGGCCGTAGCGCCGGTCCCGTAATAGGGGAACGTCAGGCCCTCGACCCCGTACCCGCCGTAGTCGCCGGTGTCATCCGGCGTGCTCGACGGCGACATCCCCCAGACCGGATAGTGCAGCTGCTGGGTGGCGTACTTGATCTGCACCTGGACGGTGCGGGCGTCGGCGAGCCCGAAGCTGCGCGTGCCCCAGGTGCTCTCAGGCACGATCTCGTTCGGCATCAGCCCTTCGAACATCCCGCCCGAATAGGTGGGGATGAAGGTCAGGTTCGAACCGGGGTAGGTGTAGTGCCCTTCCCAGACCGGAAATTGCTGTCCGGACTGCGGGTCGGTGTAGGTCTGCCAAGATCCGGCCATCGGCCACTGCCCCTGCCAGGAGAAGTCGGGGTCGGTGCTCTGGCAGTCGGCGTACGGGGCTGGCGGCGGCAGTTCCCGCCAGCTGCGCCACCACACGTTGCCCGGCATCTGATGCAGGCCCATGCCGATGTAGGCGGAGATCCGCGGGTCGCTGTAGAGAGCGCCGTTGTGGTAGTAGTGCGTCCAGTTGTCGCCCTGGTCGGGCGGCAGGCCGGCGTAGTACCCGCCGAACATCTGCCCGGTCGGCTGGTCTCCGGTGATCGCCGGGTTGACGTTGCAGTGCGTCTCGGCCCGGTTGTCGTAGAAGATCCCGAAGTTCATCGGCGCGATCAGGCTGTCCGCCAGATGGGCCAGCTCCGGCATGGCCTGCCTGACCACGATCAGCCCCGAGGCGTACCAGCCGTTGTCCACGTTGGAGACGAAGAAGCAGTTGGTGAACGCCGGGGTGGCACCGGCGGGGCAGTCCGCCTGGCCGGGGTTGCTCAGCACGTCGCCGTTGGTGGTGTCGTACCACTGGTACAGGAAGCCGTCGTACCGCGGCAAGCGCTGCACCTCGGTCAGGGTGGCCTCGATCCTGGCGCGCGCCTGCGGCTCGCTGATCAGGCCGAGGTCCCGGGCCGAGACCACCGCCCACAGGTAAACCCCGATGTTGGCGGCGGAGGTGTACTGGCCGTAGCTGGTCGGGCTGGCCGAGCCGCCCGCGAAGGTGATGTTGTCCATGGGCAGGTTCGTCGCCTGGTCCACATCCAGGTTGTAGAACTTCCAGGTGTCGCGGGCGATGGACAGCAAGGTGGCCTGCTGCGCGCGGCTCAGCCCGTCGTAGCGGCTGACCCCGCCGCCCGCCGCGGCTGGGCTGGCGGCGTGAGCCTGCTGCAGCGGCGCTACCATCGCGATGATGACCGCGACCGCCACCCACAAGTACCTCTTCAACCTCATCCGTTGCCTCCTCACTTCGTTGTGCGGGGTTTACTCCTCACGCGGGGCAGCCGCAGCTTTCCCTAAGATCCAGGCGGACCGGCAGCTCCACCGTGCGCTGCGGCGGGGTGGCGCCGCCGATCCGGCCGGTGAGCATCGTCACCGCGGTCTCCCCGAGCGCCGCCATCGGCTGAACGACAGTGGTGAGGCCCGGCCGCAGGTGGCGGCCGAGCTGGATACCGTCGAACCCGGTGACCGCGACGTCACCGGGGACGTTCAGGCCCGCGTGCTGTAGCGCCGCCATGGCCCCGATCGCCGTCTGGTCGTTCGCGCACACCAGGGCGCGCGGTACCCGCCCGCTGGCAATGATCTGCTCACCGGCCCACGGGGCAAACCTCCATGTATGCGCATACATGAGCATGACCCGCCGTCCCGCCACAAGGAAGCCCTCCCGGCCGCCGTTATTAATCCGTTATAATCCTGACTTGCCGGAAACGCCCGGCCCCTGAAACGCCCGGCCCCTGACCGCGCCCGGCCCCTCAAAACGACCGCGGGCGGCTAAGCGTCGCGGCTAAGCGTCGCGGCGGAGCACGACGACCGCGGTCACGGCGACGAGGGCGGCGGCCAGCGCTACGAAGATGCCGGTCTCGATGCCCTGGAACGCCCAGTAGCGGCTCGCGGGCTGGTAGGTGACGAACGCGTGAAAGGCGTCCAGGGCCTGTCGGCAGGCCGGGGTGGGGCCGGCGGCGCCATTGCCCGTCGCCGCACAAGCAGAGGGGAGGAAGCCGATCGGAATACCGTCGATGGCGGCGCCGTTCGGGTTCGGCAGGAGTTGGCCCGCCGGGTTCAGGATGCCCTGCGCCAGCTGCCAGGACGACCCGGTCGGGGTGTACCCGCTGAGCAGCGTGTGGGTGACGGTGACCGCGCTCATGTAGTGCGGGCGGAGCCACAGCGCGACCACAGAGCGCACGACGATGAACCCGCCGAGGGTCACGGCCAGCGCGGGCATGGTGCGGCGCAGCAGCGCCCCGGCACACACGCCGAGCGCGACCGCGAACAGCGCGTAGCCCACCGGGACGATGCCCATGATGTCGAACCGGCCCGGTTTGAACCGATCGAGCTGCAAGGCGTTGTCCGGGCCTGACCACCAGGTCACCAGGCCCGACACAGCGCCGCCCCAGGCGGCCGCGGCCAGCAGCGTCCAGCCGATCGTGACGGCGAGCCAGCGCTTACGGGTGATGCTCTGCATCCAGGCGAACTGGCCGGTGCCGGTCTCGAACTCCGCGGCCACCAGCGGCCCGCCCCAGAACAACCCGAACAAGGCCGGCACCCCCAGCGTCATGATGACGAGGAAGCCCACGGCGTGGCTGCCGAGGAACAGCGTGCTGCCAAGGTTGGCGCAGCTGTGGCTCGCGGTGCAGGCGATGACGGCGGAGTGGTACTGCGAGGCCATCTGCAGGCCGGTGACCAGCATCAGGACGGTGAAAGCGGCCAGCAGCGCCGCCGCGATGTACAGCTGCGTGCGGTGCAGCCGCCAGACGAGCCAGGTCATCAGTTCTCTCCGATCGAGCTGAGCGGCGCCTGGGCCGACGGTATGTCCTGCCCCATGTAGGCGAGGACCAGGTCCTCCAGGCTGACGTCGCCGGCCTCGAACGCCGGGTCGATGACCGGGCCGTTCAGCCGGACGAGCAGGGTGGTCTGGCGCGGTGTCAGGGTCACCTGCACGACCTGGTGGTCGCGTTCGATCGCCGAGATGTCCTTGCGCGGGCCGACCAGGAGCCGGTGCTCGGCCAGCAAGCCCTCGATGTCGCCGCACAGCTGGACCCGCGACGCGGCCAGCATGACGATGTGGTCGCAGACCCGCTCCAGGTCGGCGACCAGGTGCGAGGACATCACCACGGTCAGGCCGCCGGCGGCGACCGCGTCGGCCAAGATGGCCAGGAAGTTCCGCCGGGCCAGCGGGTCGAGCGCGGCCACCGGCTCATCGAGCAGCAGCAGCCGGGGCCGCTTGGCCAGCGTGAGCGCCAGCGCGACCTGGGCATGCTGGCCCCCGGACAGCGTGCCCACCGCGCGATCCAGGGGGATCGTCAGCGCGGTCAGCCGCTCGCGCACCGACTCGCCGTCCCAGTGCGGGTTCAGGTGCGCGCCCGCCCGGATGTGATCCTCGGCGGACAGCCGCCGGTAGAGCGGGATCTCCTGGGCCAGGTAGCCGATGCCGGCCAGGAAAGCTGGATCTTGACGCGGGGTGCCGCCGTTCACGGTCACCTCGCCCGCGGTCGGCCTGGTCAGTCCGGCCAGCAGCCGCAGCAAGGTGGTCTTGCCTGCCCCGTTCGGGCCGATCAGCGCGGATATCCGGCCCTCGGGAACGGTGATGGTGCATTCGCTCAGGGCGCGGACCCGCCGGTAGCGCTTGGACAGCCCGCTGGTCCGGATCGCAGCCGCGGCATCAGTAACCGTCTGCACTGTGATCATGCGATCTCCTCCTCGAGCTTCGCCTGCAGCGTGACCCGCAGCAGTGATTCCATCGATTCGTCGTCCAGCCCGGCCGCGCGAGCTTCGCTGACCCAGCGGGTCAGGCTGCGGCCTAGCCGGGCGTGGATGCCGGGCGGGGGCCCGGCCGGCCGGTGCCGGACGAACGTGCCGTGGCCGGCCCGGGCCTCGACCAGGCCTTCGCGCTCGAGGTCGCGATAGGCCTTCAGCACGGTGTTGGGGTTGATCGCGGTGGCCGCCACGACCTCCCGCACCGTGGGGAGCTGGTCACCCACCTCGAGCACGCCCATCCGCAGCGCCTGCTTGACCTGCTGCACAATCTGCAGGTAAGGCGGCGCCACCGACCGCCCGTCCACCCGGAAGCTAATCACGCGCCCGCTCCAAAAATTCAAAGTACTAGTTAACTAAGACACTAAGACTCCAACCCTCCCGCCGTCAAACCAACCCCCCAAAACGCCAATGGACCACCGGGGCTGTTCACCCCAGTGGTCCATGACGACACGGGCCTGGCCGGCCCCAGGCTCAGGCCGAAGGCACCTGCTCGTTACCTAAGACACTGTTACCTAGGACACGCCCCACCAGCCGCCAGCCGAGCAGGAACAAGCCAAGGAACGCCAGCGCGACGCCGACGAACGCGACCGCGGTACCCTGCCCGGACACCACCCGGAGCGCCATGCCGAGGGCGACCGCACCGAGCCAGGCGCCCACCCCGGCCGGGACGAGCGCGAGCGGCCGCCGCCACGCCCGCACCGCGAGCCAGCCGAACCCCAGCCCGGTCAGGAACGGCCAGGCCGTCGAGGCAATTCCGGCCAGGCTCTCGCCCTTGGTATGGCTGGCCCGGCCGATGATCACGAACACCAGGACGCAGCAGCAGTCCAGGGCCAGCGCCAGCCGTGCCCCCTTCACCGCTGCGGCTCGATGACAACCTTCAGACCGGTCCGGCGGGCGGCGCCGGTGAAGGCGGCTTGCACCTCGCCCAGCCCCACCCGGCCGGTCACCACCGAACCAAGATCCACCACGCCCCGCGCGGCCAGGCTAATCGCCCGCGGGTACACCTCGTTCATCCGCCGCACCATCGCGATCGTCAGCCCCTTGCGGCGCGCGACCGAGGCCGAGAACCTGATGGCGTCGTCGCCGGGAATGCCGGCCAGCACGACCCGGCCGCCGGGCCGGACGCAGGTCATCGCCAGCTGGACGGCCTCGTCGTTGCCCGCGGCCTCGAACGCCACGTCCACCCCTGGCTCTTGGGGGCCGTCCGGGTCACCCTCTTCGGCCCCCAGCCGCGCGGCCGCCTCCCGCCGGTGAGCCAGCGGTTCGAACGCGAGCACGCGACTGGCGCCTGCCACCGTGAGCAGCCGGATGAGCAGCAGCCCGATCGGCCCGCAGCCGACCACCGCGGCGGTGCCGCCGAACGGCAGGTGCCCCAGATCCACCGAGTGCACCGCCACCCCGAGGGGCTCGAGCATGGCGCCGTCGGAGTCGGACACCTGGTCGGGCAGCGGGTACAGCTGTGCGGCCGGCCAGGCCATGAGCTCGCGCATCATGCCGTCTGTGTCACCGTGCCCGGCGAACCTGAGCCGGTAGCACAGGTTCCGGTACCCGTCGCGGCACGCCCGGCACGTCTGGCACGGGATCGCCGGGTCGATCGCGACCCGTTCCCCCCGCCGCGGCCCGTCGGCGATCACCCCCGCTCCCTCGTGGCCGAGCACGAGCGGATGTGTGAGCCTGGCGTCGCCGATCGCGCCCTCGTCCCACCAGTGCAGGTCAGAACCGCAGATGCCGACCGCGGTGACCCGCACGAGGACCGTCCCCGGTTCGACCGGCGGCACTGGTTCTTCCGCCACCCGGAGGTCGCCCACCGCGTGGAGTCTGGCTGTGCGCATCCGATTTCCTCCCCATCCGTTTCACCCCTTTCTAGCCGAACGGACTTGGCTGCGTCCGCCCGGCCCGCCCACTCGCCCGCACGGCCAAGAAGCACGGCCAAAAAGGCACGGCCAAAAAGGCACGGCCAAAAAGGCACGGCCAAAAAGGCACGGCCGTGCTGGGCAGCACGGCCGTGCCTGGTGCGAGGGGCGGGACCAGTGACCCCGTGGAGGCGGCAGGATCACTGGCACAGGGCCCGCCCTCGCCGGACCGCCTTTAGGCCGCGGGGCCTGAAGCTAGGGTCAAGGTGGAGGTGTGCGACTGGCCGGAGGTGTCCGTCCAGGTGACCGAGATCGAGTCGCCCGGGTGGTACTTGACCAGCGTCTGGGAGATGGTCTCTGGCGTCGTGACCGACTGGCCGCCCAGCGCGGTGATCACGTCGCCCTGGGTCAGGCCGGCGTTGGCGGCCGGAGACCCCGACACGGTTCCTTCGACACTCACGCCGCTCGAGGTGCTCTGCCCGCCGTCGCCGCTGGAGCCGCCGAAGCCGCTGCCTGAGCTCTCGCTCGCGGACTGGACCTCCACGCCGAGGAAGGCGGTGGCGCCGATGTGCACGTCAGCGGACGTGGTGCCCGCCTCGATCTGCTTGGCGATGGACAGCGCCTCGTCGATCGGGATCGCGTAGGCCTGCTCCGCGCTTGTGCTGCCCGTGCTGCCCTGGCCGGTCGGCGACTGGAACGAGTAGCCCGTGGAGGCCGCGGTGTCCATGCCGACCACCTGGCCGTAGGAGTTGACCAGGGAGCCGCCCGAGTCACCCGGCTGAATATCCGCGTTGGTCTCGATCAGCCCGGTCAGCTGCTCGCTGACGCCGGAAAGCTCGTCCGACGCGATGATCGACTCGTTCAGGCCGGTGACCGTGCCGCTGGCCACCGACGGGGTGCCGCCCTTGCCCTCGGCGTTGCCGAGGGCCACCACCGTGTCGCCGCTGGCCACGGTGGAGGAGTCGCCGAGGCTGGCCACGGTCAGGCCGGACGCGTTCTTCAGCTGGATCACGGCGACGTCGTGGCTGGCGTCGTAGCCCACCACGGTCGCGGTGTAGGTGCGCCCGTTGCCGACGTCGGTGACCTTGATGGCGGTGGCACCCTCGATGACGTGGTTGTTGGTCAGCACCTCGCCGTTCGACGTCAGCACGATACCGGTGCCGGCCGAGGTGGCCTGCTCATCGCCGTCGGTGGACACCACGTCAACCAGGCCGGGGTCCACCCGGGCGGCGATCTGGCTGGCGGACAGCGCGGTCTTGGAGGTCGCGGTGGCGGTCCCCGCCGGCGTCGTGTTCATGCTGCCGATCAGCCCGCCCGCCGCGGCTCCCGCCACGAGCGCAACCACACCGGTCGCGATCAGCCCGCGCTTGTGGCTCCGGCGCGGCGGAGGCGGCGGCTCACTGGTGAACCCGCCCCCGTACCCAGCGCCACCCCCGTATCCGGCTCCATAACCGGCACCGCCCGCATAACCGCCACCGCCCGCATAACCGGCACCGCCCGCATAGCCGCCACCGCCCGCAGAACCAGGTCCAGGGCCGTAGCTTGGTGCAGCGCCGTAGGCCCAACCCGGCCCGCGCTCCGGCCCGCTGACATGCTCCGGCCCGCTGACGTGCTCTGATCCGCTGGCGTGCGCTGAATTGTCCGGGTCATAGCTCTGGCTCATCGGTCTCGCCCTCAATTCAATGCCGCTGCTATCCGGCGGCGTCGTCCCTTTTCGTTACGCTTAGATCATCGGTCCCGAACCTTGAGGGGACCCAAGGGAAACCCTCCGCATAGCCGTAAGTTTCCTGAAGGTCTGCTCAGGGCGTTCAGGTTGGGCCTGGGTTGAAGCCCCGGTAGGCGAGAATCACCCCATGGACTCCACCTGGATGGTTCGGCTGGACGCCCCGGGCGACGGCCCGCGGCTCGCGGTCAAGGACTGCATCGATGTCGAAGGCCTGCCTACCACGGCGGGCTGCCAGGCGATCGCCGAGCAGGCGAAGCCGGCCGCGCAGGACGCGGCGGTGGTGGCCGCGGCCCGGCGATCTGGAGCCAGGATCGTCGGCAAGACCAACCTGAGCGAGCTGTGCTGGTCGGCGGTCGGCACCAATCCGTGGTCCGGGACGCCGGTGAACCCGCTGGACGCCGGGCGTATACCCGGCGGTTCGTCCAGCGGCTCGGCGGTCGCGGTGGCCACCGGCCAGGCCGACGTCGCGCTCGGCACAGACACCGGCGGCTCGGTGCGGATCCCCGCGGCTTGCTGCGGCATCGCCGGCTTGAAGACCACCTGGGGACGGGTGCCAGTGCAGGGCGTCTACCCGCTGGCGCCCTCGATGGACACCGTGGGCCCGCTCGGCGCGGACGTGGCCGCGGTGGAACTCGGGATGCGCCTCATCGAGCCGGGCTTCACCGCCGGAGCCTGCGAGCTCGCGGTCGGCCGGATCCGGGCCGAGGCCGACCCGGAGACCGATGCCGCGGTCGACGCCGCCCTGGCGGCCGGGGGCGTGCGGACCGCGGACGCCACCGGCCTGGACCTGTCCCTGGCGGCCCGCGTCGCGGACGTGATCATCGACGCCGAGGCCTATCAGGCGAACGAGTACCTGATGGCGCGGTTCGGCCAGCTCAGCGAGCGCATCCAGGGCAACATGCGGGAGTCGGCCGCGATCACCGCCGGTCAGCTGGCCGACGCGCACCAGGTCCGGCAGGCCGTGCGCGACTGGTTCTCCGCCATGCTGGCCCGCCACCCGTTCCTCGCCCTGCCGACGCTGCTTGGCCCGCCGCCGCGGTTCGGCGAGCGGATGTCGCTCATCCGGCTCACCGCGCCGGCCAACCTGGCCGGCCTGCCCGCGCTGTCCCTGCCTGTGCCCGGGGGTCCTGGGGTCCCGGCCGGCCTGCCCGCCTCCCTCCAGCTCATCGGGCCACCCGGCGGCGAGGAGCAGCTCATCGCCCTCGGCCGTGTCATCGAGGCCGCCCTGGTCGGGTAACAATGGTGACTTACGGGTATCGAAGGAGTCGCCGATGAGCGCGTCAGCGCCGCCGCAGAGCGTGGCCTGGTCACCGGATTCGCTGCGCGGGTTCCTGGCCGGGCTGCCCGGGGTGGACCAGGTGGGGGCGCAGGCGCGGGCGGCCATGCTGGCCAGCAGATCGGTCAAGACCACGGCCAAGCAGTGGGCGCTCGACACCGCGATCTCGATGATCGACCTGACCACCCTGGAGGGCCAGGACACCCCGGGCAAGGTCCGCGCGCTTTGCGCCAAGGCCAAGCGCCCGGATCCGGCCGATCCGACCGTGCCGATGGTCGCCGCCGTCTGCGTCTACCCGGACCTGGCCCACGTCGCGGCGGTTGAGCTCGACGGCAGCGGCGTGCACGTGGCCAGCGTGGCGACCGCGTTCCCCAGCGGCCGGGCCAGCCTGGAGGTCAAGCTGGCCGACGTGAAGGACGCGATCGCGGCGGGCGCCGACGAGGTGGACATGGTGATCGACCGCGGCGCCTTCCTGAGCGGCCAGTACCTGGCGGTCTTCGAGGAGATCGCCGCCGTCCGCGAGGCCTGCGGCTCGGCTGCCCGCCTGAAGGTGATCCTCGAGACCGGTGAGCTGGTCACGCTGGACAATGTGCGGCGCGCGTCGTGGCTGGCCATGCTGGCCGGGGCCGACTTCATCAAGACCTCGACGGGCAAGATCTCCCCGGCCGCGACCCTTCCGGTGACCCTGGTCATGCTGGAGGCCGTGCGCGATTTCCGCGACCGTCACGGGCGGCAGGTCGGCGTCAAGGCGGCGGGCGGCATCCGGACCGCCAAGGACGCCATCAAGTACCTCGTGCTGGTCAACGAGACCGCGGGGGAGGACTGGCTCGATCCCCGCTGGTTCCGCCTCGGCGCCTCCAGCCTGCTCAATGACCTGCTCATGCAGCGGACCAAGATGGCGACCGGTCGTTACTCCGGCCCTGACTACTTCACCCTGGACTGAGATGGGAAAGTTCGAGTACGCACCAGCACCTGAGTCGCGGGCCATCGTCTCGCTGCGCGAGTCCTACGGGCTCTTTATCGACGGCGAGTTCGCGCCCGGCGTCGACGGCCGCGCCTTCAAGACCATCTCGCCGGCCACCGAGGAGGTGCTGGCCGAGGTGACCGAGGCCGGCCCCGCCGACGTGGACCGGGCGGTGACGGCCGCGCGGAAGGCGTACGAGCACACCTGGGCGGTCATGCCGGGGACGGCACGAGCCAAGTACCTGTTCCGAATCGCCAGGATCGTTCAGGAAAAGGCTCGTGAGCTCGCGGTCCTCGAGTCCCTTGACAACGGCAAGCCGATCCGCGAGTCCCGCGACGTCGACATCCCGCTCGTCGCCGCGCACTTCTTCTACTACGCGGGCTGGGCGGACAAGCTCGAGTACGCCGGATACGGCCAGGCGCCCCGCCCGCTCGGTGTGGCGGGCCAGGTCATCCCGTGGAACTTCCCGCTGCTCATGCTGGCCTGGAAGATCGCCCCGGCGCTGGCCTGCGGCAACACGGTGGTGCTCAAGCCGGCCGAGACCACGCCGCTGACCGCGCTGGCGTTCGCGGAGATCTGCCAGCAAGCCGACCTGCCGCCCGGCGTGGTCAATATCGTCACCGGCGCCGGGGAAACCGGCCGCGCCCTGGTCACCCACCCCGGCATCGACAAGGTGGCGTTCACCGGTTCCACCGAAGTCGGCAAGGAAATAGCCCGCGCGTGTGCCCCCACCCGCAAGAAGCTGACCCTCGAGCTGGGCGGCAAGGCCGCCAACATCGTTTTCGAGGACGCGCCCATCGACCAGGCGGTCGAGGGCATCGTGAACGGCATCTTCTTCAACCAGGGCCACGTGTGCTGCGCCGGGTCCCGGCTGCTGGTGCAGGAGTCGGTGCAGGACGAGGTGCTCGCCGCGCTGCGACGGCGGCTGGCCACCCTGCGGCTGGGTGACCCGCTGGACAAGAACACCGACGTCGGCGCCATCAACTCCGCCGCCCAGCTGGCCAAGATCCGTGAGCTGTCCGACGTCGGGGAGGCCGAGGGCGCGCAGCGATGGTCGCCACCGTGCGAGCTGCCGGTGAAGGGCTTCTGGTTCCCGCCGACGTTGTTCACCGGGGTGTCGCAGGCGCATCGCATCGCCCGGGAGGAGATCTTCGGCCCGGTGCTGTCCGTGCTGACGTTCCGGACCCCGGCCGAGGCGGTGGAGAAGGCCAACAACACGCCGTACGGGCTGTCGGCCGGAGTCTGGACGGACAAGGGGTCGCTGATCTTGTGGATGGCCTCCCGGCTGCGGGCCGGGGTGGTGTGGGCCAACACGTTCAACAAGTTCGATCCGGCCTCGCCGTTCGGCGGCTATAAGGAATCCGGTTATGGCCGGGAAGGCGGCAGGCACGGACTGGAGGCTTACCTCGATGTCTGACCCCGCAGCCGCCCGCGTCGCCGTGCGGAAGACCTACAAGCTCTACATCGGCGGGGCGTTCCCCCGGTCGGAAAGCGGAAGGTCCTACCTGGTGACCGACCACAAGGGCAGGTTCCTGGCCAACGCGGCGATGGGCTCGCGTAAGGACGCACGGGACGCGGTCGCGGCCGCGCGCAAGGCCTTCGCCGGCTGGTCGGCGGCGACCGCGTACAACCGGGGCCAGGTGCTCTACCGGGTCGCCGAGCTGCTTGAGGGCAGGCGGGCCCAGTTCGTCGCCGAGGTGCGCACCGCCGAGGGACTGGGGTCGCGGCAGGCGGAGGCCGTGGTGGACGCGGCCATCGATCGCTGGGTTTGGTACGCAGGCTGGGCGGACAAGATCGCTCAGGTGCACGGCGCGGCCAACCCGGTGGCTGGCCCCTACGTCAACTTCTCGCTGCCCGAGCCGACCGGGGTGGTGGCGGTGATCGCGCCCGAGGCGTCGAGCCTGCTCGGTTTCGTGTCCGTGGTCGCCCCCGCGGTCGTCAGCGGCAACACGGTGGTGGCGCTGGCCAGCGAGCGGTTCCCGCTGCCCGCGGTGTCGCTGTCCGAGGTGCTCGCGACCTCCGATGTCCCGGCCGGGGTGATCAACGTGCTCACCGGGCGCACGGCGGAGATCGCCCCCTGGTTGGCCTCGCACATGGACGTCAACGCCATCGACCTGTCCGGAGCGCCGGATTCGCTGGCGGACGACCTCGCCGTCGCCGCGGCCGATAACCTCAAGCGCGTCGTCCGGGCCGCCGACCGGGACTGGACGCTGGCTCCCCGCTTGGACCGCATGTTCGCCTACCTGGAAACCAAGACCGTCTGGCACCCCGCGGGCACTTAACTCAGGGCGCCCGGGAGTTCACCGGCACCCGCTTGGCGCCAACCGCGGCCACGCTGGCCACATCCGACACTAATTTAGAACACATGTCTGATATTTTCTTGCGCTCGTGCGGCTGATCGATATTCTGTAGCCAGAACAGAAGTTCGATCTAATACGTTCGGAGGTTCCCTATGTTCGACCGTTCGTTTCTCTTCCTCGACGAAGACGACCTCGACGACTGGTACGAGGACGACTGGGATGACATCGAGGAACGCTACTACCAGGCCGAAATCGACGACGGTGAGTCGGCGGGTGAGCACCTCGCCCGTGTCGCGGCCGACATCGAAGCCGGGCGCGCCGAGATGCCGCGAGGCTGGAAACTGGAACGGCCAAGCCCCGTGATCCTGGTGTGGACCGCCCCGTCAGGACGCCGCTACGCGTCGACCCTGACCGGTGCGGAGGTGCCGCTGCTCTGATCGCGCGACGTGATGGTGCCCTCCTGGCAACGTCGTCCGGACATGGTGAACGATGAGTCTAGGTAGATGCTCATCTACCTAGTAGCCGTCTCCGCGGGTCCGCGTCTTCAGGAGGAAGAATGCCCAGCACGCTGCAGCCGGTGATCGTGACCCCCAGCCTGCCCCTGCTGCTCGCGTTCTATAAGGCCTTACTTGGAGCGGTGGAAACCTCGCGCGTCCCCGAGGATGGCCCGGCCTTCTACGTCGGCCTCCGGGTGGGTAATGCCGAGCTCGGCATGGTGACCGACGGAGATGCCTACGTTGACGCCCCGCAGCGGATCCTGCTCAACGTGAACGTAGCCGACCTGGACGTCGGGGACGTAGACGGCCTGCTCGAGCACGTGGAGGCCCTAGGCGGCCGGGTACTCGGCGAGCCAAACGACATGCCCTGGGGCCAGCGCGTCGCGCACATCCAGGACCCAGACGGCAACACGGTCAACCTGACCCAGCCCATCTAGACCCAGCCTGCCCCCATGTGCGTCAGGCTCCCATGTGCGCAGCCCGGACCGCGGGTTGCCTCGAACAGCGCCAGCTCACGCGGACCTTCGTGGCGTGTTCCGGGTCGTCCTTTTCGTGCTCATGGAATCCGAATTCATCCTCGCGCCTATCTCCGCTTCAGGCCGCGGCCCCTCGGCGAAGGGCGCCCCGGCGCGGCACGAATCATGACGATCCCGTGTCACATTGGTACCACCGACACCATGCGAGTGCTTAGAGCCGACCCGCCTCAAGGCATATTAGATTGACCTGCCATCAGAAAATTGGTCACCATTCGGTCGTTGCGTTCCCCGGAAATGTCTTAGCCATCCTTTAGAATCGAACTAGAAAGCTAGAGGGCAGGGATCCCGCGACTGCCTGTCAGGCCGCACCCCGCGAGGGAGGTGAGCACCCGGCCATGACCACCGCGCCGCCCGCGTCGGCGACTGACGCGCTGGAGATGCTCACCTCCGCGATGAGCTACCTGGCCACCGCCGACGCGACCCAGATGCCCGCCGAGGTCCAAGCCCAGTGCCTGGCCGGCCTGGAGCGGGCCGACGCGATCGAGACCGCGGCCAGGGCCTCGGTCCTGGCCGCATTCACCGCCAGCCAGGGGCACTGCGAAGACGGGGACTATAGCCCCCGGTCCTGGCTGATCCACCGGACCCGGGTCACCAAGGGCACCGCGGCCGGGCATATCGCGTGGGTGCGGCGGCGGCGTGCCCATCCCCGGGTCCTGGCCGCGCTGGCTAGCGGGGAGATGACCGAGTCCTACGGCCGGACCCTGTGCGGGTGGACCGACAAGCTTCCCGGGGACTGCCGGGACACCGCCGATGCGATCCTGGTGGCGGCCGCGCAGCGGGGGATGGACCTGCGGGACCTGGCGGCCCTGGCCGCGGAGATCCAGTCCCGCGCCACCCCCGCCCCCGGCCCGGACGACCCGGACCCGGCGTTCGAGGACCGCGCCGTCCGGGTGGAGACCACCTTCCAGGGCGCCGGAGTGCTCACTGGTGACCTCACCCCGGAATGCGCCGCCCTGGTCATTACCGTGCTGGATGCGCTGTCCGCGCCGCGGGGCGCGGAGGACACCCGCTCCCACGAGCAGCGGTACCACGACGCGCTCGAGGAAGCGATGCGGCGGCTGGTCGCGGCGGGCCTGCTACCGGACCGGGCCGGGCAGCCCGCGAAGGTTCTCGCGCATATCTCGCTAGGCGACCTGATGGTCCTGGACGCCGATTCGGCGTTGCAGAAGCAGTGGACCGAGCGGGTCCGGGCCCGGTGGGCCGGGTACCGGGCGGCCGCGTCGATGGCCGGCGGTGACGGCGCCGCGTGGCTGGACGGGGCGGCGGCGGAGGGGTTCGCGTGCGACGCGACCGTCACCCCGGTGGTGTTTGGGGATGTGAATCCCGCGGTACTGGATGATCTGGTCCGGCTGTGCGTTCAGCTCGCAAGCTACGGCCACGGCACCCCGGCCACCCCCACCTCAGACTCCGCTGACCCCGGCCCCCTAGACCTAGCTGACCCCGCCGGGGCCAGCAACCAAGGCAATCCCAGTGACCCCGGCGGCCCCGCCCAGACCACCCCAGGCCCGGCCGCCCTGGACCTGGGCGACCTGGACCCGGGCACGCCCCAGGCGCTGCAGCTTCTGCTGGCCCACCCGGAGCAGCTCACCCGCGAAGCCCTGGAGCGGCTGGTCATCGGCCGGGCCGTGGCCCTGGTCTCGGGTCCGGGCGGGCTGGCCTCGTTCTTGCGCCGCGAGCAGCTGGGGGCGCGGCTGGCCGGGCCGAGCCTGCCGCTGGACGTCGGGTTCAGCGACCGGATCCCGGCGGCGATCCGGAACGCGGTCAAGGCCCGGGACCGCTTCTGCCAGTGGACTGGCGGCTGCCACCAGCCCGCCGCAGCATGCGAAGTGCACCACCTGCGGCACAGGGGCCACGGCGGGAAGACCAGCGTGGACAACTGCATCCTGGTGTGCCACTTCCACCATCACGTGATGATCCACCGGATGGGCTGGACCCTGGTCCGCCACCCCGACGGCACCACCACCGCGTGGAACCGGGACAAATCCAAGGTCCTGCGCAGCCACAGCCCACCCGCCCGCACCGGGTAACCACTCGGGCCTCACCAGGCCACAGCGTTACCCCAGTGCGAGAGCCAGCCGGCGGCTCAACCAGCGGAGCCGGCTGACCGAACCGTCCTGGCGCGGTGTCCCGGCGAAGGCGATGACCACGTCGCGATCCGGACCGCATGTTCGCCTACCTGGAAACCAAGACCGTCTGGCACCTAACAGGCCGCCCTGGTGCCGAGGAGGAAGAATGCCCCCCACGCTTCAGCCGGTCATCGTGACCCCGAGCCTGCCCCTGTTGCTCGCCTTCTATAAGGCTCTGCTCGGCGCCGTAGAGATCTCGCGCGTCCCCGAGGACGGCCCGGCCTTCTACGTGGGCCTCCGGGTGGGAAACGCCGAGCTCGGCGTGGTGGCTGACGGAGATGCCCAGATCCACGCTCCGCAGCGGATCCTGCTCAACGTGAACGTGGCCGACCTGAACGCCGGAGACGTCGACGGCCTGCTCGAACACGTGGAAGCCCTGGGCGGCCGGGTGCTCGGCCCGCCGAGCAAGATGCCCTGGGGCCAGCGCGTCGCGCACATCCAGGACCCGGACGGCAACACGGTCAACCTCGCCCAGCCCGTCTAGCCCGAGTTTCCTTGTGCCACGAGCACAGAGAGGAGTCGCCGTGTAGGAGGCGATGACTGATGTGTGTGCTGCACGCAAGATGAGGGTTCATGGCCCCT